>Ga0214542_1000214_pt1 | contig 92700 bp, 32 predicted proteins | sample CNSS1metaG_FD_160096 | JGI IMG/M metagenome (GOLD analysis project Ga0214542, IMG submission 160096) | Root nodule microbial communities from cowpea collected in UCLA plant growth center, Los Angeles, California, USA - CNSS1 | ecosystem: Host-associated > Plants > Roots > Nodule | place: USA... | reverse complement strand
AAGAACACAATTTTATTTTTTTTATTTTTTATTTATATATATATATATATATATATATATATATATATATATATATATATATATATATATATATATATATGCTACTGTTATCAACCATGCACTGCTATTTTTCTCTTTTTTTCTTTTCCTTGATACAGTAGCAAAAAACACTATTCCAGGACTATACAGTGATGTTGTATCATCTAATTTTTGCTTAGACAGTTAATTAACTATGAACAATTCTGCTTTCTTATGTTATATATCAGTCTCAAAGTTATGATCCCAAATCCAATTAGTTAATCAAGAAAACTATCATAAAATAATTATTCGGAGCAGGTAGTGAATTAGATTGAAATTTTTAGGAATTTTAACCTGTTTTATTTAATTGTCAAATTAATGAGTCAAAAGCATATGAAGAGGCTGATCTGTTCGAATTTTTAAAAATATAAATAAAAATAAAAAATAATTTAAAAGATTATTTTTTTATATTATATTATTTTAAGAATACAAATATAGTATTATTATTATTATTTAAATTATTAACATTATAAATTACATTGTAATTATTCAATATAATAGAATAATTTAACTTGTAAATATAATAATTATTTTAATTTATCTAATTAAAAAATATTATGATATTTCAAATTATAATAGTTAGAAAAATATATAAATATAATTAAATATTTTAAGTAAAAAAAATGATTTGTTATTTACCATTTAAAAGATTTTACTTCATTTAAAAAAGATTAAGAAGTAAGATTTACTCAATAATATTTCGGTTAAGAAAATATTAAAAAGATTTTTTAGAGATAATGAAATAGTTTAATGATTTGTATAGTTAAAGTAATATTCTAAAGATAATATGTATAATATATAGGGCTCGGCAAAATAAACATAACTGCACTAAACTATGGATTATCTATACTATATTGTATTAAAAAAACTAAACTAATTCTAACAAAAACTGCATTGTATTGTTTGAAAGTTCAGTTAAAAAAAATTAAACCATTGTATTTGCAGTACAGTTAACTGTTTGAACCTCTTGTACTGTATTAAATTTAAGTTTGGAGTTGTCCATTTTTTGTATACTGTGTAAGTTATTATAGTAGTATAAAATGTTATATTATAAGCGTCCCATCTATATGAACAAAAGTAGGTAGAGTAATATTAATTTACGACAACTTACGCTACATATTTTTTCTATTCAAATCATTCAAGGTTTCAGTTTTTTAACTCAAATATAAAATTTACGGCAAATTTTGTTTAATACCTATTAAGGAATACAAAAATTTACCAGTATTTAATTTTTGAATTTCTTTTTATGCAAGAATATTTATAATAACAATAAATATTTTTAATTTATGTTTAATAGTTTTATTTGTGATAAATTTGCTTATTACTTGGTAAATAATATCTTTCAGAAATGTTAAAATTCAATTTTAAAATAAATGTAAAAGATAAAGTGGATAATATAAACTTTTAAGAAAATAAAATGCAGAAATAAATAAATAAAAGAGAGGTTTGAAATAATCAAGAAATAAAAGAGAGGTTTAAAATAGATAAAGTGAATATTATAGTGTAGTTCAATGCAGTGCAGTTGAGTTTATTAGATAGAAAAACAGTTCAGTTCAGTTCGTCTGAACTGTTTTTCAGTTCAGTGCAAGTTCATACAAATTATTTTTGTAGTTCAGTGCAGTTTTTGGTAGTGCAGTGCAGTTTGGTACATTTTGCCCAACTCTAATAATATATTATGCTAATATAAATATGGTTTAATTACTCGGATGGCCCACTTTGGTACAGGTGTGTCAATTTGGTATCCGTTTTTAAAAAAGTGTCAATTACATCCCAACTTTTGAAAAAATGCTTCAATTAGGTCCCTTTCAGACGGAGTTGACTAACCAACATGCCACGTGTCAATCTGTGGTTTTTTTAATTTTTATTTTATTTTTTAAATTTTTTTTTGAAAAAAATAATAAAAATGTCATGTGTCAGGTCCCTGTGTGTGACACATGGCATTGTCAGTACCACGTGACATTACTATCAGATGTCATTATGTTGATTTTGATTTAGTTCCCCATATGTCTTTTTGTTTCGATTTAGTACCTACTTATGTGTATATCATTCAATCTTGACCTAATTTTTTTTAATAATTAAAATTCATTTTTTATAAAATTAAAAGTAATTAAGTATAAATTTTTTACAAAAATTAAGTATTTGATATTTATATTAAAATTTAGAGGTAAAAGTCATTTTACTAAGTCGTTTTTAATAAAAAAAAATAGTATAACATTCATCAAATATAAATTTTGGTTTAAAATTAGTAAAAGACAATACTGTTCTATTTTGGAAAAAGAATAATAATTAACAAAACATGAGTACTTGATAAAAAAGTAATTAATAAAGTAATATGTTAAAAAGTCATTTTTAATAAAAAAAAATATTAGTAAAACATTTTATACAAATAATAAATTTAGTCTAAAAAATATTAGTAAAACAATATAAATATTAGTACTTAATTTTGCAAAAATATTTATACTTAATTAGTTTTAATCTTAAAAAAATGGATTACAAAAATATTTTTCTTTTCAAAAAAATTGGGACAAAATTGAATCATATACACATAAGTGGCTACCAAATTGAAACAAAAAGACATATATAGGAACTAAATTGAAATCAACACAATGACATCTGACAGTGACACTGACACGTGACACTGACAATGCCACGTGTCACACACAAGGATCTGACACATGGCATTTTTAATTTATTTTCAAAAAGTTAAAAAAAATTAAAAAAATATATATAAAAAAAACACCAGACTGACATGTGGCACGTTGACTAACGGCATTAGTCAACTCCGTCTGAAAGGAATTGAAGCACTTTTTCAAGAGTTGGGATGCAATTGACACATTTTTAAAAGCGGGTACCAGATTGACACACCTGTACCAAAGTGAGTATCATCCGAGTAATTAAACCTATAAATATATATTATAAAGTTTTTTATTACTTATTTAGGTGAGAATTGTTATTAAAATCTTAATCAAGTTATCATATTACTTCGTGTCTTAAATCTTGTAGAAGATAAAAATGGTTTCCTAGGTTGATCGTTATTCATAAGTAAAGTAAATTGGGTGAGAGTTGTAGCATTCAAATAATTTAGTATTCAACTCTAGAAGTTTCAAGTGATTTTGAGGGTGAAATGTGATGATTTCTTTGAAGGGGGGACGGGAGTTAGTTTAAGATTAAAAAGGGATAGATTAAACTTTCTAGTATTTAGGTGAGAGGAGCTAATTGCTTTAGATTTCTTAACTATTTTAATTGTTTCAACATGTTTAAACTTGTTTTTGTATCTTATTTGTAAATTTGTGAATATATAACGAATTTTGGTTGTGTATTGATGTTGTGTGAGGAATCCTATATGGGTAGGAGATGATGGCAGACATGTTTGTGTATGTGGTGACTCAACAAAATGTAGATAAGAGTAACTTTACTTAGTTGTACTGAAAATGAACTTTGCCTTGGTTGCTCTCGAAAAGAGTGGTGGGAAGTGGAATAGTTGCTGGTAAGTTGTGTGCAAGAGCTACGACGTAGTTTCTTGACGTTTAGATCACTAGTGATTATACTATTGACATGACAATATGTTTTTTTTAATTAATTTTTGTTTTCTCACACTTTTTACTAATTTAAACAATTATATTTTTCATGTTTTCTTTTTAATTTTTCACTCTTCCCTCGATCCAAATAAAACATTAATTTTCTAATATATGAATTGGAAAATACGATTAAGTTTGATATTCTATATCTTCCTTTTTCTTGGTTATCTTTTTTGAATGTTAAAAACCACAAAAGATATGTAGATAAAAAATATGAAGAAAACATATAATATGATTAAATGTAAAATTTATATTTGTTCTTAAAGGATTTGATCGAGATACTTATGAGATGGTGCATGAGGATCTCAAGAGTCGAGTTATTACTTCTTTATGAGAAAGCTTCTAGTTTTGAAGAAGAAAAAAAGAAGATTCATTCACAAAAGACTCCCAAGTCAATATGAATTTAAATTATTTGTATAATACATGAGTAATAATGAATGAAATTTTTATAAGAATTCTATGTTAAGATTCACTTTAGTTTCCTCTCACTCTATGGTGGGATAACCGTCTTTCTTGCGTGGTTGAAAAATAATGAATTTCTAAAATGAAATGCTCAAATTTAGTATATATTAATATTAATTAATGTAATTAATATTTAAGAAAAAAGTAAATAACACTTAACTAGCGAACACACAGATACTATCACGCTTGTGTGTTCGCATTTTTTTAATTTTTATATAAATTTAAGTTAAGATGAATAAGAAATATATAACTAATTGTTAAAATAATTTTTAAATGTAAAATTTGGAAAATAAAATAAGTACACAAAAGAAGTTTTGAACATAACGGTTAAAGACAAAAGATGTTTTAAAATAACGGTTAAGAGTAAACTTTTTATAAAATAATTAATTTTAAAAATAATAATTAAGGGTAAAACAAGAATATCAAAATATGGATACAAAAGAGCGTATCTCCTCATATATTGTTAGAGATAAAAGAAAATCACGATAGAACAATTTATTCTTTCCTTATATTTTTTAGGGTTAAATATGAGTTTGGTCCTTTAACATCTAGTGAAAATTGAAATTAGTTCCTTTTGAAATCCTTGAACTAGTCTCTCATAAGTAGAGATGAGTGGATTTAATCACTTAAACCAAAATTTTTTAAATTTATTTGTTTTAGATGCGTTTCTAAGCTAATATTAGAACGAACATGTGTAAGATGGTGGAAACAAACAAACATAATATAATGAGATTTGTTTGAACGTCAAATAAACTTAATAAACTATTGTTAAAATAATTAAATCCACATATTTACAAAATTGAGAGACTAAATAAATTGATTCAAAGTTTTTAAGAAAAATTAATTCTAATCTTCATTACAAGTGTATCGACAGCAAACATATTTAACCATTTTACGCTAAGACTAAAATGTGAGAAATTATTTATTATTTATATGTTTTTTGAATTTTTAATAATTTAATAGATTCGTGGCAAGCTTCACTCAGTCTACCGTGAAAACTGCGAAACGTCGTGAGAAGGAATAAAAAGACTGAAGAAGCTGTGTCTGCGAAAACGCTGTGAAAAAAAAAACGCAAAAGTTATCATCGTCATCGTCTTCTTCCCATACAAACCCCATTTTCACTCCAATTCCTCACACAAATCGAATCTCTTCACACTTTCTTTCTCTCTCACTTCCTTTCTCCCTTCTCCTAAATTTAGGGTTTGCCAAATTCCAATGGCGGAGGTCATGAATGTGCCTCCAGAATCCCTCGACAAATCCCCTTCCTCCGACGCTCCCCCTCCTCCGCCGCCGCCTGCACCTTCGACTGAGCCCTCCCCTGTCGCGGACGACCTCCCTCCCCCGCCCCCGCCGCCGCATTACCAGCCCCGGCGAAGAGACCGCAGAGACGACAGGGATTTCGATCGCCCTCCCAACCGACGTGGCGATTACTATGACCGCAACGCGTCGCCGCCGCGAGACAGAGACCGGGACAGGGACAGGGATTTCAAGCGCCGACGTAGCCCGAGCCCTCCCCACCGCGACCAGCGGTATTCTCCGGCATCGCGGCGTTCGCCTCCGCCGTACAAGCGGTCGCGTCGGGGGAGTCCTCGCGGCGGCTATGGACCTGATGATAGGTAAATTTTGTCCTGTTTGCGTGATTGTGAGAATTGAATTTCATTTGATTGACTTGCTTTAGCTACTTGTTGTGCCTTTAGAATTCCACATCTCCAGGAAACTCTAGGAAATGAAGTCAATCGTTCCTTTGTTAACTGCTATTTGGTGCAAAAATAACTTTTTGTGAAAAGTGTTACGAACCAATTTTTAACTAAGGACGGTGATAGCTGTATGATTGTCGTGAATATGGTTTTGAAGTGTGGTTGCAAAGCTTCCAATAACCTTGATGTTTGGCTGAAATTGAGGTCGTCAAATGTTTCTTGAAACCTTGAATGTGAGAAAAGGGTATTTAAGAGAGAAATGTTTCTGAGAGAGCGAAATTTATATTTTCATGTATTTTACAAAACTGTTTTGCGCCGTTTTAATATGTTTCCTTCATGATGTTGCAATTTTTTTTCTTCTAATAGGCTGTGGACTGTATTTTTAAGGTAAAAAGATCTTCATAAGCTGATATTTTTTTTAATGTTGTCTTAGTATCATTGGAATTTTTTATATGAATGATATAATGGAAATTATTGTTATTGAGATAGAAGTATTGTTGTATCTTCTAATAATGCTAGCGAAGTTGACGGTATACTATCTGTGTCATAATTTCTTGTATGTCTCAACTGTTGAATAATATAATTTACACTATTCTTACGTGACTAGTTGAGAATGAATGGTTACGCATGAAGGGATTTAGTGTTGCATATGGTTTCTTGGCATACTTTCTTTCTCTGAGAAGTGTAAGACGTGGTAGGATATTGTTCTGTACTTCTCATGTTATGATGAAAATCTTTGTGATAACATGCTCGAAATGTTTTTGTGTTTCTTTGCTAACTTACTTTACTTCTGCTTCATCCAATATGTTGCCCTGCATCTTTTTTGTGTCCTTTTTCTTTAACCACATCTTCTGATTGTGGCAGACATGGGTATAATTATTATGGTGCTTATGAACGGGGATTGGGTGGAAGAGGTGGTTATGCAGATGAGAAGTCCTATGGTAGGTTTGGACCACGTTCTGGTGGGGGGTATCAGAATGGGATTTCTGGTATGTCAGTGACTTCTCTTAAGTACAAGCATTTTTTTTATATCCCGTAAATCCCTTTTTATCTATTATTAGATTTCATGATTTCTTTATTGCATGTTATTTCCTATGGTGTTTGATGAATTGGCTTTTATGTTTTTGATCTTGTGTATATTTCTTTTGATTTTTGCAGATGTAGAATCCAATCGTGGTTATGGAGACATGCCAAGCCAAAGGTCAGCTTTGTAATTTTTTCTGTTACCCAAATCTAGTTAATAGATATTGTTTGCCATTGGTGTGCTATTAAGGGGTTAACGAATGCTGGGGAACATGTTATCTTAATATTTGAAAGGGTGGCTGCATTTGAAACTATTTGACAAGGCCAAGATGAGATATCCCTGTTGAGATTATGGACCCTCTGCAATAGATTTGGTGTTACATATGTAAATGATGAAAAATAGAATAAAAACAAGGTGGCATTTTTCTAGTGGCAAAAACATACTGGAAATGATAATATGAAATAAACCAAACATCCCCTTTTATTTTGTGTCATTTTTAGTTACAACAGTTTCACTGTGGAATTCTTCATCTCTTTTTGGTTTAGCCTTGTCGTAGTAGGTATCTTAAGATTTTCTACTGCATCTCTCCATGGTTATATTAGCCTATGGCCTGAAACAGTGCATACTTCTGCATTGAAATTTGATAAAGCCACTTATAAGTTATAACCATCTTTTCTTGACAGTTTGCGCATCTCAATCAGTTGATATTCAATTTAAGTACTACTTTTCTGAACCTGCCCTGTAAATTAGTTGATATCCAATTTAAGCACTGATTTTCTTGACCGGCCCTGTAAATTAACAAAACTAAATTATTAACAGTTTGCACAGAAGTTTTCATAGCTCCTTTTACTTATAATTTGACGTTACCTACCAAGTCAAACTGAAGATCTGTACTATATGCAGCTATTGACATTGCATGCTCTTAGTCACATTGAAAAGTAGTATTTTATTTCCTTGGATAAAAGACTTTCTCATTATACCCTCTTTGAGCATGCTGCATCCAGTTTACCAGAGCCTTGTTATTGTTGTTAGAGGGTACTGAGAATCAGCTCTCTCCTTGATGATTAATATCTTTGTAGATATAGTTGGCTTTTGGTATAGCAACCGTAATTTTAAATTGCCTTCACAAATTGCGCTACTTATAGCTTCAGGTGACGGATCTTAGTTAGCATTCTTGTTCTCATCAGATAATGGTGCGTGAACTGTTGCTTCAGCTGTACAAATTGAGAATTATTGTCCATATTCCTTAATTTGCTGCCTTCTCGGTCCTTATTTAGAGTACTCAGCACATTAGCCTTACATTATTTTTATGATCTGTTTTTTTTAACTGTTTTTTCTTTCCACTTATTGGAGAGTTGTTTCCTGTGCTCATTACTGAACATCCACTTGTGTAGCATTTCTATACCCGAGTCTCTTCAACTTTGAGCTTTCTTAAATAGATAATATAACACACGATTATGCCATTAGTTGTTTAATGTCTGTATTGTCTTTATTTCACTCTGACAATAGAGTTTTTGGACAAAAATATGTTAACATTTAGATATTTGTGAGTCATGTCAGGGAGGGGCTGATGTCCTATAAGCAGTTCATTCAGGAGCTTGAGGATGATATACTACCTGCTGAAGCAGAGCGTAGGTAAGTTCTGAAGAATAATATCTTTTTGTATCATGTTTAAGTGTTCAAGTAATCAGCTTTTTTGGTGATGCTTGTTGACTAATGGCTTTTTGACTTTGATTTTCTAGGTATCAAGAATACAAGTCAGAGTATATTTCAACCCAAAAACGAGCTTATTTTAATGCTCATAAGGACGAGGAGTGGTATATTTGTTCTTCCTCCTTAAAATTTTACTTCAATCTTTGAAATGTTTACTGTGGAAAGCACAAGTGACCATATTTTCTGTTCAAGTGATATAATGTTCTTACCATTGATTTTTTACTTCAGGTTGAAGGATAAATATCATCCAACTAATTTGCTTACTGTCATTGAAAGGTGAGTTTCTTTATCAAACTTCTGTCTAATTAGGCATTGTATATATTGTAATATTAATATTTGGTGGGCCATTTGTTTTGTTTTTTTCATCTTGGGATGGTTGCTAGATTAGGCCGGTGGATTAATTATTTTTATCAAGACGTTTAAATTGGAATGAAAATTGTCTGGTTCATGATCTTATAGGAGGAATGAAAATGCTCGACAGCTAGCAAAGGAATTTTTGCTTGATTTACAGAGTGGAGCATTAGAACTGTATGTCCTTGTCCTCTCTCTTTTTCTTGGTCTCATATATGTCTGTCTTTCTCTCTTCCTTCCCACTTCATGCTTTCACTATTCGTATCAGTATCAATCAGTGATAGTTAATTTGTATCTTGTTCAATGCAGAAATCCTGGTTTGGAGGCCTCTGTATCCAACAAATCAGGGCAAGCTAGTGAGCCAAATTCAGAGGAGGAAGCAGACACTGGAGGCAAACGAAGAAGGCATGGAAGGGGACCTAATAAAGAAAATGATTTCTCAGCTGCTCCAAAGGCTCACCCAATCAGTTCTGAACCAAGAAGGATACAGGCAGATGTTCAACAGGCTCAGGTCGTTGTCCGTAAGCTTGATGCTGAAAAAGGGATTGAAGATAATATTTTGTGCAGCAGCAGCGATCACAATAAAAATGATGACAAGGCACACAGTGGATCTGTGGGCCCCATAGTAATTATTCGAGGCCTAACATCTGTTAAGGGTTTAGAAGGTGTCGAGCTTCTGGATACACTTATAACTTACCTTTGGCGGATCCATGGTGTAGATTATTATGGCATGATTGAGACTAATGAGGCCAAGGGCTTTAGGCATGTGAGACCAGAAGGGACGGGGCATGAAGAAACAGGTAAATCAGGGTCTGATTGGGAGAAGAAGCTTGATTTATTTTGGCAAGGAAGGCTGAATGGTTTGGATCCCTTGGAAATAATGACTGCTAAGGAGAAGATAGATGCTGCAGCAATGGAAGTATTGGATCCATATGTTAGAAAAATTAGGGATGAAAAGTATGGATGGAAGTATGGATGTGGAGCTAAGGGCTGCACAAAGCTTTTTCATGCTGCGGAATTTGTGCACAAACATCTGAAGCTCAAACACCCAGAGCTTGTTCTGGAGCAGACTACCAAAGTACGAGAGGATCTCTACTTTCAAAATTACATGAAGTAAGTAATAAAAATGGCTTCTTTTGTCCAGGATTACTTTTCGAGTTTTAGTGAAATATCACTTATAGTGGCCTTTTGTTGCAGTGATCCAGATGCCCCTGGCGGGACACCCATAATGCAGCAATCTCAGGTATACTGCTGATTTTGTTTATAACATAATCATATATCTAGAAAAAGGACTTGAAGAAAATTTGCATGATTTTAAAATATTTATGGTTGGGTTGTGAGCATCATAGACAATCACGTCTGATTGTGGGTTGCCAACGCGGAGCAACCCCTGCAGCCCTATGGCAATCGTTGCATAGCACCTGGCTCTCAGTATTGTGGTGCCATTCATGGAATATTGCAGTGGCTTGCAGGCTTCGCCGTCCCTCCATTTTTGCCTTTGCTGATAAGGCTCTGCTAGACTGCTTCCTTGGCCATCTCCAGACTGGCTCTTTCTTTCCATTTCTGATCGCTCACTTCCATCTGTCATCATCTTCCATAGAGACTTTTCACTTCATAGATAGGGGTAGCGCTGATGACGGGCCTCAATTTGAGTCCAATAGTCTCTTTTTAAGTGTAAAACATAACATGTAATATATATAATTGTATCCAAATATCTAAACTATTTAAAAGATAATATATAATAATATAATAAACTAAATAATATTAATAACATGATTTATCAATAACTTAATGTTAAAAAAAATATATAATAAGTTAAAAATAATTTTAAAATATATAATAATGATTAATAGATAATAGTATTAAAAAATATAGAAACCATTTAGAGCGTAATATCTAATATAATAATCTAAATTGTCATAGTATGTTATATAGTTGTAATAATATTGAAATATATATTAAAGAGAAGGCAGAACAGCGGTCATCTTACTAATGGTATCCTGCTTGTCTTTTCCCCACTTCTATCTACTATTGACTACTGTAGTTGAGGGAACCTTTTGGCATTTAGGTTCTTGTAGTCATTTATGCCTGATTGGCAAGCATTGTGGATAAATTCTGCACAGCATGTCAAATAGTTAAGTTTTCAAAATTTCCTATAATATATTATGCATGCTTGAGTGTAAATAATACAGTGATTCAAACTTTAGGATTTATGAGTTAGGGGGTTGAGTTTCAGATTCTCATGTTTCTTTAATTTTTCTTTTCAAATTTTAGAAGGACAGGCCCTTAAAGCGAAGATTAGCTATTGAGGGTCGATTGAGAGATGATCGTGGTAATAGACGAGACCATGATCGGAATGACAGAATGAATGGAGATAGGCCTGATAATTCCCCATCCAGTGAAAGACAGTCACTTGAGATGGGAAACCGTGATGAAGCAATGTATGCAGGGCCAGCCGTACCTCCATTTGCCTCAGATATACCTCCACCACCAGTGTTGATGCCTGTTCCTGGTGCTGGGTAGGTTTCTGTTTCTCATTTTCTTTCCACTTTACCATCTATAAGCCTTGGTTAGTGATGGATTGATTAAATAATTTATAACCCACAGGCCTTTGGGACCGTTCGTTCCTGCTCCCCCAGAAGTTGCAATGCAGATGTTAAGAGATCAAGGAGGACCAACATCATATGATGCCTCTGGAAGAAAGATGCGGGGTGGCCCTCATTTGGGTGGTGCAGCACCAATTATTGCTGTTCCTCCAAACTTTCGACCAGATCCTCGGCGGATGCGAAGGTTAATGTTCTGCCTAAACCCTTGTTTAGATATTGTAGTATGGTATTTCATTTATTTGATCTTTCATCTGGGACTTCTCTCAAATAGCATTAGTTTTTATATATACATAGTATCACTTACGTGCTCATCTGATTAGTTCATGATTTGATATTTTACTTTTGTTTGTGAAAAATATATTCGTTTTCTAGAGAAAATTTATTTTTCTTCTTTAATTATATTTACTAAGATTTTTAAAATGTATCCGGTAAACTAGCGACATTTTGAAACATATCCAGTAAACAGGAAACATATTTTTTATTTATTTATGATCAATTCTTTTTTGTTTGTCAGTTATTAACCTTTTATGATTACTTGTTTTTTTCTGGAACAGTTATCAAGATCTGGATGCCCCCGAGGACGAGGTCACTGTTATCGACTATCGGAGTTTGTAGGCGATTTTTGGTGGACACTGATACACATTTTACTGAGGCTCTGTCTTTGATGATTCGTTGGAGAAATTTGTGTTACGAGGGATAGACTTTGACTTGTACTACATTTTACATTTTAGATTTTGATATGTATATTTCTTAAACTAAATTTCCTTCTAATATAATTTTTTGGGTTGACAATTTTCTTTTAATGCAGAATTGATTTTGTTTAAAATCTATTTTCAAGTGAAAATAATCTATAACGAACCAAAAAAAAATACGATTTATCATTCTTACTTATTTTTGGATGAGGTAAAATTAGGAATGAGAATGAGTCAAGTTGGTCAAAAATTTCAATGTTCAATCCGCTAATTTGACAAGCAGTTAGGGATTGGATTTTTAGTGATCCAATCTATATTCATTTTAGATTCAAATAATTGGATTAGATTTGTGATTCAAATATATTTTTTTTAACAAAAGTAGTTTGGATTTTTTAAAATTCAGATCCAATATTTGGACCAAGATTTAAATCTAATTCAAATATTTGGATTAAGGTTAAAATTCAGAATCTATTTTTTATAAAAGAAATTTAAATTGAATTTTTTAAAATTTGTGTCATTAAGGCCAACATGACTCAATTCGTACATGTCGTTTGGGCACGACCTGTCTGAGTCGTCAGGCCAACCCATCCTAGTCCATCTATGTCTTCGGGTTTGCTAACCCATCCTAGTCCATCTATGTCTTCGGGTTTGTTGTGCCTGTTAGGGTAATCGGGCCTGTCAGGCCTGTTAGGGTAATCGGGCCTGTCAGGCCTGTTTGGGTCATCGGATCTGCCTAGCTCATTCCGTTCTTCGGGCTCGCTTGGCCCATTCGGTTCTTTGTGCCCGCCTGGCTAGTTCGGGTGTTTGGGCTTGCTTGACCCGTTTAGGTCTTCGGGCCCGCCTGACCTATTTTGGTCATCGAGTCCGCTTAACTCGTTCGGGTCTTCAGGTTTGTCTGACCCATTCGGGTCTTCGGGCCTGCTTGACCCATTTGATTATTCGAGCCTGCCTGACCTATTTGGGTCTTCAGGCCCGCCTGGCCCGTTTGAGTCTTTGAGCCTGCTTAGCCTATTTGGATCTTCGAACCTACCTGACACGTTCGGGTCTTCAGGTCCGTCTGGCCCGTTTGGGTCTTCGAGCCCACCTGTTCGTCGGGTCATCGGGTCCGTCTGGCCCGTTTCGGTCATCGGGCTCACCCGAATTTTTTGGATCGTTGGGCCCGATCAACTTGTCCGGTTTGTCGGGCCCACCTAGCCCATTCATATCTTTAGGCCCGCCCAACCTCTTATGGTTGTCGGGCCTGCCCAATCCGTATAGGTCGTCGAGCAAGGCCTGTCCGAGTCTGAATTTAGCCTAGTCCATCTCAACTTTTAGCCTAACCCAACTAAAAATTTAAATTGAAAATTTGGATTGGAGTTTTTGGATTATCCATATTTGAAAATCTTGATTTATAAAATGGATATCCAATTCATAAAATATATAAAATATAGATTAGATTGAAATCCATATCCATTAAATGGATTGAATTTTTGATAAAATGGATTTTAAATGGATTGGTTTAGAGCAAAAGTAGATTGAATTAAAAAATTAGATTTTTTGCCCACCCCTACAAGCAGCAAATCAAATCTTGCAACTCTTACTCTAAAAGAAATGACATGTTGAGTTGTCATGCTTTAGGTTAATGTTGTGTTGTTTGCAACCCCTACTTTAAAAGAAAGGACATGTTGAGTTGTCTTGCTTTAGGTTAATGTTGTGTTCTCTTATCCCATTTTGCACAAACATGAGTCATGAATGAGAGAACAAAGGCAAAACATGAGTCATGTACTAAAAAACAAAGGCAAAACGAGAAATCACCATCATCACGCACAATCATGACCATGCACCACTAGCACTCCTCCACCCATAAGCGCACACTCTTCCTCTTACGAGCACACATTCTTCCTCACCTCGTCATTAGCGCTAGAGTCAGACGTGATCGCCAGTGTTGATGCATCTTTTCAAGGTGCATCATTGGCCAAGAGATCCATTAGTGTTATCATCGATCTTCTCTACTACATTGTTCAACCTTCTTCCTCTTTTAATGTTTTTTCTTTTTGTGGGTCTTTGAGGTGAAGGAGAAAACATGATCAGGTGATGGTTGTTGGGAGCGGTCAGGCCAACCTGCCAACCTAGCAGTCCGCCCAGTGTGGGTTGGTTTCAAATTTTTAACCCCTTTTCAAAAGTTGGGTTGACCCAACTCAGCTTGATTTTAACGGGTTAGAAATGGGTCGTTTAACAAATCAGATTTATCCATTTTGAGACCTCTGGGTAAAATTAGTTTGCTTGACAAGATTCACATATATGTTTTTATTAAATTAAGATGAGTCGATCATCCACTTGAAACTCATATCACTATTATTGAGATTTCAATTTACGCATTGAAAATAGTTTACAGTAAAAAACACACGTATGTATGTGTTATGATACTCTAAATTAACCAGTTTTATATGAACTAACCATATATTTAAAATAACTCATCTTTCCTATCTAAAAATGTCTATGTCAATCTTTGTAGTGATATAAAAGCAAAGTCGTTGCATTTCAATTCTAATTGTGAATTGAAAATTAAAAAACAAAAATAATTATAAAAAAATGAAGAATTCAAAGAATAATGAAAATTAAGGTAAGAGAAGAACAAAATCATAATAAATTCTTGTTAAACTTTTTGACTGTTATTACGTTCTTTGTTTTTTTTTTTCTCATAATGTTTTCTTTAAATCCCATTATCATTCTTTTATACTTCTTGGTAAGTTGTAATATGATTAGAATGATAAGTAACATCCTTCATAATATATGAGCACTACGCAGGCCCAAACATCCATTTTGCTATCCGTTATCTTCTCTGCCTAATGTTGTTGGGTAATAAGTGCATAATGTTCATTGGAATGTTTATGGATTTATTATCATATCGATGAATTAATTTCAAAACATAGGTCTTTTCAATAGCATTAATTTTATCGAAGCTTCATGTTCATATCTCTTCTCAAATAAATGGTGTTATTCGAAAATGTATATCTAACATATTAGTAGAATGTATGAGGCACATTCTGACACATGTTAATGTTATTCGATGGATAAGTAAAGGTTTCATGACTTGATGCTCACCAACCTATCTCGCTCTGAAACTACTTTTACGTTTTTGGGCTTAAGAAAAATAGACTTAAATCGTTTCAACCCAATTTACTGTCACGTATTCTCTCAAAATTACAAAATTTTAAACGATTGTTATTGATAAAAAAAAATTGAATTAATAAATATAATTTTATATATTAATATTGTTTTACATTTAAGATTTATCTTACGTGTAGCTCCATATATTTTCATATATACAGTATTAAGATTAATGTATTATATCAAGTTGATCTTGTTATGTCTTTAAATGTCGTCGGGTTTTAACCATAACAGGTTTGAGTTCATAAAATTGATCAAAGAAAAAAAGGTCAAATAAAGATGAAGAAGATAATCCTATTTCAATTTGGGCCACTTATTCCTGCACCCCTATTTTCTCTTCCTACACACCCTATAAAATTTCATATTACAATTTTACCCTTAATAAATAGTAAAAACCCTAACCTTGTGTTCTTGCACCTCCCTCCCCCATCGTGCACCTCCATTTGTTTCTTCCTACACCGAGTTCTTGTTGCATCGCACCTCCCCCTAGACCTTGCTTGAGCCTGGTTTTCGTGGAAGAAAGAACCTGCATGCAAGAGCGTGCACCTCCTTCAAAGTTCGTGGAAGAAAGAACCGCAGTCAAATCTCAAAGACATTACTAGATTCAGAAACATCTTCTACAATGGCTTTTCAAAACTTATTAAGCAATTTTTTTTCAAAAAACCCATTACAAAAAATGTTTTTTGACCTCATAATACCTTCTGTATTTGAAATTCCATAATTGATTTTTTATTGTGTATTTTGTGCTCTTTATTTTGAAAAATATTCATTACATGCAGATATACAATGAGGACCAGAGGTGGTGTGCAAGCCAAGATGGTGCAAGACAAAACCAATTGCTTCGGTGCGTAGAAGAATTTATGATGAAGTTGGAGGTTCTATTGCACCAAATGTAGATCTTGTAGTTGCAACTATAGGGGTTGCTGAGGAGTAAGAAGAATTTCTTGGAGAACCGTTTGATGCTTCTTTGCTAGTGAATTATTTTGATATAGAGAGTGAGGCAATGAAGGGATTATCCGGATATAAAGATTTTTGAATATCGCTTCAACTCAAGAGATTTGAGGGTGATACGTATGAAAATACATTTTTACTCTCGTTAAATAACCCTTTCTTTCAATCAAGACTGTGAGACATAGAGAGTGGTGGTATAGCGACACAAACATTTTTCATCTCCTTATTATGGGGTAGTTTTGTTCATTTGTGCCTTTGAAGTTTGTTGTTGTTGTGCCAATTTTGGCTGAGTTGTTAGGAGTAGAACAGTGAAATACCACCTTAGAACTAAGGCATTGTTGTGGGTCAAATGTTAGACTTAGTTAGTTGAGAGAGGTATATTAGGAGTTATGTGTCCAACAACTTTGGAAGTTTGCAGCACAAGCCTTCTTGTTGCATCTTGTGGGGTATACTATATTTGCAAACAAGAGTGACTTTTATTAATGTCTCTTACCTATAGTTGCTCATGGATCTGAAGTCTTATGGCAAATATTCATAGGGAGTCACCACATTTACACATATGAATGAATAGTTAGGTGATGCATGCTTTGCCCAAAGCAATTAGCTAGTTATGTAATGCTTTTCCAAGTAAATGGTATATAATTTGAATATAAATTTAATTTTTTTCTTTCTAAATACATGATATAATAAATTGTCTTTAAATTGTTATAGGGTTGGATATATGAGCATTCCCTAGAATGGGAAGGAGGGAGGTTATATAGTCACATGACAAGGTTATGCCTTGGGCTACATGGGCAAAAAGAAGTTGATAAGCTTAAGGAAATACAATGTTTATAACATTTATCAAAGTGATGTCTTTATCACTAACAATGACTTTAGGTTATGCCTTAGTCTTTCAATAGCCTGAAGAAGTTGATAAGCTTAGGTTATGCCTTAGTCTTTCAATAGCCTGAAGAAGTTATTATTTTGTTCACTTTATAACAAGATGAAAGCTATAGAGAAATTCAACTAGTGTCACACCAATTCTCAAGCAACAACAACCTATGTTTCTTGGTTTTGTAGGTGTTTTCCATAAAAAATTGATGCTAAATACATTCAACAATTTAATTGCATCAGGATGTGACAAAAAAGTGTTGCTTACCACATGTGAAGACTATATATATCTTCTCTAGTGAATGTATTTATCATGCTCTAACAACATCATTATATGTGGCATTTGAATTTTGGACCTCCTATAGATCTTTTTAAACATATCTTGTATTATACAATTGTTTTATTATTGTGACATTGTCTTCATTGTTTTCTTCCAATGTAAGTAATATGTTTGTCGACTTCACTACACTTAGTTATGTCAACAACCATAGAATGATCATGCGATTTTAATCTATCAGCAAAAGGGTGACCAACTAAACTCTTTGACAAATGATGGTTATAAGGGCCACATATTACCTTCAATTGCCTCCCTTCTCCATTGCCAATTGGTTTACCTCATAATAGTATCCACCAACCATTTCATCTACACTTATAAACATTTCAAACACTTCCACACATAATCTCTAATCAACTTCATATGATACACTAGTCAAATAATAAGATCCCACTCTAAGATGAAAAATCCAACACTTGATAAAAAATAAAAAGAAACTTTTTATCAATAAACTTGTTGGAGTGTGCAACCTACATAATTAGTTGTTTTCTGCATAATTGCACTACATATTGATACAAAACATGTATTTCAAATTGAGCAATCTGAAATTCACTTCCATATCTGGTGACACATTTCGTATTGGACATTCTAAAATGTAAAAATATTTTTTGGAATGTCTAATAAGGAGAATGTATCATCGAATCTAGAAGTTTATTGCAAATTGTTCAGTTGGGGAAACATTTTGGTATTCTGAAATACACTTTTGAATTTAGAAACACATTCTAAATTACACAATTTTGAACATAAAAATGATTTTTAGATTGAGCAATCTAGACCATACTTTTAGGTTTGGGGGCACATTCAGGATTAGACATTCTGAAAAATATGTTCATGTTCCAAAATATCCAATTCAGAATGTCTCACCGAATCCACAAGTGTATTCCGAATTGCTCAACTAAAATAAATTCATTTCAGTCATACTTTTTCTTCAATCCACAACCATGCACATTACAAAAAATCTTACCCTTTATTCAATCCACAACCATAGACATCGAAAAAACAACTAAACACACAATAATGATATTAAAAACATAAAATAGTAAATATACTTCATGAAAACAAAAGGTTTAAGCTTTTCTTCAAAACAATAAAAAACAAAAGGCTTAAGCTTTTCTTCAAAACAATGAAAAAAGAAGAAGTAGAAAATAAAAGTAGAAGAAGACCGTGAAGGAGGAGAAAGAAAACTCAAGGTACTGACTTTAATCAACTATTAAAACGTACTAATCCAGAGGACATCATCTTCATCACAAAAAACCTCAAAAAAATTAAACATTTCATGAAAAAAAGAAGAAGGAACACATACGAATTAAAAGAAAAATAAATAACACCATAAAAAACAACAGAGAAATCTGAACATGGCTTTCAATAAATACTAACCACTACTACAACATATTTAACAGAAAAAAAAATTACAAAAACATAACCTTTTATGAAGAAGAAGGACCAGAAAAGAAGTAAGAAAAATAACACAATGAAGAACAACAAACAAATCTCAACAACAAACCACAAATACACGAAAAAAAGAAAAGAAAAAAAGACCACCAACAAAAACATCATCATCCTCACTCATTCTTTTTGTTCAAAAATACCTTCTAAAAATGAAAACTTGAACCTTTTCTTCAACCCACAGTAATAAATGTATCGAGTATAAAAAAATAAATGCAACAACACCATCAACAACAACAAAACATGTTAAAGATTTTGTTAAAAAATACCTTCTAAAAATAAAAACATCAACGTTTTCTTTAAGACGAAAAACATTGCAAAAATTAAATCTTTCACGAAGTAAAAAAAAATAACAGAGTAAGAAGAAGAAAGAAAAAAGATCCTTGAAGAAAAAAGAATAAAATTAAGAAACAGAAGAAAAAATTATCTACACCAACCAAAAATTCTGTCAACCTTCAACAATAACAAACAGAACAAAAAAAACTTAAGTTGGTATGAGGAAGAAGAAAGAAGAAGGATTGAAGAAGAAGAAGAAGGAATACGGAAGAAGAAAAAATAAATAAATTACCTCGACGAAGTTGATTGCCTTGGAGAAAAAGATCCCATCGATTGTCTTGCAAAAATTAAATCTTTCACAAAGTAAAAAAAATAACAAAGTAAGAAGAAGAAAGAAAAAAGATCCTCGAAGAAAAAAGAATAAATTAAGAAATAGAAGAAAAAATTACCTACAAACCAAAATTTCTGTCGACCTTTACCAACAATAACTAGAAAAAAAAAACTTAAGTTGGTATGAGGAAGAAGGAAGAAGAAGGATTGAAGAAGAAGAAGGAAAACGAAAGAAGAAAAAAAGAAATTACCTTGACGAAGTTGATTGCCTGGGAAAAGAATATCCTACCGTCAACATTCAACAACAACAAACCAAAAATAAAAAAAAACGAAAACCTAACTTGGTATGAAGAAGAAGGAAGAAGGATTGAAGAAGAAGAAGAAAATAAAAACGGAAGAAGAAAATAAAAGCTAACCTCGAGAAAGCTGATTGTCTTGGAGAAGAAGGATGTTGCTGTCAGACAACGTCAATCAGCATTTAAAAAAGACTTTCGAACTGTAAAAACACAACAACATCAAAAAGACAAAAATACCCTCAATTTTAAACACGTGTCAATAAATTAAAATGTCTATTTCAGTAATTTACCTATACTAAGAATTTCTTAGATATATAGTAGACTACCTTACTTGACCTTTTTTTATACTACTCATAATAGGCTTTTACTTACCATTGAACTAATTACGACCCAAACATGTCTTAATGTTGTTTATTTAGTTTATTTATGTTGTGTCTTTACTAAGTCACATTTAGATTGGTTAATTGTATTGAATTGCCAAACTTGTCTAATTGATTGGACATCCCCAACATGGATGACTAAACTGCCCGATTGACATCAAATTGATCAAATACCTTTTAATATTTGACTGAAAAGGTCATACTATATAATTTAGGGTTAAATATGTTTTTGGTCCCTTAACTTTCAGTAAATTTTGGAATTAGTCCATTTCGAAACTTTTGACCAATTTAGTCCTTGATATTTCAAAATAGGTGAATTTAGTCATTTTAATCAAATTTTGGTAGGTTTATTTGAGGTTTCGTATGCATTTTAGGATATTATTTAAGTTGTTTATACTGTTTGACACATTTTTGCTTTAATATTAAGTTAAATACTATTATGAAATGCGCTTGAAATATCAAAGAAACTTAACAAAATTTGATTAAAATGACTAAATCCACACATTTTGAAAGATGAATGACTAAATTGGTCAAAATTTTTAAAATGGACTAATTCCAAAATTCACTAAAAGTTAAGGAAGAAAAAACATATTTAACCCTATAATTTATTTAACTTTCTTGATATTAAAATACATTATCTTCATGTCTATTTATAATTTACATATGTCAAAATTTTAATAATTAGTTTATTCTTTTCTTTTCTATAGTTATTGTGTATAGTTTACAAAATATATTGTGCTCAATACTTAAAATATAACAAAGAAATGGTAAGATGTATAATTCATGCTAATAATTTTATACCTTTTTCTTTATCAAAATTCAATGATATTATTCTTAAAAAATAACATGTACTATTAAAAACACAATCTATTTTATATTCCCATGATTTAATTTAAATTACATAAAAATCAATATTTAAAAATAATAATATTATTTTAAAAGAAATATATTATTTTGTAAATTATAAATTCCTAAACACTGATCACTAATATTTTACATTTTATTTCTTACTATTTACGGATCTATATAAAATCATAAGCAATTACTAATTACTCCTAATAATAAGCAATGATGACAGTAACAAAACTTATTCCTACAGTTAACATGTATTAATAATAATAAATAAATACATAAATAATTCAAGTCAGCTCTGATCTTAGTGTCGACTTCTTATTGGTTCATCCTCAAAGCCACGGATCACAATCACAACCGTACTTTTTAATAAATCAACGACTCAGATTTAACCTATCAGCAACCTAAATTTCAACTTTCCCGCTTCATTCTCGTGCTCTCTACAAACCTTATAAATTCTGACCCAAATTCTCCAAAATTTTGCATTCCCTCTCTCACACACTTTTCAGAGCAATTCAATTCTTAGTGAATCAAACTCTTTCTCTCTCTCTCTCTGCCATGGCACGAACCAAACAAACAGCTCGCAAATCCACCGGAGGTAAGGCTCCGAGAAAGCAACTGGCCACAAAAGCTGCCAGGAAGTCTGCTCCGGCAACCGGTGGTGTGAAGAAGCCTCATCGTTTCCGGCCAGGTACAGTGGCCCTGAGGGAGATCAGAAAGTATCAGAAGAGTACGGAGCTTCTGATCCGAAAACTTCCTTTCCAGCGTCTTGTTCGTGAGATCGCACAGGATTTCAAGACCGATCTTCGGTTCCAGAGCAGTGCCGTGTCTGCGTTGCAAGAAGCTGCTGAGGCTTATTTGGTTGGACTCTTTGAAGACACTAATCTCTGTGCCATTCACGCTAAGCGTGTCACCATTATGCCAAAGGATATTCAGCTTGCTCGCAGAATCAGAGGCGAAAGGGCTTGATTGATATTGAATCTTTGTGACCACTATGGTATTGATTAATTGCGCATCTAGTCTAAAATTTATATAAGATTGCTACTTGTCTTTGAGTTCTGATAAATTCTGAGACATTTGTTCAGTGTAGTTATCATAGTTGGATCTGTGAATGGGTGAAAGAGCTAATGGATTTGTTTTTAGTTTTCTTAAATTTTATTTTATTAATTTTAATTGTGTTTTAAATAACTTCATCATTTTATATTACTATTTTTTAAATTTTCATGATTTTAGGTTAGTAATTATTGTTTTTTATTATCAATTATATAATTTATTTTTATTTCTACTATCTTAAAACAAAAATATATTCATTCATTTGGCATTGAATATAACCAAAATTAAATTGGAACCTTCAAAATATGGAGAATGTAATCGATTTCACAATATCATTTTTAGGTTGAGAAGATAAAATGATGTAGAACGAAAACTTAATAATTTAGAATAGAAGTCTTGTCTGAAAGTATGTTATATTATATTCAAATATACGAATAAGAAATTTAAAAGGTATAAATGTGTTTTTTAACTGTTTATTAATTCCAATTAATTTAATGTTATCTATTGTCTGCAATGATAATTTTAATTATGCTATATAACTCAGCATTGATAATACCAAATAAATTCAAAATAGAATTTCATTTTTAATCATTATAAGAATTTTTAATTTAATAAAAATAAAATGTGTGAATGTCAAATAAAAGGTATATAATGCTAACAATAGTACTTTGTTTTCATAAAGTTAACTAAAATCTAGAAGTCCTTAGAGAAAAAGGGAACAAAATGTCTTATTTATGTAGATAAACTATCATAAAATATGTGTAAATTAGTAAAGAAGACAAGTGAAGTGTGTTTTCATTACTAAGTTTAAAACTTTAAATAGACAAACTTTTAGAAGACAAACGAAAATGGGATGTTAAGATTTAATGCAAAACAAATGATTTGACACCATTATATGTTTTAAAGATAGATATACACAGGATTGAACCATCAAACAATCTTCAATTATCACACGGTTTATAACATTCGATGATATAGGAATTACCAAGAAAATCCTTACAAATTCTCCATATTGGTTCAACACAATTATTTTGAGCAAGAATCATCACACACCTATGAAAGATTTTTCAATTTCCAAACACCTAGCATCTTTGGCATATCTTTAGCTCCACTATAAACTAAAAATCTTCTAGTTGATCCTTCAAATAATAGAGAATCCATTTAAGAACTTATTAACAAGGTTGTCTAGGCTCACAACATCCATAGAGTTCCATTCTTCCACCATTTTGAAATATTTTTATCATTTAACTTATAGTGAGATGCAAGAGGTGTGGACACAAATTTCAATTTTATCATTCCAAACTCTCAAGGATTTTTTTTGAAATAAGCCTCTTTAAACACGTAGTAAAGCTTCAAATCTCATTGATTGATCATTTCAATTCTTAAAAAGACAGTGATATTTTGATTCTTAGAAATTGACTCCCATTTTGTACTTCTTGATATGGTTTAGTATTGCACATTGATTCTTTCAAAAGGAAACATAATGGTACATTAATAATACTCGACACTAAGCTACATCAAAAAAATACAAAATGGGTATCAAATTGTAAGAGTCAAAATATAATTTTTACTCCTAAAATCTTCCTAAAAGCTCGAATATTCTTCATATTAAATTCTCAAATTCCTTATTTGGCTTAGCTTTTACTTTCTTAAGATCAGACTTACTATTACTAGTTATTAGAATGTCATTAACATACAATAAGAAAACTACAAAATGACAATGTTGAAGTAGATGCAAGTATCGTTGCACATAATTGTTGCACTATAATGTGTTAACCAAAATGAAATATTATTTTTCATTATAATCATTACTACGTTTAACTTTTATAGGAAAAAAGGAATTAGTAATTAAGAGTTTGATTTAATTAAAATGGCAATTATGCCAAACTCCTTTGGTTATACATATATCAAAACATGCCTATCTTATTGAAAAATGATTTTTTGACTATTAAATTTTGACAACTTTCTCTTACAGCTTTATATGATATTTTTTAAGTGGTTTTTTATTTTTTTATTTTCTTATTCTCAATATTCCAAAACCACTTAGAAAATGTCATCTCATGTTGAAAGAAAAAGTGTCAAAATTTAGTAATTAAAATATGGTTAAAATACCTTTTTGGTTCCAATTTTTGTCAACTTTTTTCAAATAGGTCCCTATTTTCGGGAAGTGCTCAAATAGGTCATATTTTTTGTCAATTTGATTCAATTAGGTCCTAATTGTATAACACCGTTTAAATTGATAACGTTTCACTGTACAGTTGGCTTTTCTTTGCTACGTGTTCCATTACTAATCCCATGTGGCAGTGTTTTCTTTATAATCAGATGGTTAATTAGAGGCTTAAACATATTACATTTTAAATTAAATGCAAAGAAGGAAAATAATAAAAAAAAGTAAAAGGTTTAAAAAGTGTTAGGGTTTATAAAAAGTCGAAGAAGCCATATTCTTTCTCGTGTGTGACCTTGCTCATGCTTGGAACGTTTAAGCTTTAATGCAGCTATGTCTCAGACCCAATCTTCTTCTTCATATTGTAATAACTGCGTGCAGTGTAGTGTTCCCTCTTCTCGCACCCAAGGTTTAAGACTCATTTGTGATTGTGGAGAAGCTGTAGTTCTCAGGATAGCAAGAGCTCCGAGAAATGTGAGTAGAAATTTCTGGGGTTGTGCTAACTATAAGGTAAGATTGATTTAATTGCTATTCTTTTGGGTATGTCAGATTTGATGAATCTTTTATTTATTTTCTGTTCATCAACAACGCTAGAGTGAATCTGGTGGTGTTTGCTGCAATTTTTTCAAATGGTGGTATGAAGACGATGAAGAAAAAGATGTTATTATCATCAACCAAAACATGAAGATAGAAGATCTCGAGAATGTAGTTAGGGCTTTGAAGAAATGGTTTAATGTATTAGCAGTAGTGGTTTGTATTATTGGGTTGATAAAAGTGGTGATGTTGGCCCTGATGCTGAAAAATTGACAGAAAAGGGTTGTAATTGTGAAGCTAATGATGTATGAACCTTTCCAAAATTATGAATGAATTAAGTAATTTATGTTCAATCAGGTCCTTACTTTTGTTAGTTATGTTCAATTAGGTCCCTACTTTTGTTATTTATGTTCAATTAGGTCCCAAAATTTAAAAATGATGTTTAATTAGGTTCTATAATGGATAAAGTTTTCCTATTTAATAATGTTCCCAATAGACCAGATGACATTGTAATTCAAATCAAACAAAATCCTGATCACATTGATAAATAACAAAATCTTGATAATTCAAATTAAACAAAACCCTGATAATTCAAATTAAAGAAGTTGTTCTCCTTCACCATAATCCTGATTTATCCTACTTACAAAATGAAAAAGTCTGTCATCCAAATGATCCAAAAATGGCTAATCAATCATACAAAATAACAGGCATGAAAGTACAAAATTAAACACCAAATTACATGTACATTAAAAGCTATCTTAAACTGGGTTTTCAGACTGAACAATTGGTGGTTCTTGAGATGGCTGGGTTGGTTGTGGAGGAGCAGAAGTTGGTTCTTGAGATGGCTGGGTTGCTTGTGGAGGAGCATCAGTTGGCTGTGAGGACTGTACTTGTGTAGGCACTTGTGGGCAATGTTTTCTATTGTGCCCCAGTTCACGACAAACTCTGCATCTTTTTCTATGGCCACCTTTTCGTAATTGCGTGTCATCTTTCCTTAACTCCCATTGTTCGAACCTTCTCTTTTTCTTGGGTCTCCCAAGCATATATGTGGAGGCATGACATTTGGGAAATCAATGGTGGGCCACATGTTTTGTCCATTGATAGGGAAGGTAATGGAGTCGTACATCTCTTCATAACTTGATTTCCTGAAACATAGAGGGATATAATTTTCTTCATTCAAGTTCAAGAACATGATGGTAGCAAATGCATGGCAGCACGGGATGCCAATTATCATCCACTTTCTGCAGCTGCAATCTTGGGTATCTAGGTTGACAACATACTTGTCACCTACCACTGAAAGGTGTGCAACTTCAAATACTTTCCCCCTTGCACAACTACATCATAATTCATATACACAGATCGGGTTTTACATCAACACTGAAATGGTTATACATCAGCAACACATAAATAAGTCATACCTTGGGATCTAGTATTTAGTTTTTTTGGATTCTTCTTGTAGGCTGTTGTTTATTTTAGGACAGATCTGCCCCTCCATTTTTTCCACCTTCTATCTTTTAGATTGCCACCTCTTCATCATGTATAGTCGTATGTCTTCCAACATTAAGATAACAGGTTTGCTCCTAGCATCAACAAGGACACTATTAAATGCCTCTGTCATGTTGTTTACAATTGTGTCAGTGACAACATTCCTGGTGAATCTTGATCTGGACCAAAATCTGTGTATTCAAAAACATTAATTATGATAAGTCAGTTTTTATATAAAACAGTATAAAAAAATGAGATATGAATACAAACCTAGGTGGTATAGCAATGAGGTACTTGAAAGCATCCTCATTCTCTTTTTTTATATCTCTCATTGCCCTTTCCCATGCCACAGGGTGTGTCACAATTGTTGTCTTCCACATTAAGTTCTTCAACTTCTGACAGCAAAGCGTTTTCTAAAATTGGAGTACAGATGCCTCATACAAAATCGTTGCTCTGCACCAGGTAATAACTCCTGAATCGCAGGCAACATACCCTGTTTACAAAGCAAAAATATGAAGAAAAATGAATACAACAGATGCCTAAAAAATGTTGAATATGAAGAAAAATAATACAATGAACAGAACATGCATACCTTTTGTTGATCAGACATAAATGTACATGCCACACATACTTCAGTTCCGCCTAGATCATCCACTAGGATTTTCAGAAACCATTTCCAAGTCTCTTTGTTCTCTACCTCCACAATGGCATATGCTAGAGGGAGCATCTGGTCGTTAGCATCCCTCGCCACTGCAGTTAGCAACTCACCCCCATATTTCCCTTTCAGCAAGCAACCATCTAACCCAATAAAGGGGCGACAAACCACAAAAGCATCTTTGCATGCTTTGAAACATGTGTAAAACCTACTAAATACTCATTCACCTTGCATTTCATCCACTTTCACTTTCACTGTGCTACCAGGATTGCATCTCAGAATTTCACATGCATAGTTATGTATTCTTCGAAATTGTTCTTTGAATGACCATTCCACTTGGTATGAAGCTAAGGACTTTGCTCTACGAGCCATAGCCACTAAAATACTTGTATTCCACTTCCTCAACCCCTTCTCTCGCACATCCTTAATATTGAATTTAGGATTTTCAATTAAAGACTTTTCTACCTTCTTACTAAGCTATTTTGCGCTCATAATGTCAAGTTTGAACTCCCTAGAACAAATATGCCTATCAACCACTTTTCTTAATTGCCATGTCTTGCGTAAAGGAATATATGCAGCATATGCAGACCATTCACATTTTCCTTGTGCCCCCATACATTTCATTCTCACTCTTTGTTTATCATTTTTAACCCACCTTATATTTCTACCAGAATGAACGACATAAGTTATTATGGCTTGTTGCAAATGTTCCTTATCTATGAAATTTGTGCCTACATCCCACTTATAGTCAGCCATGGAATTTGGCATGACAAATGTCCCAAAAGTACCACACCTGCCTTCTTTATCACCTGAACTGTCATCAACACAACCTTCATCATCACTTTCCTTAAGGCTAATAAGCTCATCTGATTGCCATTCATCTCCTGTTGTCTCTCTATCCAAAATTTGATAACTACAATCTTTCTCACTGTCGCTATATTCCTCTTCCTCACTTTCTCTTTTTCAGTATGCTCCACTTGGTCAGACTCTTGCTCATTATGCACCTGACATTGCACCTCCACACTCCCTTTAAACAAATTGTGATCACCATTGTCCAAACTAATCTGGACATCAACAAGTCCTTCAACCTCATCTTGAACTCCTTCCTCACCCCTCACATCAGTTTCCTTAACTTGAGGCAAATGATTCCTCAAGTGAGATTGCACCTCACATTCACTTAAACCATCACCCCCCGTCTGCACTTCAACCTCAACCTCAAGAACCTACTCATTAACCTCTTCCACAACTTGGACATGAACCTCCTCCTGAACCTCCTCATTAACCTCCTCTTGAACCTCCTCCTGAACCTCTTCATTAACCTCCTCTTGAACCTCCTACCGAACCTCCTCATTAAACTTCTCATTAACCTTGTCCACATCATCATTTTCCATAACTTCTGCTTCAGAAATACCATGCACAACAAACATGTGAACTTGGCCATAGTGCTTGGCAACGTGCATCATGTTTATTGCACCTTTGTCATCAACCAACATATACATGAGATTCTCAATTGCATACCATAATTCCTTAACATTAACATAGCCCATTTCCCTTATTTCCCCTGTCACCTCAAAATAACTCCACCTGTATGGGTCACAGGCCCAAACAGTGGTTTCCCCACCTATGTAATTCACAGGACCATATTGTTTAAAAAGTCCACCATGGTGGACCACAACTTCGAAACTTTCATCGCACATCTCACACCACTATTCAAATAAGTGACAAAATTATCTGGTTGATATAAAAAAAATTGTAAAGCAGGATCCACGAAAACATTTAATATGGCATAAAATATTTGAAAGAAACACACAGGGTCCACGAACACAAAAGGACCACAACTTTGAAAGAAACAAAACCGACACCGACAAAGAACGCACACAACCCCAATCCACTGACAAAGATGTTCACTAAAATAGGGAAAAGGAGTGGGACACTCCAACGAAAACGACAATGGCATACAATAGCAGACAATGGCAACACAAATGCACAATCTAACAAACATAACAACTTTCGAAAATCACACCAACCCAATCGCAAACCAGAAAAAACTCAATTGCAAAAACGAAAAATGCGAATGCAAACGAAAACCTAACTTGCCTTTGATGTCTTCGATGAATTGATGATAATCCCGATAGCAATGGCAGACGCGAAATGAAGCTACCTTCCTTTCTTTCTTTCCCCCAAATTCGAGCAAACCTAATCTAAATCCCCAATTTTCTTAGCACACACCTAAATACGTTTTAACCCCTTTTACTTTTAATCTGCATTGCATTTTTTTTTCCTTTCTTTTCCTTTCTTTTTTTAATTTTCATTCTTTGCATTTAATTTAAAACGTAATATGTTTAACCCTCTAATTAATCATCTGATTATAAAGAAAACATTGCCACATAGGATTAGTAATGAAACACGTAGCAAAGAAAAGCCAACTGTACAGTGAAACGTTATCAATTTAAACGGCGTTACCCAATTAGAACCTATTTGAACACCTCCGAAAATTAAGACCTATTTAAAAAAAGTTGATGAAAATTAGAACAAAAAGGTATTTTAACCAAAATATCATTGTCCTATCTCATTCTCATTGACTTTTAAAATTAATGTTTTCTCAATCATTTTGTTTTTGGAAGAAAAGTTGTACATAAAGAATCTATAAATTAACAAATTTGATGGATAAAACATATTGTTTGGTGCTGATAGTCAATATAAGCACTATGGTCTTAAATGATTACCAACTTAATTTTTTTGTACAACAATTAATCGAAAATTGAAATATTTTCTCGAAATGAGACAACAATGCCTTGCATATATTTTTACATAAGGCTTCAATTATTCCATATTAACCATGAGCATTAGATACCTCTTTCTAGGTTAAATACCAATTAATGAAGTTACAGTGTCTTTTTCTCTTGATTCCAAATGAAACAATTCGTGATAATTGTGTAGTTAGGACTTGTAAGAGTCAACATTTTAACAATTCCACCTTTTGTTTTGCAGTCTAAGCATCCCTAACAACGCAGAAAAATTTAGGCATGAAAACTTTTTGTTTGGTTACAAATAATCGACTCATTGGGTTTTTTATGCTTTTTGAAAATTTGTCATCTTTTAGTTAGTCTTTAAAAATGTTTAAACTAAAACTAGTACCTTAAGGTAAGCACCATCTTTCATTTTTTTTATTATTTGTATGATTGGTATTATTAAATAAATTTCATTTTCAATTACCTTCTCTACCTTGAACTCTTACTCTTTTCCTTCCTTCTAAGATTTACTAATATATTGATTTAATCTCAATGCTTCTCCATCTTGAACCTCACTAACTCAATGAAAGTGAGAATATTCAAATAAAAAAAAAAAATCTACCACTCCCTACCTACTTCAACTATTGAAACAAGCAATTTAAGAGTTTTGTTTCAAAATCCAAACAAATCTTCAGGTACAAGAAAGATTTTTTTTTTCTAGAGTTCAAAGAAAATGAAGAATTTCCAGTTCCAAGGGATGAAAAATTAGGATGGTGTGTTTTGTGTGTGGGATAAAACAAATTGAAATGGTGAGAACTCTGAAAAGGTTGAGTTGAATGGAAGAAACTATAAACACAGGCTATAAAAGGTAGGGGGGAGATAGAAACAAAGAAAAATACAATGAAAGAGGATTTAAATGATTTTGAAGGTGTCATATATCTACCATAGAAAAAAACTCATCTCAGAAACACACTTAAATGTTCTTGTCCATATGCACACATATTTACCTGTAATTAAATATTACTGCCATTATTTGCCATAGGAACCAAATGCAAGAAAAACTTTTATCTTGCAGAAATTCTTCCTTCAAGTTGAAGCATGGTACAACATCTAGGTTTTCTAACCACCTCACTTACTGCAAATTCGAAGGGAAAAGAAAAACACTGAATGAGAATTCTTCTCGAGAGATCTAGAGTAATAAAAAATCAATAGATCAATATATTAATGTTCCTCTATTGAACCTTCAAAATATATTAATGTTGGTATATTAAAAAGGTTTTTAATATATTTTAAAGCATCAAAATCAATATCCATTAATTTATTATGAGGGCTCAACATAGGGGCAATACCAAAAACCCAAGAATCCAAATTTGAGAGAATAATTTATGATGGTTTAGACATGCCCTAATAATATAGGTATAGTAGTAGTAGACAACTACAATCAATAAAATAGTATAGAGTAATAAATAAATAAATAAAAAGAATATGGTTGCAATTTGTGAAAGAATTGAACTTAACTTCTAAATGAGCTAATATGTATGATGAGAGGGAATTTTCTAATACTGAAAAGAATGATAAGCCGGTTCAAACTACAAGAAAACCTAGTAAAAATAAACCAAAGAAAGTTAATATTAAATCTTCTAAAACAAGTACTTCTAAAAAGTTTTAGAAGTCTTTCTTGGAAAGTGGGAGGGTTACGTAATGAAAAACCTCTTAATATGCTAAGGAATTTCCATTCATGTACTTACTCAGTTGTTTCTTCATAATAGGTTTTTCTTGTCTATGTATGTGATGTAATTTTATCCTGGGTCTAGCCCCATGTTTTTATGTTCTTTTTCTTTTCTTTAATAACATTTTCATGTTATGGCATTGATGCCTGAGCTTTATTTGGAACTAAAAGACAAGAAAGGAAAGTTATGTAATAAAACTTTTTATAATTTTTATACGATGAAATGTTGAATATGTTGTTTCATAATTATTGATGTAAGAAATGAAAACTGGGTATGTGAATGGACCGGCTTGTATCTACATAAACCCGTATTATAAAATAACTTGTTTGTATACCTTGTATTTTAATAAGTCTTGGTTTTTATAACTGCACCTGCAAAATTTATATTAAAATAATATAGATATACTTCTTAAACACTATAAGCATTTCAAGTATCTCACGTAAATTCCCAAATTTAAATAAAAAAATTAAATTAAAATATAAAGTATATTAATCATTAAATTACAACAAGATATAAAATAACTTCAAAATAAAATAAAATAATATCAAATATCTTCACTAATTATGTTCGGTTTCTTCCATAATATGAACAAAATATAAAATACTTTCAAAATAAAATAAAATAGCATCAAATATCTTCACTAATTATGTTTAATTTCATCTTTAATATACATAGTGAGTAGCTTGCAGCAATAATGCAAGCTGGGTATAAAAAACCAGGCAAAAAATTTAGTAAAAAAATGCATAAAACACTCCAGAGGCACTAAGAAAGACGCCAAAAAACATGAATTTCAGACTCATTTATGTGTAAAGGATCAATTTATCCTATATTTTAACAATTAATTTAGATGAAATAAAATCATATTGACAATTAGTATTAAAAATGCAAGTGTGCCTCTGTGTATCTCATCACCAGGCTGAAAATGGTGAGTGATTTGCATTGTAAAACTAGCATCTTTCCTTAACTTTTTTCGGTGCCCCTAGGGAGGAAGAAGAATAAGCAACAACTCATGGTTTTTATAGACTATTCATATAAGGCTATTTCTTCCTCGATAGAGAACATTTTGAATTGGTTGGAATGTACAATACAGAATAATATTACAGATTTTTGGATTACACAATGCTGAATACATTTCTGGATATTGAAATTTAGGATCTGTTTTTGTATTCTAAATTATAAAATCCAAAAATATATTTCAAGTTGCACAATCCAAAAATGTATTCTAGATTGCACAATTCGAAAATGCATTTTGGACAGTATATCAACCTTCAAGTGTTCAACAAACTAAAAACATTCATTTCAATAAGAAAAGGTTCATTTTCAACCAAGTATAAAGAAGAAATAAAGTTTAAAGATGACTAAATAATTAAAAGTATAATCCTGAGTAAGTTGCAATGGCAACCAACACAAAACCACAGATAGTTTGGAATTCTATAGAAAACTACAACAAATAGAACTTTGAAGAGAATAAGCATAATAGGAGCAGATTATGATCAATAAAAACTAAGCTGTTTTTTTTTTTGCTCAGCAATAAAAACTAAGCAATATTTGTGCAATTACTGTAATAAGGAGGACCGATGTAGTGAAATTGGTAACAAGACTTTTTTTAAAGAAAAACAAACTTCACCCATGGATAAAAAGGTTTAGTGCCTTAGTTTGTTTATAAAAATAGAAATATATAAAAACCTATAATCCTAACAATGCAGAGAAAACTCAATAGTCACTTGATTATAAAATTACTGGACATATAAAATAAAGAAATATAAAAGTGAAAGGATTTTTTCATGCACAGCTCACCATATGCCTCTGAAGCTGTTCTTTGTGCTTCATGAAATTGTGTTAAAACTAACAAAAGAACACCTTAAAAAGGTCATTCTATTATTGTTGGAATGGGGAAAAGTACCTTGTCTCAATCTCATATCTTCCAACCTCAATAGTAGCTATCTTTTCACTTTTGTAAATTCCTCATATTCTCGCACATGTCCCTATAATTTAACAATACGCATATAAATTTAAAATACAATGAACAAATTGAGAGTTGGAGCAGGAATAATCTGACCAGCCAGTAGAATATACTAGTTTCAACTTTTACGTACAAGAAAACAATGATTGGCATCCAGCTCCAACAAAACAAATCACAAATTCACAATTACATGTTTCATGCAATTTCAATCTTACTATTAAAGCTAATTACGATACCCTATTCATATCTATACTAAACCAGAACAAAAGAGAAAAAAAGAAGAAACTAAGACAGTACTCTTCACACTTGTCTCTCTTTCCTTCTCTATCCTTTATAACAATGATAACAATAACAAAGATAGTGATATGTTACTAGTTACATTGACATTGAATTTTATTCAACCACATATAACTGTAAAAAATGACACATGATGGTGATGAATCTGAAATTAATAACCAAAATAGAAACCAAGATGACACATGACAGATGAGTCTGAAAAAAAAGGAAAACAAGGAGTTTGTTGAAAATTCACAGACAAGGGAGGTTAAGGAAATTAGTACATATTTGCCACTGCTGTTGAGACTATCACTGCTAATATACAAATGAGAAAAAGAGAAAGAACTCCGAAATGATATATTATGATACTGATAATATAATGATGAGATACGAAATCCGTATGTGCCTATTCATATCGCTGTTATTGTCTAAGTACAAGCACAGTCAAATAAAACAGGTCCAGCCTAATAAAATTCTTACACTCACAATAAAAATATATTCAGATAATCATTATTATTGTTATCATTTAAGTTGAATATCCAGAAAAAACAATGAAGAGTATAGAATTTTATACCTTTAATCCAATACTTCCAATAAAAGATGAAATCAAAAAGCTGGAAATAGAATGCTTACAACTCCTAGAGCTGCTCCCGGATGTAGGCCATAGATCTCAGCATGGAGCCGAGAGTATCTCTAGAAACTTGGAATTTCACCTCAGTTTGCCCAGTAGTTGTCTTCGTATCCTGGAGCTGGATGATGTAGAACTATAAAATTAGACAAAATATCTTGGACATAACACAATCTTATAGAACACAACGAAACTTTTTTCTTAGACTGCATATGTTGCATACTTACTCATGTCTGTACAAGAAATATGGAATCTATTGGAAATCTCATATTAACTCCAGATGGTCAAATTATAGTATAAATGGGTACAAATCTCAATTGATTTAGTAAAGTTGGAAATCTTAAAGTTCACTATCTAAAATAATCAAAATAACGTGATCAATATCAAGTCTAAGAATAATTTAAATACTGCTGGACTATCTAAAATCACTAACATGGTGAATTTATAATCAAAAGTATCTTTTAGTAGAAGTTGCATAAAAATAATTGTTCATGCAACTCAAGGGCTGGTAGTTAGGTAAATTTCTCCCAGAAGATACGATTCTGGGATTCAAACCCGTGACATGGTAAAAGAAAACATTTTATTTTGCATTTCAAGATATCATATGCTCCGGAATTAACTGCTGGATGTTCTCAATTCAGATAATATCATACAAAAGAAAATAACCATGTAGCTATCAGATTGTCTGGATTAATATAGTCTTATAACTCTAATTTCCAATAAATTAGTCATCCAAAAGCTCCCGCTTTACACCCATATCCTTTAAGACTGAATGAAAATTAATAAATTTATTAATTATCCACCATACAAGAAGTTATTTGAGCTTCTATAGAAATTGGACTTATTAGTATATTTTGTACCATTGATACAATGATGGAACATTAAATATGCTACAGAATCTACTTCAGTTCCATATAATACCGAGACTTCAACATCCAGTTTAATTAAATTTTACAAATTCTCTAAAGCATTACAATGATTCACAAATACTTTTGCTTAGGAGCATTCACTTCTAGAGACCGTGCAACTGACCTCCTCCTTATCATATCGACATCAAGTGTTCTCTCAATGTGCTTCTCCAATCAGCTTAAGCTAACAAATGGCTTGTGATTGAATTTGCATCTAACACATTCCCACAAAAAAACACTGGACTTGTAGGCATGTTCAATACAAAGACCAGCTCCACCATGTACAAATATTCAACTTAAGAAAGAATGAAAGTCACACAGATTGAACTCTTAACCAATTAATCATAAAATCTATAATACCACTTGTTGAGGTTTGGGGAACCCAATTGCCAGAAAGACTTGGCCCACCTTTTTCATGTATTTTCCAACTTGTTACAACTATTAACCAAACCAAGCCATCTCACTGCTCATCACTGGACTATAACACCTACTCATACTGCTGTTTCCCCAATATTTGTCCCAGCCAAAACAATTGCTCTTATATTATAAGAAGAAACAGCTACTCTAAGAGTTTAAGCTATTAGGTCAAAGCTCGTGATTGATTTCTTTATCTAGCAATATACATTAGCTAGTTAATTCTTATTACAATGTTTGAGTCCCAGATTTTGTAGAATAAATAGCTTAACATTGTACATAAGCCATAACACATTTATAACAAAATGATAGCCGGATTCTAAGAATGACATTAACTCTCACGAGCAATGTTATGATAAGAACTTAGGTATTAGGGGGTGCCTTTATAGATGGTTATTTATACCAAATAGTGGTAAAGAATTTCAATTGAAGGGTTAAACAGTTCAGTAATAAATACTTCAGCATACTATTAGTGTAACCACAGTGAAAACGAAAGGAAAATAAAATCATCAGTGGAACTTCTCAAACTTTAAAGATTGTAACCCTCATTGGAGGTTTCACTTATATGAAATGAGAGCATTCGAAGTGGATATGTACATCGACAGAAAGATTATACTTGATTGATTGTGAAATATTTAGGATCTAGTAAGAGTATATGATCATGATCTGAGTTTACATACCCTCAGATTGATGACGGCAACTCTATTGACTGGTGCATTTAGCTGATGACTAATGTAAGTCATTGATCTCAACATAGGCTCCAAAGTTACCCTTGTCACCCTGAATTGCACTTCTGTCTCTCCTAAAGGGCTCTTTCCATAATCTTGCAGCTGCAAGAGGAAGAGAAAAACAATTAACAGCGAGGAAAGAATATTTCAGCACGTTATAACTGTTATCTACACATGGAAAACAATATGATAAGTGAAATAACCTAGATTGTAAGTATTTTAAACAGATAGCATGAGTGTTAAATAGATATCTGGAAGAAGTTGATCTCTTACAACTACAGAGAATATTGAAGCCACATTATATTAATCAAAGTATGCGACACGGGATATTGAGATATCTGTTTCTCGGTTAAAAAAGATAATTGTAAAGAGAACATAGGTTATACATACCTTCATGTTAATAACTGCAATTTTACTAGATTGGCTTGAATTCTTATTTTCGATGATCCAAGTCATAGACTTGAAACACATGAGGACAACCTGCATAGATAAATAACAGTCAAGTAAAGCAGTTATCAGCATAAGTAGATGAAATGACTAATAATTACGAGGGTGATTCCAATCAATACAGAATTATCTGGAGGGCCACCATCCTGGTGAATAGAAACAGGAGCCATACTAGGATGATTCAGATCAGTAACAGGAAGCCCAAGGCCGCTATGATTCAAGTGATTTGACACTGAATCTAGCCAAGGCCACAGTGATGGGATGACATCTGAAATTGATGAAGGGCTCTTCTTGCTATTGTCTTCCTGACAGCATCCATTACCCTGAGTGTTTGGAGGTTTGACTTTTGCAATATTTTTCTTCATAACACCTACCCTTTTAGCACCCTCTCTCAGAGCATTCATTGCAACATTATAAGTCTCAACGGCAATTGCCCCTTCTTCAGCAAGCTTAATGGCTTCTCGACATAAACTATTAAAACGTATAGTGAGATTTTCAATGTTAAGTGGACCTGTTGTTTTTTCATCAGTTCCAATACCAGATTTTGCATTCTTTGTCCATCGCTTTAAAATGTAGTGTGATGGAAGGGTAAGGACATTTGTTACAGTGAAAACAGTCAATACATGTCGACAAAGAATGCCAGAGTATTCAAACATCTGACAGCTGCAGTTTGCCTTCATTTCAGACATATTTAATGTGACCATGTATGCCTTGTGATCATGTTCATATTTTGCAACCCTGTATTTACTGATAACACCATCATTTTCAACATTATTTGCAGTATATGCAAAAGTTTCAACCAGTTCCTCCTGAAACTTTGCAAAAATCTTGTTAGTGTACATATTTGCTGCCTGTTGTTCCATTGGTGATGGAGTCCTCAGTACTGGCGTGTTACAAATAGTCTCATAATCTGCTTCTACTTCTCTTTCCAATGAATGTTCAAGTGATATTTCATACTGCCTAAAGAATAAAGGTATGGTTGTCTGTTGATTTACATAGCCATCAAAAAAGGAGTTTACCCCGTGGTTTGAAGTAATAGCACCAAAGAAAGTATCACGAAAGTAAACAGGGGCCCATTGTTTACGAGCATTATATACTGCCTGAAGCCAATCATTTTTCTGGAGATCATATTTATCAAGAAGAGACTTCCATGTTGATTCAAAATCCTCAGTAGTCTCAGAAAAATTGATACAGCCATATAGATCACCATAGAACGAAGGATGAGCAAGGTAAATATGAGTCAATCTTTCTTGACCTTCTCTTAAAATGTGCCACTTACAAATACAATGGCGAGTTTCTGGGAACACATGAGAAACGGCTGCTTGTATGGCTCTATCTTGGTCTGTGGTTATGGAAACAGGTGGTCGATCATTCATAGCAGATAGCCACGTCTTGAATAGCCATGTAAAGGAAGACTCTGATTCGTCTAGCAGTAATGAACAACCAAATAAAACCATCTGGCCGTGGTGATTGAATCCTGTAAATGGAGCAAATGGGATTTGGTATTGATTTGGTCTATACATTGTGTCAAAAATCACAGCATCACCAAAGTAATTATAAGCTGTTCTTGACCTTGCATCCGCCCAGAATGCATTGGTCATGCGGTTTTCATCATCTAGTTGTATTGCATAATAGAAGCCAGGGTTTTCACCCTGCATCTTCTTAAAATAATTCAGAAGATTTTGAGCATCTCTTCCAAGAGTCCTCTTTTGAGAAGATCTTGCATAGGTAAGCGACCCAATGTTTCTCATTGGATGACATTTTTCTGCTGGAAAGGAGTTCCTAACTGAACTAATGGGATCTAAATGATTTCCATTCAAGGCACAAGATTCATTCCGGGCATCAAATGTCGCTATAACATTCCTTGCAGCACCTACATAATGTCTACTGGGTTGACGGTTCTGCACCTTTCTAGAGGAAGCAAGGGAATGGTTATGGTCCTCAACAAATTTCGTCACTATCCAGTTTGCATCTTTTCTCTCTACCCTAAGCATTGCATTGCAACTTACTATGTTCTTCCTTTTAAATACCTCTCTGGAACAAGCAAAGTCCCAAGTTATAATTGGACCATCAGGCTTAGCACGGTAGAATTGACCAACATGTGTGCTAAATCCTACATCTCTTGCATATGCATCATAAAATGATTTTGCAAAATCTTCAGATTCAAACAGCATGCCCACAAGTGGTTTCCTATAAGCATCACCATCCTGGCTATTTACTTCTCTTTCAGCCAAGTTTACTTTCATATTTTGTTCCTCATCTTTTTCAGTTTCAACATTTTCAGAAGCTGGTCTATCACTGTTTTCCCCTTCATCTACTGCCTCAACGTTCATGATAGCTTAGCAAATGATACAAAGGCTTCATTTGTTCTCCTTGAAAGGACTGGAAAACATGACTTGTGCTAATCCTTTAGAAGCAATGATGGAAATTTCCTGCATTATCTCTACCTACATAATGCATTGAACAAATACATCAGTCTGAAAGAGTTCATAGAATACAATACAATTATGCACTTAGGAAGTAAGTTTCAAATTCTATAACCTAGAAGGTTGAAGGAATGTCCAAAAGTTTAAAATGTTAAAATGACAAATACTGACAACCAATTAGAGATATTAAAGATCCTACTGCATGATAATGCTACTTTATTCTAAACAAGAAAGCAAGGTTTTTGGCAGATTGGGTGATTTAATTAAAAGAAAAAAAGTGTCACAATTTTGACTAACTTCGGAGAAAGATTATATCTATGTGTTCCGGAAAACCCTTAATTGAAACTAGGGAATCATTTTCAGGGAAGATCAAATTGAAATTGGTATAAAAAGAAACTAAATTTAATTTTCATGTGAAAAGATAAATGCACTTAAAATAATTCACATGTTAATGTTAGAGGTTTCTACAAATGTAAACTTGTTCTATATAAAGAACAGGCATCAAGTTGAGATGTTGAATGTTAAAGAATACAATAATATAAAAGTCTAGCAAATGAAAATTTTAAACTAAATTTAAAAAATTCACAACATAAAGCCAGAAAAAAAAACGATTACTGTAGAATTATTGAACCTTAAATTAACAAACTGCAAGATCCTTTGGAAATTTGCCATGACAGTAATTTTATTAAACCATGAGGGACTATCTGCTTCAGTGTTGAAATTGGGCTAGAAAATAAGCTAGACCACCTTTGCCTGGTCTAAAGAAATATAAATAACATAAAATAAAAACCTAAATTTGCAAAGGAAATACTCAAACATTATTAAAGATAGTTTTCAGAACACCAATCCATTATTCCTCCAAAAAAAATACACAAACTCTTCAATCCAATAACTTTTTTTTCCTCACCTCAGACAACCATTGAATCACATTAAAATTAAAAATGTGCAAAGAAAATACTCCCAAATATGATAAAAATAATTTTCCTGACCACCTACTCAATTTTGCTTCAAAATTTTTACATAAACCATTCAATTCAATAACATATTTTCTCTCTTTCTTTTTCTTCAAAAAAAAAAAAAAACTACACATTGAGAATACAACATCATCTCCAACAAATACAATAATTTTCACTACAATTGCTGACCCAAAATAATCTTACGCTTTTACAGTTCTCAAAGAGCATGTCATAAAAACCCATTCATAATTATTTGATTCTTGTCACTTCAAAACGAGCAATGGTTAAAAAAACATTATGTTTCTTAATTACCATAAACATAGATAAATAAATTCATTTAAAAAATCTAAACTTGTTGGCATTATATGTTGTAAATGAACAAGAAAGCAGAATTCACTCACCTGAGGACCAAAAGAAGGAACTGGGTTGAGGCAGAGATTGTGAGTGAAATGAAAACGCAGCGTTTATGTCCACAAACCCTTGTCGTTGGATATTAGCGATTATGAGAAGAGGAAGAAGAGCTTGAGTCACACCGAGGAAGAGTGGGATGGGAGTGTCCAAAAACCAGAAACAAACGTTAGTAATTCCACATTTCAATGTACTTTCACACTTCATTCATACTCACATTTCTCCATTTGTTTTAAAATTTAAATCATATTTTACTATATATATTATATATTATATATTATATATTATATATTATATATTATATATTATATATTATACAAATAAAGGTGAATGAAGTCTTCAACTCACCACATAAAGATATTATATTACAGGGAATTCTGAAAGAACATTTAATCAAATAAGAAAATAAATTATATTATAGAAAAGTGAGTAAATTATTTTGTAAGTTATAAATATTGTATATGTTATTAGTAATTAAATTCTGAAATGGATTTTTACAAATTAACTTATAACTACATTTAACAAAATTTAATTATTCTAATATAAATTTCATAACAATATTCCTTAAAACATAGATTATTTTAATATATGATCGAATTTAGTCTCAGTCATAAAAACATATTTAAAATATAATTAAATGTATAAATTGATATATAGGGAGTGAAAATAATATTTTGTATATTTTGTATTTTTGAGGAAGAAAGTGTACATTTTAAATATAAAAAAAACATAAGAAAGTAAGTTTAATTGGTATTTTGATTCCATGTTTATAGGATTATTTAGTATGATTTCTTCTTCTTCTTCTTTTTAATTTAGTCTTCATTTTATTTAAAATAGTCAACATTGTCTCTCATGTTGAATTAGTGTTAACATCAGGTGACCATGCGACCACATGTCAATACAAACCACTATTTGGAAACAATCATGTATCCTCCCTCCACCTTATTTTCTTACTCGTTGCCCTGACTCACCGCCACTTAACTATTATGGTCATCTTTATCCATTGTCTGGTTGATCACGTCCCGTATTTCATTGCTAGCGACTTAGGGACATACTCATCACATGTATCGTAGTCAATGTGTTTTTAAGGTTCACTCAATCCAATTTCACCAGTAATTGAAATGCATCATATGTTTGTTTGATTTTGTGTTTTTATTTTGACAATGAAATTGTTGCTAGTGTAGGCCCTTAAAAGGAGCAGAGCTATTGAGGTGTCCTTTGCATTTGGATGGTGATGATGAAGAACGAGAACACCTTTAACAATTATCTCATCGCTAAAGTCAAGTTCTCATTCGTAGTAATCTCTTCCTCTTACGCCTTTAACAATTAACCACCACAATTTTCCCACCTTCTCCTTCTTCTTCAACTCTTGCACTGAAGACTATAAAGACTACCACAAACATATCTAGAAAGGAATGAATGATTCCATTCACATAATTCATGAGTAGGGTTGGGGGCATTTGTTACACCAAACAACATCTCATATACTCATAGTGCTTGTACCTTGATTTGAAAGTTGTCTTTTGTACATCTTTATCCTAAACTAAAATCTAATAGTACCCTAACCTCAAATCTATCTTAAAGAATATTGTTGTTCCCTACAACTGGTCCATCACATAATCAACTTTAGGCAACAAATATTTGTTGTTGATTGTGAATTTATTTAGTTGTTTGTAATCCATACATGTATAATTTATAATTCTCATCTTCTTCTTCATTAGTAACTTTGGTGCTAAAGGAGACACACTTAGCAGTATGATACATTGTTTCTCAAGCAAATCCTTTATTTGCTTCTTCAATTCCATTAACTTAGTTGAAGTCATTCTATAAAGGGCTACTAATACTGGCCTAAAACTTGGTACCGAGTCAATAAAAAATTTTACTTCTCTTTTTAGGAGATAATCCAAGCACTTTATCTGAAAATACATCCATATACGCCCTTGCAACAAGTGTTTGGTCTTCTTCTCTTCACAATTGTCATTCATCCGAGTTAGGAAAACAAAGCATTGAGTTCCATCTTTCACTTCATTCGACACCTATTGTGCAAACACTAACTCCAAACCCCTAGAGTCTAAAAACATCACTCTTTGTTGCTCACAATCTATTAGAATGTGATTGATAAATAGTCATTCCATACCCAATATCACATCTAACTCCTTTAGAGGTAAGCAAATCAAATTGACTTTGAACTTGCATCCCTTTACTACCATTGGGCACTCAACACAAAATGTGGAAGTTGATACATGCCTAAATGTTGGTGTTGAATCTAGAGGCTCAAAAGATAACTCTTTCATTGGCGGACTCAACTCCACTATACAAGAATTGACACAAAAGAGTGTATAGCTCCAAAATCAAACAACACTATTAAGCCTCTACTTGCTATAGAACAAACAACGATCACAAGGTTACCTGGTCTTGTAGTTTCAGCTCCTGACAATGCAAACACCCTACCAGTTGTATATAGTTTGACACCCTTTACTCTTTTCCACTATGCTCCCTTAAAAGTCGTTGTCCCTCTCATGGTAGGACAGTCTCTAGCAAGATGTCCTTCCTTCCAACAAGTATATAACTTTCTCTTTTGTTGAGGATATGGATAATTTGTTTGCATGTGTGGCCTACCACATCAAAAGCAGTTGATTCTCATGGAATGAGACTGTTGAGAATGGAAACCAATAGTCTCAGTCCGTTGATGTTGAGGTCTAAAGTATGGCATTTATAGTTTTTCTTTTCCTTCCTACAAAAAGACCATGCACCATGTGATCTAATAACTCTGCTTGGTGCACACTTCGACCTTACGACCATTTTGGCCTTCTATGTCAAGGTTGGGAACTTCTTAATACACATTTGGACCATTTCCCTATTCAACTAATGTCTCAAGCCTTCCTACATCTTCATGCCTCAAAGGTGGTCCAAGTGTAGAATTTAGCCAAGTATTCAAACCTAAAAGCATACTCATATACTAAAATCTCTCATTCTTCCAACTTGAAAAATTATGTTTACTTAACAAACTTGGCACTATAAGGAAAATACATATCTAAAAATCTCAACTTGAAACTCTTTAATCAATTACCTCTACTTTAGGTTCCATCATTTGTTGGGCTCTCATCCATCAAAACTTAGCCTCATTCGATAACAAGTAAACAACAAACATTATTTTTTTTATACTTATGGCAAAACGTTGCCTTGAAGATCTGTAGAAGGTGGCCGATTATGCTTCATGAACTTAGATAAACCCATTGACCAACTAAGGGACCCACAACAGTTGTGGCAGCTTCTCTAGTAGCCTCCCTCAACTACATGTTTGTGTGATGAGCATGAGTAATTGTCATGCTTTACTGTTGCATGGCATTAGCCATACTCTTAATGGTTTATGTTAGTTGGCTAAACGTAGAAGGGGGTTAAGGAAGGATAGGTAGTTTATGAGGCATTATGCTGCAACACAAAACAAAGGCTCAACAACATATCATAACTCTTAAACAATTATGAACAAGCTAAACACAAAACTAACACAACAAAAACACAACACTTTACATCCCATAAATCTCCTAAGATTCAACTCGTTATGATACAAAAAAATGTAACGACCCTATTTAGTAGTTACATTACTAGAAAACATGCAATTTAACAAAACCTAAGCATATAATAAAATATGTATAAGATTAATTTCCATTCCTCCAATGAAATATATTTTTTTTTCAAAACAAGATCATTCAAAGGAATATAACTTTTAGACCTGTATACATATACAAAATTATCTACACAATACTAATCCCTCTCACTTGGTCACTATTGAGAACTCTTACTTGTAGTATCTTTTGCTCCTGTGTAATACACAATCATAGCAGATAGAAACAAAAACCACAAAATGAGGGTAAGTTAGTATATTTAGAAGTTTTAAGTACTGACAAAATATTTAATAAGTTACTATGCATATCAATATTAAATAATATCATACAATTCATCCATTATATACGTAAGTTAACAAACAATGAATTACTACTTATGGAAGACTCGTGGGTTGAATTAGACTGAGAGATTTAGCACCTATTCCATGGTCAATCAGTAAATTTTGGCATTTTTTTCCTGGGCTCTACTTTGCCCCAAATACCAGAACATATGTCCTCCTCATATGAAAAGATTAATTCACTATAGCCCGTCGGATGGATTCTCTTTCACACCAATCCTACTATGGGAACCTCAATCGACTCTTACCACCAAAATATCTTTATATGAGTTAGAATATCTAGTAGATTTTAGGTAATCTATATTAAATACACATCCTAAACCACACAACAGAGCATTTCCTCCTTAGAAATACCTAATAATCATATACATAAACATTCAATATCTCACTCCTATCACATTTTTCTTATTCTAAAATAACTCATTTCCTTTCTCAAAACCCCTCTCACTCACCTAGCGAGTTATCTAACTCGCCCAACAAGTTATATCTTGCCCAATGAGCCATATAACTCGCCCAACGATTACTTCCTAAAAGTCCATTTTTACTAGGCTCATCCAACGAGCTCTGACTCGCTTTGCGAGTGGAGCGTTTCAAGCTATTGAATTTTAGACTTTCATTTTCGCTTAATAGTGGTTTTGAGTCACCCAACAATTCTTCATGAAAAAGGAATTATGCAAAATAAACCTTCTTTGCACAAAAGACTCCTATAATGTTTTTATTTTGTTTCCACAAAAAAAAGCTATATTAGTTCAAAATTAGTCCCATTAGTTTATTCAATTCAAATTGGTATATCTATTCCTCACATGATTCCTTAATCACAAATAAGTCATATCCCAAAACAACAACTTATCACAACAATAACACAACTAACAATACTACTTCTTTCATCTCATCAAAAATATCATAATTTGACAATCCCACCAATTATAGCAAAATAGTGCAATCAATTTTAAATATCTAGATTCCTTTACTTGGATGAGTCACTAACACAAAAGCTCTATTGTCTCTAGAGATCCCTATTCACACATGAAGTAGCATCCGCACAAAGAAAACTATATAGAAAGATCTTCACCTTAACAATCTTAACTAAACATAGATTCATCTTTAGTCCTTAGACATCACAAGCAAGCCCAACCATATCCGCATGCAAGAGATTTCTAAAGAGGCTCAAAAGATGAACTTCTTAGATTGAGATTATAATGATTATAATCAGATAGAAATGTATTGCTCTTCACACGGATGCCTATGTCAAACTCTAATCTTCAATTCAAATAGGTAGATAGAAGGTCATAAACTTAAAAAGAGTTAGAAGAAGAGAGAAGTTTACTTTCTAGAGAAAAAATAATTTTTTACAAAATAAAATTTTATTAACTAATTTCTATTTATAACTTAACATTCTTGATAATAAAATAATTAAATGACTTTTATTTAAAATTATTTCTACTCTAAATATTTTTCGGTCTTTATGGAAGTGAATATGTTGATAATGAGATAATTGAAAATTTAATGGATTTTTTTTATTAAAATTTAATTTCATAACTTTTTATTTTTGAAAAAAATAAAAAATTGTATTTGAAATTGACTATAAAATTATATCAACTTCCTTTTTATCCGATGTGTTTTGTTTTTAAATTTTGTATTTGGAAACCAAAAACAAAAATTTATAATCACCTAAATGAAAATATTAATTATCATACTAACATATTTTACAATCTAAAAATTTATAGAAATCATTTCTATAGCAAAATTTTTACAACAAAAACACTAACTGAAAGTTATAAATTGACTAAATTAAAATTTAAAATTTATCTTATTTTACGTACACGAAAACGTCAAAATAAATTATTTATCAGCCTATTTCCCTGACTATATACATATTTAGATCAAATTAGCAAAGATAAACTTTTATTAAAGCACTTAAGGAAAATGCTAAATATTTAACAAGAAATAAAAAAAACTGTACATGATCACGACATGTTTCCTTATAAACCATGATTTCCATGAATTAGTCTAAGAAAACTTTTTCTTTACACCATGAAACTTCTAAGAAAAAGTTATTTTATATGCTAAATATTTGACATGAAAAATAGAAATAAAGTTTACATTTTTTTTAATTTAAATTTAAGCTTTACTTTTTAATAAATGAGACTAAGTTGGGGAAACAATTTGTACCTATGAAAATAATTTCTATTTAGATTTTATCCCGTTATTTATTCATTCAATTTAATCTATTTATTTATAAAAGTTTCAATCAAGTCTTCCCATCGTGCAATAATTGTGAGTTTTAAAGTTTAATCCATTTTTTTTTAAATTGTAGAATATAACTATTTGTATGAATATGAGAAATGTTATGATTTTACTTGATTTGTTATAAATGTAATATGTGTAAATAGAAAGTATTAATTTACTTTTTAAGATTAACTGTGTTTGTTTTTCTCAAATTATTATAGAAAATTGGTATTTCGTTATAAAACTAAATTATAAAAGATGTAATCTTTGTACTTTATAAAAATAATGTAAAACATTTTTTTAAGAAATGGTATGAAAAATGTTTGGCATGTTCAATTAAAATATAATCTTCCCATATATATTGATGAATATATTTTATATTAACTTTTATAAAATAAAGAAAGAAAATACTTTATAATTTAATTTAAAAATAAAATACAATTTTTTATAATAGCTTAAAACAATATATTTAACTATTTTATTGCTAATTGATGCAAAGTTATTATATGATTTTAATTTAATAATGGAGAAGTTAACTGAAATGAAACTTTGTAAAATAAATAAATGAATAATATAATTCAAACTATTGTGAAACTTTTTATTACAGGTGAAAAAAAATTGAATGAAATAAACAAATAATATAATAATTAAAAACATTTATTTTTACAGTTTACAAAACAAAAGTGATGTTTAATAAGGACTACCGGAAATAAAAAACAAAAGGGTTCATCCTGTTGGTCCATTTGTGCCGTAATTGGAGACAAATAGAGGTGACTTACACAGCTCAGAACTTCAGTATCATTATCCTTCACAATTTAACATTCTTGCTCCAAAATCCACTTCAGATCTTTCTTTCTTTTCACTGGGTAATGCTTTTTTGCGCTTCTTTCTTCTTTTTTGTCATTAACTTATCTGCTTCAAGTTTGGACTCTTTCTTTGAATGAGGAGTTTTTGTGTGCACCATCTGTTTGATCATTTGCCCAAAGGAGTTACATGCTGAAATATGTACTTTTGGTTTATGTTTTGCATGCACCTTATTGTCTGGCCTTTGACTAGGCTTGTGGGGTTCCTATTTTATGAGCTGAGTCGTTGATAGCAGCTTTGGGATTGGTGGATGGTTTATTTAGTTTTGTTTTTTGACGGGTTCAAAATGAGGGTTTGTGGTCAGAAGCTGGATTAATGTATGCACTTTATGTTGGATAAAACTTAGATACAGTTCCTTTAGTACTTTGGTTTTTGTTTTCCATTTGAAATTGTTTTGTCTCACTAGTCTGTTTTGACTTTTAATGCAAGCCTTTATTACGTGAATTTACAAGATGAAACTACAATTTTGACTGGAAAACATTACCCATAACATCTAAAGAACTGCTTATAATTTTTTTTTCTTTTTATGTTTTGAGGGTGGTTTGTGGTTTGTTGGTAATGTGTTTTTGGTGTTTATACTGTTGTTTGGAGAATGAATAGGGTTAGATTTTAATGTTGTTGAGGTTGCTGGATGAATTGCAGAAGGAGAGCACTGAAGATACTATGAGTGTGTTTGTTGCCATTGCATCTCGCCTGTGTGTTGGATCCCTGTTTACATCAACGGGTAATTGTTGCTGTCATTGTGATTCCTGAGTAACTCACCGTGTCAAAGGATATGGGACTGCTTTCATCCAGTGCATCCTTGGTTTTGTGATATTTGTGTAATTTTCTCACAAGTTGATTATTATTTTCCCGCAAACAATAATGGAAGCAGCAAAGGTTCTTTCACACTCCAAAACTGCCCCCTTTGGTTTCTCTATTGTGAGCAACAAAGTGTCTCTGAGACCTTTCAACAAACATTTTCGTGCCGGTGTACTTGCTAACCGACCCAAGAGCATTAGTTTTCAATTGAATTGTACCTATAGAAACCCTTTTTCCTCTGTGCCTAAACCAGCAAGAAAAAGGGCTGATTTGTTGCCTCCTCTCAGTTGCTCGATTTCCAGTAATGCCAGCACTGAATCTCAAAATCCAGTCATAGATTTCTTCAGAAGTCTGTCATTTGATTCAATAAAAGCTACTCTTCTGCAGTTGACTCCAATTAAAATTGTGAAGTGGTCTGGGTTATTGTGCATCATAATTGCAGCCACAAAATGGACTATGAATATGCTTTTCAGTCCCTTCTTTTGGATGTATTTTAGCTGGACTTGGTTGTTCTGGCCATGGTTGGTGGCCATAGCGCTTGCAGTTTATGGGTTATATTGTTTTCGGAGACATATGCTTGGTGAGGCAAACATATTTGAGCAATTGGCAATTGTTACATCTGTTTTTACATGGCTCACTCTTGTTCCACCTGGTCACTTCAATGGCTACCTTGAAGGCTGGCCTTTTGTTTTCTTTTTTGTGTATCATTATTTCTTTTTCTTCAATGTTAGCGTTAGAAAGCGGTTATATGGAGATTTATATCCTCGGCCTCATGACCCTAAATGGAACATTAATGTGCCAACCCTGTCTCGCCTACTGTTCAGTGCAGGGGTCATGGTTGGCCATTGGCTTGCAGCATTTGAGGGGCTGGAGCTTCACCTCATTCCCGGTGGGTGGAACAATCTTGGGATCTGGGTTTTAATCTTTACAACCTTACTAATGCAATATAATGCAACGTTGTATCTTGCCAAGTACTCAGAAAATGTGGTGGAGCCAAGTGCTGTGGTGCAATTTGGACCTTATCGTTGGGTCCGTCATCCGATATATTCATCAACAATGCTTTTGTTTGTAACATACTGCATTGCGCTACGAGCACCTCTTAGTCTGCTATTTATTGTAGCAGTATGCTTGTTGTATTATAAACAGAAGGCAGAGATGGAAGAGGCTTTGATGGTTGAGACTTTTGGCCAGAGTTACACAGACTATGCAAGCAAAGTAAAGTTCAAGCTCATTCCTTTTATTTATTAGTTGATCTCTCGAAGTTTAGTCAGTCATCAAAATTTGATTATAGTGGCAGGTTTAGGCAAAAGAGAGTGTCAATTCTCAAAATCCAAGTGTATGTTTTTGTCTCCTCTTTTCTCTACTATCTTAGTGTGTTTAACTTGTCTTAGGTTTCCATTGATGTTATGTTCAGCACGTTGCAAACTTTAAACTTTGGCTATATAATTGTCTATCTTGAGCTATTTGCCTTGATTGGTGCTAAATTATACGTTGCCTATTTTTAGAAGCTAAGGTTTCGACCATACAGCTCCTTCCTGCCTCAGGTTTTTACTTGAAATGAAAGGATTTTCTCGTGAATTTTGCTGTTGCAATCATGTTTTAAAGTCTCATTCAAATATTTTATACTTGGCATGCAGATATTGGGGGTTTTCAGTACAGGTGTTGGCACATTGCCTTCCACCAACCTGTGTTGGTTAATTTTGATGAGTTTTAGTTTTAAAGATTAGTTATGATGTATTTTGAGAATGATTTCAGGTTATATGGAGTTATCTTAGTCTATAGCCTAATTCTCTTGTATCCTTTCAAATTTGAACTTTTTTCTGACAATTCTGTATTTCTCGACTTAATAACTTTTTATATAACGTCATGTTATATCTAAATTACTAATATCTATTTACAAATATATATTATAAAGTAGTAATTTTGATTCTATACTTATTTAATTTTATGATTCTTATTTTCAACCATTACTTTTTTAATTAATGCTATAATTCTTTATCTTTACTCTACTGTCAATCAACACACAACTCAACCGCTTACAGAATCTAAATATCATCATCACCTACCACAATACGCTTTTCTTGTTGGGCTGTATATTAGATACTTCCATTACAAATGAGCGGTTACTTACTGCACCCTATCAAATTTGCACTCCATCATTCTGAATTTTATTTTCCGGTGAATACGATAAAACAAGGGTTAAATATGTTTTTGGTCCCTCAAGTTTCAGTAAATTTTGGAATTAGTCCCTCATCAAAACTTTATACCAATTTAGTCCTTCATCTTTCAAAATGTGTGAATTTAGTCTTTTTAACCAAATTTTGTTAAGTTTATCTGATATTTCAAGCGCATTTCATGATAGTATTTAAGTTAACATTGAAGCAAAAATGTGTCAAACAGTGTAAATAATTTAAATACTATCATGAAATGTGCTTGAAACGTCACATAAACTTAACAAAATTTGGTTAAAAGGACTAAATTCACGCATTTTGAAAGATGAAGGACTAAATTGGTCAAAAGTTTTGATGATGGACTAATTCCAAATTTCGCTGAAACTTGAAAGACCAAAAACATATTTAACCCATAAAACAATTCTGGAAATTTAGTTTCAGAAAACCCACTCCTACATATACAAAACATTTTGAAACATTTCGAAAGCTAATAAAGAGAGATTTTTATTTTTAATTATAGCGGTGATCAAAAGGTGTCACTACTATTTCAACAAAATGATATAAAAATAATTTGTATTTACTTTAAAAAAACACATAAAGTAATTAATCTTTGATTATACATATATATAAAATCATTTTTTACTTAGACAAATATTTTAATGCCTACTAGGGTTAGGCGACATGTAGAACAAACCAAACCAGAGGTGAGATTTCAGATCTCAACACCAACTACTATGCCAAAATAAAATAAGAAGGCAAAGGAAAAGAAAGCCAAATTATTAATTAAACAAAGGAAACTTTGCTTTGCATCTTGCACCCCAAATGCTAGAAAAGTTTTGATCTTAACCTATACTGCATTTTCTCCTCAGAAGAGGATCAGTTTAATTTCCCTTCTCCATTTACTCCCCCACACAAAGAAAAAAATAATTTGCACCCAAATCAGATTTTTTGTTTTTACTCCTTTTATACTAAAATCCTTTCTAAGATGAAAAGATAAGAGAGTGTTTGGAGAAAGTAAATTCTAAAACCAAGACAAGAGAGTGTTTGGAGAAAGTAAATTCTAAACCCAATGAACACTTTCACAAGTCATGTATTGTTCACACCCATCCATCACCTATCACAACAAATCCCAACAAGACACATAACAAACCCAATAATCTAAGCATAGTTACAAGAAAGTGAAGTTGTTGTAGACGATGGAGAAGAAGATTCAAAAGATAGTATCTCCTTCTGCTTGTTATCCCCATGCACCATGTTTCCACCACCCTCATCCGTCTCACGATTAGGCTTTGTGCTAAACAGAGAATCAATGTCTTCCTCAAACTCTGAATCATCACAAAACATGGCTGCCAAATCCTCAGCTTTGCTGAAAGCAAAGTCTGGATCTTGAAACTTAGACACCCCAGTGTACATGAAGCTCCATGGCAGATCCTGTTCAAGCACATGGTCCATGATATTCACCACTGATGATGACTCTTCCCTGGGATACACAAAGGGTGTGGGTGGAACTTGGTTGTATTGCTGCAGTGGTGGCATGTGCAGATTCTCAATAGGGGGTGGTGTAGTTGTGTTCAGTTGTTGTTGTTCTACTTCTGCTTCTTCTAAGTATGAGGAGTTGGGAACTGCTGTTTCTGTTTGTACTGTTTGTACTACTGTTTCTTGAGTTTGGTCCTTTTTCTCTTTGTCAATGTAGTTGTTTATGTCAAAATTCGTCACTGCATTCACTCCTCTGTACTCTATTGCTGCCAAGTCATATGCCACAGCTGCCTCCTCCTGAGTTTCTTTGGAGTTCAATCAAGTAAAAGAAAAAAAATCACCCAAAAAATATTAGCACTTAATAAAGAAGAAATGATTCATATACATGTAAATATTTTGATACATCGAATAATCTCACATCATTTAAGTGTTAAAATTGAAAGTAGTTTAAACATTATTTTCTCCTTAGTAATCTAATAATCTGATATGTTTTGTAAGAACAAAATTCTACCAGAAATTTTAGACTCTAAAATGGATAAACCTCAAATGTCATTATTGATCCTATAATATTTTTTTATTTTATCAACAAATATTAGTTGGTAGTATTTTTTTAATGGGAAGAGTTGAATCGATATGTTCACTAATCATCATCCTTTCCAAATCCATCAAACCAACCTTATAACTTTCAAGTATTAACGGGAAGAGTTAAACTCACGATCTCTCTCAGTATTTCCTGCGACTTTACCACTATCATCCTTCTTTCTAACTTTACCGGTAAATATTAACTAAGTCTCGTTATCGACAATTCTCTATCAGGACAGCTTATTTCATGACATTATGAGATTCAGAATCTGATGACTGGATTAAAAGACAATCAAAATTGTTAAGAAACACAAGAGTGATAACTAAAAGTGGTTGGTGATTATTAAATTAAGAAAGAATAAGGTTTGAAAAAGGACAACTTTATGACATACATAGAATCTCACAAAGTTAAAAGCTTTTGAAGTATGAGGACAGGATTAGCATTCACGTGCTCACTGAATTTACTTCTCTTTTTAATTTATAGCATTTCTTTTCAGCTATCCATACAACTATTGAAACAAGGCTTTTATTTTATTCTTCCCTCAAGATCGACAATTTTTATATTCATACTTTTGACCGACATGTTGGCAAGAGATTGTGGACACTGCATATGAACAAAGTACAAAGTCAAGCATATGCTGTACCCTCCAACATGCTTGTCTATGGGGTTTAGGATTTCTATTGTCAAATGTTAGATTCAACTTGGCCAACTAAATTTTCTTCAAACATACCTAATTATCACAAATTACATTGCTTAAACTTCTTAAGAGTTTTAAGAATTTAAGTACGAGTTAAAAGTTAACTATAGTATATAAGAACATCAAGATTCATAAATGTTATAAGAAAACAAGACTTGTAAACTTTAAGCTTCATGCACCGACCGTTGTCAAAATAGACTTACACAACAATTTTTAAAAAGATACCAAATGTATAAAATATTTTATTTGGGTTGTTAAAACTCCCCTCGTTACTAACAAATAAACTCCACCATTGGTCTTAATATTTTATGTTGGAAATGGTATCACGTTTCTTATATATAAGCAATTCATACCTCAAAAATGATGAATTTCTATAATTATATCATAACCTAATTTGTCTCACTATCCGTTTAAGAGACAACTATCTCTTATTAGTAAGACACAACTATACTTAGGGTCACTAAAAGTGTGCTAAGATCAATGAATCAGACCAATATTTTTTATTATGTAAAGACTCGTAATCAAATCTAACTTACACTTCTAAGAAAAATGGTTAAAAATCCAATTATGAACTAAAAGTTTCAAATTAGATTAAAATGAAAAAGTTAACTAATATACATAAAATCTAAGACAATTGGTATTTTGACACCAAATTTTTTTTACTACCATTTGACATTACCATTTTTATTACACTATCTATTTCAAGAAAAATATAAAAGTTAAGTTTTTGTTAAGATTATTTTATATTTATAAAAATTGTCAAATGATCGACAAATAGTGTTAATCAATTTTATTTCCTAAAAACTAAGACTTATAATTGTTAAATCAAACTTTTAAATTGAAAATAACCTCAAATTAAACCTCAAAAAGTGATTAATCTTTGATTAATCTTCGTACATTTATATAAAATTTCTAAGGAATTATGGTTATGATAACTCCACAGAGAAGAAGGTTGTGATGGAGAGTTGGAATAAAGTGGACCCATTTGAAAGGGGGAGAGGGGAATGCACGTGCGATGTTGGTGAGTGATTTTGATGTGATCCACAGCCACATATTGTACTGTCAGACCAGAAATTGATGCATACTGCAACTACTGGACAACACCACTGTAGCTACAGTTCAAGCAATCACCACAACTCACACACCTCACTCAACCTTTTCCCTTCTTTTTTTTTTCACTCTCATTAATTATCAGAATCGCAGGTTTACAACCTGTATGTATGTACTTCTCAAATGTTTTCTTAAAAATTAAGGAAACATTTTCACCTTTCATCGTAGAAAAAATACCATGTTGTTTACATGTCACACAGAAGAAGAGATTTGATGTCAAACACCCCTTTTCTTCATCTTAATAAAGATTTATCCTTTTGAAACTATTCTTTCCTTCAGAATAAAAATAGAATACTAGAGTTAAAACAATTCTTGAGGTATTTTCACTGGTGTGTTATTTCTTGAACAATTTTTTTTTTGTCAAAATTATTTTTCTTATTACAAAATGGGTAGAGTCAGACAAAGAGAATAGGAAATTTTTGAATCAGCCGTGACATGCGCTTGGAACTTGTGAGAGGATTTTTGTCTTATATCACATAAAAACGTGATTTTTAAGAAAAACTAGATCTAAATATTATTTTGTTTAACTAGAGGGGGATGAGTATAAAGAGGAGATTTTGAAATTTGAATTGAAAATTAAAAGAAAGAAAAATAAAATTTTGTAAATTCTCTCTCTCTCTTGTATTTACACATCTTTTCTTCGGCTATTTTATCATTCAATTATTATCATTGTTTTTGTGAATGTTGTATCATCTAATTCAAAGTTTGACTTTTTTTTTATTCAACATAAAAGACGGCAAAGAAAGAAGGTGAAAAATAGCAAGCTTCTAAATTGTGACCTATTTATGGTTTTTGATGAGTTTTCATAGCTTTGGGCCTACAAAGTGTACTTTTTTTCTCACTTTATGAATATTCTTTGTATTTGTTTTTACCCTTTGGAACTAAAAGAAATATTTATGTTTAACAACAACACATCCTAGAAAAAAAAGATCGAAACAAATTTAATGATTGAAAAAAATAGATAAATAGATGTGACTACTTACTATATGTTCCCAAGTAAAGGTACTTGTTTCCGCACACTCTCCCAATGCGTGCTTCCCACCGCCCATTATGATGATGCCTATGCAAATATAAAAAAACAAAAGTATATTAATATCAAAATAACAATATTTACAGACAAAAAAAAATTGTAATTTTACTCTTTATTTTATTAGGAAAATTACAACTGTAAAATATAATTAGAAAGAAAAAAAATTTGAGAATGATGAAATTGAAGTAACCTAGCAACCCCACGATACTTAGAAATGCCTCTAGAAAAACCACTGCTTTGGCGCCGCAAAGAAGCTAAATATTCTTCTTTTGAGACTTTGTCCATTTCCTCAAGATCCTTTGCATAATTTTCTATCTGAACAAAACAAAATCATGAGTTGCTACAGAGAAACAAAACCAAGAAGAAATTTTTTTAATCATATGATTATATGTTTTTTTAGGTTAATTCTTTTTTCTAAACTATTGTTAAAAATATTATATTTTCTCTCCAAATTCAATTATAAAAAATTTAGTCTCAGTATTTTATAAAAATAATATAAAACATCAATTATAATGAACGGTGTCTGAAATATTTTTTTATACTAGAAACTAAGTTGTACAAGAAACTGCAATGTGTTATTTGTGAAAAAAGATTATTTACTTTATTTATTTTTATAAGGAGTAAAGATTAACTATTATATAATTTCATTTAAAATAAAATACAATTTTGTTTTTAGACAAACTTCGGAAAAGATGACATTTTTATGTGTGGGATAAAACGAAAAAGATTGATGTACCGGAAAATTCAGAACTGCATCTTTTCCCCAGTACTTCAGGGCTGCGAGATCATAGGTACGTGCTGCAGCTTCTTCAGTATCGTATGCTCCTGCACAGGAAAAAAAAACAGAGAAAAATATAAAAAAATAGAGTTAAAAGAAATTAAATCAGAGAATTGGGGCCAAACAACAGCATCATGATCAGAATCTTTCTTGACATTAAAAAAAACAATAATAATCCAGAAAAAGAAATACTGCAGTTCAACTAATAATTAACAATTGAGACCAAACATAAAATGAAAAAGTTGACTAGGATTTTGTGAGATCCAAGTGCATGAGAAAATGACTTACCCAAATAAACTAAACCAGCCCCAAAAGTGTTTGTGAACGTTGCAATCAGAAAAGATTAAGAGAAACAAAACATGGTCAGAAACAGATAATAATAATAATAATATTAATTAAAAAAACAAAAGGAAAAAGTGATAGATTAGATCTCCTTGATTTTCTCTCTTTGTTAATTGAAGAGAAATATAAAAAAAATTAAAAAAAAATTACCTTGTTTACCCTTCTTGCTCTGAATGTTGTTCCATGAGCTCTTATCCCATAGGTGAGCTTCAAACCTACCTGTCCACCTATGTCTGATGATGAAAGAAGAATAAATGAGAGACATGCAAATGCAGAAGATGAATTTCAAAATCATCGAAACTTGAAAATTGAAAATTGAAAAGTGAAATTCATGAACCTTGTAACTCCTCTATAGACAGAGCTTCTTCTGCAAGTGGTTTGGTTCTGCTTGCATTTCTGTGACTTCAAGTTGTTCTTCTTTTCATAATTAGGTCTTTTCTTTTCTTGCTCAGCAATGGAAGCTTCAGAGGATGATGAACAAGAAGATGATGGAGACCTCTTCATTGTTGGGCCCTCAATCTGAACACCCTTTTGCCCCAAAAGAACAAAAATGGAAGAAAAACTCAAATGGGGTGCGTGAAAGGAGATAAAAAATGGATTTTTAAATCCAAGTTTCTCTCTTTTTCCCTTCTCCCATGGTGTTCTATGATGCAATATTTATATGAGTAGCTGTGGGAGCATTCTGGTTACCTAAAGTGGTTCACCAAAACAGAGAGAAAGAAAGAAAGAAAGAAAGAAAAAAAAAAGGAAGAAATTTGAGTGTGTGTAAAATGAAGGGGAAAATAGTTATATAGAGAATTGAATCTGCAATTGGGAAAAGGAAGTGAAAGTAATGGAAGAAGAGAGAAGAAAGAAGAGAGTGATGATGGTTGGTTTCACCTTGGGTTGGAATTTAACTTGAAGAATTAACCATGGCTAATTATGTGGCTTGAACTTCAGAAACACTTGGCAGGGTGGTGCAGCCATGCTACCAATGGGGTTATGTATTCTAAGCTGGCTTTTTTTTGTTTAGGAATCTCAATCTATTTTTTTCACCATTTTTAAACATTTTTAAATCGGTTTTCAGGGATTAAAATAATCAAAAACACGAAAAAGAAGAGAACTTTACCTGGTTTATGTGGATGGTATCAAGGGTCCACGTCAGACACTGTGATTTTAGACTGTGTTTTTTTTTTTTTTCTTTTTTTTGTGTAATATTTGTTGCTGGCAGAGACATGTGAGAGAATGTACCTTAATCAGAAATTAGTTGAGAATGTTATGTGCAAGAAACAAAGAAATTCAGAGGTTTATGAAGGGATGGCAACATCCTCAACGTTTCTTCTGTTTGTTTGTTATGTTTTATGTTTTAATTCTTTTATTTCATTTTCATCATAATAAAAGTTTTGTCATTCTTATATGTGTAATTTAAAGACAATGAATAGTGCCACTTTGAAAGTTGGATCACATTAAGCAATGCTTCATTCAACTTGTTTTTTCATATATAAATTTAGATTCTCTATTTTTTTTTTAAAAAAAAATGGTTTTTTAACACTTAAAAATTGAAAATTCACTTTTAGATATTTTGATTTAATTTTTGTATCAATATCATAACACAAGAAAAACAACACAAAAAACATCAATAAAAAGAAATCAATTTTTGATATATAGACTCACTCAAACAATGCCAATCGGATTTGTTTGATCATTTTCACTCATTTATTATTTTGACTCATCGTCTCAATTTGAACAGGGTTATGAATGTTTGAAACAATCTTGTGTTATAGACCAAACATAAATGTGGTACTTTTAATATTTTTGTGGTGTTTTTGAAGATGAACTCATTTAGTCTTAATTATGCATGCATCACGTTTTCTCTCTTATTAATCACCACTTTGCAGTGATTCTATTAACAGCTCAGAAATCGATATACTGAACAAATAAATAACGTATAAAATTGTCTATAAAAGAATATTGAAACACCCAAATTCATTAATTAAAAAACATTTAACACATTGTTGTCTGAAACAATGCATATTTAATAGCTACATTTAATATTTACCATTTAAATTATTTGATCACACATCAATTCATACCATTTCAAATACCAACTCTGATGTTATTATTCATGAATCAAAATTCATCATCTTTTAACTCTTACAATTATGATTTTCAATTAAAAAATTGGCTTGAAATTTGTCATTTTGAAGCACAATTTCATAATCTTTATGTTTTAAATTTATTGTTAAGATATCTCATTCTTTTAATAAACTAGGGTAGTACCGTATACAACTTCTAAAATTTAATTTGGTTAACGAATAACGTTAGGCAATGAGTTTGAATTTTTTGTCACTCAAGATATTATATTAATCTTACAAATTTTTAATCAAATATAAATAATAATATTTAGTTTACACTAAAAATATGTTCAAACTTAGATATTAAAATATTTTTAAAATAATAACATCAAACATATTTAAATTAGTAAGAATTTACTTATAATTAAGTCCACTAATTAAGCATGATTTGTTATGGTTAACTTCAGATAAAGTATCCTAAAAAAACAAATGAATAATGATAAGGTTATTTTTATAAAATAAGTGTTCTCTTATAATTATTTTTTAATTTTTTTTATGTATGAAAAAATGGACAACTATATGAGAGAAGTTTTCCATTGACAACTTTTAGATATTGATACTTTAGAAATTAAATATTTACTTTTTAAAGTTCCTATTAAGGCATGTGACAAAGTAGCATAATAAAATTATTTTAGGGATTGATACTTTAGTAATTAAATATTTACTTTTTAAAGTTCCTATTAATGCGCGTCATAGCATACATATAAAATTATTTATGCCGTGACTTAGAATTAATGATTTACATAACTTATAAATTAAATTTTAGTGGTCAATTATTATTATTATTATATATAGAGAGAGAGTCTTTGATTTTGGCCAAATAGTTTGAATTTGTCTCTCTAAATTAATTGTTGATAGTAATGAGTAGCACGTTTCATAGCCATTATGAACATTGAACATCTTATTTTAGAAACCAAATTAATCTTATTGAAAAATGAAAAATAAAAAAAATATTAATCTATTAAACACAGTAATATATTTAATGGTTTTCATTCATTTATGATATGACACATATATGATAGTAACTCACTCAACTCAAATTTGAATAGAGTTTCTCCTAATCATGTATCACATTTTCCCTCTTATTTATTACTTTGTAATGATTTAAAACCCCAATTTTTGATTAAACAATGTGTAGGAGTTTTTCATTACTTCATAGTAGTGATTTAAATTATTATTTTTCATCAAAATTAAGATTTTTTTTATGTAATTTTGAGAGCTATCTACTATATTCTTTATGTTATATATATTAGTTCTATAATTATGTGTCAACAAATCAAATAAGTTAATACAGTTATGAATTTGTATTCAAAATTTGAGTTCTATATTTCTCATATTAAATGAGAATGTGATAATATTTTATGTTTAAGTTTCAAGGTGACATGTCTAGTATTATTAGTACAACCTAAACAAGAAAAGTGGCCTTTTTAAAACTCTTCTAAAAACAAACTTAGTTCATAAGGACTTTGATTTTTTGTACTATTAAGACATTTTCTTTATGATATAATAACTCATACAAGTACAAATAGCTGTTTTTTTTTGTTGGTTTTGATTGTAATATTAATTATTTTTTATTTATACTAATAATAGACAAAAAAAACTAAAACTGAATGGATAATCATATAAATAATTTTATAAATCTTCTAACCTATTATATATATATATATATATATATATATATATATATATATATATATATATATATATTGAAACACACTTAATTATATAACTATTTTCTATGTTTTTAACTGATTAATTAATTAATACACCTAAATAATTTGTAATGACTCTATTTTTGTACATTAAATTAAATTTTAATTGATGAATAGTTTATTTTCATAGGTTAAATTACTTGATTTAAATTAATAACTAAATATTAATTTATAAGTGTTAATTATTTAAGTTATATTATTATTCTTATTATATTTATATTTATAAAAAAATATAATAAAAAAGTTATTATCTTCTAAATTATAATTTTATTTTAATTATTCAAATTTAATTTTAATTAGTAGGTTAAAAATATCAATAAGTCAATATACTTTACTGAGTTACCCTATTTGACTAAATTAGTTTCACTTAACTGACAAGATGAAAATATCAGCATACTTTCATTAAAGTCCTATTGAGTTAGTCTGTCTCTTTCAGCTAACTCATTTGCTCAGACTGACAAGTTGAAAATACCAATATACTTTCATTAAATTAATGACAGACTGACACACAATAAATTATGTTAGTCTGATAATGACAAAATGTCACATTGAAGTTATATTATAATATAATAAAAAAGTTATTATTTTTTATTTTAATAATATAATTTTAATTTTAATTAATAGGTTAAAAATATCAATAAGTCAATATATTTTACTGAGTTACCCTAAGCTAGTTCACTTTATTGACAAAATGAGCATACCAATATATTTTCATTAAAATCTCATTGAGTTAGTTTGTCAATGTTGATCATTTTATCATATTAACATGTTAAAAATGCCAATATATTTTCATTAAATTAATATTAGATTGAATTATGTTATCCTGATAATGACAAAATGTCACATAGAAATTATATTATAATAATGAAAAAGTTATTATTTTTTTATTTTAATTGTATAAATTAATAGGCTAAAAATATCCATAAGTTAATATATTTTACAGAGTTACCCTATTTTATTAAGTTAGTTCAATTTAGTCATAATATCAGAATACTAATATATTTTTAATAAAGTCCTATTGAGTTAGTCTGTCTCCCTCACCTGATTCATTTTTCCAGACTGACAAGTTGAAAATACCAATATACTTTCATTAAATTAATGACAGACTGACACCCAATGAATTATGTTATTCTAATAATGACAAAATGTCACATAGTAAATTATATTATAATATAATAAAAAATTATTATTATCTAAAATATAATTTTTATTTTTATTATATAAATTTAATTTTAATTAATAGGTTAAAATACCAACAAGTTAATCTAATTTACTGAATTACTCTATTTTATTAAGGTAGTTCACATGACAGACAAAATGAAAATACCAATATATTTTTATTCAAATCTTATTGAGTTAGTTTGTCATTAATTTAATTCATGTTGAGACTGACAAGTTGAAAGTACCAATATACTTTTATTAAATTAATGACACACTGACTTATGTTTTTACATGTTAGAATTAGAAGTGTCTATGCTTTGTTCAACCTAGTTAAAGGGTAGTTACTCTACTTCTTTTACATGGTAATCCACTTTTTATTTGATAAACTTAATGCATTGTTATCAATTTTAGTACTTCTTTTTTCGTATTATCTCCATTTCAGTACAAACTTGTCATAACTTTTTTTTTCTTGGTTCATTTATTCTCTTTGAGATGTCTATCCTTACTTTCACACCATGGTACCTGTCTAAAAGAATATCTATATTAATGTCACAGTTATATTATTCTATTTAGAACACAAAAATAAAGTAGGTTATCATTTGAACAAATTTGAATAATCATTTATACAAATAAAAGAAAAATATTTAATAATATTTTTAAAAGAAACAATTTTTTCAAACTATACATACTAAAGATACTAGAGGATCAATTTTAGAATAGAGGATAAAATCAAATTTACACCAAGCCTAAAGTTGTAACTATTTAGTAACTTTCATATTTAATTTTTTTTTTACTTAAATGTGTGTAGAAAATATAAATAAAGGAGTAATAATCAAAATACACCATTTAAATTTAAAGTATTAACATTTTAGGAATTAAACTTAAGATTTTCAAATATTCTTATTATCTGAGACATATGATGATCTATGATCTAGCATAGTTGTAGAAAGAATATGAATAATAATTGAGTTCTGGCTAACGGATTTATATGTGTATTTGGGATATTTTGATTTTGGCAAAAATTTGGATTCACGTCATTCAAATTAATTGTCACTGTGCAATGATTTGCACGTTTCGAAGTCATTTATTTTAAGAACACGTCAACTCCCACACTTTCATTGGCGCGGGTTTCTTGATGCAAAGCCACGTCGTTTTTCATGAGCTTTATTTATTTTTTCTTCTGTTTTTTCTGCAAAATTTCACACCAATAATTTAAAAAAGTCTTTTTTCTTTCTGACAATAGATTCCCCCTCTATTCTTCTCAAAAATAAATTTTTATTAAATCTTTAAGGCTAACATAGTTTTGATTAAAAGAAAAAAATATTGTAAAAACCTCTTTATTTTAAAATAATATTTCAATTACTTTTCAAAATATTACTATCAAATTAAATTGTATTAAGTTTGTTGAGATTCACTTCCGTGCGGTTTTAAAAATTATTATTACTCGATATAAATAAAAAGTAGGATGATATAAACTTAATTAAAGAATTAAGAACAATTTCAGTGAAGTTTATCTTAATTGAGTATTCCTTGACAAGTTTATCATTACTCTTTTGGTTATGTATATTTTAATGTGTATTTATTAAAACTTTAGAAATAATGCATGCTATACATGTGAATGAACATTCTTGTGATTTGTGTGCATGTTGAGTGCACCAACGTGTGCGTTATTGTGTTGAACAGCAGAAACGATTCATTGAGATGTGTATTCCTTATTTTACTGTTTAGAATAATGATTTGATATATTGTAGTTACTTTGAAAAATTGTTCTACCCATAGAAATACATACATGATGTTAATCTCAACTTATGTAAGTTTAGTAATACAATATTTCAACAAGCTTCCTAATAAGTGTATTTCTATCTTTAATATATATACTATTTATTTATTTTATTTTTTAAAACACTTTCTAACATGTTTTTTATAAATATAAAAATGAAAAAAATATTACTTTTTTAATATATAAAACTCGAATTGTTAGTGAGGTGTTCCTAAATTTATTATTTTTATTTTGAGATGTATTGTTTGATCTGAATAAGATATTCTTGATTTTACTTTATATCTGATGTGACCTATTTTGATAAGTGTGAATTTAAATTATATGTAGTTGGATATTTGGCTTTGAAGATTTAAATGAGTTGTATTTGCATCACATGAAATAGTCTCATTGAAGTTCATTTATCTTGAGTAACTATTGCAAACATAATTTAAATCCATATCAAAATGGATTAAGAAGTGTATTAGACTCTCTCTCTATATACAGATTAATAGAAATACTTTAAAATGTTGGCATATAAAAAAAATTATTAGTTTTAATCATCTAACATACAAAGTTCACTTACCTGTCTAAATAACACTTACATATCTAAATAAAAATCCATGTTTATAATACGAAAGATTTAAATCAAGTTGTTCACATTCTACTCCTCGAATAAAATTACTAATGACATTTTTGACTTTTTATCCGATCAAATTATTATATATTTTAATAAGACAAAATAAAAAGAATCTTGAGTGTGACATAAGGGTGTTAAAACGGGTCAGTCCAATCCGTTTTGGCCCATCCTGCCTTTGGTCCATTAAAAACAGATCGGGTTGAATTGGTCCGCCACAGGAAAAAGAGGTTAAATTCTGTAACTCATCTCACCTCAAGGCAGGCTGGCGGACTGACCCACAACTTTTTTTTATAATTTTCTTGTAACTTTTTAAATTTATATATATATATATACACACACACGGACTGGACCACAACGAGTTGGAAACTTCAATCAGGCCCGCCTTTGCTTAATGAGCTGGTGGCCCTGGTCTACTTTGACATGCCTAGTGTGAAATGACAAATTATAATTCAACAAAACTTGTGTTTATTAACTATATTTTTCAAAATAAATGTGGCAATTAACCATTAAAATCTAAATTTCCATCATAACTTTTTGTTAATAACAGAGATTACTTTAAAGACAAACAATATTAGTTCAAAAAATATTATTTAACTTAATTATTAAATTTTTCTCTAAATTTATTAATATGCATTATAATAATTTTGTAAACACTACATAATTTTTATTTTAGATCACACTCAACTAACTCACATGCATAAAATTGTTGCTTCAATATAGAAAATGATACAAATATATAAGTGTAGCTTAAAATTGCTAAAGACTACATTTTATAAATCGATGATTATTTCAACAATATTTTTTTAAATGTTGTCCATAGAAAATGTGGGTGAAACAATAAAATTGTGGTCTTTTTATTGTGATATTTCCATTTTTGTTATATTATACACTATAAATCTTCTTCATACATATAGATTAGGCAACACTCACATGACAACAACTGAAAAAATATTGCATAAAATAATAATAAGTGACAACTTTTTATTGTTGGCTATATGAGTTTTATTGCCTTAAACCTAGACAACATATAAAAAAGGTTGCATATTTATTTTAAGCAATAAGGTACAAAATGTTGATAGTTATAGACAACAATTACTAAAATGTGGATAGTTTAGATCACATCTTTAAAATTGTGGTCATTTAACTTTAAATATTTTTAAATTATCATCATGTGACCCAATAATAATTAAATTGTTATAAAGTACATGTAAAGTACATCAATTGTCTTGTGGTGTAGTGAGATATGTTAAGAGATGAGCTTTAAAACATAACTCAATAGTATAAGCATATACATTTGGAATGTGAAATTAGATATTAATGAGAGGTTGTTAGTGGCTTGATAATGAGTGAAATTATAGACCTAACAAATAATAAATTTTGATAAGATAAACTTTAATTCATAACTTTAATACCATTTTTTCGGACAAATGTTAGATGTTAGTGGAGAAGTTGAGTCCAAAATCTTTCTCAACCTTCCTTTCAAACTCTTCAAACTAACCTTATAGCTCTCAAATGTTAGTGTAGAAACTCTAATACCATATTAAGTAGTGAACTTTTAAATCTAACTCAATATTACAAAAACAATCTTATAAAATGAAGTTTGCAATTTATATGTTTACATTTCTTTTCCAATTTGTTAAATTTAATCTTTTCTTCTATGCTATAAAGGAATCAATGATTAATGAATACCTTTATAGTCAATATAATTATAATAATTCTCTCTTGTTTATTATTTAACACTCAACCCAGTTCAATAGTAACTTTAACACAGTTTCGTTTAATTCTTAATATAAAAATGGTTCTGTGGTACCAATATATCATGGTGGTGATTTTTTTTAAAACATTAAGGTGGTGACACTCTTTAATTAGATAGTCAAATTAAGATTTAAAAAATAAAATAATTAATAATATGTTAAATTGTTTGCCTTCGTGACTAATATTCTAAGAGATAAATCATTATATGTATAAAATTCATATGCAAAAAGAGTATTCTTTGAATGATAGGCTTATATGTTAGATTCGTAATTAATAAATTGACTTATAAAAGTTTTACATCTTCATTCACGAGTTACTACATTATCTTTATATTTTTTATATATATATATATATATATATATATATATATATATATATATATATATATATATATATATATATATATATATATATATATATATATATATATATATAAACTCTTTATAATCTTCATTGTACATTTTCACGTGTACTAAGGAAATTTAGTCCAAATAATAGTTAAATAATATAGTTTTCTTTTAATAAATATATTAACATACATTGAATAACAGAAATATAATTTTATAATGTCATTAAATTAAAAAGACTTAACATTATTGAAGTTCAATTATTTTAACTATTCTAATTTCGTTATAATAATATTATTTATAATTATAATTATAATAATAATATTATTAATAATACTATTTTGGTCATTATAAATAAAAATAATATTTAATATTGATTTTATTACTATAGTTAGTGTTAATTTATTATAGTTAATACACAACTATTTTTCTTAAAAATTTTACTTACGCATAATACTAAGAAATAAATAACCAAATAAGAATAAAAAAAATAGGAGGAGAAACAATTTTTTCCAACAAATATCATCATAAGTCATTTTATCAAATGCTAACATACTAATAATTAATACTTATCATAAGTTATTCAAAATAAATAAAAGAAAAAATAAATATATATATATATATATATATATATATATATTATTTTTATTTTTTTTTTCGGACCATCGAAGGGACATAGGGCCATGGCCCCAAAATTTTTATATCTATATAATTAAATTAATATATAACTTTAAATATACATTTAAAAATTAATATTTTAAATATATTTGATATTTTAAATATATATATATATATATATATATATAAATAAAAAGTTCTTTTTTTTTTACATTTTCAAATTTATCTTTTCAATATTTTTAAAAATAAAAATAAATTATTTTTAAGTGATCACTTGTTTAATTTAACCATTTTTTTATTTGACTATTTTTATTTGAAACTTAACCATTATAAATGAAAATTAGTTATAGTAAAATTATAAAAAATATTTGTATTTATTTTATAATTATAATGATAACAATAATTATAATTATATTATTTTTTATTATCATAAAGAAAAGTAAATACAATGTTTTTACTAGTTTATCTAAAAATTTGAAAATTACTCTTTTGGATTATATTTTCGTTTAAAAATATGAAGTTAGTTCTTCAATTTTTTTTAGTTTCAATTTGATCTCGGTTTTTGAAAAAATGATGTAATTTGGTTCTTTTTGTTAAATTTTCTTAATCAGATCAAGGTTTTTTTAATCAAGATTGAAGTTGTAAATAAAGATGATTTGCTTTGTTGATGTAACTGACATAATCCTAATGTCAGTATTGATGAGAAATCCTTGCTCCGCTTTAAGAAATCTGATGAAAATGACTAAATTGTATCAATTTTTAAAAAATCAAACTAAATTGAGACTAAAAAAAACTAGAAGACCAACTTGACATTTTTTAACAAAAAAAATAGACTAATAATTCAACCAAAATTTTGACATCCCATAATATTAGTCAAATTACTATATATATTAACCGAAAATATATACTTATGATTAAGTTCTTAGTTTTGTTTTGATTTTTAATTATAAAAAATTGGACTGGTATGTATTAGCACAGAAAAGTCATAAATGGCATGGTCGTGGAACACATGTGGATGAGATTGAATATATGATGGTTTGTAAGAAAAGTATAATAGAAAATCTTTCTAAATTAGGTGTTATAAGTTTTACACTAACTATTTTTAATTTTAATTTATATGTTTAAGAACATATATCAGGTGTTATAACTCTTTTTATCACCTCTTAACTTAAAATTGTAAACATTAACTACTAAAGATAATTTCAATTCTTTCGAAACCCTTTCACCCAAATCAAAGATAAGATTAATTTTCATGGAAAGTATATAAAATAAAGGTTAATAAAGATAAGATTGAAGATGAATACTTGCACTTTCTTGTATCACCATGAAAATCAAAGGGAACTTATGGCTTATGTGTATTAGAGAAGAGAAACAGAGAATATAGGATTGAAATGAAATGAGAGAGTTTGTCTAATTTTTATTGGAACCCTCATATAACTAAGTTCACTCATTATTCACTTTTTTTTTTTTGTAGTCCACTAATTATTAGCTTATCTGTTTTTATTTTTAACATTCTCCATGTTATCATCTTTATTCATTTTAATCCACTATAAATAGAAAAATCAAATAATATCTAAACTAATATACAAATCTTAAATAATATCATTAACAAAATTAAATGTAAATTTAATTTAATCATAACTTGTGAATAAATTCCACATGTACTTACATAAAAGCAGTTTTAATTAATTGAATTGATTAATTTAATTCTTTAAATATGATGATATATTTTCACTTATTAACCCTTTTTGATAACTCGCCCAGACTTATTATTAAGATTTTATTGGTTTTGATGAACAACAATATTAATATTTCTAACTTCGATTTTTTTTTTTTAAGAACATTGATAGTTGTATTTGATTTATATTGAAGTTCTATCTGAATGTTTTGATAAACTGATGAAGAGTTTGATTTTTTTTTTAGATATTTTTATTTGTTAAGTAGGTCAACACATGAATAGCCATTTCATAACTTTTTATTTTTCAAATTATAAAGAATTATTAACTCACCCCAATTCACAAGCTTCCAAGAGTTGGATAAGATTGTAACTTGATTTCTTAACTATTCTCAAAAGGGGTCCAGTACAATCCAAATTAGTTTTTAACTAGTTCAACACAAGAAAAATTGAGTAATAACTCATTTTATCAATCCATATCTTATTTTGAAACACTCAAGACATTGGATTAATTAAAACTCACTAAAATTTGGAGACAGATTCCGTAACTTATTTTCCAGAAAAGTCACATAATTTCTCAATTTTTAACTCATTTAAAAAAAAAAATAAAGTTGATCACTTAACAGATGAAAATTAAGAGAAGTTAAATGATTTTTTCAGGAAAAAACAAAACACTAAATCCGTTCCCCCTCAAATGTATATTTTTGGTTCTCAATATAACTATTAGCATTTAATGAATCTTAATCAATGGTGAAAAATGTTATAAAGAATGTATTGCTTAAACATTTGTACTTGTACATGAAAAGATAAAACACTTGTACATTTAGATTTTATATTACATGTGTAAATGATAAGATCAAAATTACAAGGCATTAGAAACAAATAAAAGAGTTAGCTTGAACTATGCCTCCAAGTCAAATCCCTGTCCCATAAAATTTTGATAACAATTTATTACCACCACTACATAGTAACAAATTACCAGAATCAATTCTACTTTTTAATAGAACCCTATCAATCAACAAGCTCTCAGTTGATGATTGAAAACTATACTCAAGAGGTTCGCAATAATTTGATCTCACAGTTGAAGACTTCAACACATTTTTTTCGAACTTTTTTATGTATTGTTGAATGTCTTGTTGAATTGCAGAGGTTTCAGATGGTTTCTGTGAAAAGGAAAAGCAGGGTTTGGAACCAGTTTCTGTGCTGTCAGTGGTTGAACTGACTTGACCATGAAAAGCTCCCATAGAATCATTGTAGGCAGGAGATTGTGAAATGCCATAATGGATATTCATCGATTGCCCTCGAGTGCCCGATTCCTGTGAAAATGATGCAACAGATTTGTTTCAGAAAAACACACTATTCATGATTTCCTTTACGAGTGTACAAGACCAAGACAGAATTTGTAACAACTTCAATGAATTCAAAAACAGGTTTACTTCACCCGACACATTTTTCGAAGCTTTTCTTGTCATAAAACTTTTTACATTCAATGGAACGGAAAACTAAGGAATTCCATTCGAATCATCATAGGCACGTGACTATGATTGAAAGTTGAAATAAGATCACTAAAACATTCCTCTTAGCATCTTTTGTAGAAAGATATTTCCTAACAAGCACATTTGACAAGAGTTATAGTAAGCTAATAAAAAGGCGTCTTTTCCATTCCTAACAATCAATTTTCTTCCTGCCTTTTGGTTCCTATTATCTTGAACAATCATAGAAGTCAAGATTTTGGTTCCAGCCTTCTTAATGCAACAGAAAATAAAAAAAACTGGAATGAATACCAGTAAATCTTTTATCGCTGGAAGTAAAAACTTCCAAACTTTCACAACCCAAATATTTAAACAGTGAGTATACAAGGGTACTATCCCACTGGGTGAGAGATGGGCTGCATGGCTTATATGCAGCTTAGTTAAAGACCAAATATTTTAAGATATTGTTAACCATGAAATCCATTTTTAGCAACTTCGCACAACTTTCTTGCCCTTCTCACAGAAATGAAAATCATTCAATCTATTCTCTAATTAGTGTCACACTAATAGGTTTTTCATCTACAATCATTTCCTATCATGATCTCTTTTGTGTGGTCAGAAACACATCTTAACATTGTCATTTGTTATTCCCAATTTTTCTTCTTGTCCCTTGCATAAGAAAAATCTTATAAAACAACAATGAACCATTTTCCCTGTTGAACAAAAAATGCCAAAATGTATAATGTGTAGTGAAACCATTGACCTCAATTTTCTTAGTGATTTGAACTGTAGTTTTTTTCTTCCTTTACCGGTTCCCCTTACCACTAGCAACATGGCTACCCTTGTTAATCTACTATCCTCTGTAGGGCATATACTAGTTTCCTTCAATAGGCAACACCTCAACTTTCTAATGCGTTCCAGCAATAGGCGTCAATTATTAACTTTTAATTGTGTAGAAGATCTATCCTAACAAGCCATTTGACAAGAGATGTATACAAGTCAAAAGGCATCTTCCACTGTTATCAATCGATTTCTTATGCCTGCCTTCCAGTTTCTCACTCTTGAGTGATAACTAAAACTTTCAAATATCCTTTAGCCAAATTATTCTGAACCATCATAGAAGTCAGGTTTTTCATTCCCACCTCTTCACTCTCCTACCAGGTTGTGAGAGAAATTTTACTGGCACACAATTAAGTAGCCTTGAAGTTATTATAGATCTAATATCAACATCAAAAAGAAAACAGTAAAAAATATAAAACCTCAAACAAGCAACATAGTTGATCAGTGTACATTACTTGCCTCTACTGAGAATGCGTATACTTTAGACCCCATTTTCAGGTGTCAATAAGCATGATAGTATCCCACCTTTAATTAGTTAATATTTCCTATTAATGCCTTCAAGACACCAAGATAACCGAAGGTTTCAAGTATTATAATGGATAATATTAACAAGATATTATTTACGAACTTTATTAGGGATTTAGAAAAAAATTATTCGAGAAAGTAATCTTCAGACCTGTTAATCATTGAGGAATGTAATGAAAGTAGAAACTGAAGCATTAGGACTTGCCTCGGTTAAAAATACATGGCTGCCAGAAGGAGTAGGTGGACCAACCAAATTGTGTGAGGGATCCTCTTGGGAAGAAAAGTCAGAACTATCAAAAGTTGATAGCGAGACACACTCATCAAAATAAGCTTTGGCATCTTCTGCAAGACGTTTTGACATCTTCCTTCTTTCAAAGCTAGACGACTGTGACCAAGTTTTTGGTTCATTAAAATGGAAATGGAGCAAAATTAAATACACAAAAAAATGCACACCTGCATAAATATCTATAGCAACAGCTATAATATCATCATCTTCATCCCACAGCATGAGATTAATGAGTTAAAATATTTCAAATAAGGTTTGTGATTTAGGCAAATCTTTCCTTTCTACATACATAATGATAAAATAAGTTCCATGCACCGTACAAAACACATGCTTAATGGGCAAAAGAATTTAAGAATCACACATGACAAGTTTGAAAAGTTGCATTAGAATAAACAAATTCCAAAATAAAACATACTTTTCTTGCTGTACGAGATTTTTGTACAATAGGGGTCTTGGGAGATGGAAGAACTTCTCTCAAGATTCTATCCAGTTCCCGCTCACGGTGCTCTTCAATGGCCAGTTCTGCTCGAAGATTTCTAGCTCGCTGCTGGGACTGTAAGTATGATAAGGTCCGCTTAGAGTGAAACTAAAAATAGACGAGACTATAATCCTAATACACAATATAAACTCTAAAATAAAGGGCAAGATTTCTTTTTGTAGTAATTTGATCTTGAGAGAGGAAATGAATTGGTGGCTCGTTTGAGATTTCCCACATAAAATCATAAAAGAGCTTCAGAAACAAAGCATGTTCTTGGGCAACAATGATACCAACCCTCAAGCTCAACTATGAGATGAGCACCAACAAAGAAAGAAAAGTTAACCAGGCTCCATTTACAAGTATCGAATGGAACATCACCTCTTCATGCTTTTTGGCATACTCTTTTCTAATCTCCAAAACCAACTCTACTGCACCAGGGTTTACCAAGTCAGGAGGAATATCAGCCACATTACTAACAGAGATGGCAGTAACATTTCTCTTTTGGATAGCCTAAAACCCAGAGTTAGAAACATGTTAGAAACATAATACTTCCTTTTACAATTATATCAACAATAAATAACACTCAGACTTTGTGAGTTTTGTAGTGATGAGCAACCAGAAATTTTGAGCACAAACTATATAAAGAAAGAAATGATGTCAGTAAGCACTTCCCTAGAAATATAAATGAAAGTCACAAGAAATGCATCAATTGAGAAAAGTCATGTACAATGTCATGTGTCCTGGACCAGTTCAACTTTCAACTTTGAAAATACGGTGAAACTAGAAGAGGTTGTCCTCAATTTCTTCGTCAGGGGCAATTTATGATTTATTCGCAGAGAATAAACTGACATACCCTGCTTCTTGGCTAACAATTACTTAAGACTAGTAGCTGTCGAATCCAACCTTTTTCTTTCATAGCTTTATAAATGTTAATAATATACAATTTTAATTATTAGTATGAGACACACAAACCATACTCATGAATAGTGGCATATTGTATTAATCATGATTAGCTAAATCGATTCAATCAGTGGCAGTTGACTTAAAGCCAACAATGAGAAAGATAGGAGTTTATGAAACATACACTTTCAAGTTCAATCTGAATCTCAGAAATAGCTCGCCTCACTTCAGAACGAACTGTTTCATATATATCACTGGCTTCTGGCAGATCTCCATGTACTGACTACAGAAATCAAGACCAAAATATGCCAAAAGTTACTAATTGTCATCAAGAACAATTATTCATTTTATGCAGTCTCTATATCATAGAAGCATTAAAGTTATTCCCTAGGAAGAATAATTTCTCATGGATTGAAATTTCCTATTTGTGGGAAACAAAATCTACATCAGTGAACTGTGGCATTAAGTTTTTAAGCACAAATGACACAAACCTATGAATGAATTTGTATGGATTTTTTATGGTAGGAGGACTGAAATGGAATAAAACTACTGTAATATTGTTCATATATACTGTGATAGAATGGATTATAATAAACAAAAAAGTTGGTTCTATGTTGGAAGGGAACAAAAACAGAGGCAACAAACGGTGAAAACTGCAACCGATTCTGCTTGGTTCCTTCTAATTTCACCATATTTTGAAAAGTAAACCTTTAAATTATTAGACCAAAGTTACACATATCACCACATGTCCTGAAATTTTTTATTTCCAAACCTGTTTTTCAAAGAACTAGAACAACACCACAACAGTCCTCAAATTATTTTATTAAGCAAGTAGCCCCTAGAGACAGAAGATCTAGGGAACTACTGTGCAAGCTAGTAATTTTGAAGGATCAACTTGACAGTTTATCAATAACAGTTAAGACTATTCTATCCTGGTCCTTTCAATCAATCCAAACATACATTGCAAACTATGTTATACCTCACCTTCATCTGTTCAAAAACTGCCTTTATGGTTTTCTCATCAGAACCAAATCCAGAACTTGCTGTTGAAGCTTCGTCATCACAGGTTTGAGTTTGCAAACCAGACTGCAAAAAATAAAATGACCATTGAAAAATAAGTAAATCTTTCCTGGACTTGATATTTCCAATACGCTACAACACACACCAGCAATGGAAGGAACTAACCAAAGTGGCAGCAAAACAATCTGAGACCTCAACAGATGAATGCCGACTAGACCACGTGTGCAAATCCTTCACTTGATCAGTCACACCATTCTCACTTCTTCCCACCAAATTGCCTTTTCTATTACTCCCCACTAACTTCAAATCATTCCCTTCTTTACATTCAACCTCGCTCTGCACAAACAAACGACAAATATGCAAATAAGTTCAATTTCTCGTAAACCTTTCCTTCAATGCCTCCATTCCAAAGTTAACCTTATCATGTTAATTCATTTTAGTTTTTGGTCTGCATCATCAATATTGCTAGAGATATAAATACAAAAATAAAAAATTAATATTACATTGAAAAGCTACAATAGCACTTACTTAAGAAACTAATTTTACCTCTTACACTACACCTGTTATCTGACATATGGAGTTCCGAGCCGCCAAATTTCTCAGCACAAATTTGGGGTTCCAAAAACATATAATGATATTAAAGACACAAACAAACAAAACTTTCATTCCTCAATTTACATTGTCTACATTGTTTTTCAAACAATCAAGTCTTATAATACAATTTTAGTCCGTCTATTCAATTTTCATTTTCAGTTCTCTATTTTAAAATAAACACGCTCCTCGCTTAGATTTTACTTAACAGCCTCATGTCCATGAACAAAAAAAAAAAATAGAGGTTTAGTAATCTATTTTAAAAAATTCACAATTCTAGTTTAGTCTTCAGCTTTGCCTACATTTATTTCTACATTATAATTAAATCATTCTTTAGGATTTTGAATGAATGTATTAGGACTACTAGTAAGTATTCAATTCAAACAAAATAAAATAAATAATTCATAATAAAAATTAATAATTATACTACAATTGTAGATTTTTTAAAATGAAGAATCCAATATCTTTATCTTAAACTAAGAGACTAAAATTGTATTTAAGCCATGAACAAGTTTAATTGTAATTAGAAGACCAGTTCAACGCATCAAACACCTCAGAAGTAGAATAGTTCAGATGCCGCCTCGAAACCGGGCACTGTGAAACGGACCGCGTCCGTCGACCCGATTCCGCTCTGGAAAGAGCCCGACCCGATTCCCTCCGCGCCGGTTCGGCACTTCGCGCCGCTCCACGCGCCGTGGAAGTTTCTATAACAGTTTTCGCTGACTGCGTTTCATCGAAAAGAGGATTATCCCTCTTGTTGAGGAACTCAGTGGAAATGTCCGAACTACCCCTTGCGAACGCGCTCACGCTCCTCGACCTGCGAGTGGGGTTGGGAGCTCTAGTGGAGGATCTACCAGAGGAAGAAGAGGCGTTGGAAGGAGCAGAGGATTGGGTTCCTCTTCGTAAAGAGGATTTGAAAGCTGCAACTGCCATTGAAGAGAGTTCAGAGAAAAAGTGTGAGAAAAATGAGAGAAAATATTAACGGATTTTAGAAATGGAACGGTGCGAAAGTTGCATCTGCATTCATCGTCGTGTTTGATTCGGATTCTGCAATGTAAGGTTTTTTATTTTATTACTATCATATATTTTATATTTTCTTAATTTTATTATTATTACTATTACTATTATTATTTATTATTATTATTATTATTATTATTTGTGTATGGCTTTTGACTGAATCTAGTGTTATTCAAGAAAATTTTATTGATTATGAAGGATCAAATGTTGTTTTAAGAAACCAAGGGTTTAATAATTATTTTAAGGGTAGGGTTGGGTGTAAAGAAAGAACTAAAATATATAAAAATAAAATAAAATAGGTCCAATAATAATATATAAAATAAAATTATTTAATTGGATAGAAATGGAAGAAAATAACAATAGAATAAAAATAGTAATAAATTCTATTATATTTTCTATCTGAATTTTATTCAATCAAACAATTAGAATTATCATGATTAAAAAACAATTGACATTTTTTTTCCTGATCTTCTTCTTTTATTCTTTTATTTCATGTTACGGAAATGGAGAAACGTGTTGAATAAGAGTCCGTTTTAAATTATTATTTATGAAAAAAAGAACTTCATAGTTAATTTCAATTTCGAATTCTATATTTTTGAAAATTTTGGTTTTTTATTTATATAATTTATATCTTTTGGCCTTAATTCATGTAATTTCGTTTTGTGGAAATTTTATTCCTATACTTTTGTTTTGTTTAGATTGTTCTCTTTGTAATAAAAGATCATTAATCAGATTATAAAAATTGTGTGTGATGATGATATATTCCATGATCAAGAATAAAAAAGTTAAAAATAAAATTATAAAAGGTAAAAATTAATTTGTAAAAGTATAATTACATAAAGCAAAGATAAAACATAATTATAAAAATTATTACATTTCCATTAGTCACTATAATTAAGTACTTCATTTCAAAATAATAGTATATAGAAATTGAATTATGCATTAATACTATAAGTTTAAATTATTACCTAATAATAATATATCATATAAATTACTTTTAATTACATTTGCAATAATTAAGAAATAATAATTGTAATGACTTTTTTTATTGGATATCATTTATCATCATTTTTAATTACATCTTTTATTAGGAATTAATTAGGAACTACCGATTTAATTCCTTCAACAAGATTACAAACAAGCAATTTTATCATTCAATGCATAAAAAAGCATAACCTTTAGGCTTTGTTTTTATGGAGGAGTGGATATGGAAAGAGTGAGATGATGGATTTGTGTAGATTTGAGTCGATGAATTTTTGTGTTTTTTTTAGTGGATTTAGGCTTTGTTCGTATGGGGGAGTGGATATAGGAGAGAGTGTGAAGTGAATTTGTGTAGATTTGAGTAGTTGGATTTTTGTGTTTTTTTAGTGGATTTAGATAGTGAGGTGAATGAATTTGAATATAAATTTTATGAAAGTTAGTGAGAGATTTGACTGATGTGATAGATAAAATTAATTGTTAAAATAAATATATTTATTAAGTTACCATAATACCCTTGTGTAAAAAGAATTTTTTTTAATTGATGTTCTTAAAATAATTCCTAAATTAATTAATTTTAATCATAAAAATAATTGAAATTAATTGAAAAATGAAAAAGAAAAAATTTGAATTTTTTATTAATGTCAGAAAAGTACTACAATAAAATGTTAATTTTTTCTTAGTTTTATGTTTAACAAGTTTAATTAACCTAAACCATTTGCACCAAGGTTCATAGAAAATCTCAGAATTGCATCAACTTCATTTTCCTTATTATTGTGATACATCAAACAATCACACAATACACTATAAGGTAATGTTCCTTTCGTTATTAATGTATCAGTTCATGGAACTATCATACTATCACAAATGATCAAATTCAAACAAATCTCGGATCCTTCAAAGGAAGCAGTGTCATCTTCAATTTATGAATTTTCAATACAAATAGAAACACATACCAAATCCAACACACTGTAACTCAACATCAACACTTAAAGCACCAGATTCAGCAAGATCCAAAGAGGCCTAAAACCAATACCTTGCTGAAAAAATTGCCGCCACCACCAACATTGAGCTCATTTACGAGGTTGATGGTGGCGTGGAGAGTCCCATGAAGCAGAATTTGCGCCATCTCCCACCTGCAATGCAAATCCACACAACCCCACTTCGCATTAGATCACACAAACTCCGCAACGCCTCCACCTACAAACAAACCAAACGGCGTAAAAAATAACTCACTCCGGTGAAGAAACCATCAGCTCCGGCGACCACCTTCACCACCAGTACAGACACACAGCTCCTCCGCAACTCCGGTGATGACAAGCAACTCTTCCACCTGAAAAAAAATCAAAACAGAAGGTAAAAAAAAATACCCAACGACACCGGTGTCGTAATCAGTGTCACTCCCTTTATAAACAAGGCACCGGTTACGTAACCGGTGCCATCACTCAACACACTGCAGGACCGCTTAGCTAATCGGTGCATATCACCACCCCATCACGTCCAAGCAAAGCCACCACCTAGCCACCACCTCGTGCAACCACTACCACCTCTTCATCCTCTTCCTCGTCCACCAAAACGAACCACCTCATCTTCTACCCCCTCCATCGGACTAAATAATCACACACACCATAACTCACTTCTCAAACACCACTGCTAGTTGGACCACTATTCTCAATCACACTATTGCTTGCATTTTAAAACTGATATTCAAAAATAAACAATGTAACGAAATCTTGCTAAGTTGACCAGGGAATATTGGTCAGGAATCTCGACAAAGGAAGGAGGAATCTCGGCAGAGGAAGGAATCTGGCAAATGAAAGGCAAGTGCTTTGGAAACGAGAGCAAAGGTTAGTTTCGTCATCTGGCCAAATCATATGCACTATCTTCCTAGTTTTGAAGGGATGGATTAATTCATTCATCCCCCAAATATGCACTCGTATATCCCTTCAAATCATCGAAAGCGAACGAGGTTGATGACCAATATCTGCGCTCTCAAATCTGATTCAACAGTGCAATTGCTTCATACAAACACTGTATTAGAGAGTAAAGTGAGTGGATTTGGAGATACGTTTTATGAAAGTTAGTGAAAGATTTGATTGATGTGATAGATAAAATTAATTGTTAAAATAGATATATTTATTAAGTTACTATAATACCCTTTGTGTAAAAAGAGATGAATTTTTTGAATTGATGTTGTTAAAATAATTTCGAAATTAATTAATTTTAATCATAAAAATAATTAAAATTAATTCAAAAAAAAATGAAAGAGACACTTACCCCTCTCCTCTTCGAATTTCAAAAGAGTAATTGTAAGTGCAATAGAGAAAACAAGAAAATAATTAAATCATAAATAATAAAGAATTAACCAATGGCACAAAGAACTGATTATGTTAGATGTTAGGTGAAACTGATGTAATGAGGGGAAAACAAAAACCAAAGGCCAAGAAGAAGTAGGCATTAATATATTGTGGGGCATGAACAAATAAATTAATTAAAAACAACTAAGTGGCAATTAAAAAACAAGCACAAATGCATAAACTTACCTCCAGACCCATATGCAGAAATTGAGAGTGGCAACATGAAGAACAGCAGCAGCAGAGCCATGAGAGTTGAATGTGTCTAGTAGTAGCATAAAAGGAGCACTGCTAACACCGAATAACTCACTCCAGCGAAGAAACCATCAGCTCCGACGACCACCTTCACCACCAGTACAGACACACAGCTTCTTTGACAACTCTGGCGAATGCAAGCAACTCCTCCACCTTAAAAAAACCAAAACAGAAGGTAAAAAAAAAAAACCCAACGACACTGTAGCAACACTAGTTAGCTAACTGGTGCATATCACCATCCCACCACATCCAAGCACAACCACCACCTAACAACCACCTCGTGCAACCACTGCCACCCTTTCATCCTCTTCCTCGCCCACCACACCGAACCACCTCATCTTCTTCTCCCTCTATCGGACTAAACAATCACACATACACATACACCATAGCTCACCTCTCAAAACACCACTGCGAGCCAGACCACCATTCTCAATCACACTGCTGCTTGCATTTTAAATTGATATTCAAAAATAAACAATGCAACGGAATCTTGCTCAGTTGACCAGGGAATATTGATCAGGAATCTCGACAAAGGAAGAAGGAATCCAGCAGATGCAAGGCAGGTGCTTTGGAAACGAGAGCAAGGATAGTTTCGTCATCTAGCCAAACCATATGCACTATCTTTGCAATTTTGAGGGGATGGATTAATCCATCCATCCCCCAAATACTCTCTCGCATATCCCTTCAAATTATCCAAAATGAACGTGTTGGATTCCCAACATCCGCTTTCCCAACATCCGCTCTCTCAAATCTGCTTCAACAATGCAATTCACTCATACGAACAATGCGTTAGGGTGTGTTCCTTTGTGGGAGGGGATATAGAGGGAGTGTGAAAATGGATTTCTGTAGATTTGGGTGAATGAATTTTTGTGTTTTTTTGAGTGGATTTAGATGGTGAAATGAGTAGATTTGGAGATAAGTTTTATGAAAGTTAGTGAAATATTTGATTGATGTGATAGATAAAATTAATTGTTAAAATAGATATAAATATTAAGTTACCATAATAGCCTTGTGTAAAAAGAGATTGGTTTTTTTAATTGATGTTCTTAAAATAAATTAAAATAATTTATTTGAATTATAAAAAGTATTAAAATTATATAAAATCTTAAAATAATAAAAATTAAATTTTTATAAATGTAATTTTTTGTATAGAATTAATTTAAAAAAATGATACAATTAAATTTTAAACAAAAGTTAAAAAAAAAAACAACACACACGACACCAGTGTCGTAACTGGTGTCAAACTCTTCTATGCAAAGGCACCGGTTACGTAACCGATGCCATACACACACATGCACCATGCACTGGACTTCATCCCCATCACACGCCACCACCTCCTTCACCCGAGTTTGCCACCACAGTCCACCACCTCCATCCTCTTCTTCCCCAACACACCCAAGCACCTCATGTTCTTCCCCATCCATGACAGAAACATGGGAAACATGATAACACAAGGATATTTTGGTAATGTCACTCAAATAATTCATAAATCAACCCACTTTTGTGGGGATGGATTAAACCATCCATCCCCCAAATCCGTTCTCTCACATCACTCTAAATCGCTCAAAAAGAACGTGATCAACCTATGAAATTCACTCTCTCAAATTACCTCACACAGTTCCTTAATCTTAAAGATAGAATAAATAGTGGTAATATCTTATAATTTTTCATCTTTCAAAAGAAAACTGAGATAACTCGTAATAAACAAATTAAATTTTTTTACAAAACAAATATTACTTGTTATAATAATAATAATATCGTCGTAACATTCATAATTAGTCACAAGCCTACAAACATGAATCTTACAAAAAAAATTCAATGTTTTAATGATAACAAATAATATGATTATGTGATTATTTACCAAATTTACATAGTGTGAAGCAGATAACTCAAGTTTGTAAATCAATATGCTTTAATCTTATGTTCATAGACACACTAAAATTAAATAGATGACATAATATAGGATGCACTAAATTCTTTTGTTCATAGGCAATGTTGTATAATCTCAACAAAAGTTTACTTACACTTTCCTAAGAAAATTCCAATACATGTACACTTTAATCCTATGTTTGTGTCCGGGTTTTAATATTATGAAAAAAAAAAAAACAAAGTAATTAAAAGTAAGAAGATCGTGATCCACCATTTTTTTCTTCTTTTTCCTCTCTTTCTTTTTTCTTTCTTTCTTTGACACATCTCAATCTATATTATATGAATCATCGTAGTTTTTTAGTTAGTAATATCAATTAGAAAAAGATAACCAGATTTATTTCTTAATATTAATCATTAACAAAGTTAATAAGTATTTCACCATAATAAAATAATATATAAAACAACAAAATAAGTATGTTCTATAATCCACACCCACCCGACAGCATAATATAAAAATAAAAAATAATTTTTTTTAACAATATTAATTAAAAAAATTAATGGCAGAATTTATTTTTTTTCTTCCCAAATGGAGGAAATAATCTAATTTTTATAATTTTTTTTATCAATATTCAAGAATTAACATTTAACCTAATAATTAATAATCAAATTAAAGAGAAATATAATAATATTATTATTATAATTATGATAATGTTTTTTTAATTAAATAATGTAGTTGTTTTTCATTGATTTTTTATTTATTTATTTTTGACCTTATACTTTTTCTTCGTCTTTCTTTTTACAAATATTGTAAGAACAAGTTTCTATGCAGAAGAGTACCTTAGAAGAAAAAAACTTTACAATTTGTAGTCTGTGATTCCAACTGCAATCTGTTCTCCACTGGAACTAGAGCTGCCACCTTCACAGCCACGTCGAGCCTCGCCACTCGCCGATGGCCGGAAACTGCTTGCCGCCGGTGAATATCACCGGAAGCGGCCGGCCGGTGCTCGAACCGAACGAAATCGAGTGCTTCTTCCTCTCCGCTGTTGATCTTCTCTGCGAAGACGAACCCAGCACTTCCTTCCCCCACCTCAAATCCGGCCTCCTAATCCTCACCACCCACCGCCTCCTCTGGCTACCGGATTCCGCCGCCTCAGGCGGTGGAGCAGCCGGCGCAGTCCCCCTCGCCGCCATCTCCCACATTTATTCCGTCAAGAAGTCCCTCCGCTCGGTGTTCTCATCGCCGCGGGTCCGGTTCCAGGTGTCGCTGTCGCCGGAGGGGCGGGTCACGGCGGTAGGATCGCGATCGGTGGTGGTGACGGTGGTGGTGAGGGGGAAGGGGGACTGCGACTCGTTTCTGGCCAAGTTTTGGGAAAATTGGCGCGCCAGAGCGTGGGAGGAAGCAGGTAGTGGGTCGAGTAATGCGGCGGCGGCGGCGGAAACGGCGACGACATCGTCATCAGGAGGAATTTATTCGAGTGACGGGACAGTGAGGATGGTGGGAGTGTCGGGAATACTGAGAAAGGAGCAGGAAATGTGGGAGAGTACTGATAGAAGCTTGCAGGAGGCTTTTCAGGATTTGAATGCTCTCATGGTATGTAATGTGTTTGCCAAAAGGTCTTCTCTTTTTATTTGGTACAATTTGAGTGCAGCATGTTGCCCCCTTTGATTTTAGAGAGTGTTTTTTGAGAGATTTGGCTCCTCGTGTTAGGGTAAATTTGTTAAAGAGAAAATACCGGGTTACACCCTCGTGCTTGAAGGCTAGGCTATGAGAAGGTATGAGAAGAGTCATTGTATACATCCTCTCCTTGCATATGCAAAGAGGCTTTCGAGCCCATGATCAACTGATTACCAAGGTTTAACATTAGTGGTTGGTTGGTGATGTGAAACCTTAATATTCAAACACCTTTTTGATTTGTTATGCATGTATACATAACATTAAGACTGAGATATATGATTTGTTATACATGTCTCGGTATCATTGACTATTGATTTTCTCATCAACAGTTGATTTACTTACTTTACCCTTTATAGCAAGTTGTTCACTTTAGAGAGTCAATGGTTGATATTACTTACTTTACCCTATACAACGAGTTGTTCACTTTAGAGGAGTCAGTTACATTTTTGAATGTTTGTATACGAGATAGAGATGATTATGTATGATGTCAATTATTTCGTGTTCAGATAATGTATCTGGTTTCTTTTGTGCATACTCCTATTGTCTGAAAATATTATTTGGTTGATAATTTTTTTCTAGTTGGAGCAACCGAGGGTTGTTTTGAGTTTTCACAATGGTATCCAGAGGAATTCCTTCTTCTTAAAGTGTTGTGAACGGCTTTATAACTTATGTGGAGATAATTATATGCGACGTCAATTTGTTTATTTGTGTCTACTCTGATTATGTGAAAATATTATCAGAAATTGGATAGTTAATTGCTTGTGTATTCTTAGCAATGGTATTTGGGTTTTGTCAAAAGTGATAGTGATGACTTTTAACTCATCATGAGAGGTAGGATTATGACTATGGAGATAAGAAATTATTCTAAGACATAACTTTTATATTAGGTGTGCATCATGAAAACTGTTTCAAATAGATTATCTGCTTTGAGCTTTTCGGTTGAAAGAGGTTAGCATAGATAGGTTGGATTGTGCTTTCCAGAAAATGTAGTTAGTTTGAGGGATCTGTAACCTGTAATTATGGCTTAATAGGATTTGGTTTGGAATTTGCAAGGGCATCATAATTTACTAAAAATTTGTTTCCTTCTCCTTTTAGACTTGGTTAATAAAAAGGGAAGCATCGCTCTATTAGATTGAGGAGGGACCACTACGGAAAATGATTGATGATCCAATAAATGTAATATTTCTTCTGCTAGTTTTGTAGTTGAACGTGTGTGCGCTGAACTTTACCTATGTTTGTACAAACAGTCATCAACTCACAGTTTCTCCTACTTGATTGTAACAATGTAGTTTCATCAAAAAGTACTTGGACTGAAATTCTTGATCCGATTTTGTGTAGTTTGTATTAAGATAAAGGTGTTCAAATTTTGGGTTGATGTTGGATTTGCAGAGTAAGGCTAAAGAGATGGTGATGCTAGCAGAGAAAATGAGGTTAAAACTTTTGTCCGGCTCAAGTTCTCAAGCCAATGCAACTAACGATGAGGAGATGGGTTCAAAGGAAGAAATGCAAGATTGGTTATTGAGTGTTGGTATTATATCCCCAGTTACCAAAGAGTCTGCAGGTGCTTTGTATCATCAACAACTTTCTCGTCAGGTTCTCTAGTTACTCCTCCTCAACCATGTGTTATTTTCATAGTAATAGAAAGATAATGCAATTTGTAAGACATGTTAAGAGAGATAATTATTATCATTTGTCAAAACTGTGTTGCTCATTGTGTATTTTAAGAATTTTATATTTTATCCTTGATGTAATTTTATTCTTTATCACAACCATATCTTGGTAGTAATACTAGTTTTATGTATTTAGAAACAATCCCATAATCACAAGAATTTGTCTCTTTAGAATTTGCTGTCCATATTTCCTAAAATAACAAGGCTCTTGTATGTGTAGATCCTGACCTAATAATTGATACAATAACGTAGAATATTATTATTATTATTATTATTGGTCTTCTATTTCCTCTCATTTAAAGATTGGCTTGATCTAAACAGTTCACAATTCAGGATTGTTATTGCAGAGCCTATTGTTACTGTGGAGCATTTTGTTGCTGCTATTTTTATTGGGGGCATTCTTGTTACTTAGGTCGTTGAAAAAATTTACCATTTTGAAAGTAAACCAAGATTAGAATATCCTCGGTTAATTTAGAAACAGAAAATATGCTTCATGTACACAAAGCTGTGGTTAAAATGTTGATGCATGCACAAGATTGTCAAACAGTATCTGTTTCTTTGGATTGCACAATAGTGGTCTTTTGACTCTCTTTCTTGTGCAATAACGTAGAAAAAGATCATTCTGTCTCATTCCTGGGGATGTGGGTTGTTGGTTTTGATATTTTGTAACACCTTCAGGTTGTGCTCATATAATTTTCTTTTAGTTTTTCTCACTTGAATAAAAGTACCAATATAAAATGGCCTTTTTTAATTTTCTTTTATTTTGTTTTGTATTTGTTTAAAGCAATCTAATCTCCTTGCTAATGCTTAGTTGGCAGATTTTGTTAAAATTCCACTTGAGAAAGCTGGGGGAATTATCAATCTTATTGATATATATTGTCTATTCAATCGTGCTCGTGGCACAGGTTCCAATACTTCCTTCTGTGTTCTCTTAGAAAATTTCTATCAAGTAATGCATTTTTTGAACTAATGCTCCCCTTGTTTTGATTGTATAATAAACAGAATTGATCTCTCCTGATGATTTGTTGCAAGCATGTTCTCTGTGGGAGAAGTTTGATGTGTATGTATGGCATTATCTTCTATTTAAATTACTTCTGTTACTCTGTTCCATGGCTTTTAAATTTGGGATTAAATTGTAGTTGGAGTGAAATTGTTGTAAAATCGTGATTCAATTCAAGTGGTAAAATTATGATTTTAAGATTATTTGAAGCTGGCCAAGTTTCATTTTCATTCCTGTTATAAAGTTAGCATTGTACCTGCTTTAAAAGTTAGTGATATGTGAAGCTTCTTCTTTGTCTTCTGCTAACTGTAATTGAAGGATGAAGCTGCCGCTTCTGGTTCATAATGAACCCGAACCACTGTATTCTCTGTCTTTTTGAGTCAGCTGCCACCCTCCATGGCTCCCTGCACCAGTCACCATTTTTTCTCTTTTTGCTTTTTCTAGATTATTTTTTGTTTGGAGTTGTCAGGTTTTGGTATTGGAATTTTCCTGTTATTGTTTGAACCCAACCAACCTTTTATTATGTTAGCTCGGTCACCATGCTGAACTAAAGTGGCGATATGGTTATGATTTAAGAATATTGTGCATGATTATGAATTTTGTAAAATCTTACTTTCAATTAACAAGTTTACATTTTGCACCCCTATTCCTGCTTTGTGGTAAAATCCAGATTTTAACCAACTTGTTAGGATTCTACACTGTTTAATAATTCAATGCAATACCCTTTTTGGTTGTTGTATTTCCGTGCTTTGATTATGTTATTCTATTGTTTCAGCCCGGTGGTTCTACGGAAGTTTGATAGTGGAGTCATGGTGATACAAACTAAGTCTCATAGTGATGAGGAGGTAAGTTCGATTTATCTTTCCTTCCGTGGTGGTTGTTTTTGGTTTTTTATTGTTATTTACCTGCAAAAGTCATCCTTGTACAATTTGTGAAATTGTAATATGAAGTTTGTGTATTGTTGTAGAATGGCTTGTATTTATTCTACCCGTGTTTTTGTAATGAACCGTGATATCCTTAAACTTTTACTTAGATTCTTCCCTGTTCACTGACAGTGTTATTGGCCAGGGTGGGTCCCACAAAGAGGTTGGGTTTTCTTCTCCTACGCCATTTAGGACTGACATAAAGAGCATAGTTACATGAATCACAGCAGCCTGGCTTGAAAACTGGATATTTATTAGGAGATTCAAAACCAGGAGGTTACTGCAAATAAACTTCATCTAGTAATCATGTCCTTTATTAAAAGGGTGTTATTCAAATCTGATGTTTGATTGGCTGCTAATAGGTTAAATATTCTGATGAAACAGAATTTTGTTTGGTATGGAGATTGGAGAAGTAGTAGTCAATTAAAGCAGAAAAAGATGAAGTATGAGTAATGGGAAATGAAAGAAGAAATGGTCATGCTGAAATGAGGAGAATGGGATTGGATAGAGAGTGGGGAGTTTTCTGACTTAAATGAAACATGGAAAGGATATACAGAGATATAAAATCTATCATATTGAGAAACGCTATATTCTTCATGGTTGGAATACTTGTAGCTAAGGAATTTATAATCAGACACTCTAGTATGAAGGTCTTTGTTATTAAGAGAGGTTATGTAAGTCTGTTAATGATACAAGACAAGTGGTAGTCAGGAAGGCATGCTCCTAATAAAAGAAGTGTGATGCTTGAGCAAAAAGGGCTAGACTTGTACAATATGTAATGTTTATGTTCAACAGTGGTATAAGGCTTTGTTGTTTGTTATGTTCTAACAGTCTCATTTTGACATTGTGTACCGGGCAAACGCCCATCGCGCCATCAGACTGGATAGATTTGCTTTTGTTTGGTAGCTACTCTGTGATAGATTTAAATGAAAGATAACAGCCCTCGACTTTAGTGTGCATGCATCAGCTAAAGTTACATTGTCTTAGATTCCACCAGATGATAACATAGGAGCTAGTCCCCACACATGATCAGTAAATGTAAGTTTAAAAAGGGTAAGCAGAAGCTGATGACGATCATGAAATGGAACGCAACTGATGAGCCTTCCTAAACAGCATGCTTCGTAGAGGTCAATGAATATTTTAGTTATCAATGAAATATTAAAAGTGTTGGGTAAAGTCTTAACAACATCTGAATCAACTGTGAAACAGAGTAAAAATATTCCTTTTAACTTTTAAGGATAGGGTAATCCTCTTCCCTTGACTTAGCTTTTGATTTAAATTAAGTTTTGTTAATTCTAATATGTTATTAAAGCCTGTTTGGTCTCGAAGTTGGGTTGATGACCAATGCTGGTAGTGCAGGGTGTGTTAAATGTTGCACATAGACTAAGAATATGGCCAAACTACGGCCTTGGGAAATCATTTCTTGAGTTAGCTTTTGGAGTTCAGTCTATTTCTAATTGGCTGCCTAGTGGCCACACACTACAATCCTAAATTGACAGATTTTGAGGAGATGGCAGAAACCATAGAAAGAGTAGCCGATCTTTTTAACTCAAATCCTGGTAGTCTTTGTTACTTTGCCTCTTCATCTTGTCTGGGAAACTAATTTGGAATGTACGGTTAATTTCTGATCTGTACATTTAATGATCTTCCGTTACTCATTACTTGTTGCTACTTTCACCTAAGGAAAATTTTCTCTTCCGGGTTCACATTTAGGGAGTATGGAAATGTCACAGTTGGTGGCATTGTAAGGTCTGCAGAGTAGAAGTGAAGACAAGGATCACCTGATGACTGAATGTTTAGAAGGGATATGTTGGTGAGGCTATGCCAAGGTTGGAAATCAGGCTCTATAGCTACCCTACTAGGTTTGAAAATGATACAAGCTGCCATGCTATTATTGTAGAAGATATAGTGGCCATGGATAATGGGCTCTTGTTATCACTGTTATAGATTTTTAACTGGAAAAGATAAAGAAGAATAACAGTATAGAGAGGATAGAGAGGGAAAAGAGAAACAAAAATCAGATAAAGTGTGCACTGCACATTTTTATTATCATTTCAATCTGTCCAAAATGTACAAGAAGAACCATGCTTTATTTATGTTATGACATTACCCGACTGCTTGCAGTTATAAATTCCTAACTAGCAATATCTGCGTAACTTACCAACTGATATTCTTCTCTTATTTATATTTACATAGCAATTTATCCTTATTAACGAAACCATATTTGTATCAAAATGCTTTGACACATCTTTAATTTCACTTGCCTTAAGGAATTTTTAGCTTTATGTTTGGAATATTGTTCTCATTTTAACAAATGTTTTAAAAAAAATGACATGAGAAGATGGATGAACTAGCTAGTTACTCTTGCATACATTTGGTTGGTTGCAGTTTGCATCACTTCTGGTTGGATTACTGGACCAGGGATTCAACCAGTAATCCAGTGATATGGCCTTTTGATTAGTTTGTGCAAAGCAGTAAACCACTTTCTCCCTTTCCAATTGCTTACGTGAATAGTAATTCAACTACAGTTATTTAACAAAACATCTCATCATGTTATTTGAGCTCTAAAGTTGATGTTTGGATCTCCCCTTAGTTTTTACTTGAGTTTTTATCTGTAATGTATGACGTATGCCAAATTATATTTTATATTATTATTCTTCTATCTTACCTTTAATAGGTTGCTACGTGGACATGAGATTATATTTAGATGATTTCAATCTTCTTCACGGTCACTCTTATATTAAATATGATGGAGGTTTTCCTTAGTTTATGTTTTTAGGTTGTCAGTCTTCATGAACGTTTTTTCATCTTCACTTCAACTTTTACTAATGTGGAAATGGTAGGAGGTAAAATTAGACTAAAATGACTAACTGCTATTTGGTTTAGGTTTTCAATAAAGTAAAGATGCTTGTTATGAAACCTGATGCTCTTCGAGCTGGGATAAGTGCTAGTGATGCTGCAAGGACACTAGGGGTTGCCCCAGCAATGGCAAAGGAACATCTCTTATCTGCTGAGAGCAAAGGTATGCTGCTGGATCACTCTTCAATATTTTAGGCTTTTAGCTACATAACCGGCTTGTGATTGTTAAGGCTCAGAAAATAAAGAAGAATATTTGAATTTGAGAAAAATTCTTAGACAAGATACAAAAAGATAAGAGATAAGCTATATATAACTGTGTAATATTTAACATATTGTAACTAATATCTAACTAACTGAGAACAGAAAACATAAAGATTGTTACTAACTGTTTTACATAGTAAAATACTACTCTAATGCTCCCCACAAAGATCAAAAGATTCAGCCACTATGAGCTTGGAGCGAATATCAACAAACTGAGCAGGAGAAACATCTTTGGTTAGTGCATCTGCTTACTGATCAGATGCATGAACATGCACAACTTGAAGTTCTATACTGATTACTCTTTTATGAACATAAAGAGATCCAGTTCCATATGCTTAGTGCAAGCATGAAGTACAGGATGGTGAGCAATAGCCACCATGCTCAAATTATCACTATAAATCCTAGAATAGGTGTGTGGAACTTCCAAGAAGACTGAATTCAGGAGATTTCAGTTGTTGTGAGAGCTAAATTAAGATAATCAACATCAGTGCTGGAATGGGCTACAGCGGTTTGTGTCTTGAACCATCAGGACACAAGATTTGGCCCTCGAAACATTCCGAGGGAGGGAGGGGGATGAGAAGGTAAGTGATAAGTTATGGTGTTGATAGCCACATGTGACCCTAATAAGATCAAATTTGGGGTTCTTATAATCTAGAATTCTGAAGATTGGACAAATAGAAAACTTAATCTTCTTTTAGAATTCATACATCGCCCATTGCATTACAAGTACACCGTTTTATAGGCTAAATTATGTGTCACTTTTGACAACCATAATAAGGCCCACTACATTCCACATTAAATCTTAGTTAGTGGTCTCAATTGTCCATTAGCAATTAACTCCCACTAGTGTTGTGTTGCTTTTAATTCCCACTATATGCATTGTTATCATGAGAACATGAATGGTTGACCTTCTCTTGTTCCCATGTGACAATTCAGCCACGTAATCACAAAGAAAACCCAGAACTATATTGACCTTTTTTACATCATATCATTGGGCAAAAACGGCTCTAAATATAGTCCCTAAGAAATTACACCCTTGAGATACAAGTATCCTTTTAACTGTAGACAAATGATGCTCAAGACGTTGAGACATACACTTGTTAACTTTTCTATCAAAAAATAAACATGCGTTTTCTAAAAGTAAGCAAGTACCTCTTTTTCTGTTAGACACATGCTTAATGGTTCTACAAGTATCTGCCTGTAATAATTGAAGAATGAGTAGCTCTCCAATCGCTCCTCTTTGAAAAAGGATCTCTATGTTGTTTCCCCACCAAACAATCTTTACACAACTTTAAGGGTGACTTTATCTGTGGTAACTATTCACTGTTTGTTTTTGATAGAGTCTGCAAACCCCTTGAAGCTTAAATGCGCATACCTACTCTTAAATTTAAAAGAATAATATATTTTTTCTGTAGTTCAATGAGGTCATTGGACTTATAAATACATGAGCCTACCATTTATTTTAGAAAATATAGAGAGCTAACAAATCCCTGTAATTATGGTATTGTTTTTAAATAAATAATCCTAGTTTTAGTGGACTCATTCCTTTAGCCAAACTTCAAGTATAATGTCAAGATGTTCTTTACTGCAGACATCATCACTACAATAGCAGTAACTTCATAAACAAGGTTTTGAATACAAAGAAGGTAATCAGAAATTGAACTAATATACAAGGAAGTATTGTGAAGTTCACATCTAAACTGTCGAGCACAAGCTTAGTGTGTGAGTGGAAGTAGTTGTGAATCTTGTCCCAAAGTTGCCATGGAGATTTGTAGCCTACATGAGAGTATATAATGAGAAATTGAGATTGTAGCCAAGAAAGTAGAAGTTGATCTTGTTGCTGCAATAATTTGGTTATATCTTTAGGCGATGTGAGATCTCTAATTCACTTCTAGGGAATATGATAGGCCTAACAAATCTTATTAAAATAGACTCTAATACCATTTTAAATAGATTTTAAGCCTAACTTAGTCTCATTTCATCGACTAATAAGATTAAGTTTGCATCTCATTTATATACCATAGTTTGATCATATTTTTAGTTGATATGGGATCTATAATATGAAGCTTATTCTTATGCCATGTTAAGGTTCAAAGAAAAGAAAAAGGAATATCCAAACGAGTTAAATTGTATATGTGAAGATAAAAATGATAAGAGATCAGCTATATATAGCTGTGTAACATTTAACAGTCTGTGATCAATATCTAACTAAGAGGATAAAACATAACAGATTGTCAGACGCAACAGACTTTACCAACTATACATCTGTTCAGTCATTATGGAACATATACTACCGACTGTTATACATGGTAAAATACTACTCTGATTCTGAATCTCATGGAATTTTTTCCAGGTTTACTATGCAGAGATGTAAGCCCCGATGGATTTCGCTTCTATATTAACTTGTTCCCTGAAATTGATCGAGTTGACATGCATTTGTAAGTCAACTTTCTATACTTGACCTGTAGTTTTGACTTCATGATACTCGAATCAAATATGTTGCCTCTTGAGTTAAAATTTTATATGGTATTAAGCCTACATTATTTTATGCTTGCTCAGTATTTCTTGACCAGTTGTCCTTACTGTTTTTTTTTTATTTATTTTTTATCTTTCCGATGTTTTTTAATCATTTTAAATCATACTAGAGACATTCACTGAATTCCTTCACATATGAAGAAAAGAAATTCACTTTTCTGTCATCCTTCTCACAGTCTCGGTGCTTCAAGATTACAAAAATCCTCTTTAGATAATATGCTAAAATAATCAAGTCTTCCTACTTGAAATATAGAGTATATTATTTTGATTTGAAATTGATGCTTGAACTAAGAAATTAATAACTGGCCTTGAAGTCTAGCTTTCTGCTTTGTAGCTTCACAAGAGTTATAAATCGATTTCTGTGTTCTTGCACCCCATTGGTTTTTCTAGTGTAAAATCTTGCAATGATTTCATATGAATTTGTTCATTGATTGATTTCATTGATATAAGTTATTTGTAATGTTAATATTGGCATTTATGCAGAGTAAAAGATCGGGAAATTTATGCCTTGTGGGTACAGGCTAACCATAGTCATGCTTAAGAGTCCCAGGCCTTTTGAATTCAGGCCAAGAAGGGAAAGAAATTACACAAAACGTTTTACGGTGCTTCAATGAATGTGATAGTTTCTTTGTAGAGTATACTTACTATAATCATTGTGTAGAAGGATTATAATCCTTGAAATGAAAAGATGTTGATGCAGAGCTTTTATATATATATATATATATATATATATATATATATATATATATATATATATATATATATATATATAT
>Ga0214542_1000213_pt1 | contig 92727 bp, 36 predicted proteins | sample CNSS1metaG_FD_160096 | JGI IMG/M metagenome (GOLD analysis project Ga0214542, IMG submission 160096) | Root nodule microbial communities from cowpea collected in UCLA plant growth center, Los Angeles, California, USA - CNSS1 | ecosystem: Host-associated > Plants > Roots > Nodule | place: USA... | reverse complement strand
AATATATATATATATATATATATATATATATATATATATATATATATATATATATAAGGTAAAGTTTAGCGGGTACGGGTATCCACGGGTACGGATACTATGATACCCGTACCCGCCCCGTTAACATACAGGTATCAAAAATACCCATACCCGCGGGTAGCGGGTATCCATTTTCTACTCGTTGCGGGTTTTATCCGCGGATACCCGCGGGTACAGATTTTTTGACATCCCTAATCCTGACACTCTAAGCAGTTAGTTAGTCTCACTTAGAGTGGACTGACTCCTGTGGTGAGAGTAGCAGAAAGTCTGAAACTCATTAAGGGCTAACCTTGTGTGTGGGGATTGATTCATTGTAACACTTGTAAGATATAGCTCGAGCGTGAGCAGAGGTATCCACCACAAGTGCAAGCATCCGCTGAATCCGACCAGATTATATGTAATCTGGATGAGTCGAGTTGAGTCTTAGTGTATTGATTGAAAGGTCATAACATGCTTGGATGATATATGTATATTGGACTATGATTGTATACCTGATTGCATGATAAAACTACTTTTGGCTCTAGCTTACCCTTTTGTTTTGTTGTGTGTTCTGTTGTGCGGTTCTCTCTTTTGCAATGATCATCAACTTGTTGATGTGAGCAAATGTGAGGAACACTCGTGGCCAACAGGGAGGTGATGATTTCGCTGCTTAGTCGACTGGACTTGGGCTTTTCTTTTTATGTCTTTTGCTAGGGCTATAGCCCATGTATTATTTGATATGTACTGTGTTTCTGGTTATTTTAGACCTTGTACTTTGTCTTGTTTGACATCGTGGTATGTCCTACGATTTCTTTTTTATAACTTTTGGATATTTTTAGGGAGTGAGTCCCTACTCCACATATCTGCTCTTATTATTATTTTGTGTGACGTGTCATTGAAGTAAGTTTATTTATTTAAATGGAACGTTACAAATACACTTATAATATTAAAATATATATATATATATATATATATATATATATATATATATATATATATATATATTTACTTTGAAGTTGAAAAAGTGTAATATGTAGACAAAACTCATTATAAAATTATGAATTTAAATAGGTTACGTTTAGGAACTATGTAAGAATTTAAATTTAAATATGTTACATTTAGAAAGTAAAGGTTGGTTATGTACGGAGACTCAGTTTAGCATTTTTAATTAATTAATTTATACATTTAAGTTATATTTGGTGGTAGATTTTTAATTTTTCTCTGGTGGGATTACAGAGTTTACAACGAAGAATGACAAAAAAAACTTCAACACACTTAGTATCGGCCCAACACGACCATGGAAAAACTACTGTCGACTAAATATCATACCAGAATGTTTGGAGGTCGTCTTGGTAAAGACCCGGGACATATATTATATTTACTAATTTCTGCTCAGTAGGAGGTCATTCTTGAAAAATCTAGGATGTGTATCATATCTATTAATCCTTACTCGGCGGAAGATCGTCTTAGTAAAACCCAAAATGCGTATCACATCTACTAATTCTTACTCGGCAGGAGTCACTTCGGCAAAGATATAAGATTAGGAATGACAAATAAATTTATTTATATGAATATTATTTAAACATGTTCATATAATTTATGCACATCTTAATATTCATCTTAAATAATTTGATATATATATATATATATATATATATAAATTATTTTTAGTCTTTAATTTTATAACTTTTTCTTCTTTTAGCTATAAACTTTTCTGTTTTTTCAATTTGTATGACTTATCATGAAATAAATTCACAGAATACTTTCACTCTTCGCTCTTATTAGAATCTTTATGTAGTTATAATCAAATGAGGTATGTAATTTAAATTTTTTTATATTTTATATTTGAATATTTCTATTCCTTTTTAATATTTTTATTAAATGTTTATTTTTTTCACTTTAAAATCTTTAACTCTTAATTTTAATGTTTATAATTAATGTTTAATACCATAAACATTTTATTCACTAGGTAATATAAAAAAATTATCTAATTTATTCTCTTATTATTAATTTTTGTTTCATTTGAAGAACTATTTTTATTTTGTTAAAACAATTTTCATTATGTGTGAACAGTTCAACTAATTTGATATCTAAAAAGTTTTTTTAGATATCTAAGATATTTTTCATCATATCATACCCTTTTATTATACATTTATTTTCTTATGTATAATTTCATGCAATGTTGTATCAAACTTTTTCTAAGACATACATTTTGACTTCTTTTTAATATTTTTATTTGTATTTATTTTTGTAATGTAGAACTTTGTTTTGATGTTTTTTATATAATTATTTTTATTTTCTAACTCATTATCATAAATGTAATTATATTATTACAATTAGGGATGTCAACGGGGCGGGTAAGGTACGTGTAGTGGCTCCCTCGTACCCTACCCGCTAGATAAATATTCACCATGTACCCGTACCCATATCTGTCATCGTATCCGTTATGCGGGTACCTGCCTATTTTTTTTATATCCACGGGTACCCGCAGATATTTACAAAATTATTTAAAAAATAAATATTTAATCATAAATTCAAATAAAATAAAATAAAATACACTACTGTCATAAATTTTAAATAAAGTTTAAATAAACTCAAGTTCATACAATTGTATTAAATAAAGGTTAAATTATTCATTTGGTCCCCATTTTCGTAACAAAATATCAATTTGGTCCCTCAATTTTTTTTATCTCAATTTGGTCCCTATTTTGGAAAATTTGATGCAATCAAGTCCTTTCCGTCAGTGGTGTAGTAACAGTGTTAAATAGGGTTCCACGTGTCAATTTCTGAATTTTTTGAATTTTTTTTTAAATTTTTATTATTTTTTATTTATTTTTTTTAAAAAAATAAAAAATTGCCACGTGTCAAGTTGACATCATGCCATGTGGCACTAATAGTGCCATGTGTCACTATTATGGCAGGTGTCATTTTTCTATTCTTAATTTGGTCCCAGTATTTTAATTTTTGTCTCAATTTAGTTATAATTTTTGTAAAAATTGTGCAATTTTGTCCCTCTCCAAATTTAAACCTAATTTAATTTCTATATAAATGTGCACAAATATTTATATCAAAATTGATATTTCAAGTAAATATTTTTAACAAGATTAAGTTTATTTTAATTTATATTTTACATTAAACTTTATTTAAAATTGTTTTAAAGTTGTTAATATAAAATAATGCTAATAACAAAAAAAAATCATAAATTATATTGATATTTTATTACATCATACTTTAATATTGTTTTAAATGTGTAAAATTCAAGAATTTCTATACAAATGTTTTAGTTGGTGTAAAAAGAATAATTATATAAATTTAAGAAAAATTAACTAATTTATGTAACAATAAAAAAAATTTAAAATTTGAAAATAATTTTAAGTAAAATTGAATGTGAAACAAATTTAAATAAACTTAGTTTTGTTGAAAATATATAATTAAAATATCAATTTGAATAAAAAAATCAAATTTAATAAAAATATTTGTATAACATTTATATAAAGGTTAATTTTTGTTTCAATTTGGAGGGAACGAAATTGCATAATTTTTACAAAAATTGGGACTAAATTGAGAAAAAATTAAAATACAGGGACCAAATTGAGAATGAGAAAATGACACCTGTCATAATTGTGACATGTGGCACTTTCACGGCCACGTGGCATGATGTCATCTTGACACGTGGCAAATTTATATTTTTTTAAAAATTAAAAAAAATTCAAAATAATAAAAATTCAAAAAATTCATAAATTGACACGTGGAACTCCATTTAACACCGTTACTACACCACTAACGGAAAGGACTTGATTGCATCAAATTTTCCAAAATAAGGACCAAATTGGGATAAAAAAAGTTAAGGGACCAAATTGATATTTTTGCTACGAAAATGGGGACCAAAGGAATAATTTAACCTAAAAAAATTATTTACTAGAATATAATAATTTAATATAATTGTTATGAATATGGTTTATCACCATCTAACGTATATCGAAGTTCAAAAGATGAAAGGTCTACGCTAAGTTTCAATTATTGTTAGTTTAATATTTGTTCTTTGTGTGATTTGATTCAAGTGGTGTATTATAATTTTTATTAGTGTATAAAATAGAGATTTTAGTAGAATTTAAGGAAATTGAGTAAATAAACATTTAAAATATTTGTAAATTTGAATACTTTTTCTTTTTGTAATCTTTTAAAAATATTTTTAAATTTTATCATTTTTTTTCATTCACTTTGCAAATATAATAAATGTTTTGATCTCATGAAATTTTATTTGGTATTCTAATTTGAAATGTACATTAACTATAACTTATTTATAAATATTTGATATTGAGAATACATCCTTTTGATATTGGATATTTTATAATATTATGTTTTCTTTGTAGTTTTTTTAATCATTTTATAAAAAATAATTAATTTATATTAAAATAGTAAGAAAATAGGTACAGGTACGAGCACATGTACAAGTGTATATCTGTTACCCGATGGGGATGAGGATGAGACAAATACTTCATACTTGTTGGGTTTGGGTATGATGATGAATTTCTTCTTTAGGGATGGGTATGAGATAGGAAACCCGTCCCCATCCCAACCTATTGCCATCCCTACCTAGGAAGCATATTACGCTACTAAATCTTGCACGACATGAGGTCGTCTTGGCGAAGAACCATGACATCTAACATTATACCTTACACGACAACAAACTGTCTTGGTGAAGACCTAGGATGGCAAGACATAATAACCAAAACATCTAGAGACACTCCTAACAAAAAACCTAGGGTGGGTAACTATCATACACGGTGTAACAAAAAATCTAGTGACTGTTCTTAAGGAAATTAATGGTATGTTTAGATAAAGTATTTTAATGAAGCAATTCATTTTTTTGAAGAATTTATATTTATATGTGATGAAATCCTTTGTTTGGATAAAGAAATTAAAAATTATTTAAAATGAAAATATTTTTTTGAAGCATTTCAATTAGCTAAATTAGTAGAAATTAATATACCCTCAAAATAGGTGGAATTTGAAATTCTTCTCACTTAACCTCACACTCTAGACATCTTTGGTAGAGTTGCCAATTTGGCCCAGTCCATAGGTAGGCTCGATGAGTTGGGTAGACAACTCGATGAGCAAGACGAGCCGGGTGGGCCCGACGACTAAGACGAACTTGACTAGCCCAATGACCCAAACAGGTCGGGCAAGCCTGACGACCCACGCAGGCGGGGGGCGGACCCAATGACCCACACGTATCGGGCTAGCTTGACAATACAAATGGGTTGGACGAGCCTAACGTCCCAAATGTGCCCGACGACACAAACGAATCAGATGTGCTCGATGACCAAGACAGGCAGGATAGGCCCAACGACCAAGACAAACTAGATTGGCCTAATGACAAAGACGGACCGGATTGGCCCAATGACCAAGACAGGTCAGATGGGCCCGATGACCAAGACAAGAGAACATACTTGACGACCAAGGTGGGACTGATGTACCTGATGATCAAGACGAGTCAGACAGGCCTAACGACACAAGTCGAGTGGGCCTGACTACCAAAATAGGTCGGGCAGGCCCGACGACCCAAACTAGTCAGACGGGCCCCACGATTGAGACGTATTAGGCTGCCCGACAACATAAATGGATCGGGCATGCCCAACGTCCCTAACAGGCCCGATGACCCAAACAGGCCCGATGACTCAGACAGGCTAGACAAGCTTAGTGACCCTCACGGGCCTGGCGACCTAAGGGTGTCAAGCGGGCTTAGAGACCTAAATGTGTCGGGTAGGCCCAACGATTCGTACGATATTATGATTTATATTATGTTTATGTACATGAATGTGCGTTTATGTGCGTAAAAGTGTGATTATGTGCATGAAGATGTCAGAATGAATAATAAGATCATATTCTGCGTTTATGCTTACAATATATACTTTATTTTCTTCTTCTACAAAAAGATGAAAAATTTTACAAGACCATATACATAACTTAACTCTTACATCGTTTTCACAAACACGTTGAGAAAGCCATATTGAAAGTGTGAAAGCTGTAAGATTTCAAACTTCATAAATAAGATATGTTTTATTTGAATTAGCTCAAGCTAGTGATTATCCTAAAATAAAAAGTGAAGTTGATTGCTTAGCAATTTATGAATTAGAAAACTTTGAATTTTTGGTATGATATTTTATTCGTAGTTAACTCAATTTATAATCAAAATATATGTGCATTGATGAAATTATTGAACAATTAAAAGATTTTGTATTATTGTTTTGAAGATACAAAGAAAATGAATTTGATCATGCATTGATTTCTACAAAGGAAATTAGTTTTGATATGGATATAGAGCTTAAGTTTCATGAAAAATATATTTGTCATATAAAGAAATAATTTGATAAAACGTTGATAATAAAATCATAAAATAGTAGATTTGAAAATTTAAAATATTTGAAAATATTTTTATTTTTTATTTAGTGTGGAAAAAATTAAAGTCACTAACTTATATGTATTGAAAGAAAAATGCTTAAACATCGTAAAATATTTAAAACATGAAAATTTGTTGGATCTTAATATATTAGATTTATTTTAAAAGTTAAATATCTTAAAGAAAATTATATGATTGAAAAATTATAAACAATTAAAATTCTTAATTATATAAAAAAATATATTTTTTCTAAATGCATATATAACCATTAAAAAAGTTTTTCAAAACTAAAATTAATACAAACTTATTTAAAATAAACAATGTCTTAATAAATATTAAATGAATTTATTCCACTGTCTATTAGAAAAAGAAACATTAAATTAAATTAATTACAATAATTTAATTAATATTTTTGTATTTGAAAACTCAAGATATAAATTTTAAATAAAATTATTTTATTATTAAATAAAAAAAATCCAATTCTTAAGTTTGTTTTAAATGGATGATCGTGGGTTATCTATAATAGGTGTGGCTGCTATCACGGTAGGTGAAACAATTTTAATATCTATACTTCTATATAAACTTTTTTTATGTACATATTTTAGTTTTTTAATTTTAATCTTCAAATAAACATTGTTTTAAACTAAAATAATTAGATTTCCATTTTTTTACTTTTTAAATGACTATTAATTTAAATTTAATTCTTTTATAAATTAAAATCATTATTTTATCATTTTGTCCTTTTTAATAACTATTTTTTTAAAATTTAAATAAATATTTGTAATAAAAAATTGTGTATACCTATATATAATGAAATGAATTCGTTTCTTTGATGTATACAATTTTTTTCCCAATTTTACATTTTAAGTAATTGGTATCTTAAACTAAATAATTGTGTTTTCATCTGTACCCCTTGTTAAATCTAAATTTAATTATTTTATAAATTAATATAGTTATTTTATCATTTTATTTTTTAATTACTACTTTTTAAAATTTTAATAATAAAAAATTATATAAATTGTTTATTTAAAAAAATTTCATTAAAAATTATTGAAATATAAAAGATCATAATGAAAAAATTAATAAATTATATAGTTTGAAGCAGCTTAATTATAATAGTTTCTAAAATGGCTTATCTTAGTATACTAATCCAACACTTTTATATCTTTTATATTGATTAATTCAACTTATAAACTAGTAAAATAAATTAATACTTTACTTAATCTTACCAAAGTTACTCTTTTAAACATTTTAAAAAGAATTTGACATGTGATTCAAACGTAATAATTACCTGATTAAGTGAAAATGAACAAATTAATACTAATGCATAATCTAAACGGTAATTTTTTCTGTATAAAAGCTCGTCTTAAATTATAGATGAAGAAAGTAAAATGATTAGTCATTAATAGTGACCCACACAATTTGAAGATTTGTTGTCTATGATAAATTGATATTTCAATTTACATTAGGTATTCGTGTTCAACATGTATCTGTGTTTAACACGTATTGATGTCTTACACGTATCCGTGTCCAACACGTATCCGTATTTGATACTTTAAAATATTTTATAGATACTTATAAATGAAGTATTTAATTTATGAAATCATAATATACTACAAGAAAATATTTTAATAGAGATCAATTTTAGTAACAAAAAATAAGTGACTAATTTATAAACTAAACATTAACACTAAAAATTTCAAAAGTTTACAATTAATCTCTAAATTGTTAACAAAAAATAGTTTTTATTATAAATTAATATAGTATTTTAATTTAAATTCACCTAATAATATTTATATATTTATTATATTTCTAAAAATTACTATATTTTTTTTAATATTTATATATAATGTAGTGTATTCTATTATTCTTAAAATAAATTATAAAAGATGATTATCATATATATATATATATAAATCATAGTGTACATACCGAATTTGATATATTTATTGTATCATAGGTTGTTGTACTTTTTTAGTTAATATTTAATGATGAAATATTTCATGATGGGCAGTGGTACGACGCCCATAAAAATTACATTCGTATGGGTTCCACGTAATCATTTTCCAATTTTTTATTCATTAGTGGGTCCTGGTTATCAGTTAGCAGAGGGTCATTTTGTAAACTGTCCTTGAATTTGAATTTGAGAGTAAACTAAGTCTCGTTGTATTAGTTTTGCTTGTTATTCCATTCCCTCTCCTCATTCTCGGTTGCGGTTGCATTTGTTGGATTCGTGAAGTTGTTGGTTGGATTTCACTTCATTTTGGGTTACTATTACTCTCCTAAGGTGTGCCCTAATTTCTGTTTCGAGGGGTTGTCATTCGTTGAGGTTCGTTCTCGTCTCCCATGGCCTGAGTGTGTTAGGTTTGTTGGTTTGATGCGTGAATGAGGTTAGATTTGTGTTTTTATTTTTGTATTAATCGATTTGTGGTAGGCGTATTCGGTTTTATTGTGTTTGTGGGTGTGATTTAGGTTTCCGAACGTTGTGGTCTTTGTGGTGTTATTTTGCTTTGGTTAAAAGAGGGTGAGAAGTGAGGTACTGGTTTCCCAACCACAACGGAGTGGTTGGTGGAGTGAACCTCGTCGCACGAGAAACATAGCTTGGCTGAATCGGCTCTGCATTAGAGAACCGTCGTGGAGCGGCCACAGTAGTGTCAAGGTCGCGCTGGTTTTGGCGCTTCAACGCTCCTGTTTACGATGCTGATGAGTTTTGGGGGTGAGAGTTTAGGGAAGAATATGGGATTAGGTGTTGGGAGATTTGAGAAAAGAGAAGCCTTTGTTGAATGGTTGAATAGGTGGATTTATATTCATTGTTCGTTTTCTTTGAGATGAAGAACTACTTGATAATTGAGTTTTTTTTGTTGCAATGTAGTTTGATGGTGATGAATTGTTGGTGAGCTATTTTTAGATTTCTTGGTGATGGATTGTGAAATGGGCTGAAATTTTATTGTTTTGAAGTGTTTTTATTGAGTATGTGAAGATGGAGTGTATTGGAAATTGGAGTCGGAGGCAAATGTAAGAAAAGAGAAGAAATTGTGCTTTGACTTATATGTTAAATTGCAAGAATTAATTGTTTTATTGCCCCTGAAGCCCTACCAGGGAGCTGCCAAAACAAAACCATTATTTCCTTAAAATGATCTAATCCATACTTGCATGGATTGATGGTTTGAGAAGGAATTCTTTTGATGCCCTTGTGGAAAGAGTACTTTGTCAAATATTTGGTTCTTTTAACTAAACTGCAGATCCTATGTAAGAGTGAAATTTATCTTTCTACTCACAATTTTTATTATTGCCATTTTAAATGAGCTAAATATTTGGGTTTCATTTTCTGTGTTAGGATTTTGTTAGTGTGAGTATACGAAGTATTTTAAACTTTATGACATATATGTGGTTTTTGTTTTGTTAATTTTATTATAAATATCACCTAATGGCAAGGATAATTGCTGTTTACTTTCTATGAGCAATTTATGCACTTAGTGTATGCTCGAATGGATCTTCTATCAATGCAACACGAAAATGCTTTGACAGGGCTAGTCTTATCTATGACTAGGTGCTTTCTCATTATCTAAGTGGCAGGAGAAAAAATGGTGACGAGGAGTGTTGTCACTCCCTTAATCAATTATTCGACGGAGTTTAGAACTTACGAAGATGACGCATGGTATACAGTCTACGTTTTGTTCGATGGAGATACTCTCAGGGTGAAATACTTGGATTTCTCTCCAGAAAATGACGTTGTGTTTCATTCTTCAAATTTTCAAAACTGGACAGACCTTGAAGCCTTTAAACAACGTTTCAGACCCCTCTCCAAACAACTTCAAGATGAAGAGTGTGGTTTACTCAATCATGGAACTAGGGTTTGTGCTTCTCATGTCTTCAATCAAGAAGACATTCGCTTTTACGACGCCGTTGTTGATGGGGTCAGTCATGGTTTACTCTATTATACCTTGAGCCTTTTAAACTCACATTTTATGTTTAAATCTACTTTTATTTCTTCGAACATGCAATTCTAGGTTATTAAAATTTGTTTGGTTAAATATGTTTTTGCCCTCTTAACTTTCAGTGAAAATTGAAATTAATCATTCTTCGAAACTTTGACTCAATTTAGTTCCTTAAATTCAGAAATGTTTGGATTTAGTCATTTTAACCAAATTTTGTTAAGTTTATTTAATGTTTCAAACATTTTTCATGTTAGTATTTGAGTTGTTTACACCGTTTGACACATTTTTGCTTCAATGTTAGTTAATAAACTATTATGAAATGTGTTTGAAACGTCAAATAAATCTAGCAAAATCTGGTTAAAAGAACTAATATACATTTCTAAAGTTGGAGACTAAATTGGGTCAAGGTTTCGAAGATGGACTAATTATAATTTTTGCTGAAAATTAAGTGATGAAAAATATATTTAACTCTATACTTTGTTTACTTTTGCAAAATTAAGCGAATTTAGTCTACTACTACTATAACATTAGATTTGTAATGACTTTTTGGTGAGTGATAATAGACATTTGAAGCCATAAGCCAGTGACGTCTTGTTTTAGTTAATCACTCTAAATTGTTGAAAATAGTGAAAATTATGTATAGGATTGATTCCTTTGTGTAGAAAATACATATAGGATAACATATATATAATAAAGAATAACAAAGGAAAATATGGACTAAACGTAGATACACATAATATTGTAGCTAACATAAGATGTATAACATAAAACAATTAACAATACAATCATCATAAAAATATAATCATATTTACTTATCATTGAGTGTCAACAATGATTGCCAACATTGGTTAGTATGACAATGGTTGGGCTCTTCTGGGGTGCATTTAGATGTTGGGATCCTTTGTGGACATATGGTATGGTGGGATTATTTCTCAAGTAAGCCATTTTGGTATGATTGAGGATGATCCTTTCAGATGAGTCATTAACTGAACATGTTGTCTTAAGCCATGTTTGAATGTAGTCCAAAACAAATTTGAAGGCTAAATTTTCATGAAGTTGATTGGTTGGAAGACTAAAGTAATTTTGGTAAAGGGCTTGGAGATTAAATTGCTAGAGAATGTCATAAGTTTACTGATTTTCAGACTAACTTGTGTAGATTGTAGAAAAACACTTTCAAGTACAAATCAACACAGGTTGCCCATCTTGATTTTAAATTGTATATCTACACTTTCTTTTTCAGTGACACTTGGATAAATTCTACATATAATGAAAAGTGTGATGGTTAATGTAATACTAGCATTCTTCTTATGGTCTTGTCAGAACAATCTATTATTAGCACCATATCACATGATCTTAAATGTTTCTTGGACATTTTGTTCCACCCGTTATCGGGTCGCTATCGGACCACCCATTTATAGACCTACGCACGAGATGTATATATCTCAATGTGAGAGGTGTGTGTTGGAAGTCCCACATCGAATAGAGATAAGGCAATTTCATAGTATATAAGTGGGATGCAAACCTCACTTTATAAGCCGATTTTATGAGATTGAGTTAGGCTTAAGCCAGTGGGGTTTGCACCCCACTTATATACCATGAAATTGTCTTATCTCTAGTCGATGTGGGACTTCTAACACACCCTCTCACATCGAGGTATATACATCTCGTGCGTGGGTTTAGAAATGGGTGGTTCAATAGTGGCTCGATAGCTGATGGAACAAAATGTCTAAGAAATCTCATTAAGATAGACTTTTTAAACAATGATTCTGATATCAAAAGTTAATATAAACTAAAGAATAGTGTTATCCACTGTAGTGTCAGATGTTATTGCACAAAGTCAGATAAATCTCAACAAAATACCTTCATGCATCAACCTCCTCCAAATGAGTTGAAGCTTGACAATAAAAAAAATTTTCATCAAAGATTCCTATGTCTTTTAATGAGAAGTTTGACCATTACTCCATCTCTAAATCAAAAAAATTAATATGTGATAGATCCATTTGTGACTAGTTCTGTGTTTCCTTGTCAGGGATGAGAAACTCATTTTGGTATTGAATAGAGATGTCAAAATGGGTTTCAACCCATGAACCAACCCGACTCACCATGGGTTCGAGTCGGGTTGGGTTGAGAAAAATTCAATTTTTTCAAAAGTGAGTTGAACTCAATCCGGCTCACTTAACCCACGGGTCGAGCCGGGTTGATGGTGGGTTGACTCACTTAACCCACCAACATTTTTTTACAATTTTTTTTAATTTTTTTAGAATTTTCTTTTATTTTTTTTTTATTTTTTTAATAATTATTTACTACTCCTATTATATATGTTCACAATTTCATATTTTTAAATGCTAGAATGTTGTTGAATAATATTTGAATAGTTTGAATGTTTAATTAATTTGATTGTCAAGTTATATATGTTGATACTTTAATCTTTAACTATAATCTTTGTAGTAAATTATTCAAGGAATCGTCTTATAAACAAATTTTTCTAAATTAACATGACAAAAATGTATAGTTTCTTTATTTATATTTTGTTGAATAGCATGACAAAAAATTTGTAATATTAGTCATGCTTTCTTAGACTATATGGATACTTTCTTGGAAACAATTATTCATATATTGGTGGTGAGCATAATCAAGACAGTGGTTCTTGATTTTATTATAATTGTCATCTCATGGGTTACTTAAAAAATTATTTAAATATTTGAATACTAAAAAATAAATAAATAAATAATTTTTTTAGGTGGGTTGGTGAGCCAACCCACTTAACCCACCAACCCGTGGTGGGTTGAGCCGGGTTGGGTTCACTCATTTTCAACCCGGCTCGTGGTGAGCCAACCCATGTGAGTCGGGTTGGCTAACTTTGACATGTCTAGTATTGAATTTTCCAAAAGTACAAGAGAGGTATTGCTGACTAATTCCTTCTTATTTTTTGTGTTAGTATATGAATTTATAGGAGAATTATGAAGGCTGGGTTTATAAGTTATTTCTTCTTTAGGACAGACCATAACGACCTCATAATGAGTAACAACATGCTTAATACATGTTGTAACAAATTTATTGGTTACTGTTCTAGGATGTGTTTCTATGATTGATGAGTTGGTGGAAACTTGTGATCCTGTAGTTGTAGAATTTGCAATTAATGATTGAGTCACTAATGGTGGGAACATGTTTATACCTTTAACTTGATTTTTCTTCCCAGGTGGTCTACCACTAGTTTTTTTTTTCTTTTGCAATTGTGGGTGCATTTATTGCTTCACCATTTTTTCTCTAGTGAGATTGTTGCCAATGTACCTTGTTGTATGTGTTTGTGTTCTGTACAGACGCCATACCAGTACACATGCCTGAAGGGGTTTTATTAGCAACAAGGATTAGCCTTTGTAAGGTATGATAATCATCGACGACATTTTGCATGTCCTGCACCAATTTCCGAATCAAAAACCCAAGGATTAGGAGAAGAAGATTAGGTCAGACCAACAAAATATGTATATGCATGTGCGATAGATGCAATGAACTAGAAGACTGTTGATCCTTATACCATTTGAGAAATTTGTTGAGCATAGCAGGTGTATTAGATGAAACAAAAGAAGGAGGATCCCCAACTCAATTATGGATTGTTTAGGGCTCTTGATACAAAGGAGAATCCAAGCCTTGCCAGGTTACATCAGCTTGTCCCTGCCTTGTCCAATTTGTCCCGTTTTGGTGTGAGTCATGTCAATTAGGCAAGCATAGTCGTACTTCCTTTCCTCGTAGTGTCACACATGGTGCTTCGTCCCCTTTTGTCACGGTTCACTTTGACATTTAGGGACCTAGCAGCGTTAAGTCTACTTTAGGTTTTCAATACTTTGTTATTTTCATTGATGATTATTCTAGATGTACTTGATTATTTTTGATGAAAAATCGTTTTGAATTATTTCATATCTTTCAAACTTATTTTACTGAAACTAAAACTCAGTTTGGTGTTTCTATTAGAATTTTGCGCAATGATAATGGCTGTGAATATCTTTCTCATTCTTTTAAAAAATGTATGACTTCTCATCGTATTCTGCATCAAACTTCTTGTGGTTATACACCTCAACAAAATGATGTAGCTGAACGTAAAAATAAACATCTTATTGAAACAACTCACACTCTTTTAATTCATGGAGAGGTTCCTGAACATCTTTGGGGTGATGTCATTCTTACTGCATGTTATTTCATTAATCACATGTCTTTTTCGGTTTTAGATAATAACATACCTCATCCCATTTTATTCCCTCATGATCCTTTTCATCCTTTACCTCTAAGAGTTTTGGGTCTAGATGTTTTGTTCATAATTTCAGTGCTCGTCTTGACAAAAGTTTTCCTAGATCACATAAGTATTTTTTCTTAGGGTTTACAAGATCACTAAAAGGATACAAATGTTTTTCTCATTTTCTTAACTGTTATTTTGTGTCTACAGATGTCATCTTTGATAAGTTCTCCCGTTATTTTAAGAGTTAATCTTCACCTCTGTCTCCATCCAATCCTGTCAACGCTCCTAGTACATTTAATGTTTCTGTTGTTTGTGACCCTCTTACTATGTTCTTTTCACCATCAGTTCTGCTCTTCAGTCAACTTCTTCTCCATCGCTCTTTCAGGTTTATAGTCGCTGAAACCGTTCTCAACCACCACCATGTGACTCCAATCAAGTGGCAACTACTCTGTCTCCTCCGACTTTGACACCTGAGTTTGATCTTCCTATTCCTCTCCGAAAAGGTATGCGTTCTACACGTAACCTTTCTCCCCATTATATTGCTTTGAGTTATCATCGACTGTCATTACCTTTTTATACATGTCTTTCCTCTATTTCTTCTATGACAATTCCAAAAATTGTCCGTGAAGCTGTAGCCTATCCTAGTTGGCATCAAGCCATGGCATATGAAGTAAGTGCTCTTCATAATAGTGGAACTTGAGAATTGGTCCCGTTACCGTCAGGGAAATATATTGTTGTTTGTAGGTGGGTGTTTGCTATCAAAGTTGGACCTGATGGTACTATTGATCGCTTCAAAGCTCGTCTTATGGCTAAAGGTTATACTCAAATTTTTGGGTTGGATTTTCCATATGGCAAAGATGACTTCTGTTCGTTTATTTATCGTCATGACTGCTCTTCAACAATGGTCTCTTTATCAACTCGATGTTAAAAATGCTTTTCTCAATGGTGATTTACAAGAAATCTATATAGTAACCTCCTGGGTTTGTTGCTCAAGAGGAGTCTTCTGAGATGGTATATATCGTCTTCGCAAATCCCTATATGGCCTAAAACAGTCTCCCAGGGCTTGGTTTGGAACGTTTAGCAATGTTGTTTAACAATTTGGTATTACTTGGTGTGAAACAAATCATTCTGTGTTTTATCAACACTTGAGTGTTGGATGTGTTTTCTTGATAGTATATATTGATGACATTGTTCTTACAGGTAGTGAGAACCATCACATCTCTCAGTTGAAACAACATTTCTGTCACCATTTTTAGACCAAAGATTTTGACAAACTCAGATATTTCTTGGGTATTGAAGTGGCACAGTCCAATGATGGTATTGTTATATCTTAGTGTGGTAAGTCAATTTCTTAATTCTCCATGTGAAGATCATTGGAATATAGTCATTCATATCTTGAAGTATATTAAATGATCTTCTGGGAAAGGATTATTGTATGGTTAACCATACAAGAGTTGTTTGCTATTCAGATGCTGATTGGGCAATATCTTCTTCTGATAGAAGATCTACATCTGGGTATTGTGTCTCCATTGGTGGTAACTCAAGTGATATCAAGACTGAGTTTGTTAACTCAAGTGATCAGTTAGCATATATTTTTACTAAGTCTTTACGAACGCTTAAAATTGATTATATTTGTAACAAGCTTGACGCATGACTTATATGCTCCAACTTGAATGTGAGTGTTAGATATTGTTTGATATTGTTAAGATATTGTTAATCACAATATCTTCTATTTACTCTATTTATTTTTAGTTATTCCTTTTAGTTGTACCTCTCTATTATAAATAGATTACCGTATGTGTGGTGTATACACAAGGAAGATTAATATCAAACCCTATTTTTCTCTATATTCAACAATATGTTTGGATTTTTATGTGAGGTTTTTTCTTTCTTATTTGAGAAATAATAATGCATGATTTTTTCTTTATTTGTGAGAAGGTTTTATGTTATTGTTTCTTTAGAGCTCAAGGTGAAATGGATCAAAGGATTCTTGGAGCAATGAAACTAGTTGGTTGAAGTAGATGAAGATATAAAAAGAGAGAAAACTCATATTGAGGTTGTTTGAATCTGTTGGGCTGAAGAAGATAATACGTTTTGAAAAGCTCCAGATCGCCTATGATAAGTTAGGGAGTGAGAGTGTTGGTAAATATATAATGAACTCCAAGTCCATGGTGTTTTTTGCCCCAGTCAAAAACACTTAACTTTGTATTTGACTTCTCTTATACTCTTGTTGTAGAGTGTTATGAGGTTTCGTTAAATTCTTGCTTTGGAGAGTGTGTGTGTACTTGGAGTCAAAGGGCATGAGAGGATAGTCTTTGTGTTGTACAAATTTTCACATAGTGTTATTCTCTGGTTGTCATTAGACAATATCGTGTTTTTTCTCCAATTTTGGGGTTTCCACGTTATTATCTTGTGGTTTGCACGTGGAGGAAGTGCTCTATGGTTTGCAGATCTACCTTGGTTTTCACGTGGTGTAACTTGTGAATCTGGGCTCACATGGTGTGCGATCTGTTTCCATAGATGTCGCAGTGGCTCGCATGCGTCTTCCTACAATTGTTTGGAGGAGAACTTGTGATTTGTTTCTACGTTTTCCGACAAGGTAGGAGGTCCGGTGAGGCATGCACGATAAAGGTGGAGTTGTGGCGATGTCCAACATGTGTGTAAGGAGGAGCAGTGGTGCTGCGTCGTCGGCGATTGTGCGCGGTGGGGTCGCAGTTTGGTTGCTCCGGTGATTGTGTGGAGGTCCAGCAGTGGCTATGCGGTGAAGACTTGTTACGTCTCTAGATTTGCTTGAGGAAGGAAGAGATGACGTGACAACTCTTAGTTTGTCAGATTTGAAACTGGAGGACTGTGACACGTTAGCTCCTGGTTGGGAGATTGTGAGTGTTAGAATATGTTTCTCTAGCGGTAATTTTATACACGAGCATTGGCCAATATTAATGCAGGGTGCGTGGTGATTATACACGTGCATTGGTTAGCATTGATGCAGGGTGCATGCAATGTCTTGGGATGATTTAATTCCAAGTGAGTATACTCTTGTTGGAGTATGATTGTTGGTATAGGCAATGAAGATGTGTTTATTTTAATCAGGGTAAAGATTGTTGGGCTGATGAACATAATATGTATTGGAAAGTTTAATATCGCCTAAGATGGATTTTAAGTCCCTGATTTTTCTTATCCCAGTCAAAAACACTAAGCTTGTATATGACTTCTCTTATACTCTTGTAGTAAAATGTTGTGAGGTTTGGTTAAATTCTTACTTTGGATAGTGTGAGTGTATATGAGGTCAAAGGCATGAGGTCAAAAGGCTTGAGAGGGTAGTCTATGTGTTGTACAAATTTTCACATAGTATTACTCTCTAGTTGTCATTAAATAATGGTTGTGGTTTTTTTTTTTCAATTTGGGATTTTCACATTATATTCTTGTTTCCTTGTTTTTATCTTATTTTTATGTTAGTAGAATGGTTTTTGAGGGTAAAGATGATAATGTTCTTAATTGATGATGTGTTTTTTCCGACCAAATGACGAGAATAAAAACATATACACCTTTGGTGTTCGGAAAATAACAATAAACTTTCTTATATTCTAGATTAAAATTACTTCAGTTTTACCTTTGGGCTTGATATTGTGTATGCTTACATAGGTGCAACAAAGAGAACATTCTTGGAAAACAGGAGAGGAACAATGCTTCTGTACTTTTATACTTTTTTGGTTGCATGGACCAAATGCAAGAAAATTGACTGCTACATCAATAGAGAACATTTGTGTAGTTCAGCCTAAATGGGAGCTAGATCGTGCAGTGGCTTCATTTGTGGATAATTGTTCTTCTTTTTTAATGCCAAAGGAAGATTCTGGCTTTGGAATGGTTCCATATCGAGGCAACAGGTCTAACTCCGCACGTCAAATTACTTACTTTGGAAGAATGATAAAGGCAAGTAGTACATGCCTCTCTATGTAACTACGATTCCTTTCTATGACCTTGCTTGCTGAGGAAGATATAAAAATAGTGATACTGGACGTGTTCTGGGTGCTAATATTATATCCTCTAATCTATTGCCCTTTACAGGAAACACAATGTGCTAGGCGGTCTATAGTGAGTGCATATTCACCTGAAGGTTTGTTCCGATGTATAGTAGAGGTTAACACTATAAGTAAATTAAACTCGCTAGGTTCAGCTTCAAAAACCTTTTCGCTGCGATTAAGAAATTTATGGCTCTTTTCACAGCTTTTTCTCTATTTAACATAGTTCTAGACACCCCAGTATTATATTCATCAACCTTGACTTTTATTAGGGTAGTAGTTATTTATATTTTTACAAGGATGTTCCATAATATGAATCCTCTTACCTTTTCCTTTGATTTTTCCTTGGATTTCGTTTGATTTTTATTTTTCCTTATATTTTGTTTAGTCAGTTGTCACGACCGAAGAATGGAAGACAGGGATCTCGGGGGAACGAAAAATGTGTGTATGATAATGATTACAAATATGGATAAAAAGTTATGTTCATCTACAGTTGCAGAATTCTTACGAAGACATACTTCTCTATCAGTCAGAGTCTTCATTTTTCCAAATTTGTCAATGGAGGTATATACTAGGGGAGCCATTATGGTGCATTCTGAAAAAGAGTTCCAAGAGCTGTGTGGCTTTTTGAATAATCCCAACTGCATCATAACATCTTCAACTGGCAGGTATTCTACATTTTAGCTCTTAAATATTGATGTCTACTATGGTTTTCATTGTTATTGTGTTGTTTCAACTTAACGTTGAAACCAGGCTTGTCAATTTCTTTTTTTATTTCTTATTAATTGTTTTAATAACTTAACCATCAATTCTTACAAAATTGTATATATACTGATTTAGTAAAACCTCTGTTTAAAATTGATCTATTCATTGTGGTTTTTAGGCCTTGGGTGGTACTTGAAAAACTAGTGGGATTAGAAAATATTAAAGCATCAATAGGAGAATTGGTGCATATATCAGAGGTAGGTTTGTATCCAGAATTTTACTTCAGAAAGTTGTTTATACAAGGTAGTAATAATCCTCACAGGCTATGTTTTCATTGTTTTCTTCAGCAGAATATATTGCAGGAAAAACAGAGAGGAACAATGAACAATTTGAAGGTTGTATATTCAGGAAGTAAAGAATTCAAGATAGCTAGTATTATGAGGGATTTGTTTTGGGCATTTTCTGAGCACCAAGAACGCTTAAAGAAGAGGCTTGCATTTGAGGAGAGAAAGATATTTGCAGCTAAAGAAGAACTAGCTTAAATGTTTGTCCTTCGCTTCTTACTGTTTTTTTTGTGCTCATATGTGTAAATATGTAAATACGATGACTACTGCAAGCCTATGGCTTACTTTTTCTTTTCTTCCAAAATTGTTGATATTAAAGCGTCAAGAAAAAGTTGATCGGTCCAGAACTTAGGTTTTAAAGTTGATTTTTATATTGTAAAACCTAATTTGCAGGAATGCAAAGAAAAATAGTGAGATGTGCGGATAGAGAAAAGAGAAAAGATGAAAGCCTACAATTTCTTAGTGCGCCCACAAATTCTCAAAATGAGCATTTTACATGTTCTGGAAACTTTCTGTAAAACATTTTCTGAAATTTTCAGAATAAAATTTTTAAAACAGAACTTTTAGGATGAGATTCTCATAACAGTTTTTAAAACGTATGAAATATATTTTGGAAGAAGTTTTTTCAAAATTAATACAATGTCTAGCAGAACGAGTTTAAATCTTACATGAAATAGGTTATGGAAAGGGTTTTTCAAAATGATTTTTTTTTTTTTTTTTCTGTATTTTTTCTCTTCTGCAGCGTTCTTTCTGTTTTCTTCCTCAATAACAGTGGCCATTATGGAAAATGGTAGTGTGGTACAATGATGAAAGATATTTGAGTCTTTTTCTATTATCGTGGGGTGTAGTTTGTAATTATGGATGTGCAGAAAACAATAGCCGAATACGAATAGAATTATCCAATGACCAAAAATGATTATTTTTTTCACAATAAACCCTAATAAAATAAAAATACCCTAGTAAACTATGTCAGTATGTATTACCTAAATAAATCTATTTACTTTTCATATTGTGAGTTTGATGCCCATCTTCAAATTGGTATCATAAACATTATTTTTTTCCTTACACTACCTAGTGGAAAATAGCTCCTTATACCATATTTCTATACAGGGATTTTGTTTTTACTTTTTTTAATAATTTAAACAATGTTCAAATTATTTTCATATTATTGTATTAGAAAAATTGATAATTAATAATGAATCTATTTATTATGATTAAAAAGAAAAATGTTTATAATACTAATTAATAAAAAAAATAATTAGAATTCATATTATTTCTAGTTTTATGTAAAAAAAATATCATATGTAATTAAACTAATGATTATTATTACCAATCAATAATGAATGTATTTACTCCGTTATTAAAACTTTTAAGATTACATTTTTAATATTTAAAGAACTTTTTGTGAAATTTCATTAAGGAAGTTAAATAATAAATTGAGTCTTTTAAATATGATTTTATAGAAATTGTAAATAGTATAAATATTTTTATAAAAAACACTTTATTATTATATTATCAAAACATTCAAATTATAAATAAAAATTAGTTAATTGAATTTTATTTTATAAAAACTATTATCTATTTCCTTTTTCTTCTTCTGCACTCTTTCTAAGTTTTTGACCGATTTATTTCAATGTTTAAATATCGAAATACATCATAGGAATCCTTGTGAAGAGCTCTACATTCCTATTTGAACCTTGTTATGTTGAATTATTGTCTTATGGTGTAAATAGATTGATTGTTTATGATCAAGGACTATATATATATATAGTATATGTGAGAGTAAGGTACATTACTTTTAATTTATTTTTGCCTTTTATGGTTTATAAAGGAGATGAAAACACCTATTAGAGGCAATTGAGAAAATTGATATATCTGCCATGTCTCTAGTTTTATACAAATTCATTGGATGAGCCAACATTAGTGAGTGAAAATAAAAAATTAAAACTCTAGTGAGTTGTGGACGTTCTACTCGCTGAGCGAGCCATAGTTCGCTAGGCGATTCCAATGAAATGGGCTTGGTCGCTAGGCAAACGAAATTGTTAGTAGGAAAGAAATCTTTTTGAAAAATCCAAAGAGCTTAGGTTGGCTGTGGTCATTGGGTCACTAGTTAAGAATGTGAGATTTTTACTCACTGGAGATTGTTAGACTTTTAGATTCCCAGTGGTCATTGAGCAACCTAATTGCTTTCAATTTGAAAACTTTGGGCAAAGTCGATGAATTTGAAAACTCTCAATTGCTTACTAGGCGAGTTAAAGAGCTCACTTTGCAAAAAGGGGGGATTTTAAGAAGCAAAATTATATTCTTTTAAAGAGAAAAAGTGTGTTAGGTTAAGTAGAGCCTAGGCAATGGGTAAAATCTACCGAGGTATTGAATGTCAAGGATGAAATGTTTTGTTGTGTGATTTAAGATGTGTATTATGCAAAGATTCTTGAACGTGATTATGCAAACTATTAGATGTTCGAACTCATATAAATGAAAGTATTTAACTAGTGAGAATCGATGAAGGTTCCTATAATTAAATTTAGTGTGAGTCGAATAAGCAAGATTGTAAAATCGTACAAATCGTAGTCTTCTCGTATCTCTTTTACTACATTTCCATACATTACTTCACCTTTTTAAATTAATGGTTTTCAATTAATGTTCAATCCCGATTAAAAAAAAGGCTCATTATAATGTTTTTCTTACATAATCTTCAATACGTAAAATTACACTTTTCTCCTTGTAAAGTCACGATTTCTTCTTCTCAAGAAATTCAGAAATCACTAGCTCACAAACTCACGCCAATAGCAAGGTTTTGCTTTTACACCTATTTTTTCACTAGAAACCAATCTCACAAGCTCACAACACCAAGACAATTTAGCTTTCGCATCTCCATGTTCACTGAAAACCACTCATACTCACGAACTCATGACACTGACATTTTTTGTTTCAGAAGGAGATCTCTTTGATCACTAAAAAAACTAGCATCCAATTACTAATGAAGTAGAAAAAAGAAGAAATATTTGAGGTTATTATGGGTTGGTAGCAAATATTAATGAAAAAAATAAGGTTTGATATTAAAAATGATGATTAGAAATTGAATAAAGAAAAAAGACCAAGGGGAAAATGTTGGGAGTTGTAGAAATATTTTTAAGAAGAGGGTACTAAGTTCACAAACCACAAGAAATCAACTATCGAAGAAGGATAAAAGAAAAAGTACTTGTAAAGATTTAACAAAGTTTATCTACAAAAATATCATACCATTTGATGTGCCAAGAAGAAAAAAGATTCAGAAAGATTTCTAATTCAATTTCAAATTATGACTCGAAGATTTAAGTCACTTTCATACCATGATCAATATATGATTCATGATTCATGTAGATGGACCAATAAGAGAAAATGACTTGGAATTTTTTGTTAATAATCCGAAGTGTTCTTCTTAAGTCTATTGATGCATTTGATATCTTAAAAATAGTTGATAAAATAAATCCGCGAAAAGAAGGTTTTCCGAATTATAAGAGACAATATTATAAAGGAGTTGGTGAGCTCTTAATGAAGAAAAAGACTCTATCGAAACCCATGTGTTGCATATTACATTGACTTAATGTTAGAAAATTTAGATGTTCATCAAAATACAAAATGGGAAAAACTCTAATTCAGAAATACATGTTTTTTTTTTATAGTTTTTTTAGTGTTAACAACTTCAATAAGACGAATAATTCTTATCCTAGTTTGAAGGGAAGCTAATAATACTTATTTTCAATTGATTAAATACTAATTTTTGCTTATCCTCATTTTGAAGGACAGCTAATAATACTTACTTTTTAATTGATTAATTAGTATTTTCTTTTTCAATTAGGATGCTAGTTACTTTTCTATTGTGTGTATAATTATATATTGAACGATGAGTTGAGTTTTCTTGCTCTTTGATTTGTATATTCTCTCTCTTTTATTACAGTCAAAAATTATAAAAAGAAAAGTCGAATCAAGAATAACTCAATTTATTTGTGGTCCCAATCGTAAGTAAGATAAATGAATTAATCTTTTCTCAAACATCATTATTTCTACAACTGTTAAATGAAAAAAAAAAGTTTTATTTTCAATTCTCTCTTTGCATTCACTTACCCTTTTTTTTTTGCATTCACTTACCTTTAATTCTCACCAATAATATTCTGTGTAAAACGTAGAACATTATCCAAAAACCTAAAAATGAGTGAATGAACAAAGAAACTTGTATTAATATATATATATACATTATACACATATTACGTGTTAGACTAAACCAACTTGTGCCTCATCATGCCTCCACGTGCTGGAAATTCTGTGTTCTAATTCGATTATATTTTGGAAATTTTTTACTACCTAATGGCATTAATATTTTTGAACATATCTTTGGAAAAGTTATATTAAGTTGAAAGATGACATATGAACCAAAACTAACTGGCTTAGTGGTCCTTCGATTCTTGAAGAATATTCTTTATTAGGAAAAAAAACAAAAATGGGATCTGCAAGTGTATCTGAGATTCACATGAATTCAACACTCTTGTAGGTCATAAATAAGATGAATATGATAGTTGAAACTTCAGTTCTACCTAATGCTCATCGATCAATTCAAATTGTTCCATAAACGCGTGCACGTGTTTCAGCGTGTGTGAGTTGTGATCTCTTATGGCTTCAGCTTCATGCATATTGAAGGTGTTCACACTACTCTTATCTAACTTTTGTCATTTCTTGAGTAGAACAAATTGAAACATTTGTTGAATCTTTAGTTTTAATATACTCAAATAACTATTTTCGTTAGCAAATTTTTAAAAAATAGCTATTAAGTCTAATTCAATTCTATTAAATCAATTTGTAAAATAAGATTTATATCCATTTACATGATAACTTAATGGATCTTCAACACATTCTTTTTATACCTATATATAATATGTGAGGACTAAACATTTACAATGATTTAATACTAATTCAATGACAGGTGACATGATAAATTATAAATCTAAAACAGAAAACAATGTAAATATATTTTGTATAAGAATTGGAACACCTTCGAGTGTTCTATTATATTTTTTTTATCAGTAAAGAATAAAATAAATAATAAAAAATATTCATGGAGTGTACTAACCCTTTTAAAATGAAAAAAATTTTAAGTCTGAACCGCAATACAACACTTTCCTTCAAAATTAAATTATCCTCAAACTAGCAAAAACAAAAAAATTCAACAAATACGGATGTTTTATTATATATAGATATATATACTGATAAAAAGAAATTCAACACATAACAAATTCACTGATAAATTTTTATATAACTCTATATTAAAGAATAAGCTTTTAAATTTAAGACAACTTTATAAAATCAATTTATATAATGTAAATTTAAATTATTTATAATCGATGTGAGATCTATAATAAGATTGAATATTTAAAAATAAAATAATTTCTTTCAAATGATAAAATTTGTTTATATATATACAATAATTTGTAAAACAATTTCTTATAATTTTTCTTTCAATTTTTTAATTTTAAGAAAACTTATATATAATTATTTTTTATACCACATTTACTTTCATTTAATTATTCTCATTTAATGAAGTAATAGATTTCATTCTCTTAATGCATTTTGCATGATATAAGTATAATTAACTATTTAATACAGAAACATCTAAATCGAGTGATATGTGCATATACACAAATTAATGTGAAAAGGCCTTCGGTACAAATACGCAATAATACCAATGTTTTCTTTTTTTCTATAAAAAATTATAAGTGATATGTTGTCTTATTGATTAAACTTTAGGAATATTGCAAGTGTACACACTAATTTTCTTTTTCTATGAACTTCTTCATTGGAATAATAAATAAACAAATATTATCATGTTCCCACTTAAATTGGACTATACCCAACCATTGTATTTTTGTCGTTAAACAAGAAAAGGATATTCTTTTGAGTAGCCTTGATCAAACTAAAATATTAAAGTCAAATTTGCGTGGATATTGAACAAAAATAAACTGAGAAAAAATCGGTCAAGATTTTTGAAAAATTAGGATCTATTTTTTTTTAAATAAAGTAAACAGAAACATGTTAATAATTATAATATACATGTTGTAAGAAGATTATAATTACTCTTCACACAAACATGTGCGTGTTTACAATTATCAATGTGTTAGAATATCCTATTTTCTAGTTTAGTTCAATCTTTTAGGGACAAGGTATCCATAGGTAACTCGGGTTTGCAAGTCCATATACTATTAAAATATACTTCTTAATTTTTAACAACATAGTGCTATAATTTTTATATAAAATTGTTATTTTCCTAACACGTTATATCACTTTGATGTTGTGTGTAAACTTTAAATTAATATATTAGATATGGTAAGGCATGAATTTTAGAGATATACAATTTAATGGATAAAGAGTTAAAAAGTTTATAAATAATATATATTAGTTTCATTTTTTATTTTATAAGAATTTTTTTAGAAAATTTTTTCTACAATATTTCTAGAAGTATATTACCCAACCTCTATTTCCACTTGTCAATTTAAGCCGTATTAAACAACGTAATGTCTTTGATATCCGGTTTTCTCATTTCTCAAATTTTGATATTCTTTCATTTTATTCATGCTATCTCTTTATTCATTGTTTTCCAATCCCATAAAAAGTTTCTTTTGTACTAATAATATTATTTAGAAGGTCTAACATTTTTAGTTGATTATCATAAGAGTGTGTTTATCTGTTATTTACATTTTATCCTAAGTTTCTTTATGTGTAATATTAATGTTTAAACCTTCTCTTTTGGATGATTTTTGGTAAAAAAGGTTAGAATACCTCAAGTGTTCCAATTAATATATTCTCTATCCCGATGAAATATAAAATAAAATTTTTGCAAGTTGTGGTCACATGAGCAAAAGATATTTTTTGAGCCATCTATACATTCCTCTTAAGCAAATCATCTCACACTACAACTTTATTCCCAACATGGTCTAAACAACCTTATTTCCAACATTTTCTAAACAACATTGGGGGATTACAAACCTCACCAAGGAAAAAATCAAAATAACGGTTAAGAAGTTAAATTTCAGTCTAACTCAACCTCACCAAGTAGGTTTTGTAAAGTTGAGTTAGATTTAAAATTCACTTCTTAATATAATATCAAAATCATAAGATTCCAGCCTATAGAACACATCCTAACAAAGTTTGTTGCTTGTTGAATCTATTGTTCTACTTACTATTGAGTCGCTATGGCCACCTATTAATGTATAGTCTCACACTTGAAATGTATATGCCTCAATGTAAGGAGGGTGGGTTAAAAGTCTTACATTCACTAGAGATAAAGTCATTTTTACAATATATAAGTGAGTGTAAATCTCACCTTACAAACCAATTTTGTAAGATTGAGATAGACTTAAAATCTATTTCTTCACAACAACAAAAATCACAAAGACAAAAGTACCAAATTGCCCGATGTCGATAAAAAACTATGAAAAAGAAAATCTAAAATTACTATCTAGAATCACGGATGAAAAAGGAAAAAACAAACCACGAAACAAAGTGAGAAAACTGTAGACCAAAAGATGAACAAACTTATTGAATGATAATATTTGACTTATTTTCACACCTTAATTTTGTTTTTTGGATCGAGTATTTTGCAGACAACGAGATTTGTTGGGGAGAAAGAAATGTACAATATTTGTTCACAAAGGCAATTGCAGCTTTAGACGCAAACCTTTCCCAAAAATGACATGTTTTTCCTTTAAGAAAAAAAAATATTAAGTTTTCCACAGAAATTGGGCTAAACTAATTATTCATTTTCTGCCAAAATATAAAAAAATAATCATTTTGTCATTTTGTTTGAGCTAACCTTCATCAATTTGATATATATTAAAGTCAAATTTGCGTGGGGCATTTGAGAAAAACAAATGAGAAAAATCAATGAAGATTATGAAGAAAATAATATTAAGGGTCCAATTCTGTAGGTAAGTAAACAGAAACATGTTACTAATTATTTAATCATTTTTTTCTCTAGAGGACTAAATTTGTGGCAGTAAACTATATAGCTTCTTGCAGAGAATAAGCTCCACTAGGGTTTTTTTTCTCTCTCAAGTGAAATATAGCTTTTATTTTGATTAGGGCACTTCACTAATTAGCTGTTTTAATTAATCACAGTTATTATCATACCATGTTGAAGAAATTTGGCAATCCAATTAATTGAGTAGAAAAAACCTAATTTCAATAAAAGATGCATAAGGGTATCACGTTTGCTAGTTGGCAAGTGATTAATTCATAATTAAGCTGAAATAAACTACCGAAACAAATCTTGAGAATCTACTTATATAAACCATTACATGCTACTTTTTCATTTGATTTTGTTCTTGTTCAAGAGAGATTGTTAAATTGAATATTTTGGGAACTGTTTGTGGAAAACGAAGGTTGCAATCTTAATAAGGTAGTGAGAAGCAAGGATCGGAGTATATAAGATTTTTCACACATGAATGTTTAATTAATTATTAATTGTTAACTATGATAATAATGATTGTAGTACGGATATGTATTCGTAATTTTAAGAAGATTAATCACATAAGCTAGTATTAGTTATGAGAGGTTTTAATTAATGACGAAATGCCAACTAATATAATTATGGATCACATTCAGCTTTACTATTTGAAAATTCATTTCTTGTACATGGTTTAATTATTGTACATTTTAGACGTGTAAATTGTGTAAGAAAGTAAACAAAACATGTCATTTAAATTCATTTTACTGACATAATAATTTGGATCGTTAAATTTATCAATTTTATACTTTTAACTAAATTTTGGCAATTATAATTAAGATAAAATGTAAACTGTAAAATATGAACGAGTCAAAATGCCATATGAAATAATATCATACAGATATCAAAGACTAATATACTCAATTTTTAATGTGTCTAGGCTCCTTTAAAAAAACATATATAATTTATTATTTATGTAATCTGATTTTGTGCTGACTGGTTTCATCATTCGTTGTATAATAGGCAAAATTTCTCTCCTTCAACTTCACATCAATGGACTTTGCTTCTAAGAAAAAATGTAAAAAAAAAATATCAACTCAAATCTAAAATATTGAGATCTTATGTTAGGATTAATTGAAAAATTAATTCTATTACGTGATTCATTTGAAATATTATGATGAGCTCAATTGTGATTTAATAAAATATAAGAATCTATTGGTTATTATGGGAAGTCGTAATAAAATAAAATAAAGCTCAACCCAACTTGATCGACGTTGGCTTATAAAAGGATATTTGGGTTATGTATCTGGCCATAAGGTTCTTTTCATAGTAACCTATCACGAACGTGTGATAAGAGAAAAGAAAGGCAAAGAGATGAATTAGAAAACGGTAGTTGAAGAGCACAAGAAAGAATACAAATTGAAAAACGCATATTCACAGAATCTCTCATAAATCCATAAATCATAAATCTTAACTATCCTCTTAATTGTTTTACATCTTATGCACCCAACACTAAAACAAACATTAAATACCAATCAAATTTAAAAATAACAAACAATTAATTATTATATTAATTAAATTAAAGATAATTATAAACTAAAGATTAATTAATGACATACTATATTTGATTCTAAATTTAATTGCTATTATATGATTTTCTTATAATGTAATGGAAAACATATTAATATAGTGGACATTATACAAAATTGAATATTCAATATTTTGTTGATGAAATTATATATATATATATATATATATATATATATATATATATATATATATATATATATATATATACCCTCAATTTTAGAAATTAATTTCCGAGAAATAACATGTACTATTTGAAGGATTGTGGGATTGTGTATGCATATCCTACAAAGGATAAAGGAGAAAAGCAAAGTTTATCCAGAGAACAATACTCGCGGAGTCAATTCAAAACCTTAAAACATTATATTTACATTAAAAAATGTGCTAAAATATTTTTCAATTTATCTATTTTTATCTGTACTTCAATATTAACACGTTATACGACCATAGTAATGTACTTGTGCAAAAGGGTTTAAAAAATGAAATGAACCTGATGCTAATTTATAGAGAGATAGATCATATGTGGAAGCTTCAAATACATTACTACTAAACAAGTGGTTTTGAATTAATTTAATTCAGAAGAATAAGACGGTAAATAAAATAAAATAAAATAATTCAAGTATTAATATCAGTTTTGTTGAAATAAAAAAAATGCAAAAAAGAGCAAAGTTTAAAGGAAGATAAAGCAAGTTAGTAGCTGTTATGATAAAGATATAATTGCGATGATTATAATTATATTAATAATGATAATAAGTGTCATTATTATCCTTATGAGGAAGACTCGGATGATAAGTCCCTTCCTTCAAAATGGTATATCTTTGCTTTAAATTATATATATATATATATATATATATATATATATATATATATATATATATATATTCTAAAAATTTACTTTCTTAATTATATTATAGGATACTAATAAAGTAATTTTAGATATTAATCTTTTATATTTTAGTTTTTCATTTTTCAGGTTTCAGTGTAATCCTTCTCTTTTCTATGATGGATTGTGGCTTGGAGGTGGCTCCTATTAGGTTTTATAGGATAGGTAGGAAAACTTAGAATGAAATGTAACTCTGACTATAATGACAATATTATGACTTTTTGTGTGAGTGTAATGACAATATTAGGACTTTTTGTGTGTCTGTAATGTGATTTTGGACTCATGGGCACATGTAATCTTGGACTCATGGACTTTTGTATGACTTTAATTTATCCTAATTAAAGTCACAATGTACTAAGATTTTATGTTTGTAATTTCAGTTCTAAATGAATGAAATGATATCATGGATTGTTTGAAATGTATCTGGATGTCGGTTTTGAAAGTGGATTCTGGTAGTGGGTTCTGGAAATGGATGCAATTCTGCGTCTGGGATGTAACTGGAAACAGACATTTCATTTCAAATTTAGCAGGTATTTGTGTCGGCCAAACCTACTCTAGGTCGACACCAACTATTAAAATGGCAATTGTTTGTGTTGGTCTAACCCATGCACAACCCCTTCAGATTTTTAATTCAATCATGCGTGGGCTTAGCCTACACATAAACACTACAAAAATAAGCTATATTACCGTCGGATATTTACGGACGGAAACTAATCCTTTGAAAATTCACCTTTACTGACGGATTTACGGGCAAATATATTTTGAAAACTTACCGACGAATGATCCGTCGATAATACTGTCGGTAAGACGCTTAACTTTTTTCGACGTTTGATTCCGTCGGTAAATCCTTCGGTATGTCAGTCGAGAAAAACTTAAACATATTAGACTCTCTCCCCTAAATCAGTTTCTGCCATTCCCTCTCCTCAATCTCTCCAATCTCTTGCCCCACCATCTCACGACGCCATTTCGCCCCGCCTGGAAGGAGCTTGCCGGCCACAGAGATCCGATTACGACGACGTTGTCGCCGGTGCCAGCGCCCCCAACGCTGCTCGTGCCGTCTCCTCTCGATCGGTAATCGTTGTCCCCATTGCAAGCCTCACGCCGACACATCATTGACGAAGATGGTGAGTGTTTTTCTTCTTCTTTTCGCCATCCAATCTATCACGTCTGAATCATAAAGTGTTTTGTAGGTCCTGCACATCAGAACTGTGAATCACCTCCGTGGGAGGCTAGGTGTTCGCATGACCGGGGCTGCGAGGGATCCAGAGGCTGTTGCTTTTGTGGTTGCATCGTGGAGAAAGGTAAGTGGCAATGTCTGAGAATGAATTGAGTGTGGTCATGCCTGAAATTTGTGTAGCATTCACAGCATTGCATCAATTCAATCTGCCTTAATGAATTCAGTGTGGCCATGCCTGAAATTGATTTTGGTTTGCTATATGCAATTAAAGTGGATGTCATCCAGATGCATCTTGAACTGTTATGCATTTTCAATTCAAATATGCACACACAAGTTTGGTCAATAATTCTACCCACTGCCAAAGTTGTGTTTTGTTCATAAATTCTGAGATTAACCGTGCTTAGCCTATGTTTGTTGGGTGATGGTTGTTTGACTGTTTATGAATGAATTGTTGTGGTTGCATCCGGGTTGTGAGTAATTGATATAGGTTGCTAAAACCTATAGGTTCTGTTATGGTTATTTTTGGGTCATGTGCATCACGATCACCCACTTCAGATTATGCAACTCTACTTTTTATGCATTTGTCGAGTTCAGTTTTAAAATGTTGATACTGCCATGTATTGTTTATTGAAGAGGTTTATTAGGGTAGTCATGCATTTAAAGTGTTAGTGTTTGAGATGGACTTAGGGCAAATTTATTCACTTGGGGCTTGGGGCAGATTCATGGACTTGGGGAGTGGTTAATAGCAAGGCTTGATTAACTTATGCTGCACTTAATTTAGTCAACTTGTTTCTAACTTATTTGAAGATTTATAAGGTGATTTTGGCAGATTTATGGCTCTACTCCCTATTTTGGCAGATTTATGGAAACCTGCTGCACATAAATTATTTTTGTGTTTGTATAAATTTAATTTGTCACATGTTTGTTACTTTGTCTGAATTGTTGCAGATTTACTTACTTATTAATGATGTTTGTTTCTAATTGCACTTTAGAATTAGAAATGTTGTGCCTACCTGATAAATTTTGGTTTATTTCATCTGCTAGGTGCCAATTTCCTTGTGATTAATTTAAGAATTTCTATTCTCGAATTGGACTTCAATTGGACAGTCTAGGTGATTCTCTAGTTTGGCGATTCTAGTATGAGCTCTGAACTTAATTATTGTTTCAAAGAAGCTTTAATGTCTTTGGTTTGTGTGTTAAAGCTAGTGTGAACTATTAAATTGATGATTTGCTTTTTGTTTTGAGTGTTTTATACAACCAATAACACACCTAGTGTCAACTACCTACTATAGTTAAAAATACCCAATAGTCATTACCAAAAGCTAACTAAACTAACTATGTTTGGAGGAATGAGTGCTGATTTCATAACACTTTCAGTGTATTCCAATCCCTTTTAGTGTTCTTGAGCACTTCCAACTCTTGAATCACCAATCCAGCCTTCATATTTGAAAGTCAACCCTAAGGTCAAACTTCTATTCTACAAAAGCTCTTAAATTTTGCTTCATCTTTGTGTGTAGCTGTTGGATGCCACGAATTCAGATTTCCAATCAACTTTCAACCACTGTTTAGAATGTTTTATCGTGCACACAAGTTTGTAATACAAGTTAGTGTTTTATTCACCTAAATGAATGAAAACTAGACATATTTAATGCATTTGATTTACTAACTAAGCTAATTCTATGTACCTAGTTTAAAGTGGTAAAATAAAGCTATGGATAAACTCATGTTCTACATTGTAGATAAAACTCAACTTCTAATATGTATACTACTTTTTAAAAGTTTAAAACACTAAAATAAGACTACAATTAATACTAAGTGCTAGAAATTTCGTATACTAGCTCCGAATTGTACACAATTTTTATCAATTTAAACCTCTTTCCTCAATTTCCTCTCATTCTTTTCTATTGCACTTTGTCCCTCTTATGTTATAACGTATGTTACCATTTAAGGTTTGTAAGATACGAAATAGAAATTGGTAATCAGAGGTTTCCTTTGATGTTAGACTTAAGTAGTAATAGGTTTATTACTTAAGCCCCATGTTCTTTGACTACCACAAAATTAACATTGTCATTGTTTGCCTTCTCACAAAACATGGGTGAAGTTCCCAACCACCGTCGTTGGGTGTATGACCGTTGTTACAGTGGTAAGAGAGGATTGAAGGAAACTTTTGTGATAGGAGTTGAACAATTTATTCAGACTGCTCGACAATATAAATATTATGCTCTTGAGGGAGGGATTAGATGTCCCTACGTTAAGTGCGAATGTACTCATATTTTGAAAGATGAGGAAGTTAAATTTCATTTATACAAAAATGTTTCATGCCAAATTATTGGATTTGGACATTTCATGGTGAAGAAGTGTCCTCTATTTATTCGGGTGAACATGACACACATTTACCTAGTTCAAGCACGGTGGATCATACCTCTGAGATGAATCAAATTGTGTATATGCAAGATATGTTGAGTAATGCTCTTGGCCAACATGATTCATTTGAAGAAGTAGACGAGAGTTATTTAGAAGAGTCTTCAAATGACTTTACTCAAAGATTTTACAATTTATTAGCAGAGGCCAATGAACCTGTATTTGAAAGGGTTACAGAGTCTAAATTGTTAGTATGCATCAGCCTTTTGTCCTTCAAATCCAACTGGAACATTCACAACCAAGCATTGGACAACATTGCAAAACTCATTTTAAATCTAACACCACCAAATAATTCTTTGCCCAACAATTACTATGAAGCAAAGAGATTAGTTTCAAAGTTGGGAGTGGAGTCTAAGAAGATTGATTGTTGTATGAACGACTGTATGCTTTTCTATGACAATGATAATGGAAAAAATGATGCATCTTTGCTCCAATGCAAATTTTATGGACACCCTCGATATCGTACACTCCATGGAGGCCAGAGGCAAAAAAAACCAATTTCATTGAAGTCCATGTTCTACTTGCCTATAATTCTAAAACTACAAAGAATGTTTGCTTCAATGCAAACAACACAACATATGACATGGCATGATGAGAACAAAATACAAGGCATGCTACGTCATCCATCCGATGGACAAGCTTGGAAGCACTTTGATCGAAAGCATCATTCCTTCGCCAGTGATTCTCGCAACGTTCGACTTGGTCTATGTTCAGATGGATTGAATCCGTACATCCAGGCATCGTCATCACCCAATTCTTGTTGGCCTGTGATTGTTACTCCTTACAATCTTCCACCTGAGATGTGTATGACTAAGCCTTATATGTTTTTGACGTGTATAATACCAGGTCCATCTAATCCAAAGGCATCGATAGATGTTTATCTAAAGCCTTTGATTGATGATTTGAATAAGCTGTGGAGTGGTATTTGGATGTATGGTATTTCAAGGAAGCAAAATTTCCTAATGAGGGCAGCTTTGATGTGGACTATTAATGACTTCCCTGCATATGGGATGTTATTCGGTTGGAGCACAAATGGTAGATTAGCCTGTCCGCATTGTATGAAGCATACTAAGTTATTCACATTGAATTATGGTCGGAAAAATTGTTGGTTTGATTGTCATCGTCGATTCTTGCCAAGTGACCATCCATTTAGGAGAAACACTAGGGCATTTCGTAAAGGGGAAGTTAAAACGGATGGACCACCTTCGAGGTTGACTGCATCACAACTTTGAAGAAGAGTCAAACATTTTCCAAAAGTGACTGAAAGTGGTGTCACAAGGATCGATAAGTATGGAGAGTGGCATAATTGGACTAAAAAAATATCTTTTGGGATCTTCCATATTGGAAAGATAACTTGCTAAGACATAATCTTGATGTCATGGATATATAAAAGAATTTCTTTGACAACATCTTCAACACAGTGATGAATGTTAGTGGCAAGACAAAAGATAATGACAAAGCAAGAAGAGATATTGGTTTATATTGTCGGTGCAAAGACTTGCAGTTGAAGTCACAGGGCAATGGGAAGTGGCTCAAGCCAAAAGCAAATTATACCATGACAAAAGATGAAGCTAAAATAGTTTATCGTTGGATCAAGGAGCTTAGAATGCCAAATGGTTATTCTTCAAACTTGACAAGATGTGCTGATATTGAAAAGGGTGGTATTCATGGTATGAAGAGTCATGATTGTCATGTATTCATGGAGACATTACTCCCTATTGCGTTTAGCTCGTTGCCGATGCATGTGTTAAATCCTTTAATAGAAATTAGTCACTTCTTCAAAGACCTGTGCTCAACGACACTGAAGAAGGATTCATTACAAAAACTGGAGGAAAATATTCCTCTTATTATTTGCAAATTGGAAAGAATATTTCCTCCAGGATTCTTTGATTCAATTGAGCATCTTCCTATTCATCTTCCATATGAAGCATGGCTTGGCGGACCAGTACAATATAGGTGGATGTATCCATTTGAAAGGTGATACGATTACTTAATTGTTTGAACTTTGAACTTTTATTCTCGTGTTCAATTCTAATGTGCACATTTTTTTATTTCTAAAGATTTATGGGGGAATCAAAGCGTTCTGTAAAAAACAAAGCCAGAGTAGAAAGATCCATTTGTGCAACTTACTTGCATCGTGAGACCACATACTTTTGCTCTCACTATTTTCAAAACTTCACGTTGTGCCCGAAAAATCGTAGGAATGAAACACAATGGCAAAGTCAAACATCTGAGTCAACATTATCGGTGTTTAAACAAGTCGGTCGTCACGCAGGCAAAGAGTGCACTTATTGGTTAACTAATGCTGAATTCAACCCTGCTCATGTGCATGGGTTAATTAATTGCACTGAAGTTAAACCGTACCTTGAGTAAGTTCTAATCCCATTGTTTACAACCTAAACGGTAAATTCCTTTTAAGCTATTTGTATTCACCGTATTGTTAATCTTCCCTTGACAGCTCATTCCTTGTAGCTGAGCAAATACCTCAAGCAACGTCTTCTACCAACATATACTCAAATTTTCCTCATTGGTTTAGAAACCAAGTAAGTGCAGTCTTTTTAGTTCAAGAACCTTTGTTGCTAAAGTTTTGACTAAACTTTCAATTTTCACACAATTTTTAGGTTTACAACGAGCCATTATGTGTTAGAAATCAAGAGTTAAAGGATTTGGTAAACCAACTCATGAGATGTGTGAAGGAATGGCACACATACTTTGTCAATGGATACAAATTCCACACTAATGCCTGGTTGAACGGGAAGAAGACAATTAATTGTGGTGTGTACGTGAAGGGCCTCACAGAGGATGGTTATGACGATTTTTATGAAATAATTCATAAAATATATGAGCTAGAGTACAACACCTCTACTTATCCAAAGAAAGATGTTCTTTTTTATTGTGAATGATTTGATCCTTCTAGAAATGGTACAAGAGTACATCCTACGTATAATACTGTCGAACTTCAAATCAATTTAAGATACCCACCATTTGATCCATTCATTCTAGCAAATAATGTTAAACAAGATTATTATGTCCCGTATCCAGCATCTCGGAACATCAACAAACGTGGTTGGTGTGTTGCAATACAAACTAAGTCTAGGGGTCGTGTTGAGTCAAATGAGGTCGAATAGGATATTCCCTATCAAGTTGATGAAATGTCACATGCCCATCAAATAATTGAAGTTAAAGGTGTCTCTACATTACATGACCTTGGTGGGGATGGTGAAGAATTGGAAGAAGAATTGGAAGAAGAAGAAGAAGAAGAAGAAGAAGAAGAAGAAGAAGACAACGATGATGATGATGATGAGAATTATGAAGTCATGAACGGTGACAGTGATGATGATTAATTTTTAATATTTATAATTTGTATCATGTGTCATTGTTGTTGTATAGTTGTAACATGACCTTTTACTTTTTAATATTTGTACGTATAATTTGACATTAATATTCATCGTTTATTTATTCTAATAGTATTCATTAAAAATAGTGCACAATGTCATCCGGGGGTCCACCTAATCCTGGCAAGGGGATAGAGGTAACAAAACCTAAAGCAAAAAAGGCACCAAAAAGGCCACACTACCTGATAAAAGTTCCTCCTGCAAGACCATCCACATCCACTCCATCCACTCTTGTTGACACACATAGTGCAGCCTTACAGTCAACCTCTCTAGGTCTTGCACCCACACCATTACCTTCCCCACCCGTTCCTGCAGTTAAACCCACACCACCTCCTATTATGGTACCCACACCACCTCCTGTAATGGTACCCACACCACCTGTTGTTATGGTACCCACACCACCTCCTCTTATAGTACCCACACCACGCCCTCCTTTGGTACCTACACCACGCCCTCCTGTGGTACCCACACCACCTCTTGTGATGGTGCCAATGTCACCCCCTGTTGTGCTATCACAACCTTCTTCCTTACCCTCTGCTGTTGCTGCTGCCATACCTTCTCCATCATCAGTCCCTTCACCTAGTAATCCTACCTCTTTTGGTCCTACTGATGCAGATGCTACTTTTGTTGACCCTCCTCCCAATGAACGACCCACGATTGAACCTTATGGGAAAGGGTAAGAATAACTTCTCCCATCTTAAAAACTATTTTCTTTTACATGACTTATTTTACCTTGCCCTTTTGTGCATTAATTTTCTTAAATCATGTGCAGGTTTTATCCTTCTAGAGTTGCTTCCTAGGCCATCACAAGGTCTATTAAATAACAATATTTGGCTGCTTGGTCGACATGAGGAGCAATACCTCCAGCAGATAGAGATGTATTTTGGCAACGCTTTAAGGTAAACATATCATCAGTCTTTTTAAATATTTAATAAATGTGTATGTTAATAGTGCAATGCAATTGATGATTTGTACTTTATTCGTTGTCGTAGAGGAAGGTTCAGTGGAGACCTGAGCATGAAGCTCAAATTCACACAAATTTTAACTCTAGAGCTTCACATAGGCTCTTAGAGATGTTTAGAGAGGTCAAGATTGCAGGACAACGACCTTATTGGCTTAGGGATGATGTGTGGAACCAATTGCTGACACATTGGAATTCTCTAGCCTATCGCAATAAATGTATTACAGCCCAAAGGAAAAGAGCTTCCCCCAAAGGTGGGAGCCTACACACAGGTGGTTCCATTACTACTCATGAGCATGCCATTCGTATGGTAATAAACTTCTCTCTTAAGTAATTCATCACTCAAAATTTTAATAATTTATGCTTAAAAATTAACACCATATTTTGTTTTACAGGCACAAGAGCTTGGCCGACATGTGCATATTGATGAGGTTTTTCAACAAACCCATATCCGTAAAGGATCTAGCGAGTATGTTGATGAAAGATCTTGGAGGACCCATGTAAGCAACACTTTCATTACTTTTCCATAAAAGTATATTGTTGACCCTATTTCACTAATACCGTCTTGTTTACTTGACAAGAAGAATTTGAAAATAGACTTTCACAGGTAAGATTTGAGCAAGGCTCTTGTGTTGGTCCATCAGATCCTATTGTTGATCCTACAACAGAAGACACAATTAGGACTCGGTGTTGGGTTGAGGTTGTTGGTGGAAAGAGTAAAGGAAGAGTATATGGGGCAGGCCAACTTGTTGCAAACTCAGGTGCAAGCGGTAGCCTCAGGCGCCAACCATCTTCTTCCTCTTCTAGTGCTGAGGACGTTACGTACCTCAAACAAAGACTAGAAGCCCGTGATCAAGCTTTTGAGGAATTAAAAGGCCAATTTCAAAACTTACACAATCTGGTCTTAACATTGCTGCCTTCTGACCATCGTGCCCTTCAACAACCTCAATCCAACGTAACACCGTCCCAGCAGGAGCCCGAAGCAATCCAGCCCAACATAGTCCAGCCTACAGCAGTGCAGCCCGCACCAGTCCAGCCCACACCAGTCCAGCCCGTACCAGTCCAGGCCGCAACAAATCCTGAGGACTCTGATTACTTAGACTATTAGGACTAGCTGTCAGAGTTACTCAGGACTATAGTTTTTAGTTTGATTGAGTTTTTCAGTTTGATTAATAATAAACACTTGATGCTTTCACTTATGTGATACGGATGACTGCTTGTAGTATCACTAAGGACTAGTTTTTTACTTTGATTGAGTATAAACATTTTATACTTTTACTATGTTTATGTTTAATTAATGTAGTCATATATGTTTATGTTTAATATTGGAGTTGAAGTAGATATCTACTATTTGTTTAGAATGGATAAGATATTATAATTGACAGGTTTGTTTCTGAATGTCTGTGATTTGCAGGTTTGGTTAATTATGTGTGGTTTTAGCAAACATGTAGAACAGACTCTGCAGTCTGATGAATATTTACCAACAGCATGACCGACAAATGTATCCGTCGGTAAAACTCGTACTACTCTTTCTGACGGATCCTTCGTCCGTCGGGAATTACCGACGGATAATTCCGTCGGTATAAGAAGTCGTTATTGAAGGATTAATCCGTCAGTAATTACCCACGGACGAAGGATCCGTCGGTAAACATTACAGACAAGCCTGTTACCGACGGATGTGGACGTCGGTAATATACGATTTTCTTGTAGTGAAAGTTATTTCAATGTTTAGTGGGCTTAGTCCACGCAAAACTGAGAAGATACGTTGAATTATACACGTTTGCGTCATCCTGATCGACAAAATTGTTTTCAAAATTTTTCATCCTTTTCTAGTGTTTGTGGGTTTGACCCATGCACAAAAAATTCTTATTATATTCTTTATTATTTTTCATCGGTTGAGCCGACGATAAATATGCAACAAAAGTTCGTTCCCATTTAGCCGACGCGTACAAGCTTTACATCAAAGAAATGTGTGTGGTCATGTTCTTGTCGTTGGACCGACGCCTTCACCCCTCTTCATCGATTTTACGTTGGTAGCATCTGTTTTTATGTGACGAAAAAACAATAAATTCTTATAGTGTTAGTAAAAATACATATATTTAAAACAAGTAAAAAATATAACAGAAGTATATAATGAAGAAAGAAAATAAGGAAATAAAAAAAATCATATCTTCCATTATTTTCAATAATAAAAGGTTTTGTCCTTAAATTTTCTTACTAGATTTTTTATTTTATTTTTTATAATAACGTATTTTATCCTCAAATTTTCTTACTATAAAAAATAAAAAAATATATTTATTTTCTTTCATCTTCTGAATAGAATAATCATATCTCAAAATCCTCTTGGAATAATCATATCTCAAAATCCTCTTTAGATATCACCATAATTTCAGATGTCAAAATTTATTTAAAAATATATGTGAGCTGTAATATATATATATATATATATATATATATATATATATATATATATATAATTCTTTTCTGGCAAAGTAGAAAAAAATATTATAACACTCATTCCATATCAAATATTCTTTATATTTTTACTTGAAAAAAAAATTAAAAAGAAATTCCCACGTTATTATTGTCTTCATATGCTCAGATTAATCATCACTGTCTTAATTTCATCAGTAGCATTTCCCCTCAATTTTACCTGCTGAATTATCAGGTGCAGATTTATACTCTATTATCAGATGCCTTCCCTTTCTGCATCAAACTATGAAAATTTGAACAAATGTTGTGAAAAAAAAAAATATATAGAAAATACTTACAGAGTGAAGCATATCTCTTTGACTGTAAAATCAAATGCATCAGAGGTACCAATTGAATGATAGAACAACTCAATTTTCACCGTGATGAATCACACAGATGTAAGAAAATATTAAACTAGAGGAAAAATTAATGTTAATATATATTAAGAGAATATTAAAGACTATCTAATATTAATTATTCATGTAAGAAAGTTGGATAGTATCAAATTTAAATCATGTTGGACTTCAATAAATTAGCTTGAGATTTAAATATAACAAATTGAACTAATATTTTATTTTATTTTTGTGTGAAAAATAATTTGAAAAAAAAATTAACAGCAAAATTTATCTAACTATTTCCTTGCAAATTATAACAATGTTATTATCAACAAACTAATATTCTTAAAAAAACACTATAACTAATAAACATTATATATTTCATTTAACAATTTTGCTATAAATTTCCATGCATTTCTCGCAAACAAACTTTTACAAGAAACTCTACTATATTTGTTGCAATCAATATTTTACACGAAAAATTGCATATATTTTTTGAAAAAAAAAATCATAGAAGTTGCAAGTTGGATTATAGAAATTCAAGTGCCATCAATTTGTCTCCTTTCCAAAATCAAGATCAACTATATTAAATCTCTTTGGTGTCGCCACTTGAATTGTAAATTTGTTGTTTATTAGTGTGAATAACAGCAAATGGCATGATGCAATGTTTCTGTCAACATTAGTCTGCGGCCATTGACGTTGATTCTTAAACCACGACACAAATTCTTAGATCAGCAAACTCTACAACATTCAAAATGACAACAAACGATGGTTTTGTCGACTCAAACCCTAAGATACAAACAATGGCAACCTTCAAAACCATACGTAAATTAAGTTATTTTGTTCGGTTTTTGTTGTTTGCCAAATCAACAATGTTGCGGTCGGTACACATAATTATGGACATATTAAGCTTATGTTCAAGTTTTCAAATTAATATTATAAAATGCATTTCTTTTTGTTTTTTAATTTTGAGAGTGATAGCCACTGGTTTTAGAATCTGTATATTACTTTGTGTTATTATTCATTACTAAATATGTACGCCATTAAGCACTCATATCTAAGTTAAAAAAAATAATGTTTCTTTTGGAATCAAACCCTACATTCTAATATTAATATATACTTACCATATACCAAGAACATCTAATATTAACTGCTTGTTTCCTTTACAAAACAGGTAGCCAGAATCACAGTGCATTGGAAAGTCTGATTCTATGATATCAAGTTGGTAATTAATAAATTAAACAATACTTTTTATATTTTTTTTTTAATTTTGAAGTAATTAAATTATTTTTAATGATGAATAATTGCGTTGTAATTTAATTGGACCAAATAAAAGAAATAAAACATTAAAAATTGTGGATTTGTTTGAAATTGAAGGAAATTGCTGAAAAAAAATAAGGGATATATATATTAAAATTATGTATAAGTGGTAAAAAAAAAAAAGAATGCAATTTAATCTAATATAATAAAAATAAAGATCTATAATAATTTATCTAACTCTAACCAATTTACAAAGGTTGATCTAGTTTATGTATGAAACTATCTCATATCTCATAAAAATAAGAATTGGATTCAACTATGGATGTAAATATCTTGTTAATAGAGTATATTTATAAATGCTATTGAGATTTCTATTAACCCTAATGAATTATAGAAACTGAAATCACAATGACATGCATGAGTAAGCCATGGTAAAATAAAGGACAAACGTGAAGTGAGACAATACCATTACTTTCTGAAGATATGTTGAAAACATATATATGGTGACAGTACTATATTTTGTTTGCTGCATCTTCTTCGTTTTCTAGAACAAAAAATTGTTAGATACAAGTAGATATAATCACAAATATTATTTCATACTCATAAACATATTGTAAATTGATAGCGAAAACATACCTAAATTAGACATAATGATAATACCGGTAGAACACTGTTGATCCTCTAATATTCTTTTTATAAAACACCTGTATTTCTTTATAGATTTTCTTTCTTAATGGAAATAAAAAGAAAGAATTAGGAATAGAAAATTTTACATTCTATCTGTGTGTTCTCATCGATCAAGAAACAAAAGTTTCCCTCAATGCATTGCATTCACCTTAAGCATTAATTTACCAAGGTATATATATAGTTACCTAACATGTCATTAAAATAAGAACTCTTCGCGAGCATTTCACATCATGCTCTGGCCAAAAATAGTACTTTATTTTATACAAATAATACATATGTTTATGATATCTTCTTATAAGTTTTACTTTATTTTCATTACACTACTCATTTTATGTCATCTTATTTTTCCTTCAATTAATGAAAATTTATAAAAATATTGATATAGTTGTCTACTAAGGATGCAAAAGAAAGCCTATCAAGCAGTATAAAAGGATGCTCACTTTCCTGCAGAGTGCTCGACATTAGCTTAAACTGGAGGAAAATAAAATATTGTTCCTTTTTAGAATTATTTAAGTAGCAAGCTATAAATAAAAAAGTTATAAACATATTTATTGTATTAATTAAAGTTACTATTTCTACTTTCCAGTATATATTTCTTTATTTATTTCGTTTGTGTTTATTAATTACGTGAGACTAGTATACTAAAAAAATTTATATTTCCTATCAATTTTGTTTTGAATTTTTTTTTTAAACATACTTACAAATTTTGTTGTTAAAAAAAATAGCAAAAAATTGCTATCAAGTTTTTTTTTAAAATATTTTGTATAAAACACTTTTCACAACAAATTTTGTAAGAAATACTTGTGAATTTTATAATTTTATAGAAAATAATTATTCAAGAAGGAATTATATGTCAATTAAGATTCTTAGAAAAAATGACAGAAAAAAATCTTTTCTTGCAAAATTTTTTAACAAATTTGTAAAAAAAATCTGATATAATTTGAAAACTTATAATGGTGGTATTACTATACTAAACAAAGATATGCGAAAGAATGCACCATCTTGCAGGATAAAAACTATTACTTGAAAAAATTAGAGATTATATGATAATTAAATATATAACTTGAAAAAATAGAGATTATATTATTATAACAATTTAAAAAAAAATATAACTAAGAAACAGTTGTTTTTTTTTCTTTTCTTTTTATTTCCCACAATGTTAGTTATTATTGAGAGAAATCTAGTAGTATCTAGAAAGTGGAAAAAAAAAATGGTGTGAATTACCTATGACTTTTAGTCTTTTGGAATGAAACTGCCATTTATGATTGCTAACAAACAACCAAAGAAAGTGCTAGCAGACAAGGGTGGCAGATGCAGAAAAATCAGTGGTTTTTGTTGTGACAAGAACTACAAAAAAAAAAAAAAACCATATTGTGGGCTGCAAAGCTGGTATTATATATATATATATATATATATATGAATAAACACAAATAAAAAAATATTTGTGAGAGAAACAAAAACAGCTTTTGATAATACCACTTTGGTACGAGGAAACTGCGGCTGTTTTCTCTAACTACCGTTTAGGTCATTAATTTTCAGCCACACAAGGTTCTTTGTCTGTGTTTGAAGTTTGATTTGTTTTGCTACATAATAATATTGATCATTAATTTTTAACCACATGAAATGAAACGTGATATATTATTTTGTCTCAAGCAACTCAAATGCAGTTCAATGTTCTAACTCCCCATTTACAACTCGCAAGAAGAAACACAATAATATAACTTACTATTTGCTAATAATTTCTAATAATAAATCATTAACGAAGATTGCAGTGATAATAAAAAATGGAAAAGAAAGAAAGAAATGGAAGGTTTTAAGTTTCTATGTGCGGCTACAAGACCATGGGTCTGTGTAATGACAAAATGTGCAGAGGTTATTGTACACATATATGTGTCGTTACACTGAGTTCTGATATTTTTGGCTAACAATAATGATGCTAATTAAAATCGTTATTTTCTAAGAGTTAAAAAATATTGTAGTAACATTATAGTAATGAGACAAGGACGAAAAGAGGAACTAGTTTGCGTGTGGTTTGATGGTTGAATGATAGATCAGTTCTTGTCGGGGTGATTAACAATGTTTTGGCCAATTGTTTCAGTGTTTGGTAGGGTACAGTGTAGCTAATGTGTTGTGTTGTGTAGGAGTTTTTTCTATTATTAAATTATTAGAATTATTTTAGACATATTAAATATGATGATAGGAATTAATGCTTTGTTATTTTAACAATAGGGAAACAATGTGAGAATATGTATTATGTTATTTTTTAATTTTAACGTTATTTTTTCAATATTTTCTATTATGTTGATATTAAACGTAATTTAGTAATACATTTGTTGATTTGTATGTTTGTGACTGTATGTTCATCGCCGTGTTTTTATTGTTTAAGTTTAACAAAATTTAACATGAATAATCGTGATGATATAAAATATAATTTGTTGATCGAATTAATATATATTAAAAAGAAAACTTCTAAATAATGATCATTAGTAATTAGTAATTATAATAATTAATTTGGATACTAATTTATAAAACTAAAAATTATTAGTTACTAAAATAATCACTATTATGAATAAAAAAATATAATTGGTCACTAAATTGATCTTTTTAAATTAGTTTTCATAATTTTAGTTACCAAAGGAAATTAATCACTAAATATTAATTACCTAAATTTTAACTACCAAAATGACTTAGATTCTAAATTCGTTTTTAATTAATTAGCGATCAATTTATTGACCGTTTATAATTTTTAATTTATAATAGTTACTAAATTTATATACCAATTTATAAAATTAAAAATTATTGGATACTAAAATTGGTTTTTGAGGATTCTTGTAGTAATAATTTACTTTATATAAATAAATATTATTAGTATAATAATATTTGGTGAAACTTCCACAAAATGTAATTTAATCACGAATACAATTATAAAATATCCAATGAGATTGTTTTACGAAAACAAATTATTTTATAAATGTATTTCAAAACAGTTGTAGTAAAACATTCAATATAAGCATTGTTCAATTATAATATCTAAGTTGGGCTTTATGGTTTCTCTCTAACTTTGTATCATCATCTTCTTCAATATGAAACACGATTATTTAATAATTTAATAGTTGAAACATAACTTAACACACAGGTAAGTTAACAGAAAAAGAACAACACAAAAATATCTAAATGCATGAATCTGTAAGCATACATATCAATTTCATATTCTCTCTCATTAACCGAAAACAATAGAAAAATATCTAAATACATGAATCTTTAAGCATATATATCAATTTCATATTTACTCTCATTAAATGTACCGATATCAATCCTTATCTCATCAAATTTTCAAAACTTTATTATCAAGAAAATGTATAAGAATGGTGTAATTTTTCACAAAACTTATCAAAATTGATAACTTTTAAAATAATTATGAAAGTTGATAAATCGTGCCAGCTTGACACAATTTCATTATAAAAAAAGTTATGTTTGCATAACACAATTTGAGTATAAAACACAAATTTGTTTAACATTGTAATTTTTTTAAATTTTAGTTAAGTCAAATTTGGGTGGCATAACTTTTGTGTATAGTAATGTAAACCGAAGTCATATCACCCTTCTATGACTTTAGTTCATATCAAACTACATTGAAGTCGTACTACCTGGACATAACTTTTATAAAAAGTAAAAAAAATAAAATTGAAACATTTAACAAAGTTTTGTTCTATTAACATAACTAATCACTTATAAAGAAGTTGTGTCATACAAACATTATTTCACATTAATAAGTCAGAGGTCGTACTAACCAAGTATGATGTTTTAAAAATGAAGTCATGTCAAAATGATAAGACTTGTCAACTTTTTTAATTTCTTAAAAAGTTGTCCATTTTGGTAATTTTTGTGAAAAAATATACCATTCTTGTACTTTGACCTTTTTATTACCAAGATACCAGAAACATTTTAAAAGATAAGTATTTAGTAAGTTAATATGAAAGTAATTTCTAATTTAACTTTTAAAATAATAAATATAAATTACCATTATAAAATTCAAATCTAAATTTAACGAGAAGAACAAACTCAAACTGTTAAACGATCATTGCAAAAAATCAAATTAGTTTATGTTGTTTTAATTATGTGAATCGAACCTTAAGTATTACTTCTCTATCGATGAAGATCAAAGAAAACAAAAGAGATGAGAAAATGAAAAAACAATTGTGAAATTAAGAAAAAAAAACAAAAAACAATTTCTAAAATTGCGAAACTAAGCAAATAATTTCTCTTTTTTGTAATTAGATCAATTATATATATATTCTCTGATAAATTGCACATAAAAGGCTGATTATAAAAGGCTAAGCTGTAAAATAAGGAAAATTGAATTCTTAGGTTTGAAAGAAATGTTTTGCCAATTACCTCAACTTCTGAAAACTCCTAATGGAAGCATAAGATTCCAAACACAATAAACCATGCGTCCATTTTGAAGTTCTGAAAATGAGAATCCAATGTAACTAAAATCAACAAAAAATAATGTTTATATAAAAAGTTATGAATAAAATAGAGTGAATATTAAATTAATTGAGAATGCAAGATTGAAACAATTGTGTTCATTAGATAAATGTTTAACCCACTTTCAACATGGATCGATGAATTGGGTCTAATTTGACCCACATTTAAAAGAGTTAAAAAAATTTCAATCCAACCTCGCTCGAACCTTGATACGATCTTATCTAAAAAAGAGTACAATCATCTCTGAATTTGAATCTTCCAAAGGCACAATAAGAATAAATCAACAAAGAACATGGAATAAGACATAGATGGAGGGCGGCACAATCTATCAGATTGATCGTCAAGTGAAGATTCGCTACAAAAATGTTAATCTTTGATAAGAATCAAAGTTCTATAATCCAATAACCAAGAGAAACATCTCTCAAATAATGCAAATGCATATAATATGACTCAAAAGTGTTTACATTAGTTTTTTGTACTTCTATATATAGGCATATAATTTTAAGAAAACCTAAAAACCCTATAAGATGGTCGAAACCCAAAACATAGAAAATCTGGAAACCCTACAAGAAGGCCTAAGCTCAAAAACATAAAAACATAAACTAATTTATAAAAGAAAACCCAAAGCCCAAAGCCCAAAAACATAGAAATATAACTAATTTCTAAAAGAAAATCCAAAGTCAAAAAACAAACTAATTTCCTAAGAACTATCCTTCAAATGTGCTCCAAGTCATGATCTTCATATCCTTTTGAATTTCTAGTTGGTTGTAGCATCAAGAGCCTAGAATATATTTGATCTTCCAATCACTTTTAGACCAAATGTCTTAAAGTCTCAAATTGTTTCTAGGCATTAAATTGGCTCAATCAAAGGAATAAATTGTACTTTCTCAAATAAAATATGCTCTAGACATATTATGGGAAACAAACATGATTGATTATAGACCAATATATAGGCTTATTTTATGTTTTTGGTCCTTTAACTTTCGTTGAAAATTGGAATTAGTCTATTTTTTTAACTTTGATCCAATTTAATCCCCAACTTTAAAAATATTTGAATTTAGTCATTTTTACCAAATTTTGTTAAGTTTTTATGATAGTTTCTTAGATAATATTGAAGCAGAAATATGTCAAAAATTGTAAACAACTCAAATGCTATTATGAAATACATTTGAAACGTTAAATAAAATTAACAAAATTTGATTAAAATGACTAAATCTAGGCATTTCTAAAGTTGGGGGACTAAATTTGGTTAAAGTTTTGAAGAGAGACTAATTCCAATTTTGATTGAAAGTTAAGGGATCAAAAACATATTTAACCCTAAAAAAAATATAAATATATGAATTAAAATTCTAAGCTATCATTCAATGAATATTATTTCTTTCACTAATAACTATATTTTGATCACTTAGATTTAAAAAAAAACTTAAGTAAAATTTATTAATAGTTATTAACGAATAACACGTATTCACATATTGGATACCATGATACTTGTACTCGTTTCATCCACAAGTGAGTAATTAAATACCTGTACCCATTGGGTATCCATCAAAAATATTTGTTTATATCCATTACAAATTTTACGCATGGATATCTATTATGTCAGATTTTTTTCCATTCTCAATGTTGTTAGTCAGTTTATCCAAAATATTGTATTGATCATTGAAATGCTATCATCCAAATCTTAAGGTACCTCAAAATAACTCTAGGGTAAGGTCTATTGTATAAAAATAAAAGAAATACTCACATCTTTGGATGATGTTGATTAGACATGATTTCCTCAAGGTCAACTCAAGGGTGAAACATGTAAAACACTCACTTTAGGTTTCGAAGAAATAAAGACTTAAAAAAATTGTTAGTACTAATATACTTTCATTAAATTAATCATAAAATTGTGTTTAAGAAAAAAAGCCTAAAAAAGCTTCTTTTTTTTTTTAGTTCTAATACACATTAAATTAATTATAAAATTATGTTTAAGAACAAAAAGGGCCTCAAATTATTTTAGTACTAATACATCTCCATTAAATTAATTCTAACTTTATATTTGAGAATAAAATTTAATTAAATTATGATCATTGTCTATTGATATATTTTTATCGGTATTAAAAATGATATTAATGAATTAATGACAATAAATTATGATTTTGTTTAGGAAAAAAGGATTAATTATTATATATTGTTATAATCAATTTTAATTTCTATTTCTTTAATCTCTCTCACTTCTCATCCAGTGATTTCACCCCTTGCCTCTCTTTGATTTCTTCTACTCTAGAGTTTTCTTTTAAGGATTTTGGCAGATTCTATTTCTTGAATCTCATGCTGCATGTGTGTATCAATATTTTTATCCTTATTTAAAGTTAGTGTGTTTTTTCTTTTTATTTGTGTTGTTGTTATTTTTATTCTATTTGTTGAATTTGTATTAGGATTAGAAATGCATTTCTTTTGTCTAATTTTAGTTTTTGGTACTTGTTTCGAGAATTTTTATGCATATATTTTTGTATGGAACTAAAGTTTTTGTTTGGAATGAATTGCAAAACTATCAACTAGGTTAGGATTTAACATTTTGATAGATAATAGGGATGAAATCTCTAATGAAATAAGCGATGAACACGAATTGAAATTGGAAAACAGTGTAAAGGTTAAATGAAATTAATTACAATAATTTAGTAAATAATTTTGCAATAAAAAAAGTCAAAAAATAAATTTTAACTAAAGAGCCTCATTCTTAAATTTGCTTTTAAGTCTCCCCAATCCTAGAGTCGCCCATAGATTTCCTATCAATAGACACTCCACTGCAAGCTATTAGGTTGAACTTATTTGATCCATTCAGATAAAATTTGTATCTCCACCTTGAAGGTGAGTGTTAGAATAGGTATCAAATGTAGGTGATAGTAGTTGTAATAGAAAAGTGTTATATGATGTGACTATGAGTTGTTTACTTATTAACTTAATTGCGTACTTTTTCCTGTACCTTTTAGTATTCTTAATGTAATATTTTGAGAGATAATTTATCTCTTAAATTCTTTTTATCATGTTTCCAGTTTTCGGCTTAGGTATATCAAGTTAAATGGATGGAGTAAAAAAGTCGAAATATTTAAAGGCTTGATTTTTTTATTTTTTTATAGTGATGGCATCCTTGAGAAATGAAATTTTTTTGTTCAAGTATTTTCTTAGACCGAGTCAACACGGATATTAGTTAATTCAATTAGAGTATTTATCCTCCATGTTTAAACACTAATGATACATAAATTTGAAAATTATGCACCGAATTTTTTTCTAATGTCAAAGTTGTTGAAATAAGTGTTTAGCTTAAATTATATCAAACTTTGCGACTAAAAAGATATTTTTTATTAGTAGAAATAATTAAACAACGTTTATTTAAGTAATACAAAATCTCAATAATCTATTATAAACAAAAAATGTTAAACAATTTTTGTTTGACTTTAAGTCACTCAAGGTGAACACTAAATGTGTTTTTAGTGCAGTAGAAAAGTAAAGCTACGATATTCATTTATGGGGTTTAAAGGAATAGAAAACTAAAATTAATGCCGAATTTTATTACTAGAGGCAATCATAACACATATATTAAAAAACTACGTAAGGTATATTTGATCGCAAGGTGTTTGATCCAAGTCCTCTGAGGTGAAAGTGGTCTTCATTAGTGCTTATAAAACTTCTGCTTTATGATTGCAATTTATGCAGTTTTCTACACTAAAATAATCGAAGTTGCTCTTAACATGGAGCATTGATCAATAATGTTGAAAGCAAGGAGTAAGAGATAGTAAAGAAATCACAAACGAATATAAAATTGTAGTTCATTGTCAATACACTGCAGTACGATGCTTGCAAGAAAAGAATACATTCGTCAAAATCTCAAAGTTACAGTAACAAAATTTATTTTAAAACATTGATGTAGAAACATTGTTAGAAAGATAAGAACATTTGGCTAAACATAATCAGTGTACGGAATATATGGGAATCTAGTCATAGCCAAGATAATAACATGATGTTGGATGATTTTGGATGATGTTTACTTGAATTTTGATGTAAAACAACGTTTCTGCATTGGTATGTTTTATGAAAGTACAAACATATGCAATCCATGATGCTTGGAGATATGTCTAAGTGTTGAGATAAAGTTGTGTAGAAGTCAACAGTCACTGTAGAATTGTCGAACGAAAATCATGGAAGAAGCAATCGTATAAATAAAAGAAGTGATGAGACAGCAACGTTATTGGAATGATATGTTTTTGTTATTTGTAATATTGGAATGATCTTGAAAATTGGTGAAATTGGATGATGAGTTGTACTTAGAGTGGTACTCCGCCACTACTTTTTTTCACGCATTCATACTCAAGAAAAGGCCTCTTCATGCCTTGTGAGCTCAGTGACAACGTCACCACAATGACCCCTTCTGATTGAGGCAAATCCTATGATATTCTTAACTCAACCGTTAAAACCTTTTTTTTTATTGAGCCTCTCTTCCAAATCCTATGCTACTGGTAGAGCAGTTAATTTAACTAATGACTCATGGGTCAATTTTAACCCACTCCACTCTTTAATAAGTTTCATTTTATAGAGTTAGTAAATGAGGGAGCAAAAAGAGCCTTAATTCTCACAGCCCATGTTATAGTGGGTTAGGTTGAGGACCAAAGTAGACTTGGTCTCACTACTCAATTTTAATTAACACTTTAAAATAATACATTTAACTTGATCAAAGGTTGAGTCAAGTCGTCCTAATTTAAAGCTCGATCTGAGTCTACTCGGACTGTAATTCAACCTAAGTTCGCTCGAATGAAGTGTTTGATTGGTCCGGGTAAAAGTTATAACTAAGATCGGATGGAACAAGGGACAAGCTAAGATGACCAAGCCGAAAACGTCAAAACGAGATCGCCAAGCCAAAGGTCGAGACGAGATCGCCCGAACAAAGGCTAAGACGTGCTGATTCGAGCCGAAGATCGAGATGGGTTGGCCCGTGCAAGGGAGAGACAGGTAGGGATGGCAACGGAGCAGGACAAGGATGAGTTTCGCTATCCCATACCTATTTCCATCGAAAAAATTCATCCCCACCCCCATACCCAAACCCAATGGGTATTAAAAATTTTCTCTCATCTCCATCTCCACCGGGTAACGGGTAGATACTCGTACTCATACATGTACCCGTTTTCTTATTGTTTCAATATTAATTAATTCATTTTTATAAAAAAAATACAATAAAAAATATTCAATATTAAGAGGATGGTTGTTTCTTCGATATTAAATATTTATAAAGAAATTATATTATAATTGTATACATTTCAAATTAGAATACCAAATAAAAAAATTTTAGAATCAAAACATTTGTTAAATTTGCAAACTGATAAAGATATTATCTTCTGCTCTTATTTGTATTGATAAAGATATCATATATTTGATTCTCTTTTATTATTATTATCAAATATTATGTTTTATTAGGTTTTACTTTTCTCTCTTTATGATGATGAGACATTGTACTTTATATATTGATCAAGGTTCTAATAAATCAGTAAGCAGTTGAGTTGTTTTCACCAAACACCTCTTGTGCATAATTTTCTTTCCCATGGTTTATACATATCTAACACAAACATTAATGAATTATAGTTGATATTTTATTTTAAAGAAGAAATATTAAAGGAAAACAAAAATTCAAATTTAAATATATTTTAAATGACTGTTTATTTCAATTTTTTAAATTTTAATGAATCTTTTTTTATACACTAATAAAAGTTATAATACTTGATCAAAATAACGCAAAGAATAAATATTAAACTAATAATAATAAAATTTTAACATATATATTGTATCTTTTGAACTTCAATTTATGTTAGATGGTGATAAAAAGAAATTCAATGACAATTACATTAAAATTTTATATAAAATATATCAAAATAATATTTTATATTATAAAAATAAACAAAAAATATAAATATTAAAAAAATTTCAAATATTTATCTTAAAAACAATTTGAGAGACCATTGAATGAAATCATACAAAGAAAAACAAATATATAATTAAGGGTATGATAAAATGAAAAATACTTTAGAGATCTAACAAAATTTTTCAAATATCAACACACTCAATGGTTGAGAAATAACGAAAATTGTTTCATGCTGATAAAAAGAAATTTATGGCAATTACATTAAAATTTTATATTATAGTAAATAAAATTTATTTATACAATTATAGTGACAAAATTACAGTATAATAATAAATTAAAAAAATTAAAAAATTAAAAAAAAATTATATAAAATATATCAAAATCATTTTTTACATTATAAAAAAATTAAAAAATTATCAAATGTTTGTCTTAGAAACAATTTAAGAGACTATTGAATGATATCGTACAAAGGAAAACAAATATATACCTAGTAAATTAAATGTTTACACTATTTAACACTCAAATATAGAGAGTGTTAAACGTTCTCATGTGAAAGGAAAATATACAATAAATAAAAATATTAAAAAATTAGAAATTTTCAAATGTGAGACATAAAAATATTTTATTGACATACATCTTTTAAACATAATTGCATAAATGTTATGATAAGATGAAATATATATTGGAAATGCGAATGAATTTTATGTCAAACCAAACAATTAGAAGAAATATAAAATAGAATGTGTGTGTGTGTGCGAATGAATTTTACTTAATTGACTAATAATTTAAATGGGGACAAGAATATGGCGGGGACAGGTATTTTGGTGGTTATGGAGACAAATATGTACATCCTCATACCCATTCCCATACCTAGTTAAAAGGTTAGAGATTTTCCATACCCATACCTAGTCAATGCGGGGATTCCCCGTCAAAACGGGGACGAGTTCGGGCAATACCTACGAAGACGGATTTATTTGTCATCCCTAGAGACAAGCCATGTTGGGGATCACAAACACACACATACAAGCAATTAAAAGTTGAAATTAAGTAACAAGAACACAAAGGATTTACGTGGTTTAGTCTAAATGACCTACGTCCACAACTACACTAGATGGTAATTTTGTTTGATAAATTAGGTTTACAAATTACATAAGTATTTATAAAACTAGAGCAAGTAAATGGGGCAAGTCCAATAAACCCTTTAGACTCCACATACTCAACAAACTACCACTTGGAGGCTGATCACATCATATGCACTCCAAAGTAAATATAGTAAACCTTAAAACTGTAATGCCTTCAAACTAGTGTTATGTCTTCTCAACAATTAACCATGAAGGCTAATTGAATCCACGCAAACCTTGAACTTCTCGATTGTAACCACTTTGGTTAAAATATATGCAAGATTCTCTTATCGAAGGATCTTGTCCAAGAAAAAAGTACCATCACTAATTAACCTTCTAATGAAATGGTATCTTAACTAGATGTTTTTTGTCTTTGCATGGAACACATGATTTTTAGCAAGATGAATGTGATGCGGACATAAAAAACCAAGGACATGATGTGAATCATCAAGACCAAGACCAAGACCTAATTCAAGACTTAAGTGGACCCATGACAAAAGGAAGGACTAGAAAGGCCCAAGAAACATTGCAACACAAGGTAACTCATCTTGATGCCCAATTGAAGATCTCACATCTTGATGAGACCAAGCTGATTACATGTATTGCATGTCTGGAGTGTTAAAATAAAAATATTAACATTATGGTTATACTCAAGATTTGAACCTAAGACCCATAATTGATTTTATATTTACAAACCTTTAGGAATTCATAATAGGGTAGAACACTTTTGCCAAAAATATCTGAGGTTATCTTTGTTAGGATTTTCCTGCATCTTGCAACCTTATCAAGAATTCCTTAATTCTTGAAGCGATCATCTCTAGGCTTATCGAAAATTGGTTTGTGGCGCTTTCACTTATCCAAGTTTTCTCTATTTTATTTAAAATTCTCAATTTTCTATTCTCAATTGATTCCAATCCCTAAATATTTGCATCCATCCTATTTAGAATCATATCTAGCACTTTGACTATCACAATAGAGAGCACTGTCACACTAATTCTTGCCTAACTCCTCAAAAAATTCTTCAACCAAATCATTTCCTTACATCCTTTTGAAATCACCATGTACTCCGCTTTTGTGGTTGAAAGTGCAAAGCTTTTCTAAAGTCGAGACATCTAACTAACAGTTGTGCCACCTACGATGAAAACATATCCTATAGTACTCTTCCTTGTGTTTGAACAACTTCTCAAATATGCATCACTATATCCTTCCAAAATATTATCGTTCTTACTAAAACATAATGTAGTTTTAGAAGTACCTTTCAAGTAGAGTAACAACCACTTAACAGCTTCCCAATGCTTCCTTCTTGTATTAGACATGAATTTGCTAACAACTATCACTACATAAGCAATGTATGGTCTAGTGCATACCATTTCATACATTAAGCTACAAATTGTGGAAGCACAAGAAATCTTAACCATTTTTACCTTGTCTTCATCTGTTTTAGGTGATTGCTCTTTGGTGATATTAAAGTGAAATCCCAAAGGTGTACTTACGATCTTGGTATCTTGCATATTGAATCTCTAACACTTTCCCAATATACTTATCTTAACATAATATTAGAGAATCATAGGATACTTTTCTACTTATGTTTATGCCAAAAACATGCTTTGCAACACCCAAATCCTTCATCTCAAACTCTTCAGACAATTTTGGCTTCAATCTATTAATTTCATCCATATTAGAGCCTATTACTAATATGTCATTAACATACAATCATAATATAATATAGGATGGACCAAAATCTTTCATATAACAACATTGATCCATGACACACTTCTTGTACCCTCTCATATTCATAAAATTATCAAACTTTAAGTACTACTATATTGGTGCATGCTTGCTTCAATCCATACAAACTTTTGGTTAACTAGCAAACCAAGTTTTATTTCCTGCCACTTGAAAACCTTCTAGTTGTACCATGTAGATGTTCTCATCAAGGTCACCATGTAAGAAAGTTGTCTTAACATCTAAATTTGCTAGATGTAGATCCTCTACAACCACAATGCTCAACACAAGTCTAATAGTAGTCATTTCAATTATATGAGAGAAAATCTCATTATAGTCAATTCCTTTTTTTGGTTGAAATCCTTTCACCACTAACCTTGCCTTGTATATCTTGATGTCATCATGTTCTTCCTTGACCTTAAACACCCATTTGTTCTGCAACGTCCTATTTCTTGATGGTAGGTCAATCAAACACAAAATTTTATTCCTCTTGAGTGAGTTCATGTCCTCTTGCATAACTAACTCCAATTGATTTGCTTCGTCCATTTGCAATGCCAAATGATAACACAGACATTCCATCATCAATCAACAACAAGTAATTTGCTAAAGGAGAGAATTGTACTTAGGAGGCCTAATAACTCTGTTGGATCTCCTCACTTGAACTACTGAGGTGACAAGAGTGGTCTCCTCAACTATCATGTCTCTTGGACTTCCACTTTTTCTTGCAATATTGTCTTTTGTAATGTCCTCTAACACTATTTTTTTTCTCTGTTGGCATCTTTTTAGCTTCAATATTTGCCTCAAGTTTTCCCTTGTACACTACATTTTCATTGAAGATAACATCTCTACTACTAATGATCTTTCTATTTTGATCACCCCAAAAGCAATATCTCATATTATTTGCTCCATAGTTAATGAAAATGCACTTTCTTGCTTATGGATCAAGCTTGTCCCTGTCAATATCTCTAACACGAATATAAGAAACACACTAAATACTTTTAAGTGAGAAAGACTTGCATCCTTGCCTTGCCATTCCTCCTCAGGAATATTTAATCTTATGGGAACTGAGGGTCCTCTATTGATGGGGTATGTTATTGTGCTCACTGCTTCTGCAGAAAATGTCTTTGGTAACCCTGCATGAATTTTGATACTCTTTGCCCTCTCATTCAAGTTCATTCTTTTAGAAACACCATTTTGCTAAGGTGACTCGGGAATAATTTTAAGCATTCTAATTTCGTTCTCAACACAATAATCAAAAAATTTAGAAATAATATATTCATCACCATTATTAGACTTTAAAAATGTAATTTTTAACCCAGTTTCATTCTCAACTACAACTTTCCACTTCTTAAAGGTATTGAATACTTTTTATTTTTGCTTAAAAAAATAAACTCATACCTTTCTAGTGGAATCATCATTGATGGTGACATAGTATTGTGATCCTCTTTATGATAAGACTAATGTTGGCCATACACATCTGTATGAACAAGTTGCAGCTTCTCAAGCTTGGGCATCCTCCCTGTCTTGGCAAAAGTAACTCTGTTCTACTTCCTAAACACACCTGGTTTACAGAAACCATCTTCTACCTCTTTTAATTCTTGAATCTTCCCCTTTAAGACCAATACCTTTACCTTAAATGTTCATATGACCAAGTCTTTGGTGCCACAAGTTGAAGGGTGACCAACAACATCCCTAATTGAATTTACTTCTTCTATAGGTAATTCTACCATGTATAGGGCTCTTTTCTCCCAGCCACGACCAACAACTAGATTTCCTTTCACCACCTTCCTCTGGTTATCTCCGAATATGACTCGATATCCTTGAACATCCAACATGCCCACAAAGATTAACATTCTCTTGAGTCTTGGAACATATCTAACATCCTTCAATGTTATACTAGTAGAAGTTTTAAGATTTATATCTCTCATGCCTGCAATGTCCAAAGCTTCATCATCTACTAGACGAACTTTGCCAAAATTTACAGTTCTAAAAATTTTCATCAAGTGCTTGCAAGAAGAAGCATGGAAAGATAACCAAAATCCCTGATCCAGGACTCAAACTTGCTCTCAACACAACAGATCAACACATCACCAATACCTCCTCTTGCTACATTCACTATGTTGTCATGCCTATTTTATTTAGTAGCAGCAAGAGCAATACACTGGTTTCTAAAGTGGTCATTCTTCTAACAATTTCAACAAGTAATATCCTTGCGAGTTTTGCATTGTCCATGCTTCTTGGACTTTGATCTGCCACGCCCAGAATCGCGCCCTCTTTCAGACATTCTACCGCTACTTTCAATGCTTAATAAGGACCCTGATGAATCTTCGACATTCCTTCTAGAACATCCTCACTAAGGATTAAATCCATAATTCCTTAAAAGGTTAATTTTATAGTCCCAAATGTACTGGCTACTACCGTGACAGTTCCTGACCAACTATCAGGCAATGAAGATAGCAACAATAGGGCATGTACTTCATTCTCAAATTTAATATTCATTAAAACTAATCTTGACAGCAAGTAATTAAATTCGTTTACATGATTTGTACACTAACACCTTTTTGCATCTTCATAACTAACTAACGAATCAAGAATACCTTGTTTGATGTCGATGGATTTTTTTTACATGTTTGATAATGCCTTTATCAAATCATATGTCGTCTTCTCGTTGACATTATTGTAAGCAACATTCTTCGTCAAGGTTAATTTGACAAAACCTCAAGCTTGTCGATCTAGCAACTCCCAATCTGCTTGAGACATAGTTTTCAGTTTATTCTCAGAGAAAAGTTGGTACAACTTCTTCTGATACAAATAAACTTCAATTTGCATCTTCCAGAATCTGAAATCACTTGTCAAACTTGTCAATTTTTACTTTCCCTTCTTTTATTATTGCTCTTTCTTGTGCAAAACCCTAAACTCTTGATACCGGTTGTTGGGGATCGCAAAAACACACACACATGAGCAATTACAAGACGAAAGTAAAATATCAAGAACACAAAGTATTTACGTATTTTAGTCAAAACGACATATATTCCTAACAACAAAAATAAATAATAATAATAACAATAATAATAAATAATAAATAATTGTAATAGTAATATATTAATTTTAATTATAAGAGAAAAATAATAATATCATATTTTAATCTATTAAAGCTTGTTTTTTTATTTATCACATTAGTTAAATTATTCACAAATTTTCATAATTTTTATTCTCAGAATTCATTCACTCTTACTTTTCAAATTTCTTAAATGAAACGATACAAATTTTTTCGCTTACTTTTCCTTAAATCATCTCCACATTAATCCTAAAACATCATTTATGTAGACAAAAATGTGTTATATTTATTTATTTATGTAAGGTATCTAGGAGAAAACTTTTTATCGAAAGAAATTGGTTGTGATCTTTTTTCATTTTTAAAACATAATAGTAATTGAGTATCATTATTGAACTGTTAGAAAAAAGAGGTGATGTTATTTATTGATTTCTGAGTCCAATCACGATTTCTTGCAGAGAAAACATCATCATATAGCTGTGTCTAACTTTCAAGCTTCAAAGTCGAAATCATGAAACAATGACAAATTCAGGCCACCCCCCATTATTATTTCTTATTTAATTATTTTCACAGAATTTTGATCGCATCTAGACTAAATCTTGTTCAAAATCATTTCTGTGTTTTCAAATTAAAAGAAAGACAAAATTAATATTAAGGCTCACATAAATTTTATAAAATTTATAGTGTTTACTCAATTTATATAGTTTTACAACTTATTACTGTAATAACCATAATAAAATTTAAATCTTAAAAAGATAATAAATAAAAATTCAGCTCATTAGATAACTGAATAAAACTTTATAAAAAAATTATAAACTTCTTTATATAAAAGTCCTCAATTTGTACTTTATTTTATTAGTATAGTCATTTTCATGCCTATGTCATGGATATTCTTGATCATAGAAATTCATATAACCCTGAAAAAAAGACAGGGCTGCAATGCAAATATATGATATATAGATTTGCACACAAAGTTTTCTACATTACTTATACACTACACAATGATAAAATAATGTAAAAATGAACACTTTAACTAAACATTACATTCTTTGACATATAATCTTTTTGTCTTTATTAGTTTCTTATACCAGAAAATTTTTAAATGGGAAATATATCATTGTACATGCTATAAGAAACTCATATTTCCTCATAATTCTATTTTGAAATTTTGTTCATAGAAAATATTTATCAATTTTGGTATGAAAAATAATTTGCAAAAAATTACTGCTGGTGTTTTTGCAAAATATTTTATATAAAACACTTTTCATAACAAATTTTGTAAAAAATATTTATGAATTTTATGATTTTGTAAGAAATAATTATTTATGAAAGAATTACCTGACAATTAAGATTGTTAAAAAAAATATCAGAAAAAAACCTTTTCTTACAATTTCTTTTTAATAAATTTACAAAAAAAAAATGTAATATAAAAAATTTTAATAAGGAATTCTTAAAAATATTTTTTTACAACAATAATATTTGAAGTTATGATTAAGTAAACTACTCAACTCCTTTATTATATTGAGTTATATATAATATATAACTCAATATAATAAAGGCCCTGAGCTATGGCTACCATACCACCTTAATTATAACTAAATTCTACTAGTTTAGAAAATGTGTCTTCAATTCTTTTTGTAGACTAGCTTGTTTTGTTACATATCATAGCATGTTCTCAGATTCTTCACAATTAAAACTGGCATATTCATAACTTTTTTTTTTCAATACTCTCATTGGGATTGAACTATTTTAAGTGGGGGTGCATTTAAGTGACAAAAATGAAGAATCATTAAAATTAAAGAAATAATTCTAAATATTATCACGATACCAATCGAAATGAATGCTCAACCATCCTACTCAGAACTAACGAAGCATTTTCAAAACAAATAAATTATGTGGACAAATTTCAACTTTTATGAGTTCAAGAAAATTAGAGTTGATAAATTCCAATTTGACCAATTTGGATACACTGTTTCCTACTGCATAATAACGCGCTAATAATACCTGTAATTACCACAAACGAATCCTATTCACAAGAACACTTTGTTGTATGATAGATACACAGAATAATAATCTACATAGCCATTTCAAAAATGGTGTTGCAAGTTGCGAATCATGTGGCCACCATGTGTTGCGGAAGATTAATTGTTAGGCTTTGTAGAAGCTATTAGTAGAACAAGTTCGTGGACCATGCGTTATAAATGCGTACATGCATATATACTTGAAGTTGGTACCAAAATAGCGACAATAACAACAATAATGAACTTCATCTAAGTATAGTTATGTGGATCAAGATCATGCAATAGAGCCAAAAGTGTAATAGGGAGTCCCTACATGCAAACAATTTCCATATAGGGAACAAGTCAGTAGTGAGTAGAAGACAGGAAAAATCAAAAGGGTAACCAAAAAATTGCTTATGATATCTGCATATTCGTAAAGTAGCTAAAAAACAGATACAAAAGCCAAAGAGATTCGTTTGAAAAATAGTACGTGGTGTTGCATTCACACTTCTATTATTGTATATACGTTTTCGTAAGAATACTGTCATAGAGATATATAGATATACAGAAAAGGTCTACATTTTGCAGGTGGGGTGAGAATGAAGGTTCTATGTGCCTATATTTAACCCTTTGTGATGGAAAATGAAACTTAAATAGATAGATAGATAGATAAATATATAAAATGTGTGATTCATTATTTTAGTAGTGTGGACAACTATTAAGTATATAACACATATATTGGATAGGAAAGTAAGCAGAAAAGAACAAAAAAGGATCACCCACCAATTTGAATTTATGAGCTAAGCCAAAGTTTGGAAGCATTTGGGGTGTAGGACCCATCTCTGAAATCTTCTCCAAGGTGAAGTTTTTAACATGCAAAGAACCTGAGAGGGTTTATGATGTTAACTACCATTCCTTTTGGTTTCAGACAGATCTGAGGGTCAAACTTTCCAACAAATTCATATTAATAAATATGTAATTTTGGTTTTAGAAATTTGGGTGGAAAAAGACAAGAATGTCCCCCTCTATTTCTGTAATGTGAAAAGCAGATTCCATTTTGGTCTTAGGGTATAGGTGCAAATGAATAATATATATCATATAATAAGCAATTTGCAACAAGCTTTTCATTGTGCTCTTATAAATATGCTTCAACTTAGTACTATATTGTCTCAAGGTAGTATTTCCAAAACAATTAGCCATCACACCACGAGAGAAAGAGAGAGAGAGAGAGAGAGAGAAAAGATGGAACTTTATGATAATGATTTCTTGGAGGAATCAATGGGTCTAAGAAGAGAACCATGGGATACCAATCCATGTTCACAAGAAAACCAGCTTTTTTCTAATGCTTGGGGTTTTGATTGTTTTGATCAAAACCAAGCTTTTCCTTCAAATTCTTTCTCTTTTCAAGAAGTGCCTCAGAGTTACAACTTCGACTATGCCTTCAATGAAATCTATAGTTCCTTGTTTGATGAATTTTCTGCACCCCAGATTGTAGATTCATCTTATAACACCCTTGAGGCTTCACATAGCATCCCTTCATTTGTTCCTCATGAAGATTTTCCATTGTCTTTGATGGAAGAAGAAGAAGATCCGGGTTTGCTTGGGGAAGAGCTTCATTGTTTGGACCTTCAAGCCTCATGCAAAATGGAGCCAAGCCATTCCCCTGAAATGCCTGTTTTCAACACAGATTCATGTGTGGAGAGAAAGAATAGGGCAAAGAAGCTTCAGGGGCAGCCTTCCAAGAACCTAATGGCAGAGAGAAGAAGAAGAAAGAGATTAAACGACAGACTCTCCATGCTAAGGTCAATTGTCCCAAAGATAAGTAAGGTATTATGAAGTGAGAATGAGTCATTATATCATTACAAGAAGTACTCAAATATAGAACTACTTTGTTGTGTTTCATATATATGCAGCATAAGTGCTGATTTTCTTGCTGAAAAAATGCTTCTCACAGATGGACAGAACCGCTATTCTTGGAGACACTATTGATTACATGAAAGAGCTCTTGGAAAAGATTAACACTTTGAAGCAAGAAATAGAACTGGATTCCAACACTGCTAGCATTTTCAAGGATTTCAAACCAGATGAAATCTTAGTGAGAAATTCTCCCAAGGTATGTGTTTTTTTGGGGTTTTCAAAGTTTGTTTTGGGATTAACTTAACTTTACAAACCCAGTTTATGAAAAATCTATGAAAGTTAAAGTTACCTGCTACTCATACATTGAGTTGTAAGGTTAGAAAGGGTGAGAGAGATAGCAGGTTCAACTCTTCTCCCCAACATTTGGGAGAGACAAAAACAACTAATAACTAATATTTATGGATAGAATAATCCTGCTACTTATACACATTAATTTGATCATATTATAGGACTAACCTAGCAAAATTCTTCTAAAAGTGAAAATAGATATCATGATTGAAGAATCTGTATGGTGATTTTGTGCAGTTTGATGTGGAGAGGAGAAATGGCAATACAAGGGTGGAGATCTGCTGTGCAGGGAAGCCAGGCATGTTGCTGTCCACAGTAAACACATTGGAAACATTAGGCATGGAGATCCAACAATGTGTTATTAGCTGTTTCAATGATTTCACAGTGCAAGCTTCTTGTTCAGAGGTATATATCAGATAGGGGTTAAAATCAATAGAGAATACATGTTCTATTTTCTACTGGGTGCATTTCTAAAGTTGAAGTAGATATGAACATGAGATTTTATTCTGAATTATTAAAGACCAAATCTCTTAATCTCTTAAGATAGTGAAATTTACTTGCAGGACTATTTTCTCTCAACAAATATTTGTTGTGATTTTTACATTCTTGAAGAACCATAGTTTATCATAAATTATATCACTCCATAAGGATGGAATTGAAGAGAGAAAAATCAAAGGCTTTCTGTGGTGGTTTTGGCACTGTCTAAGAAACATTTCTTGTACATATATATACATATATAGTTTGTGTTTATATGTTTTTGTATTTGTAATTCAACAGGAAGTGCAGCAGAAGAAAATTCTGAGTGCAGAAGATATAAAACAAGCACTATTTAGAAGTGCAGGATATGGAGGAAGATGTTTGTGAGAATAGAAGCTAGAGAAGTGCAGAATATCATCACAGCAAGTGCACTTTAGCTATGTAGGAAGAGTTTTTGAGTTTCTGATAATGATCCACTGATTTAGAAGCAAGTTAGCTGGATTTCTTTTTCTTAATGTATGACAATAATTGATTTCTTCAACAAGAACATGTTAACATGTTCATTATATATTAATGGAGATTCCTATGAATCATGGTGATTGGTTTTGGTTTGTTCTCTAACATCCTTAACAAAAACAACAGTCAAATATGGCACAGAAACTGACAGAACAAGTTAGAGAGATCAAAGTGTATACAAGCTAATATTAACCATATAATTTAAAACGATGGTTAAGAACAATTAGTTAATCTTAATGGTGAATGCATAATAATTAATACAATTATGAAAGTTAAGTATTGCACTTTGTTATTGGAATGGAAGATCAAGTCAAAGTGCCACTGCTACAACATTAATAAGAGAGTAAAGTTCCAGCTTTCTGTGTCAATTCCTTTCACATATTTCCTTTTTCAGTGTTAAGCAAAAAATAACTTAATTGTAACAAAATAAAGCATTTTCAGTTTTCCCTTTTTGTAAAACTTTTATGTATAGAAAGTACAGATATTTTTAGCATGAAAAAAAAGGTACAGACATTTTCCTATAGATGATGTGACAATTAATGTTTAATGTCATTTCCTAAAAGTAAAGAACATGACAATGATAATTACTGAGTTACAGTTACATATACAGTGGCTTTAAATTGTTAAAGAATTTTTTCTTTTTCATTTGTTATTGAATTTATTTTACCTGTACTGTCAGTATATTTATTTTTATAAATATTTAATAAAGAAATTGTTTTCTTATTGCTTTATTTTTATTATTAATAGGCATGGAAATAAGATGAATTATAATTAAATGTTTATGTAAGATAGGTTTATATGATATATATTGTGTGTGTGTGTGGATTAAGAGCTTTATAACTTAGATAACCGTTATTAATTTGAAGGGATAAAATCTGTTCAGATAAAACGGCAGAAGATCACAACCTTGAATGTGTAAATTATTTTTCTATTTATAAGAGAATTATTTTCTTCACATAATTAAATAATGCAAAAAATTACATTATTTAGAATTTCGAAAATGCTATTACTTTTCTAAAATAAATTGGAGCAGAGAGCCAAGTATAAAAACTGACTAATTATTGCGATAAAAATAATTATCCCACAGAAAATGAGAAAAACCTACGAAGTTTATTCATTTGTTCTAATATTAAGAAAATAATACTGAAAAAGAGGAAAGGAAAATGAAGTTTTAGGTTTAGAAGAAGTTTATTCGGAAGGAAGATCCACCACAGTCTACTGGGGCAATCATCCAGGTCCCAAATTTTAGAAGCCACAATTTTTTTAATACATATATTAAAAATTAAAAGTTATATTTATTATTATACTATATATTTCACTAAATAAAATATATTTATTAATAATATACACTTCAATTAATTGTAAGCAAATATTCATAGTCTTCATGATAAGACAAAGACTTGATCGTCTATAAAAAAAAAGAAGGAAATGCAGCTTATTTAATATGTCAGGTATACGGTTTATTAATTATTAATAGAATAATTCAATAAAATCTTAAGCAAAAATTAGGGGAATATTTAGTTTTAGTGCAGTTGAAAAGGATATAAATTTTAATAATGAAATAATATTAAATTAAAATAATAGAATAACTACCTAAAAATTATAACAATCATAAATTTTTGTTAAATAATATGCAAAATCTCAAGATCTAGCTCTCTTGATCATAGAAAAACAAAATACAACCATCAAATTAAATTAAATATGTACGAGAAATAGACAAAAAGCATATACGTACGAATAACAATCATTAAAAAGGCTATGGATTATATGTGACATTTTTACTTTAACCTATCTGATTGTTTATATCTAGTTCTTCTAATTTTTGAATTATTGAAATTAAGTTTCTCACTGAAATTTGTCTAATAATTATTTAGAATATTGGAGAGGTGTGGCATAATATTAATTTATATAAATCTACAATAAATATTAGAGAGGTGATATATATATATATATATATATATATATATATATATATATATATATATATATAATTTTCTTCATATTTATTTTCATGATTTTTTTTTGTTCTATATCTACAAAATTTAGTCACATATCTTTTCTTTATCACAATCTTAATTATATATTTTTTTTCTCTATGTAATTATGTTTAAATGGTGGATTATCACTTTGGTCAATCAAATAGTTTTTGGATCTCATCTTCAATTATTTTTTTTTCTATTTAGTATTTTGTTTATTATTCAGTTTTGTTCACATGAGAATGTTTGACTTTCTCAATTTTAAGTCTATCATTGCCTAAACCCTTCATTTTCAAGGTAATAAAAAAAATTATCTTCTATATTCTCTTTGATCCTTAAATTTTCTTTAATTTGAAGAACTTTTTGTTTTGCTTAAAAAATTTTCATTATGAACAATTTGACTAGTTTGATATTTAGAAAGTTTTCTCATATATTTTCACTACAAGAAAATTCTTATATAATAACTAATTTTAGTAACATTTGGTCACTAAAATTCTTATATAAAAATTATTGATTACTAAAATAGTCATTATTATGAATAAAAAGTAATATTTGGTCACTAAATTGATCATTAATTAATTAGAGACAAATTTATAAATTGATTCATTTGGTAGTCAAAACCTTGGTACTTAATGTTTTGTTTTGTGACCAATTTATAAATTAATTCTCTTAGTAGTCAAAACCTTGGTAGATAAATTTTAGAAATCAATTATAATCTTTTATTCGCAATAATGACTATTTTAGTAATCAATAATTTTTTATTTTGTAAATCGGTATCTAAATTGGTCATTACAGTGGTGAACAAGTTTTTGTCACGAAAATTAGTTGTTAATGGGGATTTTCTTGTAGTGTTTCTCTCTCATCATATCATTTCTTATAATTTTTTTTCTTTGTGCAATTTCATTTAATGATATATCAAAACATTTTTAGGACACACATTATTTACAATTTTTGTTTTAATTTTAAACTATTTATAACCCTAAACAAAAAATATTTAATAAAAATGTGAATTTTAATAAAATCATTATTATAACTTTAATATAGAGTCTTAATTTGGAGAGAAACAAGATTGCTCCATTTAAAAAAAAAATAGAACTAATTAGTGACCAAATTAAATATAGAACATTAACTCGGATATGTGGCTCGTTGTTGGGTTGACACCTGAATATTTTTTCAAAAATTAAAAAATTTGAAAGGAAAAATAAATTTAAAAAAAAAAAGATGAAGTGACACATGACACTTACTATTCATTACTGTTAAACAGGGTTAACAAAAAAAATCAAAAACAAAATTGACAAAAATTGTGACTTTATTGACTAAGAAAATTATTAAAACTGAATTGACACAAGTGAATGAAAGTAGGGATAAATGTGTATTTTAATCTATATTTTATTTACATTAACTCACATTTGTATTATAAGTTGTTTGTTAATTATAATAATTGTTCGTGATATGGATGTCATTAACACTACATATGCCAATTAAGGTTTAACTACTTTTACTCTTACATCAGTTTCTGATTTAGATAGCTTCTATCTCCTATTGCTATTCCTTCTAATACATCTTCACATTGTATATATGTATATCTCTTATTTTTATCATATGTTACACTCTGCAACATGAACAATAACCAGAACACTGAAGCCATACAAATACAAATATTATTACTATAACAGTTTTTATGATGTATTTTGAGCAGTTTTGAGTCTAAGAAATTATTGTATTTGTTACAACATACATGTTAAATTCCTACAACTACTATAATATGTTTACTTCTGCAGATTTTATTTTACAATTTTGGTATAAATCAGAATCCAACGTCCATATATGTGAATCGATTCAAAGTGGAAACAAAACCAAACTTATTGCATCTTATATATAGTACTAATTAACTCTAGATCTGTGATTAGTGATGAAGGTGTACCTTCATTATTTTCCACTCCATAGTTATTCCATTTTCACGTTCTGCAATGAACTAAAAAAATTAAGATGAATACTTCCAACACGAGATATGCCAGATCGAGGAATAAATTAAAAGGAATAGTTGGATCCACGGAATATAATAACATCATTATTCTGCAGCTAAATCAGTGTCTTAACCAATCATTTCTTTGTTGGATTCTTTCTGCAAAATGGTTCTTATCGTTTAACCATATACTATATTTGGTGAGAATCTTTCGGACATGACCAACGAAGTGGTCTCAAACTTTGTAGAAATGAGTAATCTCTAGATTTGTGCCACATAAAGCCATTGAGAGAGTTAAAGCTCAGATATTTTTGTTTTCCACCATAACCATGATTTTACAGTTGGATTGATCAATTTGTGTTGTGGAGGGAAAAACATCACCTGGGCATGAACAAAGTTAAAATATTTTGATGAAGAATCGTTTAGTAACGATGATGGTTCAATGATTGAGTTAAATTTTTATTTTAAGACAAACTTTTTCATGTTGCACATAGCACGTTTGTGTAGCCAAAAAAAATTCATAGCACGTTAAGCTGATTAATGTGTCTGTGCAGAAATGAAAACCTGGTCAAAGTATATTCTACCTGTGCAAAAGAGGACAATGCAGTGTGGTTAAGAGTTTAATCTCTAAATTATATATAGATAAATAGATATAGATATATAGATATATTTAGTATTGATTTACTGAAGAAAAAAATAAAATTAAGTCCTCAATTAAATAGATTTTATTTTCTTACTCTTTAGGTTTTTCGACAGAGATAATTAAAAGAAAACCTTGAGTCTTAAAGATTTGATTCCAACTTTAGGAGATGGGAGAACTTTTTTATATTTTATATGTAGTAATGGCTAGAGAATGGGAAGAAAAATGATGAACTTTTACACTTTAGGAAGGAATATTATTTTTGTTCTTATCTGTTTTCCTTTTGTAAGTATTTCAACTAACCCTAATTTTGTATATATTTCCTTTTTTGCTTTTTTTTATCATCATTTTCATTGTTTAAATATATTTTAAGCTTTTACAATGTCTCTCCTCATTTATAGTTTGTGTCCTTGTAAAAGCTTTTTGGAATGCTATATGTTGTCTAAGAGACTATTTCTCTAACACAATATTTTCTATTAAAATTCATTCAAAATGATAAAATCATGAGAATAATTCCATAGGTTGTAGGACCAAGAAATTTGTGACTTTTTTTGATAAATTTCAACAAACAAAAGAGAGTTTCTTCAAAAGTTTATTTTAACATTTTTAATAAAAGAGAGTGTTTTTTTATATATTTATCTACAATTAGTTAGTTCAGTTGAGAAATAAAATTATCAATTAAATAATTAAGGTGATAAAAAGTATTTTGAAAATTATAATGGTTCTGGTACATCCAAGTCTAATATCATTTAGAAATGAAGGTTAAGTGCATTTTAAATATTTCTTAGTCTCTATATTTCGATAATCTTTTAAGTACAAAACTAGTTTTATGCTCTAAAACAATGATGTCGTCATAACAATAATAATGCAATTATTATTTTTCTATTTTACAAATAATTATATTGTTATTTCTTTAATATCATAAAGCAGATATAATATAATCGATACTTTTTTCATTAATTAAATATTATTTAAAGAAGGTAATTATGTAAATTTGTTATAATATATTATATAATATGTAATTATATATATATATATATATATATATAGATATATTTCTAATTAAATATGTAAAGGAAGCATGAGAAGAAAAAATATATGTAATATATTATAAACAAAATTACATATTAAATTAACCATAAAAATTATTATTTTGTATATAATGTTTAATAGATTATGATCAATAATTTAAAAATATAATAATGTTTAATCGTCTACTTTATTTTTTTTATCTTCTGAAATAATATCATTGTTTTTATATATTTAAAAAATATTATTTTATAATAATTTAAAATTAGATTTCCAAATAAAACCTAATATATTAAAAATAAAAATAATAAATATCTAATTAAGTTATAATTTTCTTTAAAAAATAAATTATTGAATAAAAAATTAAAATATTATTAAACCAAAATAATAAAAATCAATACTGTTCACGTTATATATTAAAACTATAAATAAATTCCTAAAATAAATTACATGTCATTACCTTTAAAATGTATCGATTATCTTAAATATTTCAATGCAAATTCCCATTTTCAACACTAAATTAACTATATAATTAATTATAAGGACTAAAAAACATTAAAAGATCTAGAATTAACAAAAGACCTTGGAAAGGAGTAAAACTAGACATGACTTATATAGTTTAGGGTCTAGGGCACATAGGTGTAGTTTTTAATTACATATTGAGTTGTTGGAGTGTGTACATAGGTTGCAAATGGATAGTGTGTCTAGGTTAATTATTCAAACATATCCACTCAACTCAATGACTCTTGCTAATTAAGTTGTATTTATATTAAACAAACTAGTGGGTTAGGTTTGGTTGAAGGACAAGTGTTGAGTAAAACCTATGAAGGTTTGACAATGCAACCAAAACAAAAGTTTGGATATATATATATATATAGAAGAATATTGTTCTTGCCTACATAGACTAATTAATATTGTACTTGTTTTTGTAAGTTGTAGGTGTTGTTTTATGGTTTAGAATATCTTGCAAAGGTTGATTATAGTGAGGTTAACCTCACAAACCCTAGTATTTTGGTGTTGAAGTGTTATAGTGTTGAAAGGTGTTTGGAGTATTGGTTCCTGCAAAGAACTATGTAAAAAAGGATGTAGCAATGTAAATTTTGAAAAACAAAATGGAGAAAAAGGTTAAGAAGTAAATTTGATTGAGGAGAATGGAATTTGACATTTAAATGAAGAAGAAGCATAGAATATATATTGAAAAGAAATAAAGAACTTAAATAATTAATAAAAAAAATTGAATGAAAATGGAAATGAAAATGGTGGTTTCAACAAAACAATCCAATACTTGTTTAATCCTTTGAAATTTGGCAAATATGTATGAATTTGTTAAGTTTTGAATGAAAACTAAATTTAAGCAACCAACTTTCTTCCTTTGCTCACCATTCCATTGATTTCAACTATATATCTAGATCTTCCAAAAACAAAATAATTTTTTTGTTTCTAAAAGTACATATGGGTATAAGAAAACTAACAAAATAAATATGGAATTAAAATTTGGATGTTGATACATAAATACCTCTAATTTGTTTACTAAACATCCAACAAACATCAATCTTTTTTTTAAATATAAAATAATTTAAAATGGATTTACTGTGAAAATTGAAATATTATTTTATTAAGTGTTTCAGTACAAATATGTAAGAGTATATATAACATTTTTCTTAATTTTTTTTTCGTTTAAGTGTACGTCTCTAAACTTAATTTTTCATAAACATTTTGGTCTCTAACACAAATGATAATGTTATACGTATAATATTTTGACTGATGTACAAATTTTACTTTCAAACTATCAAACTATTTTTATTTTCATCTAGTTTTTTTTTTTTTTTTTTTTTTTTAAAATTATTTTAATACCTTTTTTAACTTTTTTTTTTTTTTTCTAGTTTTTTTTTTTTTTTTTGGACTTCAAAATCATCTAAGTACCTCTGATATAATAGTTGGTGATCTATGTGCAGGAACATTTAATATGTTTTTATTCAACTAGTCTTCAAATTTGAAATAAATATTTGAACTTCTTCAAAAAAAACTAAATTTAAGAAACAAGTATTCAAGTATAAATAAAATAAGTCAATCATTACGTACTATATTTTTTAACATTTATATTTAAATATTGCAAACTACAATTAGATACATTAACTTAAATAAAATATATAAAGTCTCAGAAAAAACTACTGTTTTCTACTAATATTGTTACTTGCAGAAATATCTCCTCACATCTCACATGTCGAATTGCAATTATAATAAAATGAAAAATACTAACAAAAAAAATAAAGAGTTTCAATTAAATATATAATATATCTAATTCAAGGTATTATTAGAACTTATAAATATTTTATACATAATATCTCGTTAATACCTATTTGATATAACTAATGAAAAATATAAATAATCACATTAATACCATCATGGTAATATTACTTGTATCATCCTTCACCAATTATTCACTCCTTAATTGTACTCTTTCATTCACATCATATATCATACCTCACATATATAGGAATGTCAAAAAAAAAAATCATACACGCAGATATCTGGAGATAAAATCTGCAACAGATAAGAAATAAATACTACAAACAATACCTGCGAATAATAGGTACGAATATTTTTTATACCTGCATGGATATCATAGTATCCGTACTCGTGGATACCCGTACACGCTATACTCTAATTTAAATTACAAAAAATAAAAAATATATATAATATTAATATATTGATTTTGAATGAGTTATTTTTTTTATCAATTAGTTTTAAAAAAATTCATTTCTTGGTAAACTATCATTCAACACTATTTAAATAAGTTATTTGGACTTTGTTTGAAATTTATGAATGTTATGCACAATATTTTATTTGAATTTACGATTAAAATATATTGTTAAATATTTATTTTTATTTTTTGGTAAATACTCGTGGATATCCATGGATATCCGTGAATATTAACAAATTATGCGAGTATCCATATAACAGATACTCATACAGATATGGGTATGGATACTCACCAAATATTTATCCAACGGATAGGGTACGAGAGAGTTAGTACCCGTATCCTACCCATCCCATTGACATCCCTACTCACTCACTACATACATATTGGCTTTAAATCTTTAAATAAACAAAAAATAAAAGTTGCTCAAACCATACGTTTTTTTCTTGAATGAAATTATAGAAGAATTATGTTCTTCATAACTCTTAGAATAAATAAGTATACAAACTATAAAAAAAAAAAAAAAAACATAAACACACATACACAATTTTATCTCGGTAAAGTATGAAGATTTTATTGATGAAATCCAAAATAAATTGCAAATTATTATTATTATTATTATTATTATTATTATTTTATCATGGATTTTCTCTCACTTTTTTTCTTTCTTCTTACTAAAAGGGTCAACTATGTAAAGCTACCTCTCACAGGTTCTTTCTTTTTGCACCTCCAAATTTTCTTTCTACACCTCCAATTTTATTTTTAAATCTCAAAAATACTCTTTGACCGTTTAAGTAAAGTCACGGACATTACACCCTCAAAATTACTTTCGGATGTCAATTTCCGAAAATCAAAATATATAACCGGAAGTCCAGAAGTTAACTTTCAGAAGTCAAAATATATTACCGGAAGTTGATTTCCGGAAGTCAAAATATATTATCGGAAGTCGATATCCGAAAACTTGGGGGTGTGATCTACGTGGCTTTGCTCAAATGGTCAAAAGATATTTTTGAAAATTTAGAAATTTTTGGAGGTGCAGAAGAAATACTTGGAGGTGTAAGAAGAAACCTTCCCGTCTCACATATGAATTGTTTATTATAATTTTGCCTACCACAGCCCACAACTATTTCGGCCAGGAATGCCCAGTCTCGTTCCAGAGATCAGACCATGAAACTTTTGAAATGGATTTGGAACCTCTAGCCCAAATTTTTGGTATTTCTTCCTGCAACCCTCTAAATTTCTTTCTGCACCCGATAACAGTTTTCTGGAAATTTGAATCGAAAATAAGAGTGGGATGAATCTCTTCCGGAAAAATATTTCCGAAATTGGTCTAATGTGTTCCGGAAACCAAAATTCAGTCGATGGGTCGCAAGAAGAAATTTGATGGTTGAAGGACGAAATTTGTTGTGGTGCAGGAAGAGACACCCTCAATATTTTTACTTTTAATTCAAGTTAGATTGAGTTTCAAGATTCTATAGAAAAAATATATATTATTAACACAAATTCTACCTTATTATTTGAGCATATTTAAAGAAATACTTTGAAAAATGTCTAAGAATCTGAGAAAGCACAACATTACTACCTTTTTTGTAGACTGTAGAAGCCAAAAATAGATATATCAAGGGAAAAAAAAATATCTAAATTTCTCCCATTTGAAAGACTATTATTCACTACTAACAATGAAGGAAAAAGTTTAGAATTTAATTAGATTATATGATACAATTGTTACTTTTTATAATAATGACTTAAAGTTATATTTATTTAAACTTAGCAGTAATTATTATCACAATAAAATGATTTACTTTTTTAAATTTTTTTAAGAATAGTGTATGATTTCATTTGCCAAGTACTTTATTTATGTAGTATGTTAAAGAATATAAAGCATGTTGAACACGAAGGGGTCTTTTTTCTTTGTGTGGTGAATGGTTCAGCTTTCTGATTATGGAATGCACTACAACTCAAAAAAAGTATGGTAACAAAGCCCTTTACATGTGGCATTTTCATTTTAATAAAGTTAGGTTCAAAATTATTTTGCTTTACACATAAGAGTTCCAATTTTGATGTTGACCTAGACCTAATGTTAAAATGTTAATGCCACTTTCAATACACCCACTCATAAATTGATTTCATGTTCTTTCATAAAGTGTGTCAAATCGAAAGCGATCGAGTTATTTATACTCTTCTTAGCTTTCAATATTTTTCTAACAACTTCCCTTACAACATATTCTCTAGTTTAGAAGCATTTAAATATTATTTTTTTAATAGTTTGTGGTTTCATATATTGATATCAATAATATAATTTATTCTTAAAATTAAAATATTTATAGCTTTACTTAATCCTAGCAAATTAAATGCTACAAATACCCATTTATATCTTAAAATGATGATTGTATCAATATAAAAATTTACAACTCTTGATACGTGCATAAACTATTTTGTTTGCATCAAGTTATGGAATTTGTGATATTGCTTTGCTTTTTTTCCCATAATAGTCTTTTGGTCATTTGAGTTTATCAAATTACCTCTTTCATGCTGTTTTTATTCTCCTAACTTATATTTCTATAATTGTGGTGATTGAAGAAATCTATTGCATGTGCACGTATCTAGTTCTTCTAAAATTAATCTTTGATAAAAGAAATTATTAATTAAATTTTATCATTTAATTCAAATGATACTAATGCACATATTTTAATGACTGTAAATAGATAATATACATTGGGAGATTTTCTACATTACCTTGAGTATGTCTTTTATACCATCATGTGATATAAATGAAGTGTAGTTTAGCTTAAGTTGACGATTTATTGAGAATATATGTATCCCTTACTTTCAAGGGCATTCTCCAACCTAACTTTTATTTTATTTTTTCAAAATAAGCTAAATTGGTTACAATAAACTAGATATTTAAAAATTACATTTTTATTTCAATTTTATGATTATTTAATTATGAGATTATTTGATATTGAAATCGTTAGTAAGATATCTACATGATAAAGTCATTTCTAGTCAATAATGATTAGTTGAACTCAATTAAATTATGAACAAAGAAGAAGAGAAGTTGATAATGACCACGTTAAGAGAGTGTGAAAAAAAATGAATGAAGAGATAAAGATTATCTAGATATTTTATCACCCAATTTATCATTAACATCGACTAGTTAGATATTAAAGATATTATAATGACATGAATGAAGTAAAAAACTAACCCTATAAATAAAGAATAAAGTTAGAAATACCAAAACATCACTAAAAAACAAACACAAAGTTCAGTCTAATTAAAATCTTCAACATTTGAAACAAACAAATAAACCAACCTTAATATAGAGTCCAAATTTTTAACTGTTTTTTTTGGTGTCATCTGTTATATTTTCAAAACATACTATATCTTCAAAATATACCGATATTAATACTTTAAAAACTTTTAATATATTTTATAACATTAAAATAAATGTCCATCGGTGTATTAAAAACACAACAGAGAATCCGTACATAAAAATATAGTAAAAAATCTAAATTTCCTCGATATGTTTAGGTAGATATTTTTTATTAGGTTAAAAGTATATTTTTTTCCCTTTTGACCAACATTAGCAATTACCCACACTTCCAGCTTTCTTCTCCTTTTTTTTTCTCCAATCCCACCAATGAATTTAAACGAGTAAACAAAATGAACTTCACTTTTAATAATGTTGGTAAAAGAAAAAAAAAAACAAAACAAAGACCCTTTTTTGACTGTGTGGGTGAAAAAGCTTTATTTCCGAAATTGTTATGTGATTTGTCTGGTGAAGCAAGAGAATAAGCTTTATAAGCAACCGTGCTTAACAGCAATACGCCACGCATCTCATCATGGTGAAGTAGGGCACTCCACAAACAATAATTAACGTTAATATATTCTACCAATGACTCACCTGGGAAAGCTACCTTAAAAAGTTATATGGGACTTTTGTCTTTTTCTGACTACACATTAAGGTCACATTGCTGTCTTTATGATATTTACTCTAACTAACAAGTTTCAACGAAGCTAATGTGTCGTCAAAGTGTGGAGTATTATTGTACCCACACACAAAAATTTGAGGAATATTAACTCCATATGTTCAGACATATTTGCTTTTGCATTTCATAATTAAAGAGGTGATGTTACTAACACAGTGTGGTGGAAACAGCTTCTCTTGTTCCATCATTATTGCTGAATTAATGCAATGCCAATGTGTGTGTGTTCAGTGATACTTGAATTCAACAGGAGATAGATATGATTTATTGGAGTTCAGATTTTATATCAGTTTATGATAGGTTCTTCTTCAAACAAAGAAAAAGTAAATTCGTAAAGTTTTCTTTGGGGTGATTAGTTGATTTAAGTTTTTGAATTTTAAAAATTAAAAGTAAATTTTAGTTTCAAAAGTGAGATTCCTATTTGATAAGACCTATTTCATATAGATTCCTTTTAATAAGTTAACTAATATATCTTGTGTTGATTAAAAGTACAGTTAAATTGTAATATATTGCTGGATATATGCGGATTTTCAACATATATTTTGAAGATGTTAAGATTTTTGTGTATATGTATTTCGAGTCTCAAATATATAAAATATATTAAAATTCAAAAAATATATTTTAAATTATATACTAATTAATATATATATATATATATATATATATATATATATATATATATATATATATATATATATATATATATCACATAAACTCCAATTGGACTATGATGAAATTTTATGTAAAATATTTAAAATTACTTTGTTTTTAAAAATTAACTTAAGTCTATATTTTGTTAGGTAAGTTGAAGTTGAATTGGTGATGATTTGTCACTAGAGATGTCAACGAAACGGGTAGGGTATGAGTAATAGCTCTCATATACCCTACTCGCTGGATAAATATTTGTCTCGTACCCATATTCATATCCGTTGGGTATTCGTTATGCGAGTACTCGCATAATTTTTTAATATCCACGAGTACCCGCGGTTTTACAAAAAAATAAAAATAAATATTTAACAACATATTTTAATCGTAAATTCAAATAAAATACAATACATAACATTCATAAATTTTAAACAAAGTCCAAATAACTCATTTAAATAGTGTTGAATGATAATTTACAAAGAAATAATTTTTTTTAAAACTAATTGATAAAAAAATAACTCACTCAAAATCAATATGTTAATATTTTAATCATGTTTTTTTTTTTCATTTGTCTGTTTATCTCCCTTTAACAATCCTAATGCCAAGGGTTGCATTCTTTTAAGTTGTATAATGGGTTGGTAGCCTATAAAGAAAATTCATTTTTTTTTTGTTAATTAAGTTATTATGGGCCCAATAAATTGGTAACCTACTTGGCAAATCTCCCCATCACTAATTAATTAGGTACATATTTAACTAAACTCACTTGCTTTGTAGATAGCAATTTTTTCTGCAAGTAAGATTTTTGTCATCATATCTGAGTCATTCTCGTCATTATTGATTTTCTCTAATGATAATTGCTTCATATCTAATGCATCCCTTATCCAATGGTATTGAACCTCGGTATGCTTTAACCTTGAATGAAAGGTCAGATTCTTATTGAGATGGATTGTACTTTAACTATCACAATACTAAAACATAAGTTTCTTGAGATAATCCTAATTTTTGTAGGAATTTTTGCATCCACAAGAGCTCCTTAGTAGCTTCTATAATGACTATATTTTTCCTTTGTAAAATATAAAGCAACACATTTTTGTAGTTTGGATTTCCATGATACCACTCCTCCTACAAAAGTCATCATATAAATAGAAATAAACTTCCTAGAATCCACATAACATCGTTGGACAATAAAGACTAAATTCATGCATTTCATAAGTATAGGGACCTAACATGGTCAAACTTTGAAATAGGGACTAAAATCAAAATCACATTATAGTTTAAAGACTAAAAACTTAGTTAACCCAAACTAACATCTCTCTTCTACCAAGCTTTTTATCAACTAGATCCTTAAATATGTAACCAAAATCATCACGACCATAATCAAGGAATATATATACTATTTATACTTCCCATCAAACTTAGATATTTCATCTTTGGGAATGTGAACAAATGTTTTACAACTAACACTCTCAAATGACTATAGAAAACATTTTTTCCTTTTTACACCCTCTAAGGGACATCACCATCAAGAGGAATAGAATGAGAGAGGTTAATCAAGACCGCTACAATTCTCAATGTCTAATCCTAGAAAGCTTTAGGAATATCTTCTTGGTAGCATTTATCTAATCCTATCATTAATTGTGTGATGCATTCTCTTTGCAATCCCATTGTATTGAGGTGTCTTTGAAACTATCTTCTCAAGCTTCATGTCATCCTCCTTGCATTATTTCTCAATAGGACCTTTATATTCACCACCATTATCCACTCTAACACATTTCAATAGACTGCTATTTCTCTTTCAACACTCGCACGTAAATGTTGGAGCACATAAAGTTCGTGGTTTTTGGATTTCAAAACAAAAGCTCAAATATTTCTAGAATGGTCATCAATAAAAGTAACAAAAATAAGAGCAACCATTAATTGATTTAGCATGCATAGTGCAAACATCAATGTGTATTAAAGTCAAGATATGTGGTTTTCTACATGGAGGATAAATGTAAAAAGAAACTCTATATTACTTACCAATAGACAATCAAAACAACTTTCAAGAGATGTACCTCTAACATAAAGAAACACTTGTCTTGCAAGTGTAGCAATGCCTTTATCACTCATGTGACCAAGCTAAGGTATATGGAACAATCCTCAATTGCATTCACTTGGGTATAGAAAACATTGTTGATGTCCAATAAAGAGTATTTCACTTTTCTCCCTTTTCTACCACCAATTTCCCTTTAATGCACTCCCATTTTCCATCACCAAAGGAATTATAATAACAATCTTCTTTAAGTACCTATATAGAGATCGTGATGAGGCAAATATCATGGAGGTGTCTAATGTTCTTCAGATGCGGCTTGCAATCGACATTAGTCTCCAACCAAATTTCTCTAATTCTAACAACCTTACTTACCTCTTGGTCTCCCACCATCACGGGCCCGAAATTTCTAATAGTGTAAGATGTGAAATAATCATGGTGTGGTGTAACATCAAATGAGGCAACAAAATCAATAACCCAGTGATACTCATGGCTACTAAGATTAACAAAGTCATCTTCATAAACAATGACAATTTCACCATAAGATATAATTGCAGTAGTAGTTTTATGTTTATCTTTTGTTATCATCTCCTTTATCCCTTGATCTCTCTTGCTTCAGAATCTTGTACTCTTTAATCACCTGTCCTGATTTATCACAATAGAAACATTTGATGTCTTTCTTTAGTCATAACTTCCCTCTTGACTTGATACGATCGTTAAATCTCTGAGAATTTCTATACATATTTCTTCTTCTTGATTCCATAACTATAAACTTCATTTGGAGTTGAGGAAATAACCTTACTATTACCGTTCCTCCTAATTTCTTCATTTAAAAGGTTATCCTTAACCATGTCAAAAGTTAATTTCCAATTAGAAGTAGAGTTTCTCAGATATACCATTAATGTCTCTCAATTGTTTAGCAATGAGCTAAGCAACAAAAATGTTAGTAGTTCATCATCTAATATAATCTCCATAGTGATTAACTTAACTAATTCACCATATTTTGAAAACTACTCACATATTCAACCATTGAGAAATCATCCTTGTATTTCCAATTTACTAACATCCTAATAAGGAATGCCTTGTTTAAGTAATTTTTAGACTCCAACAATTAGCTTAATCTCTTCCATATGTTGTAAGCTAGAGTGTCACCTGATACATGATAAAAAACAAATTGATTTATCCATTGCCTAATCACACCAATAGTCTTCCTATTTTTCTTCTTCCAATCTTCCTCAAATTTATATGCTACTTTAACACCTTATTCCTCGATAAGTTCATAAAATTCTTTGCAAAATAACAAATCTTACACCGAAGATTTTCATATTAAATAATTGATAGAATCCAATTTAATTATAGTTCCAAAACCACCACTATCTCTCATCTTTAAAGTACAAACCAAAACTTCTAACTAGAGTTCTGATATCAATTGTTGGAAAGATAACAAAATTAAAGAAAAATAATATGCAAAACAATGAGATGTAACAAATGAAAAAAAAAAAAAAAACAAAAAAAACAAAAAAATTTTAAAAAAAAAAAAAAAAAAAAAAAAAAAAAAACAAAAAAAAAAAAAAAAAAAAAAAAAAAAAAAAAAAAAACCAACAAACACAAAATAATTTTAACGTGAAAAAGCTTCAACATGAAAGAAAAACTAAAAAAAAACATAATTCAGTCAAAACTTCAACTAATAATAAATTCTCTTGGAACCTCCAGGATCAACTAAAAAAATACTTTTTTTCACCAACAAGATGAATAATAAAAAAAATACCTCAATAGATATCTAACTAAACAACCAAAAGAACAAAATATATGAGAGGTAGTATAATAATTAATAGCTAATAACCCATAAGAAAACATCTCTTTCTCATTTTCTTAATTAAATTAGCATGGTCTAATAAATTTGTGACCTTGACAACCTATTTGTCATGAGGATTAAAAAATAAATAAATAAAACCAGACAAAAGAAAAAAAAAATGAAAATATATTATTGCAAGGAGACATCATTTTTTAAAATTAAATTTTGGAAGGCTGTGTTCAGAACTAACAATTTTACATCAACTCTTTCTCTGCTAAACTTTTAAAAAACAATAAAATTTATAAACTTTAAATTTTTAACATTGTTCAAGAAATTTTGCTAATTTTTATATATGACATAATTTTACAAGTGTAGTCTCAGTCTGATGTATTTTTTATATATATTATTTTTGATAGTCCATTGGATCATTCCCAAATAAGTTCTTCTGCATATCAGTTTTCACAAACCAAACATTTGTACATTACATATATTTTGGTCCACAACTAGTGGTATTGAAATATCACATATATAAGACACCTGAATAATATAGATTGAGTTGAATAGGACATTGCTTCATATAAAGTGTGACAACTTTGTTAAAAAATTAGGTTTTGAAAAATTCAAGACAAACCAATCTTCTGCAACAAGAATTTAAGCACGAAATACCTAGTTTTTAAACAAAATAATCACAACATAAAGTGCACTCTTTTTTGTTAAAAGAAAAACACACAACACAATTTAAGAGGTTTTAAGAGAAACAAATAAACTGAATTTTACATTTTAATTTGATAGTTGAGAGAGTTTTTAAGTGGGTTTAATGTAAAAAAAAAAAGGTTAATATTTAAGATAGAATTTGTAAAAGAAAAAAAAAAAGCAGAACACTTCTCTGCATAGTTATAAAAATGAGATAATAAAATAATAAACAAGAATGTCCCATAATGAAAAGATACATGGCAACATCAATTAAAACTTTTTTGCTTTATTTTTTAAGAAGTGGATTTGGATATATTTTTGACCATGGGTAGCCCATTTGAGAGGCACACCGATTTGTGTTAATGTCTTTGGTCCCTCTTGGATCCTTGTGGGTCCCATTATTCTAGAATCTTCAACATTAAGGAAAGCTAGTCCATTACATTAAGGTACCTCCCCTCATACAAAAATCACTAGAAGGAACTTTGAAATGATATTTAAAAGTATGCTTCATTATTTTCCCATAGTGAGGAAACACCATGGTCTTGCTTAATGCAAACCAACACATATAAGTAGTATAGTGTAATCTAATAATAATAATAAATTACTTAGATCCAACAAATCTAAAACTTTCATGAAAATATTAATGAATTACATGTAATTTAATTAACTAAACATGTGGGTTGTAATGATGTTGGTGATCTCTCAAAATTATTCGTCACTTTTTTATGATGTGGTACTTTAACACACAAATTTTTAAATTCAATTGACAATATCCTTTATTACCTTTTATTTTTTTCTTTTAAAAATGCAAAAAATTATTTTCTTATGAATATTTTATCTTTGGAATACGTGTTAAATGAATGCAAATGTGTCACCGTATATTTTTTTTTTAATTTAAAGAAAGTTATATAAGGATATTTTTTTAAGAAAAATAATTTTTTAATAATTATTTTTGATAACTTTTCTGAGCTGATATTTTTTAATTGGTTTTGGACTATACAGAAATGAAGAAATAAAAAATGGGAAGCCACTTATAAGATGTCATCTCAACTTGTAAGAGAAAATTATCAAAATTAGTTGTTAAAAAATCATTTTCCTTTTTATAAAAAATATATATATGTAATTGATCAACCACAAGTCCATAAAGATAATATTATTGAAGTTAATTTTTATTTTGGAGTTAAAATTTTTCGTTACGGATTTGTCCTAAAAAACTATTTAAAAGATAAGTAAATAAAGTTATATTTATATCATCTTTAATTTTGATTCTTAAATAATGTAAAACTATTGAATAAATCACAATATTATTTAAAAAATATATATTGAATATATCACAATATTATTAAAAAAATAACAATGTTGTTTTAATCAGATAAAATTTAAATTCCACTAGTATAAGAAGAGGATTTGACTGCAGTTATTTTTGACATTCTGTCCCAGTTCTATAACCGAAGCATATAAGACCGAGATAAAAAAAGGTCAGCATTTGGCCTCGGGTGTGCAAACCAAAGCAAAAGCACGACCTGTAGATTTTGAACCCTAGCTACCATCTTCTTCATGCTACCGCCACATGCAGATCAGTCGACCATCGCAGCCTCGTTGGAGCACCGCGAATACAAACCCACGCACAACACCTTTTTCCTTGCGAAATGGGCATAGCCTCGCACCACCATTGCAGTCTCGAACGTCGTGACACACCACCTCTACAACACGAGCAGATCGAAAAACATCGTCACGAGAATGAACATTCCAGCGCCTGCACCGCAAGTTCAGCCTCACCGTGAGCTACATTTGAAATCGCTTGCACCTTGAAACATCATCTTGACGCTCATAAAAACCCTAATCATTCCACCAAGCCCCTGCAATGAGAAAAGAAACCAGCGACGCATCATCGGAGCAAAACGCACAACAGAACCACTATGAGTCCAACGTCGCTCCTCTCATGTTCACGAATCAACCACGACTTCATCACGAACTACTCCACGCATCTACTTTCGTCAACGTCAAAAAACATGAAACTGCAGTAGGAACGCACGACGAAGACGTTATGGTGGTTCTGAATCGCGCAACAAAGGTTCAATTTAGGGACGAAGAAGAATAGTGTTGCAATTCACAGTTTGGGAGGACCTAAATAAGATATATGACATCGATTCAATTAATAATCGAGGTCTAAAGTAGACACTACCTCTGTCCTGTTCCACCCGAGATAAAAAACTCTGCATGCCAATGCATTTTTGAAATTTTGAGGAACTCTGATGCCTTATAGGCTTTGGTCACATTGTGACCGAAACAGAAAACCCTTTACTGCTTCGGTTGTGAGGTGGACCGAGGCAAAAAAGTTCAAAATAATTGCAAAAATATCATTACATCCTTATAGGCTTTGGTTATAACACCGAAAGCCTGGAAGGCGATATAAAATCACTAAATTGCACTAGTGTTCCAAACTTTTAATTTAGTCAAGAAACAAATCTATACTAGTTTATTCAAGTATGGTCAATGATATATTTACATTAGAATTTCACACTTATTTCTTTTGGATTAAAAATTGACTTAAACAATTTCACTTGTTTTTTTCTTTTTTTACTTCAAGCTCTTTAATAGCTGTGACTTCTCTTGACACTTGAACACTCAAATTTAGGAATCAGGGCATAAGGTGGTTTTGAAAACTAGACTTTCCATATAGAGGTTTTTGCTTTGTCCATCACAATTTGGTGAAAGGTACCTTTTAGGAAAAAGTGGACCATGCAGTCTAAAAATCGTGACCATTCTTCATACATAGCATGGTCCCTAAAACTCTCACAACATGACTTCACCAAAATTCAGGATCAGAAGAAAAAAAACTTGAAACAAAGTGAGTTTCACTGCTCACAATTTTTCAAATCAAGGCATTTGAAAACTTATTAACTCACTCTCATTTCAACTCATTTCACTCAAAATCAATTTCACAAAACTCAAATCATATACAGTTTGAAGAAATTGTTAAACACAAACACACACCAAGAACACAAGAATTTCTTGGTCTTTCCATAAACAGAATCATTTTGTTCCTGTACAGAATGAAAAGTGTCACCACTCACTCTTCACATGAAGCTCAATAATAAACATGTCACTCTCCACAGTTCTCCCACTAAGAACTACACCCCACCACCATCAACTACCTAACCTAAAGCAAAGGTGCTTCACTTCACTTCTTTTCTTATTTAACCTAAACATTCTCTTCTTTTTCACTCATTCATGAGAACAGACACACACACCCCAACACACTACACTACACTGCAGAAATGGAGCTTCAAGACACTGCTGCAACTCGTGTATCAATTGGATTTCCTCTCGGACTAGCCCTTCTCTTTGTCTGTTTACTCTTCATTTGTGGATTTTTCTGCTGCTGCTTACATTGGAGCAAGCTTCAATCTTTTCTTCACTCTCATGGCATCATCAACATTCAATCTTTGCAACAGACTCAAATGCAATCAGAGCTTGCTTCCCCCTACCACAAACCAGCTTTTCCAGTTGTGGTAATCATCATCACTCTTCCTAACTCTTCAATACAAAAAATTCATCAACTTACCGATAAATTTTACTACATCGACTAGAAATAAGGCAAATTTAGAGTATATAAATGGATACAAACTTCATCTTAGATTTAAATTCATGTTATACCGTTAGTATTTCAATTGAATTCTTAAATTTGTATGCAGAAGTTGTATAGTTGTTAACAATAAGTTTTCTGACATTGAATTTAATGGTATGCAGATGATGAAGCAGAATTATGCAGAGAGTTTGCCTGTGCTGATGCCGGGGGATGCTGTTCCAAAATTCATTGCCACAGCATGTCCATGTCAGCCTCCAAGAGATGAAAGGATCACAATCCATGTGCAGAAGGAACCATCCACTGAATTTTGCAGTGGCAACTGATACAGTTTCTGGTTTCAACTTTCAAGCCAAAACCTTGAACAATTCAGGGTGGAATATATATATATATAAATAAGAACATATATATATATATAATATATGTTGGAACTTCTCACACAAAGCTTTGTGAGGAGTGAGATGTTGGAAGAAGCATGCAAGAAGGTGCCATGAAATTATTTGATAACTTTGTGCTGAGTGGGGTGATACTGATACACCATGAAGACTGAAGGTGCTGTAAGATACAGAGTCTAAAACCCATTTGATTTTTTTTTTCAGAATGGGAAGAAAAGGGATGAATCATCAACCTGTCTCTTTTTCTTTTACAAAAAAAAAAAAAAAGCTGATTGAAGGATGCTTTTTTTTTTTTTCCTACTCTTTTCAAGTTCAAACTAAAGTTTTGAACGTGGAGTTTATTGGAATGATAATATGTGATTTTATGAGTTTCTAATTATTTTAATGTTTTTCACTGAAATTCATTTAAATGATCTCCTTTAACTTATTGGCATGGTATCTTAAAAAAAAAATCTCATTAGAGCTTCATACTATGCAATGTATGGTTGGTAGTTATAAAATGAAGATGTAAAATTATAAATACAACAACTATAAGGAAATAATGTTTAAAAATGAAATAACTTGTTATAATAAATTACTAGGACACTTAATAGAATGGAGAATTAAATCTATTTATATATTTATATATATATATATATATATATATATATATATATATATATGTGAAATAAATATATACAGATTTTTGGAATATCAATATGGATTATATAGAGAGAGGATTTATTAACTTACAACGCTTTTTTTAATTTTTTTTTGTTGAAAACACCACTTACTTTTTAGAGGAGTGTATCCAATAATATCATGAATTATGAAATACCCAAATCACATTTGCATTTCAATAAAAGTTACTTAAAAAGTAGTCAAAAGCACTCCATGCCAAGTCATTTTTATATATGTAGCTTCAAAAAATAACCTTTATTTAGATTGCCATGTAATAAATTATATAAGTTCATGCCCAAGTTACATTATATTAATAATAGAAGTTTGGATTCTCTATTGGTTGTTCTATGTTGTTTTTCTGTTATGTCTTCAAAATACACTTATGGTCATTAATTTTAAAATTTTAAAATATATTAAAATTATATTTAAAGTATCAAAATAATGTATATGTGTTTTTAATACTCAGCAAAAGACAACAACAAAAAATTCAGCAGAAAAACCAGACTCTATTAATAGAGACTTCAATTACAAATACTTCTAGACTTTTGGAATGTTGCCTTGCAATTTCCACTTTTGGATAGGTTTTATATATATATTATGGTTAGCTTTATTAGTAATGAAATTCAATTTATTTTTCAATAATAGAGCCCATAAAATCCATAATTGTCAAAATTATAATATATAATCAATACTCACATGCATTTGAACACATTTAAATTTAAAAATTCAGGAGGGGTAACACAGTTGGAAGCATGGCAAATTAAATAAAGAGAAGAACAAAGTGTATGAATATAAATTTTCATAAAAATGACTACAAAAATCATATATAATTATAAATTTTAGTTTTATAGTATAATTTATAGAATAAATTCTCACATTATAAAAGCTTGTTATTATGAAATCTTTAGACTTTCACCCATTATGTGATGAAATATGGCTAATTAACATTTTTTTTTTCTGAGTTGGTGAGATTGAAGGAGTAAAGATTATGACACCATGGAAAAGTTCATCCTTACAAATCTAAGCAAAGGTACCAAATAAGTTTTGAAGAGAAGACAAAGAAAGCAATCAAAACTAATCAAAACTAGAAGGCACTACCTATTTTCAATTCACTTTTTTCCATCATCATTACATTGTACTTCAAAACAATGAGCTTTTTCTTCACTCCTAATTTTATATTTTCTTTTCAAGAAATGAAATACATAATTGCTTTAGAAAAGCTGCTTTTGAAAAAAGAGTTACTTAATTGAAAGAGTTACACGTTATTTGGTTGCCCAAACTCATTCATGATTGAATTCATTGTTTGCAATATTACATGCTTGACTATTTTTAATATTATGTTTGCATACTTTTATATTTCGCCTAAAAGCAAACTTTTGTGAAAACATGATTAGGTTTGCCAAAATTAGTTTCTGTTATGTAATTAAACATGTGTCGAAATGGTCCATGATGAATGTTTGGTATAACACACTATGCTTTGAAAATGTCATAGTTATATATCGAATGTCCTTGAGAAATCTAGGGTTATTGTTTTGTAAAAGTGGATGAATTTTATTTACAACTTCAATTGTGTATGGAAGTGTAAATAACAATAGTTATATATCGAAACGTTGTTGAAAAATAGACATTTATAAGTGAGGATTAGTATACGATTATTATTATGTTAGGAATCCAAGTGTGAATCTAAGTACCACTTTGGTTAGAAAAGAGAAAGTAGAGCACTATATAAAGATAAAAGACTCATAAATCTATTTTCTTCAGTTTTTGAGTTGAAAGTGATGTCAATTTCTTATGTGGTTGGACTTAGGTCTCAATTCCTTTTGCAACAATGATTTCTTTCCATCCAAGTGACCATCTTAGTTTTTCTTTCACAAAAGGTTTATCTCCATTATCACGTTGTCTGCAACTAATTTCCAACAATAGGGTCTTGTTTTTGTTCTATGCTCGTTCCCTCTACTAGCAAGTTAATATTATTTAATTTTTTCATTACTTTTAAGTCAACCACACTATGCATCCCATATATGCATGTGTGATTTGTGTACAATGAGTGTAATAGCTATTACAAAAACCCAAGTCATGGAACTTATGGTGCATTTTGTTTGTTTCTGTTGGGAAACATTATGAACAACAGGCTCAAAACACTACTTTAGGCATTCAGAAAAAGAAGATTTAAAAAAAAAAATTATAATCAATATTTTTTTATTAAATTAATTATAAAATTATGTTTAAGAAAAAAAATGCTTTAAAAAATAGTTTATTACTAATATAGCTCTATTAAATTAATTATAAGTTTATGTTTGAGAATAAAATTTAATTAAATTATTATTAATGTATGTTAATCTTAATTGGTATTAAAAATGATAATTAATTAGTTAAAACATTTTCTTAGTAAGTTATAGTTATAGTTATCTTTATTCTATTATAATGAATTTGGATTATATTTTCTTCTTTTATCTCCCTACAAGTTCTTTTGTCTCTCCTCGCTTTCTTCTTTTCTAAGATTCTTTTTTTAGGGTTTTGACAGATTACATTCTTTGAATCTCATTTATCCATGTGTACCAATTTTTTCATCATCATTTCTGGTTAGTATATTTTTTTTATTTGTGTTGTTGCTATTTTTATTCTATTTTGGATTTGTATTAGAATTAGAAATGTGTTTCTTTTGCTCAGTTTTGTTTTTCAATAATTTTCAATTTACGAATTTCGAGAGTTTTTTTTGTAATATATCTTGACGAGGAACTGAAATTTTCCTACAACACTATTAATTAGATTATGAATTAATTTTTTGGTAGATAATAGATTAATTGGATTATAATTCAAAGTTGAGTTTTATGTAGAAAGATAATTCAAGTTTAGAAAAAAAAGACTTACTATCGAGTTGAGAAAACAATATTTTTTAATTATTGTTATTAATGATTAATCTTAAAATATACTCTCTAGGTTAGTGAAAAGTGAAAAAATTGAGACTTGAGAAGGAGGAAGAGACTTTCTAACTTCAAGATATTACAAGTCTACTATCGAGTTTACTTTTTTGATAACCAGAACCAAATTTTATTGCTTTAATTCATTCGTTTTATTATATACTTATCTTTTGTAGTGTTTTCTATATTATAATTTTTTATTTCATACAAAAATATATAGATATGTCAATTGAAAATTTTGAAACAGGCTAGTCAAAAATCCAAAAGAAGAGAAGAATTAAAGTTTTAATTTTATCACAAAAAGGAACAATGAATAAATTTTAAAAAAATATATATAAGAAATTATTTAGAATCGATTACTTTTTTATATTGTAGATAAACAATAATCACACTTCAAAGTAGATTTGAACAATTTAAAATATATGAAGATATTTTTAATTTTTTTATTTAGTGTTAAAAAATTAAAGTCACTAGATTGTACATTTTTTGAAAGAAAAATGCTTAAATCTTAAAAAAATCTTTAAAACATGATAATTTGTTAGATATTGATTTATTTTCATAATTAAATATGTTAAGGGAAATTATAGGTTTGGAAAATGATAAATCAATTGACATTCTTAATTGTATATAAAAAAATAAATTCTTCTCCAAATGCATATATAGCTTATAGAATAATGTTAACAATTTGAGTGTCAAAAAGATTAAATGGATAATAAAGATAATAAAACTTATTTAAGATCAATCATGTCTCAAGAAAGATTAAATGGATTAACCTTATCATTTATGGTAAAAGAATTGTTAAATAAAATTAATTATGATAATTTAATAAATAATTTTGCATCAAAAAATAAATTTTAAATAAAAAGCCTAATTTGTTAAGTTTGTTTTAGGTCTCCTAAACTTTTGAGCCACTCTTGTATTATCAATTAAGAACTAGGGGTGGCAATTAGGGTCTGGCCTATCGGGCCAGCCCGTAGGCCCATGAAAAAAATGCGGGGCGGGTCAGGGTAGTGAGCTCGCAGGCCCGCATAAGCTCGCAGCCCGGGCGGGCCATCTCGCAAGCCCGCATAAATAAATAAAAAAACTTTCACTTGTGTATATTAATTCTTGTATAACTGGAAAAGACAAGTATTATGTATTTTTTAATGTGCTAAAATTTAAAGAATACATTGTGTATGTCATAGTATGAATATGATGAAAATGTTGAATTATCAATTTATCATCCAACTCCCCAAAGTCTTTACTTAATTTTGTGAATTTCTTAAAGTTTCTCAAATTTTAAACATTTAAAGTTTTATCATAAAAATTTAAAAAATAATTTAAAAATAAAATAAAAAAAAGCGGGCCTGCCCGTAGGCCAAGTGCGGGGCGGAGCAAGCTAGTGATTATAGCCTGCATAAATTGTGCGGGGCAGGGTGGGCCAGTCCGCAATGTGCGGGCCTTATGCGGGTCGGGCCAACCCGCATTGTCATCCCTATTAAGAACATTAAAATAAAAATAAGGATAGAAAAAGATATAATATGAAAACCCTAAAACCGGAGATAAATTATGATCATTTTCTAAAGGCAACTACAAAATAGCACTATGTGAAAATTTGTACAAGACATAGACCAATCTATGACCCCAAGTATACCCACACTCTTCAAAGTAAGAATTTATCCAAACCTTACAATACTCTACTACAAGAGTACAACAAAAGTTAAATACAAGCTTAAATTATTATTAACTTGAGGCAACTAAAACCATTGACTTAGAATCCATTATATAATCACCAACACCCACTCCCTTACATATTTTAGTTGATATGGGACTTCTCAAGATGCATAATTTTGATCATACTCAACAATCTCCATCATGATTAAAATAGACATCTTCAATGTTTACACCAACAATCATATTCTACCAATTCATCGCATCAACACGACGTTCACAATTATTCTTCCATCAAAATTCTCTTTGCAACTTCAGTAAAGAAAGGTGTTTCTCTAACAATAAAAAATTAATTGTGGAAAGATTAGACTAAGCTATAATAAAAAAAACATACTATGAAAAAATCCAACCAAATGATATCACTTTTTGTAAAAAGCGCATCATCAGTTAATTTATTTGTATTTGAAATTAACTGTAGAAAACAAAGGCTTTTCACGTAGAAAGAAGGAAAAAAAAGGATGAATGGAGATGTTGAGGAAGAGAAAAAGAAATCAAAAAGAAGGTTATTTGTGAAGTAATTAGTCAGGTTTTGAATTAATATTGTAATATAAAAGTTTATGCAACCATACTAATTAACCTAATAATACAACAATGAATTCAAACATGATTTTGCCAAAAATCATTACACAATGAAAAATCTCGTACTTGAAAAAAAAAAAGAGACGTGAAGAAGAGATTTGAAAGCTAAATGGTAAAGGAAAGAATTGATTGAGAGAGATTGGTGAAGAAAAGAAAAAGTAGATTGACTAAAACAATTTGATAGAAACTAAAATAGCCCTTTTGATTTAAGAAAATATATTTTTTTTAATTATTCTTTAGAATAGTGAAAATACAAATGTGGGTTTATTATTAATAAAAGGAAGTGCAAATAGCAACTATAATATATTTAAAGGAAAAACATGCTCAGCCCAATATAATATATAAGATAAATTCATTTCAAACCCAACATCAAGGAAAAAAAAAATGTAAACCTTCAAAGTATTTTTTTAAAAATTTGTACCTTTTATTAAACCCCATGTTTGTAAGCATAAATGTGAACCTTAAGTAAAATTACATTTGAACATATATATTTTTATAGGCACATTTATATTAATAAAATATCTTTAAGTAAATATGTTAGTAGAGGTATGTTTAGATAAACCTTTTTAAGAATAGAAAAAAATAAGAAAGGTAAAATGAGATTTTAAATAAATTATAAAATTAGTTTATGTCTAAGTTGATTTGTAGAAACTCTCTTACATATTTTATCTAAAAATTTATTTTCTTTCAGTTTGTTTATAAACTATTTCGAACTTATAGATAAGTTTAATTTATTTTGTTTTCTTCTAATTTTTCGCTTGGAAAATTTTTGAAGACTTCCTTCCTTAGTTATTGACCGTTGGATGCCACTTTGGTTTCGGCTCGACATTTCTAGAGAACCCAGTTAAAGCCCATTCCTAAATGACTGGGAGGTGGTGAAGAAATTTGTGGGGTATAGAAAGAAATACTTAAATAGCCTCAGAATAGGTGGGTTTGTTAATGGATGGGTTTGTTAGAATGGCCTAGTCTCAGTCCATAGAAAAAAAAATAGCATTCAAAAAAAAAAAAAAGAAATATCAACCGTTTGATTAGTTATTTTATAAAAAAATAAATTTTAAAAAATAAACATAAATAATCATATGATATTATAAAAAAAAAAGGTTACACATTGCTAAGAGTTGG
>Ga0214542_1000212_pt1 | contig 92901 bp, 31 predicted proteins | sample CNSS1metaG_FD_160096 | JGI IMG/M metagenome (GOLD analysis project Ga0214542, IMG submission 160096) | Root nodule microbial communities from cowpea collected in UCLA plant growth center, Los Angeles, California, USA - CNSS1 | ecosystem: Host-associated > Plants > Roots > Nodule | place: USA... | reverse complement strand
TATATATATATATATATATATATATATATCACAATAGATATTTTATGATAAAGTACAAAAATATACTTGACCAAAAAAGCAAGTATGTGTTTGATCATACTGAATAAATATCACAAGCAAATCGCGTCTAAGCGCGTGCCACTTTTTTAAGAATCAGTGTTTTATGTTAAGTTTTACAAACTCATTATTATTATCAGTAAGAAAAATAAAAATTGAGATCGTTCATATAAACTTCTCTTATCGTGAATTTCAACTTTTGATCTCTCCAAGAAAAACCCTACTACTCACAGAAAAATAAAAGTAGTAGGAGATGCATATATATATATATTCATGCATGAGATATATATAATGAAAATAAGTTACGTGTAAAAGATGAGTAAGCATATGTAAGTAATTGATTAATTTTACCTGGTAAGTCCCATGGTTCACACTTGTAGAGATCAACTTCTGGAATGATTTCCAACTCAATCGTTCGGCCATTGATCTTCCTTTTAAGGTAATAAGCAACGAGTTCTTCGTCGGTAGGGTGGAACCTAAAACCAGGAGGCAAAACAGGTGCCATTTGTGTATTTTTATATATACTTTGGAGCTTCTTCTTCCTCTTAACTTATCCTGAACAACTTGGAATAGAGATTATGCAGAAGCTTGAATTCCCTGGCATGCAGAAAATGAAGCGAAAAGCAACATGTTAACAGAAGAGAAGCATATGATAGAAAGATGAGAAACATAATAGAGAGAGAGAGACCTTAAGAAGGAAGAAGAAGATCCAAAGAAGAGATGGGTGGAATGTGGGGCTTGCTTGGGGTTTTGATAAAGAGGACAAAAAGAGAATTGAAGAGAGAGAAGATTCGGAGAAAAAAAAAGTTTGATGTATGGGCCCAGGGTTGTGTCATCCTTTCATCTCTTTTTCTTTTTTAACTACTTTTTATTTGTTTTTTTGATCAAATACATGGATTCCTGTTATCTTTCATATCAAGTTTATATCTACTAATTAATTAATTATGATTTTGTTTTGTTCTTCACCCATTGATCCTATGCTTCTTGGTTGTTCTTTCTTGGATTCTAAGTTTATCCACCTACATACAACTAGCTACTATAGCAGCAGCATCATGTCACCCTAGGAGTATTCCAAAGAAGGAAACTTAGAAAAAAAGACAACCTAGGACGGCTCTTCTTAACTGAACAAACGGTTCTACCTTTCACATTTCTTTCTTGCATGTCTTCAAATTATGTTAATATAATGTTTTTATTCTTTTAAAAATAACTTATCTTAAAATTACTTTTAATTAGCCTAAACCATTAGCTGATCAAAAAAGAAAATATGATAGTAAAGCTTTACTTAATTAACTTTGGGTAAATGGTAAGTATTAATATATATATATTTTTAGTATAATAAAAAAATTACAAATTTATTATATATATTTTAATTTTGTTAGTTTTATTAAAAAGAAAAAAATATAATGTTAATATGCAATTAATGTTAAAGGAGTCTTTTATTCTTTATTTTTTGTTTTGGAAAATTAAGATGTCGAATGATTCCCTTCAAGGTTAATTGCTTAGTAATGCTACATTTAAAAAAAAAAAAATACATGTGAGAATTGTTAAAATAAAAATAAGTGATCAATCATATTAACCATTAATAGAGGTCAAACAATATTAACAAAATGAAAATTATTGTATTAAGATCGTAGTTTTTTTTTTTTATTTTACTAAAAAATAAACACGTCAATACTTGTTGAACTAACCGGCTTATTATTTACCCATTAAATTTTAAATATTTTATAAATTTAGATATTTCTTATTTAGTTTTTATCTAAAAAAATTATATTTTGTTTAGATATTTTTTAACTAAATACCTTATCATGTGATTTCTTTTATCAATAAAATAGTGTGATCGTTATATTTGTCTTTTTCTTCCCAACTTCTCATTATTTCTTTATTTTTTAAACTTAGCAAACTTATCGGTGAACTCATATGCTTGAAGAGTGAAGGAATAATTTGATCATTGAGTTTGAGGAGATTAGAGAAGAAGAAAGTAATTGATGAATAAGTTGGGGGAGAGAACACAAAAATCATAAATCCTCATTCTCAACAAAAATAAAATAGTATATTGAGACAAACAACATTTTTAATTAAATTAGGATAAAAATGATTTAAGTACATATTAAGAAGTATGTTTAAGTTTAACTCATTGAAAAATATTCTTAATTTAACCTTTTTTTAGGAAGTGTATTTAAGTTTAACTCATCATTATAAAATTAATTCATAAAATGAAAAGTATTCTTAATTTAAAATTCTTTTTAAGAAGAAGACAAAGTAGTCCACTTAATTAAAATTAAAATTTGTAATTCTATCTAATTGGTGAAGAAGACTCTAATATTATATAAAAAATAAATTTTAAGTTTAATTTAATTTTATAAAATTAACTTAATAAGAATTATCTTATTTAATAAATTTTAAATTAATGATCTTCGTAATATTGCTAATTCACAATATAACAACATAAAAAAAATTAAAAGTTAATGATCATACATGGTTTCTCCAATTAGCAATATTGTATTTAAAAATAAAAATAAAGAAAAAGTAGAGAAGAAACTGGGTGTAGTTTGAGCACATGGAGAAGAAATGAATTAAAATGGAAATGGGACCCACGTGGGACCAGCTTTTGCCACGTGAACGATTAAGTAATCCACTTGGCATGGCATGATGACTTGTAAGATATCTCATGCTTTTTCCATTCTCTCTCTCTCTCATGCTTTCCCTTTCATGAATGCATCATTTGGTGCTTTTCTCCTTTATCAGTTTATGCTTTCTTTGCTTTTTCTTCTTACTCTCCCATCCAATTTACAACAACTTCATTTTTCTTTGTTTTTCCTCTCTCTTTACTTTAAAAACATCAAATTCAATCTCTGCTTCTCATAGTAAAAAATAGGACTTAGATTTCTTTCAATTGTTGAAGAATAAGAATGACGTTTTCAGTCAATTTGAATATCAAACACTTTTATTCTAATTCGACCAATATCAAGTTTTAACTGCTATTACCCATTTGAACTAACGTATAAGCTTAATTGAGTTGTCTTATTTTCTTTCTATTATTATATACTGTTATAAATATTCTTCATGTTTATTTTCATATTAATTAATTTTTCAAAAAATTTATGCATGAATGCTAAGTATATTTCTGTCCAGAGGAAACAATCACACATATATTTAGATGTCCAAAAATCTATAAATATATATTGATTTCACATTAAGTATTTATTTAATTTTTCATTCACTCTTATATCATTATATTTAAATATTTTTTAAATTTTTAATGACTTGAATGTTGAAAAATATTCTCTAAGTCGAACTCTCCTTAGAATTATAAATTCGATATTTAAAGATTCTTTTATTTCATTTCATTCAAATCACTTTCTCTTTTGGATAAAAACATATATTTTTAACGAAATCTAAAATCATAAAAACTTAAAAATAGTAAAATGTCAATTTTACCTAATATATTGTTGGAGTATTTAGATTGTCTCAATATAATTTTTCTAACTTGTTCTGTACATTCAATAATTTTATATAACTTAGAAGTCAAGGTTAATCTTAATTTTCTTCTTCTATCATTTAAGACGTTTTTTAAGGACAAAACCATATTGGAGCTTGAGTCTTCAAAGTAGACAATATTTTAAGAACGCAGTGATTGATTATAATGATGTTGTCAAGTTTGTGGTCGGAACATTGGTGTCGATTCTGAGAGCGAAAACTCTCCTAGCCCTTGACCGAGGAACTTATAAGCGTAATTTAAATACTCATTCCACCATCTGAGACGTCTTTTAAGAATTCTTACTTTCTGAGACGTCTTTTAAAGACAAAATTGTAACGGAACTCCAGTCTCTAAAGTGGACAATATCTCAAGAAGGCGATGATTATCCTAACAATATGTGTAATATAGTTCATTAATTATATAATAGTCATGTTTAATTTGTATACAAGACAAAAGATTAATAAATAGTACAATGCACCGCTCATATAATAATTCATAATATTAGTAAGTATATTTTCATAAAGACTTGTTCTCAACAATATTATTACAATATCATTATAGCTCGACTGAAAATAAAAAATGTCTTTATTAATAAGAGATAGGTTTAAGGAGCAATATTACCAAACTAACTATGCAAATTATGAGTTAGCATTGCCAATGCAGTTGAAAAGCATACCCAGATGTTATTAATTATTACTCTTTATTTCCCTTATTTTAACTCAAGCCATCATCATATAAGAGAGTTGGCTAAAGACTAAAGCAGCAAATTCTAATACAATGAGAAAAACCAGGAACAAGGCAGAACCATTCACTGCCATGAGGCAAACCAAGCATTCATGCTTCATCAATCAAGCCCTGACATCTTCCTGAAGTGAAGAACAAACTGGTATACCTTCTCTGGGTCTGGCAGAACTTTGGAAACAGATTCCCTTTGCAAAGACCTCTTAACCCAAGCTGAGATCTTTGGTGCATGGTCTGCAACTTTGAATCCCCCAAGCTTCTCATAGGCCAAAAACCAAGCTGAATGAGGAATGGCTATGATGTCCAGATACCCAAAGGCATCACCACCAAAATAGTTCTTCTCCCCAAGAGCTTCCTCAAGATGCTTCAAAATTTCAATGAAGTCCCTAGTCCCTACTTCTCTCTCTTCTCCATTGCTTGCCCAGATGCTCCTCCCAGTTTCAAACACCTTCCGTGCATAAAAGTAACCATCCATAATCATATATCAACACATAAATCTACTTCTTAATTTTAGCCTCCAGCTCTATACTAGACTAGTACACATATATTTTGGGTTTGTTTCAATCTCTTGTAAACAGAACAATTCATTCACAATTTAGATGTAAGCAGAAAAAAATATCAAATGACATGTTAATGTTACATTGATATCACTTTACTGTCCAAGTATATTCTACTTTTCAAAGTAACCAAATCCACGAACCACATCATCTTAAGCACAAGATATTGAGCATTAACTTAAAATATATAGAAATTTCAAAACTAAACCGTTACTGGTCAAAATGTTTTAGACTTGAAATAAGAGTAAATAACATATAGATTAGCCTTGACAGCGTACTATCATCTAATTATAAAGTACTATGAACAGTAAAACTATTTCCTTTTTATAGTACCTATCTTGACAGCTATATTAATAAAAAAAAATCATTCATTGTTAGAACTCTGCCTTGATCATGCCTAAACATTAAAGTTTAGAGATTCAGTAAAATAATAAACTGTGTTACTAAGGAGCAGGCAAAGCTCCTTAATTAAATCCTACTTAATTATTTTGTAAAATAAGATTTGCACATATTTATATATTACGTAAAATTATATTTTAATAAATAGTCTAACAGTGATCTTGATAACAGGTGGTGAGATAGATCCAACAAATAACAAATCTTATTAGGATAAATTTTAATTCATGAATATGATACCATGTTAAGAAGTGATCTTTAAGTCTAACTCAACCCCACAAAACTAACTTGTAAGATAAAATTTGCATCCACTTATATACTTTTATGTTATAAATTTACCTTATCTACGGTCTACATGAATCTTAAACATGTGTAAAACATAAAGTATTTAATTTGTTATTAAGAATGAGGCAACTAACCTTTTTGTCGATATAATCAGTCCAGAATCTGGCTTGGGCACGATCATAAGCAGAAGATGGAAGCAGGGATTTGGAAGACCAGACTTCATCAATGTAGCTAACTATGATAGCAGACTCAGAAATGGGTTTGCCGTTGTGCAAGAGCACAGGAACTTTTTGATGAATGGGATTTGACTTGAGAAGAAGTTCACTCTTTGCGCCAAACAAATCCTCTTCACTGTGTACATGGTTCACCCCTTTCTCTTCCAAAGCAATTTTCACTCTACCACAAAATGGGCTAGCCCAAAAGTCCAAAACCTCAACCTTGTCACCCTTTGACATGTTATCCTCTACAAATATGATTTCTTTACTTTCTTTCGAAAGTTATCCGTTCTGGGATGACTAGAAAATGTGAGGTAAGTGTTAAATTTATAGTGAACAATTAGATTGGAGGAAATCTTTGGAATGTACACAACGCCTACAATGTTCTTAGCTTCGTACCTCACAATGTTCTTAGCTTCGTACCTCACAATGTTTCTACAATCTTGTAACTGTAAATTTGTGTGTTTTGGTTTCAACAGCCTTTAGTGCAGAGGACACTGAAATTTGGCGTGGTGTGGGAATGGACGTTAGTATCAAACGGCCGGCAGAAGGTTAAGTAGTTATATAATTTTTGTAACTTAAAAGGCTTAAATCCATTTTGTTTCATATACTTCCACAAATATGTAACTTTAGTCTCTATAAAATTTAAAGGTAGGCTTAGTTCTCCAAATTTTTAAAATTAAACAATTAATATAATAATTAGTATATTATTTTATTGCTTTTCAGAAATATTATATGGGTATAAAGATAATAGTTTCAACTACTCGTTTACATAAGATATTATTAATAAATTTGACAATTAATTTGGATTCTCATTTGGTGTATATTAATTATTAGCCTACTTTTTCTTTAATGATATTTTTACATTAATATATAGAATTTATAAAGTCAACAAACAAAAAAAAGTTATAATGGGATGAAGAAAATAACTAATCTATTAAGAAAAAAAAAATACATTTGAGAAAAAAAAACTACTCATATCCTAAAGATCTCTCTTGATGTACACATATTATTTTTCTATTTTATATATTTTTAAATTACAATACAAATTTTAAAAAGACACCAAAAGAATAATAGTGGAACACAGAAAAAGTAACTAACTATTGAGAATAAATTATTCCATGTATTAAAAAATAATTACCCATATGATTAAGAATAGGTATAACTAAATTATAAATGCATATAATGTTTCATTTTATATAATTAATTTTTTATTACAATATAGCTTTATTAAAATATATAATAAATAATATATTGAATTAATTTATTTTTACGTAACAAATAAAATCATATATATATATATATAAAATTATAAGAGAGCATAATTAAAAGTGTGGATATTCACCGCGCACCTCTAATTCCACGAATATATAAGAGGGATTATAATAAAAACATAGAATAAAAATAAAACACAGCTTAAGTAATTTTTTATTCATTAATCAACTAAGCATAATTTTTAACGGTGTTTGCTTCAAAAGACTAAATAAAGTATTTTTAAAATATTATAGAAACTACAGAAGATCAACTTAAAAATTGAACAACCGGAAATAAACTTAGCCTGAATTTAGTATTGATGATGAATCCAAACTGTGATGTATCCTCAACCTGCGACTTATTTTCATTCTTAGAATTTTGAAGGTAAATGGAAACTAACTATATTATTTGGTGCTGGTTAAATATTAAAGTTTCCATGAATTATTTTCAGCATTAAAAATAACAACGGATAAACCTCTCACACAACTAAGCTCCACTCGTTCTATTACCCACACTAAAACCGTCTGTTCAACCAAATATTGTAAAGGCTTTAATCTTGGCCATGTCAAATTCAATCAATGACACAAAATAGTTGATAGTGATAAAGACTATTGTTGTTAGCATTTCTCTTTGCATAATTGATTGACCAACAGTTCAAAAATAAAGGCATACTTTGCTTAACTACAGGAAATGTGGACGAACCAAAATTTTGTGCAAACACCTTTCTCACCGACAGAAAGCAAAATACAAGAACTGAAACAGCCAATTTTGCAGGGAAACATTACCATTAAATGGAGTTAAAAAAATCATCGATCTGTCAACAATTACTACACTTTGCACTGGAAAATAGCAATCGAATTATGAAATGAATATGATATGAAACCGTTTTGTACATTTTATATACAAAAAAAATTGCACCTTCTGATTTTTTTTTCCTAGTAAATGTATGCCCAACAAAACTAAATTTATCCCTATTGCACAGCATTGGCCTTAACTTTTAAGCATACGCACATATGAAGAAAATACTCGGGATTTATCAAGTTGTTGACAACCCAAGAAAAAGGTATATCTAAAATTGGTTCTATCCCTTGAATACGAACAAATTTGATTTCAGCAATCTCAGCTGCGTTGCAAGATGACCCGGGATCAGATGATCTTTCTCCCTCTTCTCCACTTTGGTTAATGTTTGTATCTCCTTCAATTACAAAGGAATTCTCCAGAAAATACTCAGGTAATATTCTTTTAACCGCATCATTTAAACTAAAGTATTTACCTGCACGCAACAGACATAAAAGACAAATATATCAGTTAAATTGCAGAAAAGTAAAGATCATCCTATCAATAAATTAACAATTTCGATTAGTTGCAATCAATTTAAGCAGAGACAGAAGAATGGTAAAGGATGCACGGACACTTCAATAGTAGGCACACCATGAGAGACATTTAGACACTCTGAATACAACTGGCTGGCATTTTACAATTTTTTAATTTCATGTTTTGAATTTTTATAATATTTATAGATGAAAATATCACAACTAACTACACAAAAACTGACCAATAAAACTATCATATATCACCCAATATAAGAAAATCCCAAACTTCCTCGCTTTTTGAAACCCTGATATCACATTTTAAAAAATCTTTCAGATTTCATAAAATTATTGACTTTTGAATCTTTCAAATAATTTTATAACCCAGATTTGTCCAAAACCATCAAATATTAGAGTAGAAAAATATGAACCGGAGGGTATTAAGAAGGACAAGAAATTATTAGCAGACCAAAATCATTAATCATTACAAAGGATCCAAAAATGCAATCAACCGTTTAGCAAGAGATGTGTTCTTGTAATTAGTGTATATTACGTTACATCATGTGCATGTCACGTTACATCCATGACATAAGATCTGCGTTCCTATGATAAATGTATACAACATATATATTGTATGCTATGTTACATAATATGGCATCTTATGATAGTTAAAGGTTGTCATGTCATACTATTTTCTTATCCCACATTGTATCCAAACTTTCTAACTGGCGCATGTTTACGGCCAGTGTGCATTCTCCTCAAGAGAGAAATCTCTTTAGCAATATATAATGTCAACAAAAGTATTTAAGTATGTTTTTAGACATTCCGATGGACAAAATTTTTAACTATGTACGCATCATTTGTCTACTGGTGAATATCCCTTTCTCTAAAGTGGGCAATAAACCTCAATGCACCAATTTAGAGCCTAATCTTGTAATTACGCAAATTATTCATATTTTTTCCGAAAATTAGCAATTTACTTCAAAAAATGTAATGTAGCCTCTGGCACTCAATCAATACTGGTGTCAAGCACTTCAGAGGTTCATATGCCTCTAGCAAGAGAGGAGCTTTACCACTTCTGCTACTTGGACAATAAATAATTGACAGATTTTATTAAATCATGAACTGTTTTGGTTGCAAAAAGAAAGAAGTTTGTGTGGATGTAAGTTGTGTTTGCAGTACTTGGCTAACAAATACAATAATTGTAAACATGTTTCTTCCATTAACCTGAGATACAAGATAGTTTGTTATCAGGGTCGGGGATTGTTTGAATTGATAATCGAGGAACCTGAGATTTGAATTTTATTATCTTCTCTTCGCTTTCCCTTTCACAAGTTATCTTTTAAGAGAATATAATATTAGCTTAATTCATGATATTTTCCGTAAGTTCTCAGGACACAACATGCGGGCTAATCCTCAGCTGTGGTTCTCTATTCTTTTTCATTTTAGTCCATACATATTTAAGTTTGAGCCTTAGTCGCAGTACTGATAAATTGCCCTTAGTGATTGATTATATTTTCCTAAAAGGAAATATTTAATATTTTGTTATAGCTCCTGATATAAAATACTAGGTTTATTTATTTAGCTTTTATGTGTTTTTTACTTTTTTTTTCTCTCTAACATAACTGTTTTCCTTTCCCCATTGCCCACTACTCCATCCTTCAGAAAACTGTAGCTGATTTTGCCCCGACACCATCAGCCCTATTGGAAACATGATGATCATCTCCATACAAGAAAAAAGGAAGAAAAATCATAGAAAACAATCAATTTAGAAGTTACAAAGGAGGATTATCTATAAGACACGACTTACCATCTTCTTTATAAAGCTCAACAGGACGATTGATATATGAGACTTTGTCCCAATTATCAATTTGAGGAGCATCTTCAAAATCATCAAACTCCTCAGTGACTGTCCAAAGATATAAACGGACAGGAATCCTACCTACAAAAGACAGTAGATGTTAACCACAAAAAAAGTTTATCAAGAGGCATTGGTACACGTGTTCATATTCAACAAATAGATAATTATGCAGTATTACAGTTTTAAGTACAATTAGAAAGTAAAGATAAAAATAAGAAAGAATCAAGTTGATAGAACTGATATATTCCACAACGCTCTAATTGATTCTTTATTGCACACAAGCTATTTTCCTATCAGAGTGACAGGAAGAATAACCCAGAAAACAACGTAGATTTACAAGAGATACCAATGTGGTATTCTGAGAGACCTTTCTCAGCCCTTCCCAACAAATTTCTAAACAGAAACAGACTAAAAAATACACCTAAACCCGTAACAGACTTATATAGGCCTGTTACAGTTATAATTTCTAAGTGTTTCTGACTGTTTCAACTGTGTGTTTTCCCCTTCTTTTGTACACAATACCATATCTATCACAACTAAAACAAGTAGCCTAAGTGATAGCTCTCAATCTTTACATATGATCACACCATACAGATATCGTTTTTAAAAGGGTATGTTGAGAGCCCATAAGGCAATCAGAATTAGTTTAATCCACTTGTAAATGTTTAGAAGATCCACCAGGAATTTATAGAAAAACAAGGAAATATTATCAAAAAGAATGGAGGGTGTAGACATGAAATCTTCCATAAAAGAAGAGGAAAAAACACAGCAATCCAAATTGGCACACAAACTAGTTCATGTTGCTCACCAGTCTTAACTTGTCCAGTAACATCAGTATCCCCTGTACTTTGTGGAGATTTAATCAAGACTGAACTAACATTTTCCGTATATTCATCTTCAGAGGTTCCAAGCTTAAGCTTAGATGCCACCCGCCGGTAAGTTTCTAAATTACCTGCAATGCAAATGAGTACCGACTGTTGACACAAGTCTAAGATCAAAGGGCAACAAAACAAAATCTCCATAAATTACCAATGGCAGATGGAACCCTTGTTCCTTTCTGCACTTTAATGTTACACTACACTTTGACTATCCTATCTTTTATGAATCTTAGGGTAGAATAGCATTCATTCAAATTTGAGATTGGTTATACATTGCAAAATTGCAACTAGTTTTTGGAAGTGTATGTTCAACTACGTCTTAAATATTTTTATTGCCCAAAATAAAAACAGAGGGATAAAATAACCAAGGTAATCAAACAACTATTTCTACTCTGGAAAATATCCTTGAGAAAAAAATTACATGTTTAATCTTTATGACTGTTTGTGTGCCAATAAAGATAGAACATGTTTGATTTGCTAAAAGGAGAGAACAGCACAAAAAGGCTTGTCTCGTGGTTTAATTTTAAACAAGAGAAAAGCTGAAATACTGGACAGAAGGTAAAGAGATTAAATTATCCCTTTTTCCTTAATGTTGTAACCCACCCCATCCACTTCCACACTGATAACCAACCAAAACACAAGTGCAACTGCAAAAATGACGGATGAACACTCAAAACATTCAACAATGTTCCCTTGCTCATTTTTTACCACGTATCAGAATAATGTGACAATTATATCAGCATTCACTGTAATTCTAAGAAAGTTATCAAATTATAATGTACTTTTAATATTGTACAAGAATAAATGCTAGGAATACACTCTCTCATTGGTCAAAATTTTGCGGATCCACATCTTATTTAATGAAGCTCTGCTAATTGTTGCAGATTTCAACATGTTACAATTACAAGGAAACTGCTAGTAAGAATGTACGAGAAAGTGTGTTAATAAGACTTCTCTATAGAACATAATAAATAATTAAATGATAACTCTTAAAATAATTATAAAATATATTGTGCCTTTTCATAATGGAAAATAAACACTATATAGCACTTGTGTATATTTAAATTAACACTGTCCTTTCTAATACTTATATGCATAGAACAACACAAGAACAAATTCCCAATGTTGTACATCAATCACCGAACACTAGACAAAATGAAAACTTGAACTGTAATTCAATGTGCATCACACACTCATAATGTTTTAGATGAGGTATCCGAGTTTGTCCTATTCACAAGTGAAACCTTTTGCTGAAAAAAGAAAACAAGTAAACCAAGCTTCATTGAAAAACCCTTGGCTATCCCAAACAAACCAACCTCAAGCTTGATAAATGATAACCTCAGGTTCAATCTTAATCCAACACAGATTACATTTGTGACCTTAATTAGATTCCTAAAAATTACAAAGCTTAGCTTGCATTGCCTCATTCACCACCAGAAGAAAAACGAAGGGCCATCCATTGGTAGGGTCAGGCTATTAAAAATAACCAATATGCCTTTATGTTGACTAAATATAAAATGAATATGAAGCTTTTTGCCGGGACAAACTTCACAATAGAAATTTATCAACAACCTTGCTAAAATCATATCGAATTGACACCAAAATAACTATGGGGCCTCTTAAACAGCACTACCAGCACACAAACAAGAGTAGGTCAGTCACTCAACAGTCACACTACTTTAAAGATAACTGCACTATATCTCTATATCTATAACAGGAACTGGATCATAAATGTAAAGAAACATTTAACGAGCAGGAAATAGTATTTATATTTATATATTATTTATATCATATTCTCTCTCATCTGGTTCTTAATCAAAGTGAGAACCAGAAAAGAATTGCAAATAAAGTCTCGCTCTTTCTCTCTCTCTCTATTCCCAACAATTAACAATCAGTAACAAAAGAACTCAGGTACTACATTTTAAATTTATCCTATTTTTCTTAGCATTCACATGCTAACAATCTATTTGATTGAAATAACTAAAAGTTCCCAACATTTTACAGGTAGAATATAAATCACACATGGGAATCCCAAAGAGAAACAGAATACCTTAGGTAATTAACAACAGTACCTTTTAAAACAGAGTCCCAGAGCTCCACCTGATCAGGTTGAGACATGTTCATGACATTTTTGCTATTCCCATTTATTACATATGCAGCCTGCAGCAAAATTAGAATTCAGGTAGTGGCTACGAAAATTTAACATCTCACATGCATTGCCGATGGGACACAAATAACAAGTTTTGGGGACTTAAAGTTGAACGAATGCAGTATCCCACTTCCCTACCAAGAATCCTACACTTAAATTTTAGCTGGAATAACTGCTGCTTCTTTTGGATTCTAGTCTAACTTCGAGATTAAGGTTTGGCAGCAAAAAATAGCCAGTGACTTTATTAGCATGCGAAATAAGTAAGTTGTAGATAGTCAGAAAAGGCACACAATATGCTGGTTTTATTCTAGAAGGAATAAGAAGGGCCTTGGAGAGCCAGTTAGCTGAGGTTGAAAGTAGAGGGGGATGGGGGATCATGTGATAAAAGGAAAATATAGTAAGGAGAGAGAATAATAGGGGGTCTGTTGTGGGAAATCATAGTTTATTAAGTATTTTGCAGGGAAGAGAATATTCTCTCTGAAGAGCTTAGGCTCTGGTTTCCTTTTTCTACGTCTACAATAGCCCTTGAGCTCTCTTCATTTCAATAAAATACATCTTATTCAGATTTTATCTTCTGGATTGCCATCACCTTAGCATATTATTACAAAAATACCTATTTTGACCTAAAACTGAGCTCAAAGATCTCTTCCCTTACTATAACATTTCTAATTTTATCATAAATGCATATTGAGTAGTAGTTAATAATATTAGTTGTTCCAAGGTGTGGGAGGAACTGAAAACATCATAGCTTCGATTCGAGAACTCCTTATTTGAAAGCAGCAGTAGGTTTTATCTAAGATATTCCAGAAATCCATATCAATCCATTAACTTTTATCATTAATGCACATTTTATAGCAGTTAAACAACACACTAACTTGGCCCATAAGCATCATACCAATCCACCAAAAAACCACCATTACCTTAATAAATCCTCAACAAGTTTTCATGTTAATAAAGTTCCAATATTTTCCTTACTATCCTATACCAATAAACCATGTCCCAGACTAGGTTAAGATCTGTTTAAAGCTTCATATAACCAAATATAATATGAGTCAGACGTGATCAATCAAAATAGCACGAAATGCATCATGTTATAAATCAAACAAGTACAACAAAGGCAAGCACCACAAAGCAAATATCACATAACTGACCTCTTTCAGTGAGTTAATAAAGCTCCACTTTACACTGTCTTCACCTTCACAAGGAAGCAGTATATTACTTGGATATCCTCTAAAGTGTACCTATAAATCGATCAGAGGGTTCAGAGATTAAGATCAAATATAGCTGCACATGTGGAAAGATGACTTCTAAAAGGGCCACTAAAATGTTAGTAGTAAATCAATCCTAATTTATTTAAGCACTCCTAATTTTATTTGCTTCCCCTAGTTCAGGCTCTTTCTTAGTTTCTTCAATAACAAACACCACCAAGCAGGTAGAGATGAAGTGGAAATCCAGTAGGATTTCCTGTATCGTCACATCATCCCAATTATTAATATGATGAGGCAGCAACACGAGTTCCTAAAGGATGCTAGTCTTTTTCAAAAAAGAAAAAAAATACACTAACAGCAACCTACGAATTAAACTCTATTCAAAATATGAAATGAACTACAAACGCTTTACTTAAGAGAAAATAAATGTCATCCAATCACAAACCATCGTCATACAAGATAAGTTTAATAAATTTTACAACAACGACCTCAAAGTCATACCGACAACGATTTTAACCTAGGAGTACATGGCCACTAAAAATTAAACTCTCGTGTTAAACTTGCTTCCTGCAATTAAAATCTAAATGAGCCAATTCCTACCGAACAATCTAAACAGAGGAAACAATATGTAATTCCAACAGAACATGGTAGGTCAAATTGACTAAACAGAAAACCAAAACAAAATCAGAAAGTAATTACCGTCAAATTCCACGGTCTCTCCGGCTCCACGCACAGAAGATCAAAAAGAACACCGGTCGGTATATACCTGCACAAGGCATAAAAAAAAACAAAACAATCAGTGTAATGCGAGAATTCAAAAAACAACAACAAGAGAATGCATTGTATTGAATTTGCAATCGCACCACTTGAGAGGTAGGCCTTTATAGTCAAACCAAACGGTGTCAAGTCCAGGGGGAAGCGTGCTGCTGAAGTGAGGCTTCACGAGCGAGATCAACAGAGGCAAGTACCCTATCCGAGGAGCCAACACCTGAAAACGAAAACGAAATGGAAACAAAGCGATTAATTGAGTGCGATGATGAAAAACCCTACGGAAAAAAAAAAAAAGGAACAGTGTGGCGCGAGAAGAATACGAGAGCTGGTGGAGGAGGAGGGAGAGTGGTGACTTCAGATTCGTGAAGGTGAATCTGCAGCGGAATGGCCCCTTCCCACACCTGCTTCTGCGCCGAGCTCATCTCTTTCAGATCTCTTTCTATTTCTCTCTCACTCTCTCTTCACTTTTAACTTCATTCAACTTCATTCGCTCCACTTCTTCTCCCACTTTCATCAAATCGCTCACGTTGCTTAATTTGTTTTCTCACTGCTTTCGGATTTTTTTTTAAACTACATCTTAACTTCACATTATTATCTAATTACAATTTATTATTTATAATAAATTTCTTTATTTTCACTTTTTAAAATTACATTAAAAATATTAAATTTTTAAATAAACATTATGAAATACGATAAATAAATGTGGCAACTGAGTCTCGTTAATACAGTCGAAGTTCTAAACTTCAGAGAGTAAAATACGTATGAATTTAGTCATTGTTGAACGTATTTCCTATTCTTATATTTAAACATCTTTGTTTTAGTTTTAATAAATTGCATGTGTTATATTTCTAATTCCATTTACTTATGTTATGTGCATAAAGGAAAAATATATATTTAGAGTACATTTTCTTATCTATAGTATTTTTCGAATTTCTTTCATTTAAGTCTTTTTTTCATATGTTTAACTGTTAAATTTTCAATATAAATTGTACATATTATCATTATAAATTTTTTCCATACATTTTATTATCATATTCTTTTACTTTTACCCATGTTAAGTGATAAATACACGTTATTTTTGTAAAAATTACAATAACACCACGTAGTTTTATACCATATCTCGTCCTTTTGTTACACAATTAACAAATCGGTAAAATGCGTAAATCTAAAGAAATAATAAAATACGTGAGAAATACTATATAGTAAAATGATGATAATAAAATGACAAAGAGTCACTTTCTTACTAGCTTATTTGAATAATAAATTAAGGGTTAAATATGTTTTTGTTCCATTTCAAAACTTTGAACCAATTTAGTCTTTCATCTTTTTGAGATACGTAGATTTGGTCGTTTTAATCAAATATTGTTAAGTTTATTTGATATTTCAAGCACTTCATAATAGTATTTAATTTAACATTAAAGCAAAAATGTGTCAAACAATATAAAAAAACTCAAATACAATCTTAAAATGCGTATGAAACATCAAATAAACCTAATAAATTTTGATTAAGAAGACTAAATCCACGTATTTCGAAGGATGAAAGATTAAATTGGTCCAAAATTTTAAAATAGACTAATTCCAAAATTTACTGAAAGTTCAGGACCAAATAAATATTTAACCCATAAATTAATTAGTTTGATGAGTAAACAAATTTTTTTAGTAAATAATTAACAATATTTTCATTTTATGAGTTTTTAACTTTTAAGTTATAAAAAATTTAATTAAATTATAAATTTTAAGATACACTTTATAATTCATAAACTATGTAAACAAATTGATTAATTTTTTATTTATTTTTATTATTAACCTTTGTATATCTTTTTATTATTTTTAATTTCATTTGACATATACTAAAATATTTTAATCTCATAAATATAAATAATTATCACATTATTTTTAATAATTAGTGTGTTGTTTTTATATTATTTTTTTTACACATCTCAAATTCAATAAATAAAAAAACCAACATTTTAAATTGAAGTACTACATAATGCAATGTGAAAATTATAGACAATAAAAATTAGAAAGAATATATTCAACTCATTTAAAAATATGTACAATTTTTAAAAATAAATAAAAGTGTAAAAAATTAAACAAAAAATTAATTATTTAAAAAATATAAAATTATAATTACATAATAATTTTTTTTTGTTGAAAACATAACTTTCAGTTATATAATTAAATTAAGTAGTTGTATTTTTTTATACCATTTTATATTTATCGTCTATTTTATTAGTTAATTTGACAAGAAGTTTTAGTGTAATAAATACTTTTCATGTATATAAATAATATTAAGTTTGGAGTTTAAATATATGAATTTATAAGATCATTGATAATTTTCTCAAACAAGATATAACCATAACAAATTAACGTTTAACTAATAATTTAATGTCTATATTTATGTTTTAATTTCTGTATTTGGTTTTTACTTAATTGAGTATGAGATTTTTTTTTACTTAATTGAGTATTTTTGTCATTTGAAAAGTGTTACATGTAAAAGTTTGGGTCGTCTCCAATCTTAATATCATATGATTTTTCTGGATTTTCTTGCTTTATCTGCATTCTTTAACTTCTTATCACCTTCATCCACCTCCTACCACCTTCAGGTTAGCATCCAAAAACCATAAACCATAAAAGCCCCAAGCGGTTGAGTTCAACAATTTTATTCCAATACTTGTAATTGAGAGATGGAAGAAGATAGGTGGAGCTTGAGGAAGGTGAAAGGAGAAAAAATATATATAAATTAAAAGGGTTGATGATCCAGATTTTCACACGACATTAATATGAATTTAATATAAAATTGAGTTTTTTTTAATAGAGACTCAGTTGAATTAAAAAAATTGCATGGACTCCATTAAATAAAAAACAAATGAGGACCAAAACAAATTAAAATCCTAAATCTGTAATCATCATAATCAATCTAAAAATTAACTATGTAAATAAAGGTATCAATTAAATTAGGTAATATATATATATATATGAATAATTAAATAAAATTTCTTTTAATTTAAGGTTATATTTTTTGTTTCATTTCTCTTTATAAGTATTTTATATAATTTTATATTTGATTGTATTTCAGATCTTATTAAGTTTCTTCCTCTGCACTTTAGCTTCTTCTTTTTTATTTTAGTATTTTTTTTTTTATTAATAAGATAAATTCCTTACAATTATCAAAGTTATATTTTGTTTATAGATTATATATATATATATATATATATATATATATATATATATATATATTTTAAATATTTATATAAGAATCTAAAAAGGAGTTAAAAAATAGTAGAATTTATAAACAACACTTTATTATTTTATTATTAAAAAGTCAAAGACTATCATAGAAGTCGTGGCTTAAAGTAGAACCGTTATACCTAAACACATTTATGATTACACCAAGTTCATCTTTTGTTTTATTCTTTAGTCATTCTTAATTTTTACATGTTTGTGGTATGTTTTGTAGTTGCACGAGAGAGTTCAAGATGAATATCTGTCGTTTTGTGGTAATTAAGATGTGATTAGATAATTGATATGAGTTTTCATTGTGTAAATAGGATATCTTGTGAAAGTTTAGACTTTGGAGCAGAGTTGAGTAGATAATCAACTTTAAGTAAGAAAATTTCATTTGTTTTTCTACTTTTTTTTTAAATGAAACTAGTTGCAAAAAATATGTGGTCATAGGTTGCTTATTTGATTTTGAAATACTTTATTTATGATAAAAAATAGTGAATTGTTGAATTAGGAGTACTAGAGTTGGAATGTATTATGTAATGTTGTATGACTGTTTAAACTAGTGTATAAGTATAGATCCTTAAGATATATCAATTGAGTTAGTTGGTTTATTTGAAATAAACACCCAAGTAGACCAAAAGGATCAATTGATATGTCTGCGAGGTTTCCACAATTATGTAGAAAAAGTTATAAACAATAGGACATGTATAGTAGTTTGTAATTGTAATTATTTGACATAAGATGACCGATTTTAAAATTTGGTCATGCCTTTTTGTGATTTGTAAATAAGAGAAAATGAATTGTTTTAGCCAATAATACCAAGCTGGTTTATTTATCAATCTATGAGTAAAGCAGGCGATACTTGTCAGACAATGTACTTGTTGGACAAGCCACCACTCATTAAGAGAGATTGTCAATAAATTTTGGCGATGAATCACGAAATCCATCGATAATTATCGACAACCACAAATTCGTTAGTAAATATTTGTTGGTGATAATCGACAAATTTTAATCGTTGAGGTATTCTTTGTCCCCCTATTGTTCCTTTTTTTTTTTCTTCTACCTTTCCCTCTCCTCCTCCTTACACCTCCACCGTCGCCTCCAGCTCCTCGTCCTCATATTCCTATTCATCTTCTTTCTCCTCTTCCTCCTATACTTCCAACTACAAATGTCACCATCTCTTAGTCGTTACTGTGTTACTGTCGTTGTGCCTTATCCTCTTCCAACTTCGACACCACAGTCTTCGAATCACCATGCACTACCGTTATGTGCCTCCTCCTTTTCCTCTTCCTATTTCTCCTTATCCTCTTCTTCCTCACACTCGTTCATTTAATTTTTTTTCTTTTTTTCTTTCCACTCATTTCCCATTAATATATAAAAAAATCTTATCAAACTTAACGGAAAATTTATCGCTCATATTACCTAGCTATTTATTGATGAAAAAATCTGTTGATAATAAAAATTATAAATTATTGACAAAATTGACCATTAAATATATTACTAATGGAAATATTTGTCAATAATATAAATTATAAGTTACTGACAAATCTTAACTACAAATATTACCAATAGAATAATTATCAACAAGAGTATTCATCAGCAATGGTAGAGATTCTAAAGGGAAAGGGATGGTCATGCCATGGCCCCCCCTTTTTTAATTTTTTTATATTATATGTAATTTAGAAATTTTAATTTTTTTTTCAAATATTTTAAATTATATGCAATATATATTCAAAATTGATGGTTATTAAATTATGTGTCTTTTTATTTTTTTTATAAAGCATAACATTTAATAAAAATGAATAATAAAATATAAAATCAAATATAATAAAGATTAAAAATATTTATTAAGATATATTTTTTTATTGTCTTTTTGAGTTTTCTCTCACCCTCACACATGTTCTTTTTATTTGTTAAAAGAAAAAACAATTGGACAAAAACTCGTTATTTTTTCTTTCGTTTGTTTCATTTGTTATCTTCTATTGTTGAAGAAAAATAAAAGGTAATTCCGCCATCTTACTTGATCCTAAAATATTTGTTTAATAGTTAGCATATTTTTAATAGTTAGTGTACTGTGTGTTGTTTCATAACCGACTTTTAATTGTTGCTTGATTATCATATATTATTTGTTAGGAACTCTCAAATTTTTATTAAATTGTGATAACTTATTTTTTTATTTTGAAATTTTTTAGGAACTCTCAATTTTGGATTAGATTGTGATAAATAATATATTCATGTCTGAAGTGATAAAAGGGAAACTATTTGTGTAAATGAAAATAAGACAAATTCAACTTCTTTACATATTATGAAACATAATACTAATGATTATATCGTTCAACCAGATGAGTATTTTCTTAATGTTCAACAAATTAAAGGTGAGAAATTTCGTATTAATTCTTTGGAAAGATTTTCATATTTAAGTTGAAAAAAAAAATAATTGAAAATTTTAGTTATGGTTTAATTATTGATGAGTTCAATAATTTGAAATAACAATACTTTTGATATATGTGATTTGTTTTCTAATTACGTTATACTAAATTATGTATTAATTATTATTGTATTAGTGAAAATAATTAAAAATATAAATTTTGAGTATATTATTTTGGTTTTCCCAACTTACTGGTCAAGATCCACCACTCTTCATTAGTAATTTAAATTCTAATGATAAATTTGAGTTTACTAATTAAATTATGGTCATCAATAAAAATTCATCAATAACTACAAAAATTCTTGTAGTGTATATTTAGTTAACTCCTTTTAAGATTTAAATATTTCTTTTTTTTTTTAAATTCCAAAAAGACTACAAATATATTTATATAGTATTATGTGTGGTGCATGTTTTTATACAATGTAATGAAAGTATTAAATAAAATCGCTACAATTTACATTTTTTACAATATTTATTATCAAAATACTATTTTATTAGTTATTCGAAAACTTTAATATTTAACAAATATGATGCTACAAATCTATTGTATTAATGTATTAAAATAGACGGTTAATACTACTAATTTATTATTGAAATATTTATATTTAAAATTGGATTTTGTAAATAATAAGTGGATAAATAATCTTATCTCTCAATATATAGATATTATTTCATATTATATATATATATATACATATAACATTTTTGTTTGTTCTCAACTTTGCTAAAAAAAAATTGAAAATAAAAATAAAATAACAACTCAAATTTTGGTTCCATAAAAACCAAATTCTAAGTGCTGATATTCTTCCCTAAAGTAGTATATGTATTTATTGGTGGGACCAATGCTTTACAAGAAAAAAATGTTAAATAATTTTATTATAATAATTATAATAATTTTATTACAAGAAAATATCATAATTATAATATTTTATTACAATTTTTTTATTATTATAATTATAATATATTTAAATTATCTTATTTATTGTAATTACTCTTCAAATATTTTCTTTTTAACTAATATATAAATGTTAAATTAAATTATATTTTAAATTTATATTCACAAATTTAAAAAATTAAATTTTTTAATAGAATAGTTTATTATAAATAAATATAAAAATGTATGAAACTAAAAAAAATATTACTAAAAATTCGTTAATTAAAATATAAATTTCAACATAAAATAACATACAAACTTAAAATAAACATGATGAGAGTTAATCTTTACAAAATTCTAATAATCTACTCATAAAATTCAAAAATGACTTATATAAAAAAAGAAAATTCTTTCAAATGCTGTTGCTAATAATTTTTCTTTGATTATTCTTACATGTTACTCTTTTGCTTTTTGAGATGTACGATTTATTTACAGTATTTTAGTGTATCCTATATCAGTTAACAGTGTCTTTCTACTTATATTTCATAACAGGTTATGAGACATGTTTGCTATCCAAATCAGCATTTGGAAAGTTATTTTAATTTCTATTTTTTTAATAAAAATAATAATCATTTCATCAGTACTGTGCAATCATTTGATAATTATTTTAATTTCAATTATGTAATGTCTTGTTACACAATCCTTTCAAACTAAGTGATTAGCTACGAATTAATTACAAAAAGAAATATTTTAAATAAAAACATCAATAAATAATTAAAAACGCATCTTAAACTATATCATACATGAGCTAACTTCATGTTAACCAACAACATACTTTCTTGATTTTCTTATGTCAAGCTTTTAATGTCTAACATGTGCTTAATAATGGGAAAATTGTTAATTTTTATATATACCATACATTTGTTAATTTTGATAATAATGATATATTAGTGCATATAAAAATAAAAATTAAATTACAATTCATATTACATGCTTGAGAAATGTTTTTATTCTCGTTGCAGTGGAAGTGGCACCTGAAATGAAAAAAAAAAAAAACCTAAAAAACCAAAAAAAAAAAAAAACAAAAAACCGCACTAGTGGACGCAAAATCCAGATTCAAGCAAAATGGTACCCAACACACACAATCATTGGCACCAGTTTTTGAATCCGACGGAACCGTGTAGTTGTTGTTGTTGTATGTGAGCAATTTCAATTTCAATTACCCGTGTTCAGATTTTACTCCTTCTCCAATTGAATCTAGCTTCTGCTGCTGTTATCACGTTCCCATCAAAATATATCCTTCAAATTCTTCAATCCCAAGCCACTCACAACCCCCCACCAACTTTCTCTCCGACACTTTTCCGAAGTCGGAGAAAAGTTTTGTTTTTTCCTCAGATCTCAGGTTTCCCCTTCACGGGTCATTCCAAAAAAACAAAACCCCATATGTGAGTTTCAGAGGGATCTGGGAACAATAAAGCGGGCGATGTTAGGTGCGGTGCAGTTGGGGTTGTTAGCGGCGTGCGTGGTTCTCTTTGTGCCTATGGGTATGGCGGGGTGGCACTTGAGTCGCAACAAGGTTCTCTTCTTCAGTGGCGCACTTTTCATCACTCTCGCTGTCGGAGTTCACCTCACTCCTTATTTCCCTTCGGTTTCTGATTTCGTCACATCGGTTTCCTCTTCTTCTGTTGATGTTGTCGTGGACAATCGCGATTCGTGTGTTTCGTTGCTTCATGAAATTGTCTGGGAGGTGAGGCCGAGGGTGTTTGACTTCGACCCTACGAATAACAATTCCGTGAACTACGAAAAGTCTTGGTCTTGGAAGAGATCGGGTTCTGTGGAGTCGTGTGAGTTTCAGAGGCTTAATCGGCACGACGTTTCGGTTTTGCTTAATGGGTCTTGGGTGGTGGTGGCGGGGGATTCGCAAGCTCGAATTTTTGCGCTTTCGTTGTTGAGTTTGGTTCTGGACTCAGAAGGTATGGAATCTGTTAAAGGGTCTTTGTTCAAGCGGCATAGTGATTATCACACTGTGGTGGATGAGATGGGGATGGTGTTGGATTTCATGTGGGCACCTTATGTCACCAATTTGACTAGTTTGGTTGCGGGGTTCAAGAGGAATCGTCTTTATCCTGATCTTTTGGTGATGGGTTCTGGTTTGTGGCACATGCTGCACATCACGAATGCTTCGGATTATGGTGTGTCTTTGGGGGATTTGAGGAGTTCGGTGACTTCACTGTTGCCGGTGTCCTCCGAATTTGGCAATGATGAGTCTGTGGCGGTTAGGTCGCCACACTTGTTTTGGCTTGGGATGCCAAGTTTGGTGAACTCCATGTTGAATACAGAGGAGAAGAGGGAGAAGATGAGTGATTTAGTGCGGGGAGAATATGAGAGAGAGGTTAAGAGAAGTGGCATGTTGAGGCAGTTTGAGGGTCCACTTCAACTGCTGGATATTGGGTCATTGAGTTGGAATTGTGGGATCAGGTGTACAGATGATGGGATGCATTATGATGGAGTTGTTTATGAGGCTGGAGTTCATGTTATGTTGAATGCATTGCTTATTGAATCTCATCAGAAGATATGATGAAGTTTGTAGCATTGGTTTGGTTTGGTTCCTCCTCTGGGATGTATACGGTAGGACTCTCCAACGATTTTGATTAATAGAAAAGTTCAGTTCTTCCACCATAGCTTGCGATTTTTGCCTTGTTTCTTCTGAGGCATTAGATTCATTTAGTTTTAGAGTGATTATTGTTGTTATAGTATACCACATTTGGAATTCTTTTTGTTTCTTTCTTTTTCCTGTTTTACTGTATTATGCTAACAGCTCATGTATTAGTCTCAAGAATTGGAAACTAAGTTTCTGTACAAACAGTTCACACATATGCTTCTAACCAGAATTTAATTGTGATTCTTTTCCGTGTTGTTTATATGAATATCCTTTAGGCGAACTAGAATGCAGTGACATGTTTATGTATAATGCTTTCCCTTTGTTTCTTCCTTTGACTCATTTTCTAGATGGGTTTTGGTGGAGCAGATTAATTGATGATTGTTGAGAACAACCACGAAACCATTGTTTGATTTCTTCATGGATTGGTATAATTAATAGGATGCCTTTTACTGTTTTTCCTTCTGTTGCATTAGTTGATCACCTCAGGTTTCAGGTCCGTGTTTCATTTGACACAAGTTTAGATTGATCGATATCATTAGTTCGAAGCTCTTTACCCTTTTGTTGCCTGAGTGTATAAACATCATCTGTCAAAATTAAAACTCTAATTGATCATTCATTTGTTTATTAAGGTCAATACGACAAAAGGTTCTATTATGCATTTTGAGGCAAGTATGAACGCTACTAACCCGTTTAATACGAATAGGACTTTCAGATGGCTTAGGCCTGTCAACAAGACGCAGAAGGGTTTACTCATTTGTTGTTAAGGGGAAGGGAAACTTGAACATGAGTTGAGTTTGACAGCACCAGTTTTTGCATTCAGCTGTAGTCAGGTCAACAGGGTTAAAAGAGGGACATACTAATGGCAAGTAGTTGCGAAAAACAAATCATTGAGAACGTGACAATAGCAAAACATACAAAAGGTATTTGACAAAAAAAAAAATCATAAAAATTATGCGGTTACGATAGAAATCAGTTCAATGCAATTGGGGTTCAGTGACCAGTAAAATTTAAGACAACTTTTAAGGTAGCAGGGTAACACGTCTTATGATAGCCTTACAAAATTTACATTGCAAGTGTTTTTGATGTTGACCAACAAGGAATGTATACATATATTTTTTTTCATACAAAACTTCCTAATATAATAAACTAAAAGGTACAGCGTCCCATTGACAACCTTGCAAACCACCAAATCATCTGCTGCTATCTACACAGTCTTCTACAAAGCCAAAAGAATGAAAATGTAGAAAGAAAACTACTATAGGGGTAAAAAAAATTGTGGAAGGAGAACGGTCCATTGGAACAAGATCAGAATTCAATGAGCTTCCAATTTCAAGTATCATATTGCTTGCCTTCAAAGGTTTGTCCAAAGGTCCAATCCTTGGGAGCAACATTGTAAGATGTAAGAGTTTTCCCATCACTAGAAGTAACTTCGAATGAAAGAGGTTGATTCTGCAGCAATGCATTTACATGCCAAATTTGCCCCCAATTCCGACCCATGGGAAGCCAACCAGTTCTTGACCCTTTAACCTTCACAGCCACTATGTCTCCATGACCAGCAACATTGCTGATCAGCACCGAAATGAAGATTCCCGAACCAGTAACAGTAAATCGAATCCCTCCTTCCTTCCTACACTTTATCCTGCACCAAACACATCACAACATTCAAAATAGAATTTAATTCAAATTTAATCACAATGGGAAAAAAAAGAGAATATAAACTACAATGGGTAACAAAATAAATCGAATTAACTAGGCAGAACCGAACCCGATGAAATGCACGACTTTGAAAATTTTATTTTGAATTAAACTTAAGCCTTCTGACCAGGACTGATTATGGCTAAGCTTAGCCCCAAATAAACCACTGGAATCCATTTTTCACAAACTCAAACTTCATTTTAAAAGTTTTGAATCCATTATTATTCTTTCTTTCTTTTTTTTCAACGCATTACAATCTGCGACGCACATCATTAAAATCTGCGACCCACGTCACGATGGGTAGGCCATTTTTCCATCACTATCATCTAGGCAACTTTGTCACCACCATCATTTACTTAAAAGATATTGTGATTTTAGAGGAGCTGGGAAAAACATCAATTATACACTCTCTAATATCTTTTTGATGCTTACACATTATCTAATATACTATTTTCAAGCATTCTTAAAATAGTGACCCGACCTTTTTTGTTTGAAGAGTAAACATTTTAAGCTGTAATAAAAGAATTTCATCATCCGATCACAAATGGCTAATAATGATAAATTTGTTTTTCCACAACAAACTTAAGATTCATAACATCTACTTGACAGTGACATTGCATAAAAATTGAACTCATTAATAAATCTCCTTCTCTATTTTATAACTTTCAATAAAAACAAGTGTCTTAGTGGTCCTTGTCGCCAGTCGAAATTTGAAAAACTATTTCTATGATTAATTGAAAAATTATTGAAATTTCCCAACACTTGTAGAGTACCCTAGTTGTTAATCAGTCGATTTAGAAGCTTCCACTAAATTCCATTGGGAAGGTTAGAAAGATCATACTATATGAAAGTTGTTAGAACACCTCAGTGTAAATTACAAAATTATATGAAAATTAAAGCCGAAAATAAACATCAGCATGCATAATTAATGTATAGAGTAATGATTTGAGAGAGATTTGGAGTACCTGCGGTACTTTACGGGCATGTTGCCGGCTTTCCAAATGGCGATCTTCTCAAAAGATTCGATGGGGAGAACGAAGTGTTTGTTGGGAGGGTTACAGTGGCCACCGCCGTCGTTGGTGAACCCGTAGTTGGGGGCACAGAAGTTGGTGGCGGTGACGATGATGGAGGTGCCCGGAATGCACCACCGGTTGTCGTCCACGCAGCTCAGCTCGAAGCACGCGCCGCAGATCTGGCCGCGCTCGAACAGCGTCTCGCTGAGGCCCACCGTGGCCATGCCGTATCCGCCCTTGACGAGGTCACCGTAGCCGCACGCGCCGCCCACGGCGTCGCGGGGATCCGCGGCGGCGTAGTAGGTGGCGTGCGCGGATCGCCACTCTGTGAAATCCGGCGAAGCCTGCAGAGAGGGAGGATAGTCGGAGGAAGAGGAGGAGTAGTGAGAGGAAACGAGTGTAAGAAGAATGGATAGTGTGAACAGTACTGCGGCAACGGCGAACGGTGGTGACATTTCCGTGTGAAGACAGTGAAACCAAAGCAAAAAGACAGAGTGTGGGTTCCTTTATTTGCAACCGACGATACCACACTCACTCTACTTTCCCTTTCACTTTTCTTTTTCTTTTTCTTTATTTTATTAAAATTGCTTTTTTTTTTAAATATTTTTTGGATACCTCAAGTTTTAGTAAATTTTGAAATTAGTCCTTCATCAAAATTTTATATTAATTTAGTCATTCATCTTTCAAAATGAGTAAATTTAGTCCTTTTAATCAAATTTTGTTAAATTTATCTGACGTTTCAAGCACATTTCATGATAGTATTTAAGTTAACATTGAAACAAAAATGTGTCAAATAATGTAAATAATTTAAATACTATCATGAAATGCACTTGAAATGTCAGATAAACTTAACAAAATTTGATTAAAAGAACTATATTCATACATTTTGAGAGATGAATGACTAAATTGGTCAAAAGTTTTAATAAATGACTAATTTCAAATTTTGCTGAAACTTGAAGGACAAAAACATATTTAACCCTTTTTTTTCTATTATTATATAGTTAATCGTATTTCTTATACTTCACTGTAATTATTTGACATCATTGTAATGATAGTGTTGAAAATAATTTTGATGAGTAAAAACCCAGTAAAACTGAATTGCTTTTTTAGTTAATTAAGTTCTAAAGACAGATTCTAAAAAAAAAAAACATTAAAATCTGCTTAATTTAACTTTCTGTGTACTATTTTAATGTAGACAACAGGAAGAAGAGTGAGAGAAAATAATTGGTTGTAGATTTGACCATTAGGTATTTGTATAATTGCATATTCTGAACTGTTTAGCGGAACAATAATTTTTTCTAACCAGTCAAAAGAAAGTAAACATTCATCATTACACGTTAAGTGAACAATAAAAAACTATTACAAACCACTAACAGCAAAAGATAATAAGACATTTAACAAACAAAATAATCACAATTTATTGATTTTAAAAATGATCCTTATTCGAGGAATATTGGTAACATGGTTTAGAAACGACAGTGATGGTATTCGTGTTTGTTTAGATCTCTCAGGTTCGAAAGTGACCACAATCAAATGCATTATTTTTATTATTTTGTTAATAAAAATAATTGAACTCACGACTTTTTTTATTTTAATTTTTTTAAATTTACCAAGTTAATTTTATGCTTTTTAAATGTTAGTAAAAATATTAGATCTAAAACTTCTTTTATATTCCTACTGAATTATTTTATAACTCTATAGTTCTATGCAGTATTATGAAAATACAGTAAAAGAACAGAAAAAAAATCAACAAAGAATTCAAGTTCTTCTATGCATGCATAATTGGTTGATGTTCTGGGAAAAAAAAATTAATCTTTTTAATAATCAGTTACAAATATCATCTATATGTTTTGGAGTTATGGAACATGTCTCAACTTATCTTTTCTTACTTGTATTTTGTCACCTCACTAATGATTAAAAAATAATTTTAATATAGCTAATTTCGTTTGAATATAAAATAATTATAAGTAAAACTAAGAATGGATAAATAATTGTGTCAATCTTTCGATTAATAGAAACAGTTTATTTTCTTAAAAGCTACAGTTTACACCAATGTTTTTAAAACTCGACCGGTCAAATATTAATTATAACAGTTAAATAGTAGTAAAAACATACAATATCATAGTTTTGTGATATTAAAAACTAAAATCAAACATGACTTTATAGGTTTTTAGCGTTTAAAATATATATAAAAGTAAAATAAAAAATGTTATAAACTTAAGTTAAAATTTATATGGTATTTATCAATATTTATCATTCAAAGTTAACAAATATTTTAGGATGATTTTTCCTTTTCTAAGAAAATATATTAAATACACTTTTAATTAAACTAATTTAAACAACATTGTGCCTATTTTACCAATATTATTTTTTGATCGATGCTTTTAAATTATTTCATCTTAAAATTAATTATCTGTCATCAATTCAGCGTTTCAATGCCAAGTATCTGGTCGGATTCTCACATTGGAAAACAAACTTGGTACAACATATCAAATGATTGAAAAATCAAGTGTTACTTGTTTTTCTTTCAAAATTTTTGAAAGTAGTCCCTTTTTTAAATATTCAATGTGAAAAAAAAATTATAACGGATACCTTACAAAAATATATTGAGATTGTTCGTGGCATCCATCTAGAATTATAATTATAATTATACTTTAAATTAAAATTTGTATAGAATGCGCAAAAGAAAGCTTAAAATAATATAAATAATGTCAAAATGTCAATATATATATATATATATATATATATATATTTTTTCATTTTTTTAATTTAAAATTTAACTATTTGTAAATTTTATTTATTTTTAGTTTAGTTTACGTTTTAATGCATTATATACAAATAAAATAAAATTTATACATATATTCTTGAGAAAAATGAATAAAAGGTTAAAAAATAAATTAAATTAAAAATACTTAAAATTTTAAAAAAATATTAATTCTGTTTTAACTTTTTTTAACTTTATTTAAAGCTTATTTTTTCTAAATTTAAAATATTTTTAATTTATTATTTTTTGTTTTATCTATTTTTTTATGTTTTCATATTTCTTAATATATATTTATAAAATAAAAATATATATATATATATATATATATATATATATATATATATATATATATATTTAATATTATTTTTATATAATGTATTGAAAAATAAATATATATTTTAGAAATAAATAATTTATATATATATATATATATATATATATATTAGAAGTCAATTTTCGAAAGTATTTTTTATTAAAAGTTCATATCCGAAAATAATTTTGAAATATGATGACTTCGTCAATATTTTTTGAATTTTAAAAGTTTTGGAGGTACAGAAAAAAAATTTGGAGGTAAAAAAAAAAAGCTCCTAAATTTATGGATTACGGCCCAACTATGGGGCCTGCTAAAGAAATATTTGCTTAATTCTCATTTTCTATATTTATCAAAATTGTGAAAGATATATTTGATATGATGGTTTAACTTAACAAATAAGATTGTGAATTATTACCCCATAAATATTTGTGAAACCCTACCTAAGGTAGATTCTAGATTTTGTTGATGATTAATTGGGGTTGTGATATTTGATAAAAGGGGACAAGTATTTGACTAATAAAGGTGAGTTGTGAGGAAGCAATAATGAAAATGGTGATTGTATGAATGATGTGAGTTTAGTAATAATGTTGAGGAATCTGATTTAACAATCCACTGGAAGATGCAACTACTATGATCTGCTTTTTGAAGGCTACAATTCCTTCCCACCTACAACACATGTCCCCTTATAATCCTCGCTTTGCACTCTAATTGCGCTTTTCCATTCATATCGATCAAGGTTAGAAAATGACCCATCAAAACTAAAAGGAACAATAATAAATTATTCAAATATTTTTATTTTTCTTATGAAAGAATTACACCATTAAAAACAATATAACCAAAATACAACATGAATACAAAAATAGAAACTAAATAAAATTAGAAAAACAAAACAAAAGATATATCCTAACAATGTTCAATTTTAATAGAATAAATCTTAACATGGAGTTTTTATTACAATTATTCAAGACATAAACACAAAATTAGTATATTGTTACTGTCTAAAACTTTAGTCCAAAAGAAAATGGCAAAAGACAAATCTTACAAGAATTTTTCAAAAGATATATCGTAGCAATGAAAGAAAAAACTAAATAACTAAACAAGTGCATTGTCATCACCATTATTAAGGGAGCCAACACCCAAGTTCTCATGTGCTCACACCAAATATTGGTGATCATTGTAAAAGAACAACAACAACACAAGAAACACACGCACAAGAGAGGGTAAGCTAATATAAGAACAAAGGTTCTATTAATCATAAATCAAATCATATTGGGGAGTTAAGTAATTCATATCATTATAAGCAACAAGCCACGTTGTAAAAGATTCAATTATCTGGATAACAAGCATTAAGGTATAACTATTTGGAAGTTTTGACACTTGTGATGAACCTCCACCCACAAGGTTAATCCTATACAAGTTCTTAGAACTACAAATGGTTCTTCAACCAAGACCTCCTCTTACTCTCAATTCTTAATTCATTCTCATCTACATGAATTTGAATGATTAGTAGAGTGTTAGGATAAACTTCCAAATTATAAGTTCCTACATCAATGCACACCAAAGCACACATACTTTAAAAGGATTTCTTCCATTCATTCTCAATTCACAATTTCATACATACTTGTATTCCAAAAGTTCATATCATTGGCACACATTCACATAATCCTAAATAATTTACACAATAACTTAACAACACATATGCAAATTGGTCGGTGGTTTTAAAAAATAAAATTGCAACTTATACAAAGCTCCAAAAATTATGTTCTAACATTCAAATGAAATATAATTAAATCAAGAACTCAATTCAAAAAGAATCAATCCAATTGGTTATCTATAGAAAAGTTATGCACTAAACAAGTGACAAAGATCAAAGCTACCAACAACCTAGTCTATGGGAACCTTACAAAAAAAACGGCTCTCACTATACACTTTGAAACAAAGATCAACTATGTCAAAACAAAACATCATGTGTGTAGGACATACTGTAAAAATTTCAACTCGATCTGACGGTTAACGAAGCGGAAATTCAAAATTTTCTGAAACGACTCAAGGTTGGGAAGTCCAACTCGTCTAGCGAGTATGCATAACGCAAAAACTTGAATTGTGCAATTTGACAATGTCAAATGAACTTAAAACCTATTTTAAGCCTCATATAAATTAGAAACATTTCTAATTCCATGTTACAACTTCAATTTCCATTAAATTTATCTTAAATCACATGCATTCAACAAAAACCCCAAATTTTACTACCCCGTACATACCTAAACATGAAATTAGGAATTTTTCATCCCACACCCACAAAGAACAACATCAACATCAACAGATCAATTTGAGCTACCAAACACAACATCAACACACAACCAAACATTCAAACAAAATCATCATGCAAAAAGTATGGTTTAGCTTCCCTCACCTTTGAAGATAGATTCAAACTCTAAGAACCCGCAAGACACCTTCGAACTTGCAAAATTCACCCTCGATAGACAACGAAAAATAATATGATCGTGCCCACACAGCCACCGATTAGAAGAGATTCAAGATAGAAACCAAAAGAACATATAAGCAAAGAAGACTTGCATGCATAGTAGAAGAAACAAAATGACAAAAGAAATTGACTTATCGCAAATAAAGAATTGGTCGGTATGAATTGAAAGTTTTGCTGCCTACGATCTCGAAATTCAAAGAAGGAGATGGAGTTGAGAGTAAAGAAGAAAGGGTTTCAACTTCTTTTGAAATAAAACAAAAACTTAGAATTTGAAGTTATTTAACAAAAAAAAGATTTTACAACATTTTACTACGAGTATGCACATAAATAAATCTCATGAATTTAGAGTTTTTATGATTTTTGGAAATGAACGAATGGTTAGTCAGAAAATATTAATGGAGTGGAAGATGTTACAATCCATTGCTTAACCACCCGGTATATAGATTTGATTTTTTTTAATGGCCCAATACGGCACTGCATATTTATCCATTTGTGGCATACAAAAAAGTTTTCATTTTCTTAAACCTTTGATCATTTTGATGGGCCATGGTCTCTCTTCTCGAAACATCCACAAAATACGCCTAATAGGAAGTGATTCCAACAAAAGGGACAAAATATTAAAGTATCACAAACTTTATTTAATTTATATGAAAAGATAACTTCATGTATCATTTTGGTGAATACAGAGGTCCAATGATTTCTTGTTATGCAGATAAAAGGAAATTAAAGTAATGCCATACAAGGAAAGAATATTGTATTCAACAACTTCAGGTTATGTAATGTAAGTGTAATTTACCCATTAACTATGACAAATATGAACAATTACACTAATAAGCGATACAGAAGTATATGTAACTTACACTTGAAAGACAATAACCATTGAAAAGAGAGCACAGTGGGAGGAAAAAAATTGAAGAAATACACAGAGCCTAACATGGCTTGAAGAAATATAAAAAAAGTGGGATAATTCACTGGATAGAACAGAACCCCTAAAGACACAGACATGGAGAATTAACAATGCAGCAGAAATATCAAAAATTTCAGCTCCCTTTTCTTTCTTCTCGTACAGGGTCATCCAGAAACAGAAACAGCTACATTATATTATACCTGAAAAAGGGAAACTGCTCTGAAGAAAAGCCACTGAGAGGGTACTATAAGGAAAGCTTGATACGTTGCTCTTCCCTCTCCTCATCACAAACTGATGAGTATTTGTTTTTTTCTCTCTCTGCCATGCACCTTTTGTATGGCACAAACCCTTTCCCACAGGTTTTAGGTCTCACCCTTAGCTCAAATATAGCCGATGTTTCACTTGGTACAGTGTTGTCTCCACCATCATTAATTGAGCTAGTGTTTGAACCAGTCCATGATCCTTCCTTTTGAACCTCTTTCTGTTCAAAATCTCCGACATTAGAGTATAGGTGTTTCCCTTTTAGCTCCCTCAGTGGCACAGATAGTGCATTATGGGAAAAAGTCCACCTTGGAACAATACTTGCAGGACCTTCTGCAAGATCAGAACACCCATTTTGAAGTTGCATAAGATATGTTGCAGCCGCAGGTATTGGTTTGAATGGCTCCGTTCTTAGAGAAAAGGGTTTGCTTGTATCTGTTACCAGTAGAGTGGTCCCAAAAAGTTTGAGAGTACGACCACATGATTCCTCTGCTGCATCATCTTTGGTACAAACAGTTTCTTTGTGAAAAAGCTTCAGTTTCTGGATAATAAAATAAAGGGAGAGTTTAATTTTCATGGTAGTATAAAGATTTGTACACTATCAACCAATCACTCTATACAGTACATTTAAACTAAATTCTAAAATCATTTTCTTAAAAGTGTTCTCGTGAGCCAAGAAAGTGAAAAAATGATTAGGATTTAAGAAGTACCACAAGGGGTTGCTCATCATGAGCTGAACTTGGTAGAGACCCTTCTTCCTCAAATGATGTTTTGGGTTCAGCCAGTGGAAATCTGTTTGAGGGGACACCGCTAATGGATGAGACCGGTGACAAACTTCCTGTGGGTGTGTCTGAATCGGAGGAACCAAGGTTTTCGGAAATAACTGTAGATAACACTGACTTGGGAGAATTGTTCTCTTGACCAAAATCTGATGACTTGAGAGAATTAGACCTCAGAGGGTGTTCTGAATTGGAAATCTCTTTCTTTGGAATCTCAATCAGTTTACGAGGGTAAGGATGAATTGGCTTCCTTTTTGGTCGTGGAGGTGGAATTTCAATCGACTCATCCAAGGTTGTGCTGTTCCCACTGGACTCTCTAACGATCTGCATGAAGTCAGAAAAACGAGTTAGAGTGTACTTAAAGATCAACCCTGCAACTTCACCTTCAAAAGGTTAAAACTTTTGCATCTCTTAAAGTCATAGCATAACAACTCTAACTTATATGACTCATGGTATATTTAACATATGGTAAATGATGGGTACTGGAATATAACAATAAACCTTAGAAAAAAACTTCTGAGCATGACTTCGAATCTGAACAGCAGTCTTTGTGCCAACATGTTCTGTGGTGAAAATAAAAGGATCCAAGAACTTAGACCAACCTTCTTGATTGATTCAGTGACTTATGTTATTGTTCTGCTAGAATCTTTGTGGCACAATATATGGAAGTTTGAAATTAATTATACCTTCAATCCTTCGCCAGGCCCTGCCATATAGCTTTAAGGCTTCAAGAAACTTCTTGTGTTCTTCATCTGTCCACCTCTCCCTCTGCTTTGTGATTGTGTATGGTTTTCTTACCTGTTGATGTACATATAAAATTGATTAAAACAAAGGTGACACTGTCACAGATGTGAAAATCAAATTCATAATGCCACAAAAACATAAGAATCAAAGGGACAACCTTCAAGGCATAGTCATTTCCACAAGAAAACTGATCATGAAGTGGAATATCTGCAACAGAATGCACACCAGGACTCAAACATATTTCATCTCCAATTGGAGGACCACCCCTTGATCTAGTAAATGCACTTTTGCCCTGCATCCAATGCAAAAAGCAAATAAGTATAGTATAATAATTAAGAAGAAAAAGAAAATTTTCTCATAATGGAAAATTCAAGTACAATTAAATGAAATCATGACCAAAGAGTATTTGTCCACCGGGGAATCATTCATCTCTGGGTAAACAAAATATCAACCAACAATTCACAACTTCCATTAAATGAACCTTGACTTTTTTTTTCTTTTTTTGAAAAGATCAGGAAAATTGTGCCTTTGCTGAAGATTAAATCAAACTGTTGTCTAAACCAGAAACACTGAAAAGTTATTTTTCCAAAATTTATAAAATTAAAAACTACAAATATTTGGCATTTGAAAAGGAAAACCAAATCATAGTTCATAAAGTAGCCCTCCATCTTTTTCATTATTCATTTGACTTTTTTTTTTTAATCTTCAAAACAGAGCCAGACATGTCATACCCAAATGAAAAGACTTTTGGCTGGAAATCCATAACAACAAACCAGAAAACATACAAGTACGACCTAAACCAAGAACAATCTCATGTCCCTCAAAAAAAACTCAACACGGCATCAAATATTCTACATCAAAGAAAAAACAAAGAAGAAACTCATATTTTTACATACTTGTATCGCCATGTGGTGAATATCTTCTCCTTCCTACACGGTTGGCTCACAGAACACCAAAACAGTAAAACTTATCTTTCTTTGTTCACAACTTTCTTAACAGCATGTAACACAAAAACAAAACAAATCACCAAAATCCACACTTCTCGCCCTCGACAACTCTGGAACCAACAACTTTGTGCAAAATGGACTTTTCTCGGCACCAAACAAAAACACTGTTTCGTCTCTTTGTTTTATCCGACACTACAGTTTAAGCTCAGAATCGAAAAAAACCCTTCTAAGATCCCGTGACCATGCACTGCAGAAGCTCGATCATTCAAACTGAATCCACCTCGTGAATTGCCAACGATCACCCCAAAAACCTTTCCAAATCTCAACTTGAGAAGCAGCAACAACAGTGGCTCAGATGTAATTAACTATGAAATGGTCCACAGTTCTGAAATCAACAAAACCCTCCATGGAAAGAGGCTGGATAATAGAAGGTTTCTTTGTTGGAAAAACAAAATGATGGATGTTCAAACAAAACAGTTCCGAAAACAGAGGACACACAGTCCACAAGAGTTTCTCTGAATTGTCATGGTTGGTGAAAACGCTCAAAAGGGGTGGAGAAAAACAGAGAGAAAAGAGGTTAAGGTTTGAGGTTTCAGAAGAAGAAGAAGAAGAAAAATGGAGTGAAGGAGAATAACAGAGAGAAGAAGAGTGCAGATAGATATAAAAGCCAAGTGGGAAAGAGACTATTGTGAAGGAGAGAAAAATAAATGGAGCAACCATAGAGTGCCACGTCAGATGTTGAATTTTGTCTTGTAGGAGAGAAAAAGAAATTTTCTTTTTATTTATTTTTTTCTCCATCGAAATCTCGAGAACTCGATGCAATCTTGTGGCTCACGTCGAAAGAGGTCCTCCACACGTGGCGTTCCGCTGTCGCGTCTGTTTCCGCTTTTCTGTTTTTTATTTTCCTTTTCATTTTTTTTAATTCGGCTTCGTTTTCTAATTGGGTGGCCGAAGAAAACTAATGCAGAGCGCGTGTGGATAATTTGGGACAGAGCATACGCGCGGGTGCCACTGCCACAGTGCTACTCGCACTCTCACTGGTGCCACGCCACTTTATCATGATTAATGCGTGGCCATTATTTTCCCAGCTCTCATACAGATAATTCTGCTTTTTCATAAATTATTCTACCAAGTCTTTTTCTTTTCTTTTTTCGCTGTGTAACAACATATTCTATAGTTTTCTATTCTTCAAATGTCATGATGGACTCAACACTATTTTCTGAAACGATATTTAGTTTTAGTTTTAGGTAATAAATAGCCATTTTAATAAAACTGATATTTCACTGAAAGTGATATATAATTTTGTCATATGAATCAATTAGTATTAAGAAATTAATCATATGTTAATATCATACCTTAAAATCTATAAAAACACTGTACTTTTTTCTTGGTTTGGTTCTCACGCGTTCTATATAGTTTGGTAACAGTTTTTGACCTGCCTCGTTTTTAATATTTTAAACAACATTTTCTATATTTGACTATGTAAAAAAAAAAGTTTATTTTTATTTTTTAAATAGCATTTAATGTCTCGCATGTTTCAATTTCTATATTGTAGAACCTACACATCTTTGACATGTGCAGCATTTGACTAATTCTATATATGCAAAATAAGTGTATAAATATTCTCGTTAAAATAACGAGTTTTGAGTAAATTTAGTACACTATACGTTAGAAAATTGTCAAGAAAATTTAAGTAGGGGATTATTGATGTATTAAGAAATGAAAAATAAAACAAATTTTCATGAAATTTGCTAGAACGGAAGAAAAGGTTGTTTTTCAACGGAAATAAATAAGTAGTAGCAGGTGTCAGCAGCAGTGAGCGAGTAGAGGGCGTGAGTCAACTAAACAGCGTTACGATACAACAACAGTACAAAATACAAGTGGGTAATAATATTTGAATAAAATAAAAGAATAATTAATTAATTAATATGATGTGATATACGTTATAGATAATATTAAGTATTTATTTGTTATTGAAAAGATATCGATTAATATGTTATTATCGAATAAAAGAGACCCGAGAAAAAGAAAAAATAATTAATGAGTGTGGTTGTGACAGTTTGGAAATGGAAAATAAGAGGATATTTGTGAGAAGGAGAAAAAGGGTTAAATATCTTAAAAATAAGGGTAGGGCAAGCGTGAGGTGTGGATCAAAAAGAGCGAGGCATAGAGGGTGTCGCTTTCACCTTTGCGCTTTTCGCCACGTCACTGCCACTTGCCGCCCCACTAAGAAAACACCGCCACGTGTACATTCAACGCAGGGATAGCGATCATTCCACACCACTCGTTTTTTTCCTCCGTTATTGCATTTTCTTTTTTTCTCAAAACGCTCGCAATTTTCTGGCCACAACATTTTGTTCGCCCTTTTTTTTTTTCTCACATTCGCATTCATGAGTTGACAAGCCAAAAACCTGAATGCGAAAAATGTCACATTAGGCAAATGAAATCGCCGCCTTATCTTTTTACGTCAACTTAACCGATTTTAAAACATTAAACATTTTTTTTAACCTTTTGTTTTTTGTCTGGAGAGGATTTAATTAAATATCTTGGTATAGTGATAATGTTGATTAAAAATGTTTATGAAGCAAAAGAGACATTTGAGGACTTTAATGGGGTGTTGGACAGAGGCAGGTGTGGGATTGTAGTAGAACGTGGAAGGTTGCAGTCTTGGTTGAAAATGGTTGTCGGAGGGACCAGTGTGTCTGGGCAGATATTGAGTTTCCGGGTCTAACCCTGGAGGCACTGTTTGGTGGGAGACACCAAAAACTACATCACTTGCGTTAGTTACCTCTTCATTTCATCGGTGTCGGCTCCATTATTCAAAAATAGACTCAACTAAGGTTTCTTATATTCCATAAGGTTCCAGATAGTAATTCATTTCTTTATTTTTTAAGTTTTTCTTATGCAAATTAACATTTTTTTAATAAATAACAAGATAAATTTATTATAGTCATTGTTAATTTTAAATAGATTTTTATTATTTTGAATTTTGAAAAAAATCCTCTTTTCACCAAAACAAATTATACTGAAATTTGTTAACATTATTCTATAAATTATATATTATTTGGAAAAAAAAATTATATATAATTAAGAATTTATTTATTTTTTATAAATTTAAATTATCTTTTCACATAAAATCTAATTTTGAAAATAGAGTTTATATCTGAATGTTATTTTCCTATCATATTGTGGTTTACTAATTCTTATACTTCAATTAATTTATTATTCACTAAAAGACTAAACCTTAATATAATTAATAGTTTTGTACACAAATTTTGATTCCTCATCAACATATATGTAGAAAAAATTTTCAAAACCAATAAATCGAAAAATACCAAAAAATAAAAACATTTTTTATCTTAATACAAATCCAACAAATAGATCAACACAAATAAAAAGAAAAAACAAAAACATATTAATTACAAATAATGATAAAAAGATTAGTACACACAACATGAGAATCTCGAAATATAATCTACCAAAACTCTCAAAAACAAAAAAATAATTATAGAATGGAAGAAAGCAAGAAAAACTAAGAAAAGTCAACGAGAGATAAAAGAAGTAAATCAAACCAAATTTGATTATAAGAGAATAAAGTTAATTACTTTTTTTTCATAAACAAAATTATAATTTACTAAAAAAATGTTTTAACTCATAGAATATCTTTAATACCAATAAAAATTAATATACACTAATAATATTTTTTTTTCAAAAATAAACTTCATAAACTAATAATTAATTTAAATGAGCATTATTAGTACTAAAAAAATTTTGAGACTTTCTTTTCTTAAATATAATTTTATATTTAATTTAAAAGGGGTATATTAGTATTAAAATAATACGAGACGTTTTTTCTTAAACATAATTTATAGAAAATTATTAGTACTAATTTTTTTTTTAAGATTTAAAACGAGTGTTTTAGATATTTTATTTTAAATCGGTCTTTGTGTTATTACTATTAACCTCATGCTATTCTTGTACAGAATAAAATAATTTAGTAGTAAAGTTAGAAGTGATACGAAAGAGATTTAAGTTCACATTTCTACTAATAAAATACTAACAACATTTACTGATTAAGAAAGATATTACTATTTAAAATCTAAATTATGTAAAAAAAAAAAAATCAACACTTCATGATTTATACCTTATTTTTTTATTTTTCAGTTTATACTTCCCTCGTACACAACATTTGTGTGGCTTTCAGAATTCTTATCATTGTATGTGTAATATGCTGCATTGTAAGGTATTAATGAAAGGTATATGGGACAATAATAAGTTAGGTGACATTTCATACGGAACGAATCTCCTTCATATACATGTTTTCTTTAGAAGGACTTAAATAATGAGAATGTCATACAAGCATATTTAATAACTTCTAAATAATTTAAATAAATTGAATTTACATATAACTGAGTGCGTCTGGGTATTAACTTCAATTATTATAAATATATAATTTTATATCTATAGAATTGATATCAACATAATAATATTATTTTTAATTATCACTACTATTTAAAGACAAAAACTGTAAAACATAATTTTTTATATGGCCTAAGTATTTTAATTAAATAACCCTTTAAAAAAGTATATTCATTTCAATTGTTTTGGGAATGAGTGTAAACTTAATGTGATTACATTATACCCTGTTAAAATATCAAGTTGGATATCAGTGAGCGTGATACAAAAACAAATCAAATGAAAATTAAGTCACAAGAAAAACTTTTACACTTTCGATTGTAATAATAAAATCAAAGTTCTAAATTTGGCTTTTACTTATCAATATTTTACGGACTTAAGTGTAATTTTCATTCCTCAAAGTCTACGACAATAATTATTCCAAAGAAAGGAGAAATTAGATTCAGTTGTTTCGGTTTGTGAAGAGTTTTGCTAGTGGTTATTTAGTATTTTATTTTATAAGTTTATCTAAATATTTAATAATCATCCTTGTATTTCCTTATACAATTATGAACTTATATGTGGGTTGACCATCGTTTTCATCTACATATTATTGAAATTTATCCATATGAAAATTTTAAATTAACTATAAGTATAAGTTATATTCAAATTTTTAAATTGAACGGTAGATCGAGAATAAATATGTGTATATTCACTCCATTCCATGCATATTATTTGAATATTTATTTTCGTTCTCATGTCGGTATCTGTCTTAAATTATTAAAATATAGTTTATTAGATAATTTAAAAAAATGATATGATTTTAATTCTAACTTTTGTAACTTGCTTTTAAAGAACATATATAACCATATACATCAAGTTAAAATTTCTTTCTAAATCTGTTACATTAAAGAAAATATTTTTTAGAAGTTTAAAACTAATCAAATAAAAAATTTCATCGTAATATTCGAAATAGATAATTAAGTAAAATATATTAATACAGTCTTACAAAGATATAATTATCTAAAATACAATATTTATACTGTCAATCTAAATCAAGATTGTCCTATACAAAATTAACTTTTTATTAAAACTCTTAGAGACTTTCCACTATTCTAACTTATGGCTCATCAACCTTCAAAAGTGCTTCTAAACATGTAATTTCATTTGTTCCCACCAAATAGATGATTATCACAAAAGAAAGAGACAAACAACATAAAAATACTCAAAGTACACCAAAGAGTAAGCTAATGATGCTCAACGCTATAAGACTGATGCTCACAACATAAAAAGAACAAACACATTATACATTCTTCGTTTCAAATTATTAAAATATAGTTTATTAGATAATTTAAAAGTTGATATAATTTTTTTTATTATTTTCGTAACTTACTTTTAAAATACACATATAATCATTTTTTTTCTTTCTTCTATAATTATTTGATTTTTATTTGATTACTATTTCATATATGAAATTAAAATTTCTTTCTTATTTTTTTTAATTAAAAAAGTATAGACATCTTTTAATATTTAATACTTGATAATATGATATTTTTTTGTTATAATTTTTTATATAAAAAATATTTAGTTAATATTTGAAACATGTAATTAAATATGAATATATTCGATCCTTTATGAAAATAGAGATAAATTTTATATTGAAGATGAGATAAGATGATAAAACTCATATCCCACCCTCTTGCGATCTCTACTCATATTCATAAAAAAAAAAGAATAAAATTACAAAAGATATTTTGGATCTTATATTCATAAGTTATAAGTTATGACTAACTTATTTGGGCTTGTTTATGACATACTAATTTTGAAAGAATTTGGAAGTTTTTTTTTTACTAATTTGGATGGAAATTTATACTTATTTAAAAGAATTTGGAAGAGTTATGGTAAGAATTTGTGTTTGTTTGAATAATTTCTCTATAAATTCTTAAAAGAAATAAAAGGACAAGTGATTTTTTTTTTGAAGAAAAGTTATCTTTTACATATATTATTTTATGTTTAATTTTTTATATTATACATATATAATTTTAATTTTATAAATTTTAATTTTATTTTTTCTTATTTTGTAATTATTTATAAAGAAGCTTACCTGGATAAACTCTTGTAATTGTCTGAGTAATTTTTAGCTTACTATAGCATGTCCTTAAAACCACCGAGGTAAAACTTGTTAAACAAGTTGCTATCACATTAATCCATAGTTTGCCATTGTTTTCTTTGGAATTTTTTTCTTTTGGTTTTCATTATTCTAAATTGGACTTTTCTAAAAAAGTTCGTCAATGGGAATTATTACTTTGTTGAATAATGTTGTTAGGATAAAATAAATAAAGTTGTTAGATATATATATATATATATATATATATATATATATATATATATATGTATGTATTTATTCTAGAGGAGAGTTATTCTTACTTATAATTAAACCGAACAAAAATTCAATTGGATTAATATTTGATGAAGTTCAATAAGGTTCGGGAAAAAAGTGAGGTAAGAAAAAATTAAGTTAAATATATTTAACTTTCGGTGATAATTTAAAATTAATATTTTTTAAATTTTTTTTATCTAATTTAGTCTTTTAATTTTATAAAGATGTGAATTTAGTTATATTAAATAAGATATGTTAAATTTATTTGATTAAAATGATTAAATTTACATATATTTTTAAAGATGATGAATTATGTAGAAGGTTCAAAGATGAAATACTTTCAAATTTTTATATAAATATATTAACCTAATATTTAATAAAAAATAATAATAAATAATGAGGGAGTGAACAATTACGAAAATATCCAATTTTCTTAAATTTGTAGCACACGTGAAGGATACTTCTACAATTTCAAGTGAGAAATACAGTTCAGAGGATTACAAGTTTTTGTGTATATATGATATGATCATCACTTTTGGGCGTAAGTTGTAAACTCAATTTTGTACAATGTCTCAAGGCAATAACAATGAAAATAATTGACATTAAGATGTATTTCTTTACTCATCTTCTTTCCTTTTTCTTCTTCCTTTTTCTTCTTTTAGATGTTCACATTTATTTATTTTATTTATTTTCTCATAGTCTTTGTAATTTTATTCTATAAAATAAAATTTAATTAAAGTGCTTGTTGATCTATTTGTTAATGTGGTAAAAATGTGTTCATTATTTATATTGTTAATTGATGATAAATTAGATCATATAAACATAAGTATAATGTAATTGATGGTGGGATATTCATAAGAAAAGAATGATTAATATGTTTGTGAACTATTGGATTTCATCTTAAATTTTTTTGAGAGACAACTTATAGTCAAGACCTCTTAATCTTGGTATAATTCATACAGACCGAAAACCACCATTAATATGTGGAAAGAGTAACATGTGTAAATTGTTTGAAGTGGGGTGATAAAGTAGGCTTGGTCCAACGGGTCGTTCTGTAAGTTTGTCGAAAAAACACTGAACGGACTGAGATATTGAATTCATTGGTCCGTAAAATCCCAGCACACATAACATGTCGCTTGTAAGGTCCACTTACTTTCAACGCTAATGTTTTAGGGTCTGGCCTTATCAGTTGGGCCTGAGGCTGACCCATAGGATGCCCAAAGCCCTTAAACCAGCCTAACACTCTCATTTTCTGACACTTTTCAAAAAAACCCTTCTTCTTCCTCTCTTAGAACTACAAATGTTCTCTATTAGGGTTTGGACCTCCTTCATCTTCGAGCTAGCTCAACTCCGTTCCTACTTCACGTAAGTTGGTCTTCAACTCCCCTCTAGTCATATTTTCGTGATTTCATTTAGGGTTCATCGTAATAAGCTTGTTTTAAATCTATTCCGCTATTTTTCCAGCTCGCTAAATTGTCCTAAGAGTTGTGGTGCTTCTTTGCTCGTACCCCCTCACAGTAGCTTTTCCAGGTAAGGGAAGCTAGGGTTCCTCGTATTTTCTGAATGTTCATATATTTTTTGCTTGCTTCGTGTGCTACTGTGGTCATATGAAATGTCTTGGTATGCTATTTGGATTTGTACGTATGGTTGATGCAGATACGAATAGTGGCGAGAATTGATATTCTCGCCTAAGCAAGCTTGTCTCGCCTAGGCAAGAATAGCAAAAACTGGCCCAGGTTGCTACTCGAGCTCTCGCTCAGGCAGAGAGCTTTCGTTTTGAGCGAGGAAGCATTTCGCTCAAGCGAGAGGGTCTCACCGAAGCGAGAACTCGTGGTGTCTTGTTGTGGTTCGCTTGAGCGAGGGTCCATAGCTTGAGCGAGACAAGTGTTGGAATTTGTGTTCTTTTCCATGTTTTTGGTTGCTGGTTGTATGGTTGGTTGGAGTACCCTATTTAAAGTGTGAAGTATGTGAAATGCATGTAATATATGATGTATAGTGCCACGTATATTGTATGAGATTAAATGGGGATGAGATGTTGTTATGTTGAACATGAAATGGAAAGTATGAATTTTGTTGGATGGTTGGTTATAAATATTGGCATGGAACTGGTATGCATGATAACTTTATGCTTGGTTGGTGAGACATGATTTTGGTATGGTTTAAGACGTAATTCCATGAATCTCTAGGTGAGATATCATGGTGGTGACTCATAATTCCACGATGGTTTCGTAGTGGTGCCTCATGATCAGGACGTAATTCTATGGCCCCTGTTAGTGGGAGTTCATGGTGGTGCCTCATGGTTAGGACGTAATTTCATGAAGGTTTCGTGGTGGTGCATCATTATATAATTTAGCAAGGATTCAATTAAGGATTGCATCCTGAAACTCTAAAGATTTAGTTAGTCTCACGTAGAGCGTACTGACTCAAGTGGTGAGAGTAGTAGGAGGCCTTAGTCTTTGGCAGGATAATGACCTTAGATGTTTGAAGGCTAACCTTGTGCGTGGTAGGGTGAAATCCATTGGCAATTGGCTCTGCATAGCAGTAGAGGCCACCACAAGTGCAAGTATCTAGTGAATCCGACTGATTATTTGTATCCGGATAATTGAATCTTAGAGTCTTGTTTGTTGGTCATTACATGCTTGGTTGTTTTATTTATCTTTGACTTTTAAGTTGCATGTTCAATTGTATGATAAACCTTTTTCACTCCGGCTTACCCTTTTTGTTTGTTTGTATGTTTTGTGTGATTTTCTCCTTTTTGCGATGATTATCAATTTATTGATGTGAACAGATGTGGCAACTCCTCGTGGTCATCAGAGTGATGGAAATTTCACTGTGTAGCTTATCTTGGGTTGGATCCCCCTTTCTCCAAGTTTTCTTTTAAGGCACTACGACATATGTAATATCTTGCTCTAGAGGAGCAAGCTTTTGATCAACTATCAAACTATTTCTTTTGGTTTTGTTATTGGCATCGTGGTGTGCCTTAGTCTTCTTTTCTAGTACATTTGGGATAACTGTAATGGTTTAAACATGTGTACCTTTTGGTACTGCTCTTCTATGTTATATCTTTTGTGATGTTTCATTTATAGATTTATTCTCTATTAAATGGGATGTTACATCGCTCGTGCGGACAAGAGGCGAAATTAAGATATTCACCATCGTCAATATTAAGTAGTGAGTATAAATATCTTTTGTAAATCGATGAATGACTAATATTTTTGAAATACAATATTAAATAACAAATAAGTTTTGCATACGTGATATTACAATATTATTTATTGATAAAGTTTAACAACAAACTTTTTACCAATGAATTTTGATGATCGATAAGGATCTTATTGTTGAAATAAACTAACTCAAAAACTCAAAATTTTAATTAAGTAACAAATATTTTTTTACATACGAGATATTTACAATGCTATTCATCCTGAAAGTTTAGCAACACATTTTACTAATAAATTTTAGCTATTGATAAGGATCTTATTGCTAAAATAAATTAACTCAAAATTTTAATTAAATAACAAATACTTTTACATATAAGATATTCCAATATTATTCATCGATAAATCTAGCAACAAACATTTTACCGATGAATTTTAATCTTTTATAAGGATTTCAATGCTAAAATAAATTAAATCAAAATTTTAATTAAATAATAAATATTTTTTACATATGAGATATTATAATATTCGGTCCTGTTAACCGGTGCTTTAGTTGAAGATAATTAATATGCATGAATTTTACAAGAAAGAAGTTTATAATTAATTATGATATTAAATGAAATTTAATCTAATAACCATTAATGCAGTTTTATTCTATTTAAAGGATAAAAATGTCTATAAGTGATTTATAAATATGTTTAATATATTTTTAATGTTCATCAATAAAAATTAAAAAATAATTCAATAATAAAATAAATATATTTTAATATTGCTAAAAATTAAAATATAATTAAACATAAAAAAATTTAAATTAATAAAAAACCAACAAAAAAAACAGTGTTAAGAGTTAAAAGTTTTAATTTGAGACTTCATTAAAAGTTCTCTCTTTGACTTTTGAATAACTTTTTGCAACATTTCTACTAGCTTAACAAAAGCTAACAATATAAAAAATTTAATTACCTAAACTTTTAGGTCAACTACTGGATTTAAATTTGCATCTTCAGAAGTCTTCACATTTCAAGCTTTCAATTAGAGACTCTTGAAGTGTTAATTTTTTTTTGGTTTAATTATGCCTTTGGTCTCCATTTTGGAGTCAAAATCTCAAAATGGTACCAAAATTTTTAAAAGTCTCAAATTGGTTCCTTTTTTTGATAAAACATCTCACATTTGCCATTTCCGTTAAGTCAAGATTGATGCCGTTAGAGGGAGTGCCACGTGTCAGTTCCTCGATTTTTTGATTTTTTTATTATTTTTTATTATTTTTTGATTTTTTTTAAAAAATCAAAAAAATTGCCACATGTCAAGCTGTCATCGTGCCACGTTGCAGTGACAGAGTGACGTGGCAGTGGCAGTGACACGTGTCAGTATTATGCCAGATGTCATTTCCTTAGTCTCAATTTGGTCCCTTTATTTTAATTTGTCTCAATTTAGTCCTAATTTTTGTAAAAGTTTATCAATTTTGCCCCTCTTCAAATTCAAACAAAAATTAATTTTATATAAATGTTATACAAATATTTTTATTAAATTTGATATTTTTATTCAAATTGATATTTTTATTATACATTTTTAACATAGCTAAGTTTATTTAAAATTATGTTTCACATTCAACTTTACTTAAAATTGTTTTCAAATTTTAAATTTATGTGTTTTATTGTTACATGAACTAGTTAATTTATGAATTTTTTTCTATTAACATTATTTTCTATTAACAACTTTTAAACCATTTTAAATAAAGTTCAATGTAAAATATTAATTAAATGAACTTAATTTGCTTAAAAATATTTCCTTGAAATATCAATTTTGATGAAAATATTTGTGTACATTTATATAGAAATTAAATTTGATTTCAATTTGGAGAGGGATAAAATTGCTAATTTTTACAAAAATTAGGACTAAATTAAGACAAATTAAAATAAAGGGAGCAAATTGAGATTAAGGAAATGACACCTGGCGTGATACTGACATGTGTCACTGTCACTGCCACGTGGCACGATGACAGCTTGACACATGGCATTTTTTTTTAATTTTTTAAAAAAAAATTCAAAAAAAATTAAAAATAAAAAATTCAAAAAAATAATAATAAAAAATTCAAAAAATCGATGAACTTACACGTGGCACTCCCTCTAACGGCGTCAACCTTGACTTAACGGAAAGGGTAAACGTGAGACGTTTTAACAAAAGAAAAAAAAGGGACCAATTTAAGACTTTTAAAAATTTGGGTACCATTTTGAGATTTGGACTCCAAATGGGGACTAAAGGCATAATTAAACATTATTTCTTTTTGCTTTTTAGTTGAGACCTTGCAAATTTCAAAGTGTTTATTTTTTATTAAAGTTATTGTTTGGAAATTTCAAATGTTATATTTGTCTTTTTAAAAATATATTATATGTATTTATATTATTTTAATTAATATAGTTAATTATTTCAACTTTCATTATAAAAATAATGGAACTAATGCACATTAATCCTTAACCGGTATCATAAAGATACTTATTAGCATTTGTAAGTTTTGAAATGGTTGAAATGCCAAGAATGGGAGATTGAATTGGCTAGTTAAAATTTTTGGCAATCTTTAAAGGCTAAAATCTATCTTGAATTGAATCAATTCGATCACCAAGTTTGGATGCAAAAACCTCTGGAAATGATACTTTCAATCAGTCAAAAACAAATTTAGTCGATTGATTTTACTAAACAGATTCTGTATTGGTATAATCAATCGATTGAAACAAAAAAACAGCCGACTGAAATACTGGAAAAAATGCATAAATGCAGATTTAAGATTTGGAACAAGAACAATGTAAAAGAACAATAAGACAAGTTCTAATTGATTATGCAAACATGCTCAATGTTGCAGATGTCACCAAAACACTCAAGAATATGAAAAAGATGGTTTAAATCCAAGTTCTTTTAACTTTAAATGATAATGCAAGAGAGAAGGGTTAGAGAAAATATTGGATCATAAAATATTTTTATACTGGCTCACTCAAATCTAAGCTACATCCAGTTTGTCAAGGCAATCCGAGCCTGACTTTGCACTATTTCAAAAGATTTACAAAATTTACACTCTTACACTTTCAAAACAAGCAAAACACATCCACACACACACACACAAGATTCTTGAATCACAAAAGAATCACAACAGCACAACAAGAAACCTCTTGCAGACTTGGAAAACCACCAAACACACACACAAAACTTGAGAAAGATCAAACCTCAGTGGTATCACAACCTTGCCTACCACAAACACCTTTTTTCAACAATTGCAGTATGAATGATCACGAAAGAGAGAGAATTCTCAGGTTTCTAGAACAATCTCGCGCTAAAAGATGATCTTGTTACCTCTCTTTCAAAAATCACAACACTTATAGTCAAACTGTTTAGGAAATTCAACAGGTTGGTTTCCAAATCAATTGGTTGATTTCACTTGACTTAAGTGAAATCAGTCGATTAAAAAATATATCAACTGATTGAAAATGTCACAATTTAAGACTACTGCAGCTAACCTTTTAACCTGTTGAAAATCCATTCAACAGCTTAAAAGACACACTTTAACCTATTGAAAACTATTTCAACAGATTAAAAAACACAATAAAAATCAAATACATCAAACTAATGCTACAAGGTTTACAATGTGAATTACAAACATCAAACATTATTTTCTAATGAATGTGGAGGGCAAGTGTTCAAGGCTTGTTCAACATGAATGATATCAAATCTCCATAAACCCATCAATGTAGCATGATTCCAAAGCAATGACTTCAAGTTAGTTCAATAAAACTTCATCAAATTTTCATGAGACACACCACCTAGACTTCACGTATCAACAACATTCTCTTATAATATCATTCATCAATAAAGTTTAACAAGAAACATTTTACCAATAAATCTTAACATAAAATTTAACCGTTGATAAATCGTCATTAATTTTAATTTACTAACAAAATTAGGTAATTATCCACAAATTTTATGTGTCATTAAATTTGTTTTTTCTTGTAATCTGTAACTTTCAATAATTAAATTTGTTTTATCATCTTCAATAATTACTAACACAAAAATCGAATACAATTTAATATAACTTAAACCACCTAATATTTATCACCAGTGTGTTTATCTTCATTAATGTTTTTATTTGAGAACCAAGATAACGCATTATGTTAAATTTCGTTGTATTATATTTCTTTGTAAAAATGAAGTATTTTTTTATATGGGAATTTATAAAAAGGCCTTTAATAATCAAATGAATGCTAAAACAATTGCAATTCGTTCAATAATTACAAAACAATATATAAAAGAAAAATAATTCATAATAAATTCTATTTAATTTTTTTTATCCAAATTGATTTCAAGTACAAGGGACTATTTTTTCTTTATTTTAATTTTCTCATAGGTAACAGATGAAATAAAAACAATAAATTATTAATTTCACTTTTTACTTAAATTAGTCCAAAGCAATACAATCATAATTATATATATTTTTGTATTTTACTTTGAATTCTTAACATTAATCTAATTTAACTTCCTTATGTATTTTTTTTTCTCAAAATTGCGGATTTATTATTTTAAAAAAACCGTGGCTTATATCTTCAGCTAAGTAGTTATAGGTTGACACAGTAAGTACATTTAAATATAATTTTTGGTTTCTAAATTGTTGGGAAAAACATCAGTTTAATCCTTCCAAGAATAATCAGATTAACATAGAAATTAGAGCAAAAACGATGATACATAATATAACGTGAAAACTTCAAATACAGAAAAAAATCACAGTCATTATCAAAAGACAACCAAAGAATATTCACTATATGCAAATTTATACAACATATAACTAACTCTTAATCATTGACCCCAAATACATCTACACTCTCCATAGTAAGAACTTAGCTACATCTCACAACACTCTATTTACAAGAGTAAAAGAAAGCCAACATTAGTTCAATGTGTTAAGACTTGGGACAACTAAAAACATGAACCTAGAGTCCTTTATATAACTATGAACGCCCACTTCCTTTACTTATCTTAAGAGAAGTAGGACTTTACATGTGCATATTTTCATCATATTCAACATAAATTTAGACGTGAAATTCATCTATGTCCCAAACTTTCATCCATTTTTGTCCTTAAACTTTAAAAATAATAAATATAGTCATTTTAACCCTATGACGTTAATTTTATTAGACTTGTTAAATAACATTTTAGAATGATATTTGAGGTAAAACATATCAAGTAGTATGAATAACCCAATGTCAACCAAAAACGTCTTCAACTAGATTCATTTATTTTTAAAGTTTGAAAACCAAAATATATCAAAATTTGAAATACATAAATTTCACCTTCAAAGTTAAAAACTAAAAACATATTTAAACCTATAAAATAAACTATCTAAAAAAAAGTAATACTTATTTTGTGTGCCACTCAAGGTTCCTAATATTTTTAACAATGAATTATTCATATAAAGAAAAGATTAAACATCTCAATCCATCGAGATTTTATCGTGACATTTTATTTTGTGATCCCAGAAAAAGATAAGAAGTTGAGACTCTTTTATATACTACTATTACATATTTTTAAAAAAATATGAATACAAATTTTAACTTTAACAGAATAAATGTTAACAAGATATCCTCGAACTACTCTCCCCATCTTAAATGAAATAATTGTATATAAATATTTATTCAAAATTTTCTCTCAACCAATTTGTAATCAGATTTGACACTTTCCTAAATACGACACTAATTACACTTTTCACTATACTGTCGCCTTTCTTGGTTCATGTCCATTTATATACTTCAGCTAATGTGCAGCCATAATTATTTCAGTATAATTTTAAAAATCTCAAAATTTTTAGAAAGATATTTATTTTCTCCAAAAATTAATAGAAAATGCAGTCAACTAATGTAATGATATCTCAATTTTTTTAAACAACAATTTAAGCCACATGCGAAGATTAATTAAAAAAATATTAACACCATAACAAAATTCGAATTACGCTTTTATCACATATATAAAACTTTTATCTTTATGAAGCAAACCAAACTTTAGTTCACACATATATTTCAAGTAATGGGCAATACAAGTACCTAAAAGGTTTGTATTGTATCCTTAGTTGTCTTGCTAGAAATAGCCTTTAGGCACAGAAAGTAAGGGTAATAAAGTAACTGCAACATCAACTTTTTTTCTTGGGTCCTAGTTTCAGTGTCTGTGTTCACATCAACCAATTTTTCACAATGGGGGCAAGCCACGCACGTCTCTTTCTCCAACCCTGGATCATTACCATGTGAATGCGTTCAAACGTTGTTTCAACTCAAACTGAGAAAGTGCAACACACATTTCTTGTTCGAGAGGTGAAAGATAATATCTTTTATTTTCTGGTTCAAGAGGTGAAAGATTATAATGTTGGCACTGTCAAAAGGAAAATCCATGCATGAACTGAAAAGAAGAAACAAATCCAATTCACATCTTGTGTTACCAATAACCTTTCGACAAACGTTTTACCCTTGATTTTGATCGTTGAATAAAAAACACAAGTTGCAATAAACCATCCACTTTTGGAGGGCTTTATGCGGTTCTAATTCCTTCAAAATGAACAAACAATTTTAAATCATCCTGAAAAGTGTAAAGAACTAAGCAGATTAAAAGAGAAAATTGACATGACGAGGATTCCAATTCAAGTTTGGTACCATTATTATTTATTCTAAACCGATCTAAGTTAGGTACCAAATTATTGGTTTAGATGGGGTTTTAACCAAAAATTTGCTATTTGTTAAATACATTCATTCATATGATATAATAAATATGGCATAGAAAAAGGGTAATGTATATGTATTTGCTTCCACAATAATACTTTATAATTTATGTTAATAGTTTAATAATTTTACAACTTAATATTCACCGACTTGCCATCTCTGTGATTTTGCAACGAATTAAAACTTGTGATCTTATTCTATTCTCCATTTCGCCTACTATTCTTTGTTACCTTTCCACATCATGTGATGATAAGAACAAAAATAACAAAAATAAAACTGGTATATGTGAAAGTGTTATTTGAAAGGAAGTTGTTCAAATGATATTAGATTGGATCTTGAACTTTTGTGGATGAAAAAATTATATATATATATATATATTTTTTCTAACTTTTACGTCTAGTTATATAAGTGAAACTAATATTTGATTTATTGCGAGAGAATAAAAAAAATAAGATAAAAATAACATTTTCAAATTGAAAACACTTTTATTACATCGATTGATTCGAGATTCTCTTTAATTAGTGCAATAATTGGCTTGATTCTAATGAATAATATTTACAAAAAAATAAAATAAAATTGGAAGTTAGATGTCTTTTCTGAAAACATTATGATACATTTGACATCGTAAAGAAAAGAGTGAGAATGCATAAAAAGACACTTATACATTCATGATAAAGTTTGTTCTTACAATTTATTTCTCTATGACTTATCGACTTTTAATCTCCAATTTTTTTTTGTTATTATATATCTCGGTCACATACTAACATTTTTATTTTTAGGGACTCACCTATGCGTTGAATTAGGTCTGATACTGTTCATTCAATTAAGCAAGATTTAACTTAATAATGTTTTAGACTATATTTTACTTCTAATATCAGCTTAAAGTGGGTATTTTGTTATTTTTATCTTATTTAGGTCTCTAATAGGATCTAATAGCAGTTTATTGATTCAGAGGACGAAGATTGAGAGTGAGACTTTCTTTGATATAGAGATATGTACTTGTTTGAATAAGAGGTTCACTGAAAAGATACAACACTAATAAAATATTGGTCCAACCATATTAAACATTATCATCACTCTCAACCCAAAACCTTAAAGACAATATATTAATGAGTTTTGATCCTTATATAACGTTCTACTCTCTTATTTTTAGATAATGTAAAACTTAAACTCACACTTAGATTCTTAACGAAGAGTTGAAGATAAAGTTTGTGAATGATAAATGATTTGATGAATATCATAAATAAATAAAAATTTAATTGATTAAAATATAATATATCCTTTTGCCTATTGTTAAATTTGAATAGAAAATGATATTTATTTAGGTAAAATTAATTTAAAATTAATAGAAAATAGAATCTATTTAGTTGTAATAAAATTTTAATAAGTATAATAAATTTAAAATAAAGCGTGATTGGTTGAAAAATTATTTTAATTGTTGGTTGAATTAAAAATTATAATAATATTATTAGTTATTGAAAAAATTATAATAATATCATTATTAATTATAATAGTAATATTTTAATTAATTTTCTTTTATTTATTTCTAACTTATTACTCTGATCACTCTTTAATTATATTAAAGTGATAAGTTAAAAATAAATAAAAAAAAATCAAAATATCATTCTCCTATTTCAAATTACATCTTCTTAACCATGCACGCTTCACTCTTGCAACTTTGGTAATCACATAAACAGTAACATTATAAAAAACATGAAAAACACGCTTAATGTTTCTATGTCTGTCCATCGATCTAGCCGACTTACCGAATTTAATTACACCAATGATAAATAATAAGTGTTTAAGTTTTTACAATAATGTTACCCGTATTTACAATAATTTAAGATGAGTTAAACTTTTAAAAGAGAACCCAAAGTCTATTAATAGCATTCTATTTTAGTACAATAAAGTGATAGCTTTTTTTCCAATTAAATAACACAACTCACGGTTCATAATTATGATTACACCCTTTAAATCTTACACCTGATCGTTAACCTCATTCGGGTGCGACGACTTTTTGGATTGTTACAGACCATTTTAGAAATTGGACCTCAAACCCAATATGAGAGAGGAATTCTAGATTTTAATTTTCCTTTTTATATGCGAAACTAGTAAAAGAAAAATTATCAATCCAAGCTTTTATTTATTTGTTTGTTACATCATTGCAACTGCTGCTGTTTTTTTTTTCTTGCTCCTTTCAACGTTTGGGTATGAAGCGTCTGATAGATTTTTTTGGCAAAAAATCGTATAAATTCTTTACATGAATTCCGCACTCAAAAATTGAAGCCCGCGCCTAAAATAATTTAAAAACATTTTCACTGTATTAGTTTTAAACATCTATAATAAAATAAAATAAAATAAAATAAAAGATAATATAGAATACAAAGTTAAATTTATTTATGGAAAACTCTTACTTTAGCTTAATCGAAGTCATTAAGCTAACTAAAATGTCTTGTTCTTGAATAAAAAAAAAAATCTTCTCTAACATTGATAACTCAGCCGAGAATGAAACTCAAAGAAAGAAATAAAATAAAAGTTTTAACTTTTACCTTCTCATATAGCTGTGACAATCACGCAATTTTATATTAAAACATTCCATTTTAATCTTTATTTATTGTGTTTAGATTGTAGAACACAGAACATGTTTTTAGTGTAGAAACTAAAATAGAATTAGTTTTAATAAAAATGAAACGAGTAATTGATGTATGTTAAAAATAGAAAACAATAGCACCAGTTTTCTTACCGCACAGGTTGCGTAAAAAACGCGCCAGTATTTTTTCCGATTGGACGAGAGGGATCAGATCAGAACAGGGTCCCCTGATATCTACTTATTCGGGTGCAATGCAAGCATATTCTGTTCAAAACTAAATACGCTGGCGTTTTGTTCCCGTGTCAATTTCTGCAAGCACCACCACACCCTCTCTTCTCTTCTATTATCACCACCCTCTTCACACACACTCTCACTATCTTCCCTCTCTAATCTCCTCACGTAACCCTTGCATCCTTCGCCTTCTCTCGATTCTTCCACCGTAATGGCCACTGCCACTGAGAAGCTCTCCGCTCTCCAGCCCGCCGTCGCCGGACTGAACGAAATCAGGTCTCGCATTCTCTCAATTTCAATCCTCTACTCTCGATTTCCTTCATTTTCGTTTCCGCTTTCGCCAGATCGGAATCTGATTCGTGTTTTGTTCCGTGCAGTGAGAACGAGAAGAGCGGATTCATCAACCTCGTCAGCCGCTATCTCAGGTGAATCAATCTCCGAGATGGAGGAACCTCTTCTGCATTCGTGCTTATTTGTTGTTGATCTCAGCGAATCTTGCTTTTAAATGCGTCGCAGTGGCGAAGCGCAGCATGTGGAATGGAGCAAGATCCAGACGCCTACGGACGAAGTGGTTGTGCCTTACGACACTTTGGCGCCAACTCCTGAAGGTAACGAATCCTCGCGTTTTGTTGTTTGCTTTCGTCGATTTGGTTTTGTAAACAGAGTTCGGTGTTGTTACATGGAACGCAATTGGTGCAGATGCTTCGGAGGTGAAGAATCTATTGGACAAGCTCGTGGTGTTGAAGCTAAATGGAGGCTTGGGAACAACTATGGGCTGCACTGGTCCTAAGTATGCCTATGCCTATATAGATGTTATTCTTTGTTTTAGATACCAGCGAAAGTTAGTCGAGACTTAAGATTGGGATCATATACATGAAATTTTGTTGATTGTTAATCTTTAGTTTATCTAAATTGATTATGATCCGAAAGATGTATTATATATATGGTTAATGCATGTAGATGTAGGTATCTGTACTGTGTATGGCGTTTTGTTTGAAAATACATCTGCTATCCTTGTGTCACCTTTTACAAAAGAAAATAAAATGGGAGCTACTTTTCAATTTGTTGAAAAGTAATTCGACGGCCTGTGCCAAGACGAAATTTCTGGTAGTATTATATTCTTAAATCACCATTTCTGGCGAGCTGTATCTGTATTTAAGGGTTAATTGATATGCAAATCAAATGCAGATCTGTCATTGAAGTTCGTGATGGGTTGACATTTCTAGATTTAATTGTCATCCAAATTGAGGTTATTCTCGAGTCCTTCGTTTACTTGTTTTTTATGTTTCCCCCACTTGTATGGACTTTCCGCTGACGAATTCATTCAACACTCATGATGTAGAATCTCAATTCCAAATACGGAAGCAATGTTCCTTTGGTTTTGATGAATTCATTCAACACTCATGAGGACACTCAAAAGGTACTCGCTCTTTATTTGTTATTTATCCCCTTTGCCTAGTAATTTATAATCTGAATTTGCTTGTAAACTAACAATTTTACTTTTGTAGATTATTGAAAAATACCAAAACTCAAAGATTGAGATTCATACTTTTAACCAGGTCTGTAACTCTGATTTCTTGTTTTATTATATTTTGGATTTTATGGACTTTGATTTAATTTTTTTTATATTTTGTTGCACTATTAATAATTTATGCAGAGCCAGTATCCTCGATTGGTTGTTGAGGACTTTCTGCCATTACCTTCCAAAGGGCGCACTGACAAGGACGGATGGTATGACTTCATTTTTCATTTTTGTACTGGATTATATTATTGCACCGATTTCACAATTTACATCTTCTATTTTATTTTTCTGAATTAGAAATGCTAAAATGGTGTATGGCTACATGTATAATTTAGACGTAAATCTAAGCTGGTCCATATGCATTGGTTTGTCATTTTTACGTGCAAACTTCTTTGATGCTGATTATTTTCCATATCTCCGGACCAATCACGTTTACTACTTATTTGCTCAGGGCTCTGGTAGTCAACTTGTCACTGCAACTATTTTATTTAGTCAAATGTTTCTTAACATGGCATTGTTCACTGTTCATATTTTGATGGATTGCTTGCTTATGTTTCTGTACACCTAACTGGTGTCATTTTTGTCTCCTAGTGTCAGAGGGGTTTATTTAAAATTAAAATTTTATATGTTTTCTCTTTTTGAAAAGAAGCATAGCTGATAGCAGAAACCTACGGATAAATTCACACTGCATTGATACCAAGAAGAAGAACTAGGTTTAATACTAATAATTGAAAACTATATATTTAAAGGTTTATCCCATAAATCTGCGTTTTCTGAAGTAACTTGTATATCTCCTTTAAGTTTTTATCTTGTTGCCTACATTCTAAGGAGCCATAGAAGCTTCATTTCAACAACTAATATGTAGAAATATCCTCAGATCCTTTTTGTTCCTCGACTCCACCTTTTGGATAATTACGCCGTATTGACACTGAACTTTAGCAATTATGCGCCTTTTGACGTTCATCCAACCGACTTTATTTTTTCTGGTATGCATCACTTGTATCCACCACTTAAACCCAACATATCAGCCATCATGATGAAAATTGTTCTGGATGTAATTGACTTTTCTTCCTTGGAGGAATTCTGGTACTGTGTAAAGACTGCTTTTGACTTTCCTCAAACTTTTTTGGCCAGAGCTTGCCGTGAGTGTGATGTTTGTTATGTTAAACCCAATTACATATTGTAGGACACAATTAGACACAATTTAATATATGCTAAATGTCATTTAAAATATAAAAGTAATCATGTTTTTATGTCTTAGATCCAAGTACTACTATATTTGGTTACGTTGAAAGTGATACCCATGATTTGTGGCTGTTTTTCAAATGGAAAGTGTTCAAGATAGCAAATTAACAATAAGCTAATTTGCAAATAGTCTGATTTGGCTTATGTGTAATTCCTACGCATAGGTACCCTCCCGGCCATGGTGATGTCTTCCCAGCATTATATAACAGTGGCAAACTTGATGCACTATTGTCCCAGGTTAATCCTAGACCTGAACTTGTTTCTACTTGGACTGTATTTATTTTGTGTTTTCATAATTATTATCATAACTTTATTTTTATTCTCCTTTTCTTCTTACAGGGTAAAGAGTATCTATTTGTTGCCAATTCGGATAACTTGGGAGCTATAGTTGACTTGCGTATCCTTATTGTTCATTGGTTCTTTCTGTTTTGTTTTTAAATATTTTTTACTACATTGCTTACTATTTATACATAAAAAAAGGTTTCTTTAGTACTATCAGTGTACTTGACTCATTGATGTAGAAATCTTACATCACTTGATCCAGAACAAGAATGAATACTGTATGGAGGTAAGCAAAGATGGTTTCTATCTTGTAATTTTTATTTCAGACTTCATTTTTTCATCTTTTTTCTTTTCCTTTTTTCTAATGCAGGTGACTCCCAAGACATTGGCTGATGTCAAGGGTGGCACTTTGATTTCGTACGAAGGAAGAGTTCAGGCATGTAATCTTTACTGATCTCATTTCTGTTCAACCAAGGTTTCATTTCATTATTTCTGGTTCTAATTATAAAAATTTTTCAAGTCTTTCTATGTAAACTTGCTTCTATGTGATATATTTTTGTAATTTATATTTCACTGAAATAAAAGAAAATCTATCCAGAGTTCAATTTTCATGCTCTCTTCCTCCTTTTGGTTAAATGAGAAAATTAAAAATCATTGAAATCTCAAAAACGTTGCTATTAAGTGATATTTATCTATGATTCTTTTATGCAGCTCCTGGAAATCGCACAAGTCCCAGATGAACATGTAAGCCACTAATGAAAGCATTAATGTATTGGCTTGTTTGATTTAATTATTTTGTGGTGTAATAAGGTTGCGAAGCCTAACTGATGCTTATTATGTTTTTATAATTTGACCGGAGAGGTCACATCAATGGATACAAGTTTTCAAAAAGGTAGTAAAAGAAAAAAAATAGAAAGCACGATTCTTTTTAGTCATTTTCATTCAACTCTCACAAGTTTCCACTGTTGAAAGTGTTTGAAGGATAAGGGTGAGATCCAATTTATTTTATGGAAATATACATTAGCAGCCGTTACTTTGGTACATAAAAGGAGTTCATATCTTGATTCAATTGCAGTACGTCGTTTTTACTTTGCAAGAAGTTGATAAGAAGTTGTGAACTCTAATTATGGATGTTACCACATTTTTTTACAAAAAAAATCCAAAATCCGCATTGATGATATAATATTTATAAAGCTAAGTGGCAATACTTTCTTTTTTGCTATTCTTTTATTCAATTTGTGGTAGCTGGAACATGTGGTAATTAACGATGTTGAGTCTTAACTTTGATGGAGACTAGAGAAGAAATTTTCGAACTATTCCATTCAAATGTAATGCTGTCTTCAATGCAGGTCAGTGAATTCAAGTCAATTGAGAAGTTCAAAATTTTCAACACAAATAATTTGTAAGTTTTAGTGGTTAGTGCCCTTGTTGTTTTAGATTGTATACTCATGCATATATTTTGACAATAATCTGTAGGTGGGTCAACTTAAACGCTGCTAAAAGGCTTGTTGAAGCTGATGCTCTTAAGATGGAAATTATTCCGAATCCAAAGGTTTAAATTTGTTGTCTTTCAACTGATAGCCTGTCTTTCCTTCTTTAGGATGCTGTATTGTGAGCTAGTTGTTTGAGAATTGATATTTGGTTAGGAAATTGCTGACTAACTAAATCTGTGGATTTGTAGGAAGTCGATGGAATTAAAGTTCTTCAGCTGGAAACTGCAGCTGGTGCGGCCATAAGGGTACTACGTGTTTGTTAACATATTAATGAAGTCTTCTTTACTGTAAGTTTCTTCCAGTGCTAATATATTCACATCGTTTCTAACAGTTCTTTGACAAGGCTATTGGTATTAATGTTCCTCGATCACGGTTCCTTCCAGTGAAGGCAACTTCAGATTTACTTCTTGTCCAGGTTATAAACTTTTCCGATGCATGGCACACAATCTTACTTGAAGATTTTAATATTTTATTTGACATAATTAGTTGTCTTTGTTTCTTCAGTCTGACCTCTACACCTTGGAAAATGGATTTGTCATTCGGAACAAAGCTAGGACAAATCCTGAAAACCCTTCTATTGAACTGGGACCAGAATTTAAGAAGGTTAAGATTGATATTGCTATTACTTTGTGTTAGAGCTTAACCATAATACTAAATTTCTTAGTCTCCTTCACAGGTTAGCAACTTCATGGGCCGCTTCAAGTCAATTCCCAGTATTGTTGAGCTTGACAGTCTTAAAGTGGCTGGCGATGTATGGTTTGGAGCTGGTGTTGTCCTCAAGGTATTTGATTTAATCCTTAGTTTCTGTGCTTTATCGTCTTTAATTTTAATTATGAAACTGACCTTAATAATTCCAATATCTAGAACTGAATACTTATATAACTATATTAAATTTCTGCCCTCAATATAATTTGGTTAAATTATGGATGAGAGAATTGTATACTCTTATGGTTAATGCAAGAACCTTCGTAAAAGTTCCTCTCATTATGATTTTTGTTAAACTTGTGTTTTTATAAGGATAAAGCTTAGATACAGTACCTTACGTGCTTTTAGATACTATTCTCCAATTAATAGAGTTTTATCTTGGGAGTGAGTGTTTTTCTAACACAAACATTTATTTTTCGAATTAGCCTAGTGGAACTCCAATTTGATTGGTTAACAATCCCATAAGTATCTAAAGAATTGCATATAATTTTTAACTCTTTTATTATTGTTCCGGTGCATATCCAAAAATCACGAGAATTAAAAGTATACATAAATTTATAATAATGAGAAACATGTCACTGCATATTATTTTATGAGAAAACATTTTAGTAAGATTTCTATTTCATATTAAGAATGAAATGTTAAAATAGAAATAAATTATTCTTTGTATTTTATTTTATATTTTATTTTATTTATTAAAATAAAATTATTCTTTAAATGCTGTGTCGCTCAGTTTTTAAAATATATAGTTGTCAAAAATAATTTAGTATTATTAATCACTTTTAGTTTATATAATAATCGTAAATATTCTTAATATTTTATATATTTTAAAATGTACAAAATTTCTTAAAATATAATAAAACTATAGGGGATAACATTGAAGAAATTAAATTATCGGGATCAACAAACAAGGAAAGGACAAACTATAGTGTCAAACTAACCCAGGCCAAAACCATCTTAGTGAGGCTCTCAGTTATTATGATTAGCAGTAACTTTATTTGGTTTCATCTTTTTAAAATAACATCCTCTATAGAATTTTAAAAAAATTATAGGTTAAAATATTTTTTTGGTTCTTATTTATTTTTTCTACTCTCAGTTTGGTTGATTTGTTCCCTTCCGCTTTTTGTCATGTCACTTTTCTTATGAATAAAATAAGTTAATTTTGTCAATTTAGCACTTCAACACTGTTAATCTTTGGTTGACACAACACAATTATATGATGGTGTGATTATGTAGCACCAAGTTAGTGTCATAAACTAGTAGAACACCAATTTGACCTAATTGATGAAAGAACCAATTTCGTTTAACAGAATATATACACTGACCGAACTGAACCTAAAAATTAAGAAGTGGGTTCAAAAGAGTAATTTTTAATCAAGCTAACATTATTTTGCTTTCTGATGTTTTGTGGTGCCTTGACAGGGAAAAGTCAGTATTGTAGCAAAGCCTGATGTAAAGCTGGAAATTCCAGACAGCGCTGTCATTGCGGACAAGGTAATTAACCATATATGAATTTTATTTGTGAGCATGAGGTTGTAATTCTAATATCTTCTAGGTCTAAAGATTTAATCGTGTTACGCAGGAAATTAACGGCCCGGAGGATCTGTGAGGAAGCTAAGTTTCGAACTGTGAGGAAGCTAAATAATTTTTGAAGTGTCAGACTGTATTCCATCTTTACAGTCTTTTCTGCTATTTTATCAATTACTACTCCCAAGTTTGATAGGAAAACGAAAATAAGTTGCTTTTTGTTGAGAGGATGTCTCGGTATATGGAGGTTTGATCGTTTGTCTTGTGATTATTCTGTTTAGAAATAAGAATTTGACAAAGGTTGGTTATGGGTTTTTCGAATATTGTTTTAGCGTGCATGTCATTTTTACGCCAAAACATACTAGTTTTTACGCCAAAAATCACTATTTTTGCCCCCCATCACATTAAACAATGAACATACTAGATTGTTTAGAGGGTAAGCCGAAGAATCGCACGATGTATTACCAGGAACAGCGGACGCCAATTCCTTTCGGGTGTGGGGGGGCTCGATCCTTCAACATCCATATTTTATTATTTTAATATTGTTTAATATCGTTAATAATTTTTTTTTTTTGCAAATGATTGATAACACCAATATGAAGACTACTTAGTGTTGGAGTGAGTAAAATTAATAAATGAATTTAATTTGTAGAATTGTTTTTTATGATTTATGTATGTTATAAAAATCATTTTAAGCCAACTAACTTTTTGAATGTGAAGCCATGGTTTTTAAAATATCAATTTGTAAATAAAACCCTTCATGTGAAAAAAACTGGAAGAGTGAAACTCTGAATGAAAAGTTAACTTTGGGCTGTGGCCAGTAGAAAACGTTATAGAGTAGCTCCTGGGACGCTTCTTCCCGCACCCCATAATTTCTTCTGCACCCCAAGTAATTTTCAATTTCCAAAATTAGCTCTTGACTATTTTGACCAGCAGTAAACTTAAAAAAAAAAAGTTGTGCATCACAAACCCTCTCCACTCCCAAACTCCACGAAGCTCACATATCCTATTTCTATTCTCTTCACATTCTCGTGCTCCCTGTCCTGGTATTCTTCTTCACTTCCCTGTGCTAGGGTGCTCCTTGGTGTGTGTAGTAGTGTGTCTCGTTCAAACCCCTTTTCTCTACCGTTTGTTCACACCATTCACATTCATAACTAATGTCTTCGCTTGTTAATTATTTTGAACCATTAACACTAGAGTGGGAGTGTTGATTTTTATTTTTATTTTTGTGAAATGATGAACAAAAAGAATCCGTAAACTTAAAGCCACGTTGCTCTGGAAAACGAAATTTCAAAAATCATGGAACACGGAATTGGACTTCCGATGAAGCACTCAACTTCCTCATCGCAACTTTCGGTGATGATTTTTTTCCAAAATGCATTTCATGTATTTCTAAAATTTTATTCTAAAAATTTTATTTCGCAAATTTTAAAAAATTTCCAAAACATGTAATTAGAAAGTAATTTTTAGGAAAAGTAAAATAGTCAATTTAAAAATATGGAATATGCAAAGTGACTGTAGGGTTATAGAAAGTAAAATCCCACAATTATTGAGTTGTTTTGGGCCTTAATTATCGCAATTTGTATTTTCCTAAACGCTGTAACCGAAATTCATAGAAAATACAACGCTTTTAGAAATTTTCCAGTTTATCATTCTAGCTTTAATTAGTATAGCAGCCAGTTCTTCCAATCAAGTACTGTATGTTATCGTCAGAATATCGCAAAAAAATGTTAGATTCTTAATATTAGTAAAAGCAATCATTTGTGACCACATTTTTAATCTTATTTTAGAGTTAAAATTAAAAAAAAAAGTAAAAACATTAGTTAACCATTTTATAATTATTATTTAAGACTCTTCATGATTAATAGTGCCAGCTTCCATTACTCAAACCTTAATGGATAACCTACATCTTACTTAAAATCATATCCACCATCTATTCTAGAGCTTCCCAAAGACTGCTCCAATGTCATCACAAATTCCGGAAACTAATATGATTCAGAAATCATGTATACAGTAATCCATTTTATTTAGTTTGAAATATAAAATCTGTGTGCATTAGTGTTAGTATCTTGACAGAAAAACAATATTATAGCAAAGCCTCCGAGACAGAGGAGGTGACAAGGACGACACAAGTGAGAAGGTGGTCATGCTGCGATGAAAAAACAACGATTAGAACTAAAATTATACCTAAAATATAATTGCGGTCGTTTTTTTATTGAAGATTTAATGTTACGAAAAGCTCAATTACAAGAAATCCGCAGTAAATTGTCACCCAATTGAACAGGTTCGTTATGTGTTAGAGAAGTTGTCGAAGAATGTGCGTATGTGTTCCAAGGACGTGAAATGCTGATAAATTCTGCTTTTGTTTTGGTTAAATGCTTAAATTTTGTATCAGGTGACACTATCTCCTCTTATAGTCTTTTTCTCCCATGTCCGGTTGTTTTTTCTAACAAGTATTTAACGAGGTGACCTTTATAGAAGTGTATAAATAATCTTACATAGATGGATAATGTATTATTTTTTTTCTTCTTAAGTTTGTAGCGAAGAAATTATGTGTCTTAGTGCATAATTTATAATACTGAAGAAAATTCTTATGTCTTAACGCGTAGTTTATAACAGAGTAATCTTTGTGTGGTAGCGCGTAAGGTGAAAAAGTCGGTATTTCGTATAAATATAAAAAAAAATTATTTTGACAACTTTTTTTTATAATTTTAAGTTATATTTTTTAAGTAATTTTTTATTTAATATTTTAAAATCATTTAAAATTTATCATATATTTTAAGAAAAAGTTATCAAAATTTAGTAGTGAAAATATTCTTATACTAAATATATTGTTACGAAGAATAAGTGTAGTGATGAAGTAATGTAAATATTATTGTGAATCCTTTACAAGTTCCAACCCTTTAGAAATATTTCTTCAATGTTTGTGAAGGAGTAATGTAGGAAATGTTAAACAAAACAAACATAGGAATATAACATAACTATGATAAATAACACTTGAGTTCAATGTTTGTGTGTCCCATTTATATCAGTCTCTCAAATAATTCCTGTAGTAATAATATATATAATATTACATGGAGATTAAATTCTCATCTTGAATAAAGTTTATTATAAACCAACCATGGATATGATTTTATTAATTTATAAACTATTTTAATTTTAGGAATGTTTATTTTTAAAATAAATGGTTTGATAAATAATATTGATATAGACAAATTCATTAATCTTCATCAGTAATAAAGCAGATAAACTAATATTACGAATTCAAATTTAGTCTGGAACAACCTGACAGTTATGATGATATTGAAAAATTCAATCTGATCATTTAAAGAAATTCAAATTTATTTTACTTATAAAAATATTATTTACAACCAATAATAAAAAAATACAATATATACAAAACTGCCAATAACGTAAAAATACAATTTGATGCAACGTCTAAACTTTAAAGTTAATATAATTATTTAAAATCAAATCAATCCATAGCAACAATTAAGTAAATAAAGCTTAAATACAACGCCTAAAAATTGGTAACCAATTTGATCATACAAAATTAAATTAACCCACAACAATTACGGAAAATAAAAACTTAAATACAACGTCTTCAAATGTGTAATTAATATAATTATTTGAATATTAATTATTACGTTATTTATCATTTTAAATTTATTGAAGAGATTAATTTTCTTAATATTAATTAAATTAAATAATATAATTTTTAATGTTAATTATATTCACGATTACATAACAGTTTTCAAAAAGACTATCTGTATTTATAATATTAATTTGTCTGTGTGTGTGATTTTTTTTTTTTTTGAGATAAAGAATAGTATAATAATTATTAATTTAAATTATATATATACATGTATTCTGCTTGTTACACAATGTGGCATAAATCTTTTATTTTTTTTCAATCGGAATTTTATTCGGTTTAAAATCTTAGAAATCAATTTTGAGTTTAAAGTATTTGATGGGGCTTTGATGAGGAGTAAATGAATATGGATTTTTTATTTATGTATCTTATCTTTGTTTTCCCTTTTTTTTTTCTCGTATAGCTAAAAAACGGGGAAAAGAATCATTCATTTTTTATTCTTTTCCCTTTTTTGAAAATATCATCTCATTTTTTTTTTCTACTTCCATGAATTCTATAAGCATTTCTTTAGGTTGAATGTTAATTTCATGGCCAGTGTTTGTTTAAGCCATTTTATTTTCCATTTATTTATTTTCATTTATTACTACGTACTTTTATTTCATTCTATATTTATTATTTATCTTGTAGTGCTATTATAAAAGCAGCCAATTCTACAAGGTGACCCATCACTTATTTTATTTGATACAACATTTCTAAAATAGAAATGATTCATATATTGTTCTTTGTATTGTGCTTCGTGAGTAGCTATGATAATTCTAGAGTTCATGGCATTCAAAACACACTCGAAGAAGATTTGGAGATGAAAAAACAATTGCAACTTATGAACAAAACACCTGTGAAGAGTATTCATGTATTGTATTTTTTCTTATACTTTATTATTTTTTCCTTTTTTTTCTTGAATTTCATTTGATTTAATAAATAATTTTGATATATTTTGTATTTTTTTTTTAATTTGTAGACAAAATACGGGTATATTGTTGATTGTATTGATATTTACAAGCAACCAGCATTTGATCATCCTTTATTAAAGGATCATAAATTACAGGTATTATTTTTTAAATATTTGTTAATATAGTCAAATTTTTCTTTGTTTTTTTTATCATATAATTAATTTTTCTTTATTTATTTAATTATAGAGAAAACCCAGTTTCCAGAACTCATTTGAGAAAACAAGCTTGAAGAATTCTTCTAACAAAATCATATTTGGACTTGAGAAAGATGAGTGCCCAGAAGGAACTGTGCCTATTAGAAGAACTACTATATATAATCTCATTCAAAACAAATTACTATCAAATAATCATATCTTGGTTCAAGATATTCCTGGTGTTCATGTAAGTTTCTTCTTAACAAATTTAAAAATAATCTTTATCAAATGCTAATGATTCTATTTGAATTGTTATTAAATCTGTTAATTTTGTAGCTTGCCGAAATATATCTTTTACCATCTTATGGTGCTTATTATAAAGTTGGTGGAAGTAATAGTGTTTACAATCCTAAAGTTACAAGAAGAGATCAAATTAGCATGTCTCATCTATGGGTTCAAAATGGACCAACAGATAACACTAACAAAATCTCTTTCGGATGGCATGTGAGTATTGATTTGATCCAATTACTATTTCACTGTCTATGTGTGTATATAGTGTGAATTTTAAATGATACATAACATTTAATTTATCAATTATTATATGTTAGGTGGCTCCACAATTATATGGTGACTTTGCAACTCATATTTACACGTCATGGACAGTAAGAAGAGATTTATTTTTTTGTTTTAAATCTTTACCTTAAAAACATGTTTCTTTTTTTAAGAAGTTAATGTGGTATTTGATTGCGACACAGGCAGATAATTTCAAGAAGACAGGATGCTACAATCTATATTGTTCAGGATTTGTGCAAACTCATAAAGGAAAATACCTTGGTGCACGCATAGACAAAACATCTATCTATGGTGGACCAACGGTTGAGATTGCAATTTCTATTACACAGGTGATGTTCATTCCATACAACTCTTACTTTTGTAATATTAGACATGATATCAATTTATTGACCAATGTTAATATATATTTTAGGATCCACAAACACAAAATTGGTGGCTAAGTTACCAGGGAGAAAACATCGGATATTTTCCAATAAAATTGTTCTCGAACATGTCCTCTGCTGATCAAGTGGGTTGGGGTGGAAGAACATCGACTCCTCCTAACACCCCAAGTCCTCAATTGGGATCTGGTTATCTTCCCGATAATAATTTTGTTCATGCATGTTATTTTAGGTCTCTGTCCTTTCAAGATGTATCAAGACAAGATCATGAACCTTCGTATGATGAAATATTCACACTCAATGACAAACCTGATTGTGTTGATGTTAAGTACTATGAAGATGTAGGAGCAGAAATTGGACATGCTATCCAATTTGGGGGACCTGGTGGCTTGTGTGGTAATTGATCATAACACGTTAATAAAACCAACGTTTGTTTTTGTTTTCATGGAATTTTCAAGATTGGAATTACCTTCCAAAGTTTATTCATTTTCCTTCCATAATTTCCTTCTTTTATTTTAATCTCTATGCTTAAGTCCTCTCAAATATCACTCAAGTTTTATATTTTCTATGGATAAAATATATATAAGTATACATCGAATTCTATGTGGAAAAATAAAATTGAGTTATCTAATATATACCAAACTTTGTTATATAACATGAATAATTCAGTTTACTTGTTTAGCGTGGTTATCCAAAATGAATGTTATATGATGCTATTTTTTTTTTATCTGCAGTGAATGCAGAAAAGAATAGTGTAAATAGTAACATAAGATTATAAAACTTTATACATAGCATATATAGAGAACCTGCATTCACTAAGTAATAATACAAATTAAAACATAGCAGATATAAGAAATTGTTGTTTTTTGGAACACCAACTATTCTGTAATACATACTTCTTTTGTATTTGGTTAATCATAGCGAAGCAAATGTGTTGTAATTTTATTTTAATTTTAATACAAAATTATTTAATGTTTCATACTATTAATATAATTACTAAATTATTATTATTCTATTTTAACAATATTGAAATTTTTTATCTAAAATTATAAATAATATAATATTTATTAAAAGTTATATCAGCATAATTTAATTTCTATATATTATGAAATATAACTGAATAGTTAAACCGTATCCTTTTGTTTAATTATCTGTACGGATTATGTTAATGATCAATTGTTACTATAATAGATTATTATTGGATTAAATATTAATTCATGAAATATATTTTTAATGTAACGCCCCAAAAAGTAATAAATGTCCTATATCAATATTTAAATATTATAGCATTAATAAAGTATTTCAAAATAAATTCACATTTTATAGTTTTTATACAAAATAATGAAATACTGAAAAATAATTTTATTTGAATAAATTCATAAATACTTCAAAATATAAATTAAAAAATTTAATACAATTTTGCAAAATTATAATTCATCATCATTATAATATTTTTATCTTATACTTCATTCTCCTATTCCAGTTCAGATGTACCATTATCACCATCAAAAATAAATAAATAAATAAATAAATAAATATATATATATATATATATATATAAATAAAGAAGGAGCTTAATATAAAATAAATAATAACTTATAAAATAATTATCAAAACGAATATTTGCTAGAAATCAATCCTTAATTTAGTCATTCTCATTTTCCAACTTATTTCACTCTATTTATTACTTCAATTCAATAACTTATTCAACGATACATATCACTACATGAACCATCCCAAAAATATAAACAGTTCACATATCAAACCAAATACCAAAGTGGTTCAAACAACAAAGTATATCTAGACTCGGTTCCCGAAAGACAAGTGTATTGAATAGACTCGTGAGACTCTGCACTGGTCATACTTACATTCTCATTCTTATTTCAAAACTTGTATCATGAATACCAATGTGACTCATCAAGTCATGACAGACAGGGTTAACTTCACTAGCTCTCTAAGTATGATACTTCATATCATACCGTCTGCTAAGTGAAGTCTCTTTCAACTCTCACCACCTAGACATCTTCCTCTATGTGAGTTGAATATTAGTAGAGTCAGGATAGTCTCTCATAACAAATCCCCTTCGATACACTTTGACTCACTCTAAATTAGTATTTTTCCTTGGAAATAACTAATTTGAATATTAATATCGTACCAATTTTCACAAACATTCTTACATTAACCATCATAGCTCAATACAATCATTATTACAATTTATGGTATGAAAAGAATAACCATATAGTAAATAATAAATCACTTCTGAAAATTCAAAGTCTTCTAATGGTAGCAAAACTAATGTAATCAAAACATATAAGTACCACACATAATTCAAAACATCATTTCAATACCTTCATTTTATTCTAATTCAATCACACAATCAATAATTCTCAACACCCTCTCATGATTCATAATCCAGTTCAATTATACATATCTAACGAACTAAAACTAACCAATAATCCACATAACAGGATATGTAAATCCAGCAAAACCCACCCTCTCAATACCTCTCTATCATCATTCACAGTTCACAATACAATAGAAATTCAATATAAACTATCAATACATTCACATTTAATAATTAAATCTCATTATTTATTTCACAAAACCCATTTAAGAAAATCACATCTACTATCAAGTTGATCTCATTCTTTTTCATTTTTTCTTGATTCACTCGAAAAATTTATTTAAAAAAAAAACATACAAAAGACATCAATTATATTTATATATCACTTTTCCCTTATCTTGTAGACTTTGTTTATCTTTTTCTTAAATTAGCTTTCACCTATAGAATCATTCTATCTACACAACGAAAGACACACAGAACAAATCAAGGTTATTTTTAACACTTACCTTAAATAGAAAGAAATTGGAATTTGTTATTGCTTAAAATTTTATTACATTTTTGTTCGAAATTTTTAAATCAAATGAATATATTTCTTTTAATTTAATTATTATTTTTATATCAAACATATTTTATTGTAGCATTTGAATTATTTACACGATATAATTGTATCATTTATCAAATTCCTAAATTAAAAAGATTAAATTCATTTATTTTTAGATTTTAAGGATCAAAACATATCAAAATTTTAAATAACGAAAATTTTCAATTTCACACATAAATGTAGGAATTAAAAGCACATTTATCCTGTTACTTACTATTTAAACTTTCAGACAAATTATAATGTAACACAGATTTTAATTATTTAAAATATCTAGATTTTATAGTTTGAATGAAATAATTAGTTTTTTTAAGTATTAATTATGTTTTGAATATTAACTTTTATAAGTGATAAAATTCAAAAAAGTATTCTTAGAAAATGAATCTTAAGATGTGGGAGATTAATTCCAACCCAAATTATTGAGATCAACAGCTACATTTCTAATGGTGTGTGGCGTGTGCGTACACGTATTGTAAAGTTTACTTATAAATATAGTTGTAGAAAGTTATATATATATATATATATATATATATATATATATATATATATATATATATATATATATATATATATATATATGAGAAATTATTTGGATATATCTTTGTATGTATGAGTGCAAATACGTTAATTTTTTTATGAATATATTTGATGAAATATATTCATGTTACCCTTATTTATGTCCCTCGTGGTCTATTTTAACTCTTTGATTAACTTGTTTTCTCCTCTGAAGTTAGTAATATGTGTCCAAATAAAAAGGAAAAGTAAATAAATAATATTCATTATTTTTCTAGTATTAAAAAAATATAAAATATAAAATATTTGATGTGAAAAATATTATAAAATATATAAAATTGTTGTAAAATGTTTAAAGTAACATTATAATATATGGACATGTATAAATTATGTTTTTAACCTTACACATGTTTTATATAAGATAATAATAATTAAGTTAATTATGTTAGACAGACAATGATAGAAGACATGTATAAGTTCTCTTTAAGTTTAAGTTTTTATTTTATTAAAACTCAAATATTATATAGTTATATTTTAAATAAATAAAAACAAATTTATCGTATATTTAAAAAGATACATCCACATTTTTTTTCTTACTTTTTACGGCCCTTTACATCTTTGGACCCTTTTAACTTTTAACCTGTTAACCTTTAAAAATATGTTTTCCTCTTTTATTTCTTTATTAAACTCGCTTTAAATACATATCTTTTATTTTTAGACTTCTTGTATCTTTTATCATATTAAAATTCAGATTAACATTTCAATAAAAAATTATCCTAATAAACCATATATCATTGGGCTTCACGGGGGTAGGTGCTTGCATAACGCATCCTACACCTTTGTCTTTAAGGATGTTTTGCTCATTCTTAACCACACTACCCTACCACTCTCCAATCTCTATCTCCTATTTGCGATCTACCTAATGCAGATCCAAGGGGCCCCACCTGTATTAAAAAGAAAAAGAAAATCTCTCTCTTTCTTTTGAATATTCAAGAAAGGGAAAGAAAAAAAAAAACGATAAACGTTATACACTTATTGGCTTTAATATCAAGAAGGACATTAGTATAAATTTTTAGATTAAGAATAATAACTGTTATAGTTAAATATGCATTAATTTTACCTCGTATCATGCTAATCAATATTAATTATCCGTAAACTTTTGATGATGTCATGATGACAAAAACAAAATTTATAAAGCAATAGAACTGTGTAAGAGATAGTTGTGTATCAACATCATCATCATCGTTCCTGGACTTGTATATATTTCGCGAACATACTTGAAGAAACTTTCAATGTTTAATACTATTTCACATGATTTATAATATTTAAGAAATTACTAATGTTATACTTTTAATAGAGTATTTATTCTAATTTTAACACTGAAGTGAGCACTCATGTTTCATTAATGAATGTAAAGAAAAATAAAATCATCAAAACAAAAATATATTTTATTAAAAATTCAGACCGTGTGTCTAGATCTATATATATGCATAATATCTTTCCTAAAAAAATATATAGTAATATGATTATCAAAGTTTTATGCGTATGAAAATGAATCCAGATACAGTTTTCTTCGTAAATGAAAATATTGATATTCATAATCTCAAAAAATGTATCTAAATCTTATTTATTGTCACTTTTAAAAACATAAAAAATAAAATTAAACTTAATTTTACTGAATATATAACCATATTCGTTGAACGTTTATTATCCATAACGATCACGTCTTTTTTTCGGAGAACTTAAAAAATATAAAAATTATTTTAGAAAAATCTCTCAGAAAAAGAAAACTTATAAATATATTATCTCTATAAATATTATTAATTCTTAAAAAAATTATATTGCTAAAAATAAATATTTTAATTCATATTCATCATCATCATTATTGTTCGTGCCATGCACTATTATTGTTTTGCCTTGATACTAGAAAAGATGAGACGTGAGATAATATTATTCTACCATTGACATTTATAACGGGATAGGACAAAAGAAAAATTGCTCATGGGTCCTTCTTGACCTCATCAATGACAACTACTTCTAGAACTTTCAATAACATCTTAATATACAAATATTCAATCTTGACTATGTTGATTTAAGTTGAAAAAAATATAGAATTTATTTTAATTAATTAATTGCAATATATAAAAATTAACCTGATAATATGGATAATATACGAAAATTCGCTGTACAGCATTATAATATTTAGGCAATATTAATCTGCAAATTAATGAGCTGAGTCAAAGATGTTAGGATTTGTTAATATCAAATACAAATTTGATGTAACATAGCAAAATTAATTAACTTCAACTTTTTGGATTACTCATATTAAATTAAAAGAAAGAGTTCAATGTCATTTTAAATGATTTTCATTAAAAACATTGAATGGTTTTCCTGGAAGATAGGTATGGACAGAGCTGAGAGCAGAACTGAATCATCGGTTTATTCATTTTTTTATTGTTTTCTCTGCACATCCAGTCTGGTCATGATATTATATATATATATAAGGCATATATTACGAGAATAATTTTCTTATGTGAGAATGCAATAAATAAACTACACAATTTAATTAACATTCAAAATATTCACAAAAATACAAATCCCTAAAATATTCCATTTATATTTTAATATTGAATCAATGACATGTAGTTCCAATGTATAACATGACTAGTAGTTATTTAACTTTTTTTGTCAATGAAATTTAAAATAAATGATATACTATATTTCTCCAAATTTCTCTCTCTGTTTAATGTTTACAAAAGTTCCAATGCATAACAAAACGGGAAATAAGGGTACAATTAACTAAAGTTATATTATCTTACAATTTAAAAAATACACATGAAAAACATTTTTTTATTAAAAAGCTGACAACTATTAATAACAGAAGTAAAAAAGAATCTTTTTATGTACAAATTGTTAAAGAGATGACTGTCATTTAAATGAATGTAATTATTTCATATTTAATTATATTTATGGCGAGACTTAAAAACTTTATTTAAACAAAAAAAAAAGGAAATTTGGATTGAAATAAACGTTTAATATGTTTGAAGTACTACAGATTTATTTCTTTGAGTAGTAGTACTCATCACAGCTGTGTTCAATGTATTGGTGCAAAGAGGAGAAGAGAGGGCAAAACTGTAAATGGCACACATCACGAGGGCAATCAAAATCACGCAATCACGCCCTTCGATTGGATATATTAATATAAGGACCACTGTACTGTTTGGACCAATGAACACATTTAACATAAAAAAAAAATAAAAAGCAATTAACCGATTTAGAAAAAAATATATTTATTTAATCTCCTAAAAATTTATTTACAAAACTTTTTTAGAAGCTAATTTTAGTTTATAAGAGATATTTTCGTTCTTGAGAGATATTTGTAAAAAAAATGATGTATTTGACATTTAAAATAAATAAAAGCTCATAAGTAGGTGGGGTTGGGAAAACATTACTTATACGACCGTTTCTACTATAGAGAGTACCGCAATAGCAGCAAGTCACTTGCTTTTGCTAAACTCTTATCTCTTCACATTATTATTCACTTCTCACCTAACCTTCTTCTCTAGTGCTCTTCTTCCAGATCAGAAACTCAGCCATGGCGTTCCAGAAGATCACCGTCGCCAATCCCATCGTCGAGATGGATGGTTTGTTTCTTCAACTTCTTCTTCCGATCTGATCTTTTCTCTCTTTTTCTTTCTTTCTTTCATTTCATCCATTTTTTCTCTTCATTTTTACCTTTTCGTGTTTCATCTATTTATGCTCTTCATGATTACTGCTTAAATTTCTTTTCGCGTGGTGTGTCTTGTCGTGTCGATGTGCTCCCCCTGGTTGTCTTCAATAAGATATTTTGCTTGCGATAGGTGCTGTGGTCCACTACACTTCGTTTTCTCATTATTGGAAACATTACAACGTGATAGATATTTGTGTGTGTGTGTTGTGGTTCGAGGCTTGGAAGTATTTTTAGATATTTGATATTACTGTACAAAATCGTTTTATTGAATCGTCTCGTTTTCATTATTGTTACAGTGGAGATTTGATCCGTTCTCTAGTATTTTTTTTTTGTTTGGTGGAGATCTGTTCTGTTTTTTAGTGTTACAACTGCTGGTTTTGACTTATTTTTAAGTTAAATAAATAAAATTATACTGTGGAAAATAAAAAAGTAGGTTTTAATGGTTGTTCTTCCGATGAAGAACTTTATCAGTGGACTTGCTGAAGTATTGAAAACTTGAGGTGGTCTTTCGCGATAGTATATGGGATGAGATCCTTAGCTTGTTTGTCTTGTGTGTATGAGCTGGATTTATCAAGTTTTCTGGTCTGTATCATAATTGAATTGAAAGCGGTGATGACTGACAGTAACCTCCGTTGGCATTAATTACGTTTGCATTATTGTTTGGAAGGCTATATCTACCTCCATTTTTCCTTATTTTTAAAGGGAATTTGTTAATGATTCCCACCGTTTAAGCATGGGAAATATGTGGACTTTTTTTTAAAAACGAAGTTGTTGAGTTTTTAGAACAATGAATGAAATGAGGGAGGAAGATGAAAATTTTCAAGAGACATACGTCTAAGAGTAATTAGTAACTAATGTAAGGGGATGCTGCCGCAACTATTTCATATAAAATACCCAAATTATGGAATACCAAAATGTTGGCATTTTCAGTTTTACTCTTTGCCTTAAGTACAAAACTAGGGGCCTGATTGCTTTGAGAAAACTGTTCTATTTTGGTTCCTGTTTTCTAAAGTAAAACAATAAAATAAATGTCTTTACTGCTTCTTTTCAAAACATTTGAAAACGGATAGTAAAGTGAAAATAAGGTGGTATTTTTGTAATTAAAAATGAAAAAAAAACTTGTAATTAAAAATGAAAAAAAAGCAACACAGAAATAATATTTGGATAAGTGACCTAGAATTTTCGATTTGTGTAGTACTAATTTCCATGGTGATTGTGTTTATCTGTGAGTCAATCTTTATCTGCTCTTTTGCCTTTGTCTTACGTTGCTTTTTGTGGATAATGCATTGCAGGAGATGAAATGACTAGGGTTATCTGGAAATCAATCAAGGACAAGGTGATTTATCATCATATTGCTATTAATGCAAGCGTCACTTTTTATTTTCTTGTGGAAAGTGCTCGTAATATTGATATTTTTCTATCATTTCTTATGGGATAGCTCATTTTGCCTTTCTTGGAGTTGGACATAAAGTATTATGACCTTGGTCTTCCATACCGTGATCAGACCGATGATAAAGTTACAATTGAAAGCGCAGAAGCTACTCTCAAGTATGTTATTTGTATACCTTGAACATCCCCTCCACCGAAGGGAAATGATAATTGTCTTTTTTATGTTTCTTCAATTATTATGTTTATGTATGTGTGTGTTCTAAGGTTCAGACAGTGTTATGATGAGTGAAGCAGACAAAATTTGTGTAGTTTGATTATATAGCCAATGATATGTAGAACAATTTTTAATTTTAGTATTTTTGCGTGTCATATAATGTTGAATTTAGACTGGTTAAGTGCTTTTTTATTCTTGTTTTCTTGCATAGTTGTTACTTATCCTTGTTCATCTAACGGTGGCACTGTTATGTAGATACAACGTAGCAATCAAATGTGCAACTATCACTCCAGGTTCGGTAGTCAAATCCTGACATATTCTTTTAATTTTTACCTTCGTTTGGTGTATGCTGGATAATAGTGGTCCCCTTGATAGTAGATGTTGAAGCTTATACTACTCTTATACATGACAGATGAAGCTCGTGTGAAGGAGTTTGGCCTGAAGAATATGTGGAAGAGTCCAAATGGGACAATTAGGAACATTTTGAATGGTAATTCATCTTACTTCCGTGAATTATTTTTTTGTTTAATGTTAAATACTACTGAATTCATATATTATGGGCGCTTGGTAGCTAATAAGTGGTAGGTGGTAACAGTGTGTATTTTTTCTATTGGTTGTTTGTTTGGAAATTTTCAGGAACTGTCTTCAGAGAACCAATTCTTTGCAAAAACATTCCGCGCCTTGTTCCTGGTACTAATATTAAAAAAATTATACTTAATTACTTCCTGATAAATGGAGGACTGTTGTATATCTCAACATTACCACTTGACCAGGTTGGACAAAGCCAATATGCATCGGAAGACATGCGTTTGGTGACCAATATCGGGCTACTGACACAGTAATTAAAGGAGCTGGAAAGCTGAAGCTGGTTTTTGGTATGCCTCTTACTTGATTTAGACAACTGTCCTTAGTTCTGAAGTTATCTTGTACTCAGTGACAGTGTCCCATCTCAGGGACATAGTTTTCATTGTTACATATTTTGGTTACTAAAGATTAATTTTATGAATTCTTCTATACTTGTAGTTCCAGAAGGCAAAGGTGAGAAGACTGAATTAGAGGTTTTTGACTTTACTGGTCAGGGAGGTGTTTCATTGGCTATGTACAATACTGATGAGGTTGGTTCTGCAGTGTCTGGTGTCACTTTAATTGGATATACTTTAATGATTTCGGGTAGTTGTCGAACTTCTATCTAATTTTATTATTTGGCATGTGATGCAGTCTATTCGTTCTTTTGCCGAGGCTTCTATGGCAACTGCTTTAGAGAAAAAGTGGCCACTTTATCTTAGCACCAAAAATACAATTCTTAAGAAATATGATGGAAGGTATACAATTCATTATGAACTTATTATATAATGATATTTAAAAACTTTTACTCTACCGATCCCGTTTGATTATATTTATTTACTGCAGATTCAAGGACATATTTCAGGAAGTTTACGAGGCAAGCTGGAAATCAAAGTTTGAGGCTGCTGGTATATGGTGAGTGAATGAGTACTCTTGTATCGTAGAAAGAAAATGTTCACATTGTACTGTATTTTACTTTTATCTGATGAATTTCGTAGGTATGAGCATCGGCTCATTGATGATATGGTGGCTTATGCTCTTAAGAGTGAAGGAGGTTATGTATGGGCATGCAAAAACTATGATGGTGATGTGCAGAGTGATTTCTTAGCTCAAGGTTTGTCTGATAGGCTTATTAACTTAGTTTCTTTCTTTTTTCAACTTCATTTGCATGGGTTTCTTTTCTTTAACTAATACCTATTCACCTTGTATTTAGGTTTTGGATCATTGGGTTTGATGACATCTGTATTGGTAGGTTTGGTTACAATTTGTTTTGAATTATTTAATTAATTGAACCAGATCTTTTATTTATTTATTTATTTATATATTAAATCAAATTTAATAAATTTCTTTGCAATACGAGAGTTCCTGGTGTATGACTTTTGATACTTATTGCATTATGGCATGGGTTCAGGTTTGCCCTGACGGAAAGACTATTGAAGCAGAAGCAGCCCATGGAACAGTTACCCGTCATTTTAGGGTTCATCAGAAAGGAGGCGAAACCAGCACAAATAGCATAGCATCCATCTTTGCCTGGACAAGAGGGCTAGCTCACAGGTATATTACTATCTAACTATCCAGAGCTTTAGTCGTTGTATTTTGAAAGTTAGAAACTATTAGATTATAATATTATGTGATCAATTATGTTGACAGGGCAAAACTGGATGACAATGCTAAACTATTGGATTTCACTGAAAAGCTAGAGGCATCTTGCATTGGAGTTGTTGAGGCTGGGAAGATGACCAAGGACTTGGCACTTATTATTCATGGATCCAAGTACGTTAATTGTCATTGACATTGGCCAAGTAAATTTGCTTTTCTACTTCACATGTTTAAGAAACTCACTGTTCAATTCTTGCAAGTAGGCTTTCAAGAGAGCACTATTTGAACACGGAGGAGTTCATCGATGCCGTGGCAGCCGATCTTAGAAAGAAGCTTTCTGCATAGACTTGATTTAAAGGTACAGTGTCTCTTGGATCCTTCTTATTATAATTTTTTTAGAAGATATCATGTAATTACAGATATGGGCTCAATTCCATCACTAAAGGTTATTTTGATTTTGTTTTTGGATTATCAGACGGACGGAAAGAGACTAGACCAACAAGGAGCAAACATGTGCCACTGTACTCTGAAGAAATAAGAGAAAGAAGAGAAGCACTGACCCTTGTGCTTCATTTGTTGGTTGGGAATGCAAGGGTTGCTTTTCTTCTCTGTATTGTTTGAACTGCTGATTTGTCCTTTGTGATTTTGAACTCATCTCTTCCACTTTCCTAGTTATTATGGATTTTGCTGCTATTCTGATGCTTTAATCTTGCATTTTGTCTTCTTCCGCATATACCGCACATCCTTGCAAATTTATAGTGGCTCACCACAGCAAATAAATACAACATGACCAGCAAAGTGGCTGACCTTAATAAATACTACAGAATGGTCAGCAACGTATCGAACTTATTGAAAAACCAAATTAATCTTTCTTATTTTGATGTTAACTTTGAAATTAAAAGATAAAAATAAAAATAAACTTCACAAATTAGTTATTTATCTGTGGTTATATTTTCTAATTTCAACTACTTGGCACTTGTAATCCTATTCATATGATGTGCATGTTTTTGGATTTGTTTGTGGAGTTGATTCTGGAACAATGGGATTTTAAAGTATTGATCAGAAGTAAATGTGAAAGTAATTCTAGTTTTGATAGTGAATGTTAGAAAATGAATTTCATAAAAAGTATTTATAATTTGTAATTAAAATTTTGGTGTGTGCAGTATTGAAAATTACTTTTAACGATCATATATAATATTTATGTTGATATCTTTTCTATTAAATTAATTTCCGGCAAAAGCTTAGGAAAGTTTGAAATTGAAAGTTAACTGTTAAAAGTTAAAAACAGATATGATACATGGAACAACTGTAAAGAAGGCATTAATGGGCAATAATTTGTTACTGGAATAATCTTTTTGGGTGAAACATTTATGGAACAGTTAAAACAATGACTGGATTGACGATGAAATAAATGGTAGGGAGAAAAGGTGAGTTAGTAGTATGTCTTAATGTAACATTTAAGAAACATCTTCAGAGCTACTCTATAACTCTGACTTTGATGTAATGTTCACATATATACATTTCAATAAATTTAATGTTATTGGTAACTATAAAAAGGTTAAATTTCTACTTGGTCATTATTTCAAACCGAACACGATTTATTAAATTTTGGCTTAGTTATGCTCTATTAAATTTTTGTTTATTGAATTTTTAAATTTTTAAAATTTTAATTGAATTTCTGCTAAATTTTTGTTTATAAAATTTTTAAAATTTAAAAATTTTTCAATTGAATTTATGCAGTTAGATTTTTTCGTTACTTATACAACATTATATTATGACGATTTCTCTCAAGAATTTGTTGTCATTTATCTAAAATTATTCCTGAAGCTAATAAAAATTATAAATTTATAAAAATAAATAATATTACAAAAGTAAAAAATAATATAAATTATAAATTCATAAAATTATGAATTATAAAATAAAAATATATAATTTCATAATTTCATAAATTTCTAATTTAATGATTATATTTTTTTATAGTTTTTAATTTTTAATTTTTTAATTTCACGATATATAATCATAACATTTTATAATCTTATAATTTTTCAATTCTATGTTTTATAAAATTATAACAATTTTAAATATTTTATAAAAATTATATTTTTATAAAACTAGATTTTTCAATCGTAGTTTAAATACTCTTATCTCCTTTCACACTTTGAGACGTTTTGTGAGGACAAAATATCGTGACGGAGCTCAAACGCTCCAAACGAACATTACCTTGAGAACGTGGTGGTGGTTCCTAATGATGACTATGAACGAACTTGGATCGAAATCGGAACAAGAAGACTACAAATGAATTTATCCTCATAATTATTATCTTAATCTATCTTGATTTGGATGATGGTACATGTATAAATAATATTTAATCTTTTAAATTGATGTTAAAATAAGAGTTAATATACATATATTTTCGTTCTCACATATTTAAAATATTAAAACATCTTTAACTTATTAAATATTTTAAAAAATTTAGATTAATTTATGATCTTAGTTTTATAATTTATGTTTAAGACACACTTTTGATAGTTTATATTATTTTTATAATTATTTGACTTTTATTCAATTATTATTTAATACTTTTATTTAATATATGTATATAATTTTAATTTATTTATTTATATTTGACATAAAAAATTTGTACATCTTTCTAACACTATGTTGCTCGAATACCAAAATGGGTATAGATACGACACGGACATAGACACAAAGATACATCTAAATTTTGAAAAAATATAGAACAAGAGACAGGGAATGTATATACATACTAACTTTGAAATTGTCAACTAATACAAAAATAAATCTAATCTATCTATTTAATATTCAATATGCAAAAAATATTGATAATATAAGAATTGTTACTTATTTTAATTGTTAAAATTATATAAAAGATAAAATTAATCTTTCAAATTGGACATAATGTGTGTCCAATGTGTCCTATAAGTATTGTATGAGTGTCGGTGTCTCATATGTATCAGACATGAGACACGTCATTTATGGGACGCGTCGGAGCATCATAGTCTTAACATTAATTACTTGCGATTATTAGTTTTATTTTTTAAATAAAATTGTTTAATTAAATAAAACGTACAAAAATGGGGTTAAAATTTAATCTTAGAAACCGAATTCCCACAAGAGGACTAATAATTTTCAGAATTCTATCCATAAGAGAAAAAAAAGGGTGAGTTTCGGTAAATAAATTAGGGATTTAGTTGGCAATTTTTTTCTTTAAAAAATTGGTTTATTGACGATAAAAGTTTCCTGTGTTAACTTAACAAGTGTTCCTTAAAAACAAAAGTTAACAGTTAATTAATTAGAAAATTTGTAAAAATATTTCGAAAAATAAATATTATTCCGACATACTATACTACTAGAATCTTACTACCGGATTAACCCGAACGCCGCAAAAATCTGGCTGCTGCTCCGAAATATTTTGCTTCAGTCTTAAAACTGCATAGCTAAAATGCATTCACCCAACAACCCTCCAGTAAAATGACGCCTAACACTTTCAGTTTTCCCGCCAAACGCACAACCGCACTTTTCCTTCTAACCTCAACCGCCGCCGCCGCCGCACAAAATACCAACTCCGCCGAGTTCTATCATCTCCCGGCTCTCTCCGCCGACAAAGCTGGAGGCGAAATCCATGGTCTCATCCGCACCGCTCGTGCCGTCTCCACGGTACCAATTTTTCCATCGTTCCATCCTTTATCGCTGAATTCTTAGCGCTCTTTGACTTCACTTCTCTCTGTTTCCTCAATCTTCGATCTCTCAGGTCGCTTCCACTGTTGTTGACTACGAATTCTCTTTGCGCGGCCTTAAAAAGGACTCCGACCAGTACCGTCTAACGATTTCTCAGGTTTTCGGCATCTCTACAATGAATAAGCGTTCTCGTTGTTTCAATCGGCTATGAGAACTGTCTCAATCGCTTATATTTCGAACATATCGTTTGGTTCTTAGGTGCATCTACGCTCTGCCAAGAGGTTTCTCAAGTTATGCGAGGCCAACAAAGGGTTTTATGTGAAGGCTGGACAGTTTGTTGCGGCGCAGAAAGTGCTTCCTACAGAGTACTCGTCCACTTTGTCTTCGTTACAGGACCGGGTATATATCTTAGTGAATCTAGGGCCCGTTTGGATAAGTTTATCTAAAATCACTTATAAGAGATCAAATAAGATGGTAAAATGACTTTCGTTAAAAGTTAAAATAGTTATTTAAAAATTCATTTATTGGAGCCTTTCTAGAAGATAATTTGCAAGTGATACATATACTGAATTTAGTTTATAAAAGACTTATTTTATTCTATTTTTCGTATGTCTTTTTCTGTTCATCGATAAATTTATTTAAACAAAGTCCTATTTAAATTCAATTTCACTTTGCTTTTGATTAATTGTCTTTGCTAATTGGAATATCTTGATGACATTAGGTTGCTCCTGTTCCTTTCAAAATCGTCAGGGAGGTGTTAAAGAATAGTCTTGGACCTGATTTCTGTGATATGTAAGTTGCCTTTACTAACTGAATTTGTATTTTACGAAATGTTAATCTTTTTCAAAAGTTAAATCTCCTCAAAACCCTGGTTGGCAGAGTTGCATAAATGGTTTTCTATATGGAAGAAGCCCTCGTGCAGGTATTTGGACTTAAAGGTGTGAGAATGCATAAGCTAACGTTGTAGCTTGAGTTAGACCTGCCTATGAGACTGCTGATATACAATATTCTGTTGCCATCCTATAAATCCCCGTTTTCACTTTTTTTTTTTTTTTTTTGTGTGTGTGTGTATAGAGAGCTCTTTATTTGAAGTTTTAACATCACTATTTGAATTTATGTGAATAACAGGTTTTTGTCAATTGATGAACAAGCTATAGCTGCTGCATCTATTGCTCAAGTTCACCGTGCGGTGCTAAAAAGTGGTTATGAGGTAGCGATCAAGGTTTGTCTCTGATGCTACTGATTTCCTGAATTCTTGATACTTTCTGTGAATTACAAAATCTGCGCGGATACTAGACACTAGACACGGACACTCACTCTAACATATAAGGATGTCAAGCTTTCAAGTTAACTCTTATGAGTTAACAATCCTAGATAGAGATAACGAGTTAACTTGTTATGGAACTCTTTTGTGAGTAAGCTCGGAGAAAATCTTTAAACTCTTAAAAACCTTGCATAAACTCTCAAGTTAGGAACGAGTTAATGAGTTTGAAATTAAATTAAATTTTTGTCTGACTTTTACTTCCACAATGACAATACTTTATTAGTGTCAAATTATTTAAAGAAATTAACTCCTTTTTGAATTATTTTCACATTATGAACGTATGTTTTTATGAATTTGTATATGACTTAGTTATTTATGTAATTCAATCTTGTTTAGCACTAATGTGCTATCTTACTCTGTTATTGTGATTTGCTACTTTTCTTTATGTGGAAATATTGAATTATTGTTGTGTTAAGAATATTATGTTATGTATATGTCCTTGATGGACTTTTTGATATTGTTTTTCTAATTAGGTAAACTTGAAAGTTGAATCTGAGTCAGGTTTACGGAAGCTCTAGGAGTTTATGTAAACTCTAAGGTCTAACAATCTTATTAATTAATTAATGTCCGAAATATCAGAAACTGGGACATGCTACTGTAGATAACTCAAATTAAACTGAATATGACAAATGATCTAAATTGATAATCCAGATTTATATATGCGATGCTTTTTGCTAGTACATATTTTTGCATTGAGGTAAGCTACATCTGGAAAACACTTCTTGAATTGGAAAGTCTTGTTCTTCCCTGGGAACCAGGTACAATATCCTTGGATAGAGCAGCAGATGAATTTTGATACAAGAACAATGTATTTCCTGTCGAAAGCTATTGCATGGGTATGCTCTGACCCTTGAGATTTATTGTTTATTGAAAGATATTGAAGAAATTATTCTGTAATTAATATTATTCTTAGATATTTCTAAATGATTGACTAAATCATTATAAAACTTTGATTGGTGAAAGTAAAAAAAGTTGGAATAAAAGGCAATACAGTTGGGAACCAAAAGGAAATTTGTTTTGGTACCTGAGAACTGAATCATCTCAATCTGATAATCCAGAGAGTCATTAATCAGTCAATAACAATATCATTATGTTTAAGTGACATTAACATTATAGGCACTGAACTAAATGCTGGACTACTGGACTAACTTCGATTGTCCCTGTATAATTTGAAAATAGTTTGGTGGTACCGTGGAAAATACTGATGGAGTATCTCGTAGCTGTTAAAACAAAACTGAATGTTAGACCCAAAACAGTGTCTCGCCTAATAACTTGCTTCTTGTATTAAAGAAAATGATTAGCTGGTGCTCATTGCATCAGGACAACTTGACAAAAATTCTAGCATAATTGGGTTCAATCCAAAACAATTTGATAAAACCCTATCCCTATTAGTTTAATATGTTATATTTTTTTAAGTTGAATTAATCTGATTTGACTTGTGTAACCGCCTAAAATTTCATGTTTTGATGTTAATGCTGATTTTCTTGCTAATTTGTTCAACTAATGTACAAGAATAACCGGATGGGACTTGGGTAGTGTGGTTGTAGCTTCAAGGGTGATTGTTTGTTCTTGTTGACTAAATATTTTACTTGAATAGAGCCACAGAGCTTGCCTAGTCTTTACTTTACAAGACGAATTTGAAATTGCCTTAAGCTCAAAGTCTAATTTATAAGATTACCCTTCATTGCAACGGTATTGGAATGTGGAATAAGGCTTTTTGTTATTATATAGCAAATGCTCTTTTGAGCTGACGTGTCTTCTGTTTTCCTTCTTTCCTCTGTATCTTCCTTTCTAATTTTAGAAAGGTTTTTCTTCCTCCTATTTTTTACTCTACTTTTATAGTAAATATAGTTTTTGAGAAAATGATTAAAAAAGAAAGAATATAAAAATCATGAGTAATATATAATTTATTGAAACCTGAAGATTTTCATGAATGTAAGGTGTAATTGGTGGTTGAACAATTGTCAGTTGCTTTTTTCTTGTCTGTTACTTTTTTTATGCCAGAAATATTATCAAGTCTCTCGTTCCTCTTGATTCATTACTTTAATATTGTTGCTTTTGATTGTAGTTATACCCTCAATACAAGCTCGAGTGGTTACCCTTAGCGTTTGCTAAATCTGTGTCTACAGAACTTGGTTAGTAAGAATGCCTATTTACTCTATAAAAAATGCATTCTGTCATTGTTTCTATTACAGTGTCTCACACGTGGTAATATTGTTGAGCTTTAGACCACTGCACATATATTTTCCCTATATGTTCTTATTCCAGCCAATGGTTTATGTTTAATATTTAAGCTAATGCTGCAAGTAAGGATAGTCTTGATTTTAATTTACCCTACTAGACAAATTAGTGTTTTTTTTAATATTGTACAAGTTATCCCTATACGACAAGGAATCCTGAGAGAGAAGCCATAGATTTTGAGGTGACTAACTGAATGAGATATATACCGAATCCCTGACTACTTCCCTGCAGATTTTGTTCAGGAGGCTAGGAATTCTGAGATAGCAGCCAAAACTTTCAGAAATAACAAAATGGTCAAAATTCCTCATGTATTCTGGGTATGATAATTGAAATCACTTTTATTCCTCCTACGAACTTTTATTTCTCATTTAGTAATTGTGTACTACTTGCCAACTTATCATCAAACTATGCATGCATTCAGGACTTGACAACAAGGCTTGTCCTAACCATGCAGTTTTATGCAGGACACAAGGTATGATTTATCAATCCTGTCAGTAAATGTTATGTTGGGAAAATAAATTATCATTGCATTAGTTCCGAGATAGCACGTATATTATATCTTAAACTTTCCGAATGTCTTAATTTCTTCTTTATAGTTTGTTAAGCATGAGTCACTGAGGGTTATTTTGTCTCCCTTGTGGTCTTGTCAATTTATAGCCTGTTTGGATAAGGCTAGAAGCACATTGCATTCTTTTAAATTGGAGTAGAAACTTACAAAATAAAGCAATGTATTTTGGTAAATGTTTTTAGATGTTCAACATCAATTTTGTGGTGAGTAGAATTGAATCTGAGATAAGTGATTTTTTAATTTCAATCGACAAAAATTGAGTTTGGATGTGCTGACCACAAATTATATCTATATTTTCACTTTAAAAGTCACTTTACCATCCAAATTGTTAAGAGTAAGAATAGAAGCGAAGGGTGAAGGGTGAAGGGTGAAGGATTGATAGAGGAAAAGGGTGAAGGATTCATATAGATTTTGGAAGATCATTAAGAAAGGTGAAATTCTTTGTAAAAGGATAATCCCTTTGTTAAGGGAATCCTTAGAGGAGAATTTCTTCTCCTTTTCTCAATCATTCAGTAAAATGGTTCAGTTTCTTTTATTGTATTTCATAAACCTCTCTTTCCAGTTCGGGAGAGAAGCATGTCATTTGAATTATATAAAGAAAAAAGAGCATCATGATATGTAAAGAGAAACGGGAATTTGAACAGTGAAATGTGGATTTAATGCATTTTGAAATGTCAAATTGACTACTTATTAAAATAGATGTGCTGGTGTTTGAGATATCTGCTTTATGACTTTTTTTGATTGCGATGGAGACTTCTCATTTGAGCAGAAGCAGAACTGTATTTTTAAAGCTTTATAGTACTCCTCAGATAACATGAACTTGTGCGAATACTAGTAAAGTATTGTTGTAGGTATAAACATGAGCCACAGACCATTAATTTATATCATTATTAATTGACCAATTCACTTTTTGAATAGTCGTTTTTATATTGTGTTACTGTAGTTTTCGTGTGGTAATGTTGATGTTCAAGCTGTGCTATGCTTTAGATTTCTTTATATCACATTCTATTGATAGATGACTTACTGAATTTCAGATTGATGACTTGGATTTTCTGAATCAGATTGGGGTTGATCCAGAAAAGGTTGACTTGTCACAGCTATGGTGAACTCATGTAAATTGTGTTTTTATGTTCTTTATGGTAGGATCTTTTCTCTCTTATTCTGATGCAGCATTGGTAAATGGTTGACAATTGCTACCCTAATAAGTTGAATATCAACTATAAACATATCATACATAGTGTCCTACTTTTGTTGTGCAAAAGCTTGCATATTTGATTCATTCTAAACCTGTTACTGAAGGTAGCAAAATCACTGATTCAGCTATTTGCTGAAATGATATTTGTACATGGTTACATACATGGTGATCCTCACCCTGGTAATATTTTAGTTTCCCCAGAAGGCTGTAATGGTTTCTCTTTGGGTACGTGCTAATGTATTATCACTTTTTCTCTAATAGGATTCTATCTCAAACTCAAAACATGGAAGAACTGAACCTTGACCTCTTCTGCCCTATTGGAATTATTTTGCAGTTCTTCTAGATCATGCAGCGTACACGGTATTGGATGAAGAATTTAGAAAAGATTTCTGTAAGTTATGGGAAGCCTTGATTCTCAAGGATTCAATGAAAACAATGTGGTTTGGTGAGCGATTAGGTGCTGGGAAGTATTCGAGATACTTACCCATCATTTTCACTGGAACAACCATTGAAAGGTTCCTTCTCATTTTCTGTTTATTAACGCTTATAAATTCTGTTAGATTGCAATTTGAAGTTCGTTCAAATTAGTTAAACGCAAATTACAACTGTAAGGCACAGTTCACTGCACTTATTGTGATCTATCTTTATTCGTTTCATACTGTGGTTTTACACACAATTTTGCGATTAACTAATCTATAGCGATGAATGACAAGGGTTATTGTAGTTATATGGAGTCAAGTAGTATACTATTGCGTGGCTATTAAAATGTTTTTCATTCAGAAATTTCTTATAAACCATGTGATGGTCGTTTGTAAAATTGTTTATATTAGAAGATATCTAATAACTGAATTGGATATTTGTCCTCTCTTTGGTTCCCTCAGCCTATGATTTATTTAGAGTTAGTAGTTATATTGTAATTATAAATTAGTTATAGCAGTTTAAGTGTTAGTTGCTTTACTAAAATTAATTATCTTCCTTTATTAGCTTGTTTAGATCCTGCTAGTTAATATGGTTTGTTGAACGGGACTCCTTGACGGATATACGTAGAAAGATGAAGTAACTGTTGCATTAATTAACTTGTTTCGTTTCTATTGCCTTTTGTTTTTGCCATGCTATGTTTCTTGCAATAAAAAGGTTATAACGGACCTTTTTATGTAAGTTGCAGCAAATATGCTGTTGGAATATCGATTGAAGAAAAAGAGGCTTTGAAACGCGAATTGAAATCTCTGTTGTTTGAGGACTTGAATTCATTCATGGAGTCTCTGCCGCCAGATTTTATTGCTATTATGCGTGCAGAGTAAGAAACAGAGTTCAAGCTTGCTTTATTGGATCAGAAAATTTGTGTTATTTGATGTGTTTAACCTATCTTCTTTTTTTTTCATTCTAGTGCACTGATAAGGTCTATTATTAGAAAGATGGATGCCTCACGGGTCATGAGGTTGCTAACTTACACCAAATATGCTGTGTATGGTGGTCTGTGTCCAAAATTGAATGGTGAAGGGCAATCACGTAAAATACTCGGAACAAACTTCTGTGAGTTCCCTTGCTATCTTTTAAAGTGTGCATAAAAGCTTGTCATGATTAAATGCCAAGTGAACTAGCATATCGAGGATATTAATCGAAGAAACAAATCTAAAATGTATTTATTAGACTAAAGTCCTTTAATTAATGTCCTGGAGATGTTGACTAGTGCTCTTGGGATACTTAAGAGCACTCATTAAGAAATAATAAATGTGTTTTGGTATTATTTTTTTACATTTTGAAAGTTGAAATAATTAAATACAGTAATTAAAATAGTATAAATGCACATAATAAATTTTATAAAGACATAAAAATAAGGACTTTGAAATTTTTAAGGTCTTTACTAAAAAAAATCAATTAAGTCTCAAATTGACACTTTAATTGTTTTTTTTTTGTAACATTTTTAGATGTTTAACATTAATTTTTTTGTTGGTTTTTCTGTTAATGTAGACTTTCTTATGTTTTTTTTTTCAAATTTTTAAATGTTTAATACTATCTTTGTATTGGTTTTTTCTGTTAATTTAAACTTTCTTATATTTAATTATATTTAAATTTTAACAACATTAAAATATAGTTATTTTATTATTTAATTAGTTTTTAACTTTTATTTGTGAACATTAAATAAAATATTAAATACATGTACAAGATTTGTGAATATTTTTGTTCTTTAAAGAAAATAAAGTTGCATTAATGGTTATTAGGTAGATTTGATTTAATATCACACTTATACTTTTGTAGGATTCGATGTATATTAATTATCTTTATTCAATGCTTTTAGGACATTGATTAATAAGATCCTAACTTATAAACTAAGGGTCTTGTTAACCAGTACCCTAAGGACACTAGTTAAGGATAATTTATATACATTGGATCTTACAAAGGTACATAGATAAGTGTAATATTAAATAAAATTTGACCTAATAACCAATAATATAACTATTTTTTTAAAAGACAAAAATGCCCATAAATCTTGTACATATGTATTTAATATTTTATTTAATGTTCAAAGTTAAAAGTTAAAAACTAATTAAATAATAAAATAACTATATTTTAATGTTGTTAAAAATTAAATATAATCAAATATAAGAAAGTTTAAATTAACAGAAAACCAACTTTAAACATCTAAAAATAAAAAAAAACAACATAAAAAAGTATAAGTTAATAGAAAAACCAACAAAAAAATTAGTGTTAAATATCTAAAAATGTTATAACAAAAAAGAATAATTAAAGTGTCAATTTGAGACTTAATTGGATTTTTTTTTAGTTGAGACGTACAAATTCCAAAGTTTTTGTTTTGTGACAATATGTTATTGTCTTAAAATTTAAAAAGATATTTTTATTTTTATAAAATTTATTATGTATATTTATATTATTTTAATTATTTCAACTTTCAATATAAAAATAACATATTTATTATTCCTTAACCTTTGCATTCTCCATAAACTAAAGTTCATTTCATCGTTTTTTCTTTTCTAGAAGTATTTATTTCTATACCTAAAGCCCGGACAACTATCCCTTACACTACACCTGGCTTTCTTGAAAAAAAAAGAGTAGGACCTAGGCCATCTCTCTGTTATCCAAAACTAGTGGGAGTAAAGAGCGGGAATTACTTATAAATAAAACCCTAGTGTACCTAATTTGAATCCACCAGTTAGGAGTACGAGATTCACGGAAGTATTTATCGTTAAGGCAAGATGTAATGGCGGAGGAGACATTTTTCATGTAGACTATAGAAAAGAGTGCAAGAGCCTGCAAAATGATTTTTACTCTAATTTTGATATTTGTGCTTCCAGATTTTGCTGTGAAAGCTGGCTTTTTGAGTTTCATATCAACGTTAAAATATGTTCGGATCCTTATAACGGTCCTTATAGGTGAGTATGAGCATGCTTTTACCTGTAATTTGATTTACAAATATCACCTAAAGTTTAAACTATCTATTTTCCCCATTTTATTAGGGGCCAATAATGTTATCCCTTGGCAGCAGAAGTTGAAAAGTGTACAGAGTTACTTGTATAGCAAGATCAATTGTGACTCTTTGGGCTTCTTGGTGCATTCTATTTTTCTTCTTTTATGCATCCGTCCTACTGCGTTGTTTTAAACATTGAATTGTTATGAGATATCAGAGCATGAAAGAAATGAATTGTTATAAGATTAAAATGAATTGCAACTATCTTAAACATTGCGTATTTAATTTTAGATTGTTGTTAGTGTACAGTATTACTGTGGATGATTAATCTTAACCGTTTGGTATATTTTAATACATTGTTGAATACAAAATGAAAGTGAATTTGAGTGTTTGTACGTGATGATCACGGCCTTGTCTTGTGCTCCATCCCCAACCGAACTCCATCACCTATTTAGCTGCATTTTTACTTTGAAACCCGTTCTCTCCCCCACCAGCCTCATATTCATCATTCTCTTTCTCATAATTGTTTTATATTTCAAACTAACTTCATAAAATAGATTATTGTATGCATGATTTCTGAATCATATTAGTTTCCGGAATGTGTGATGACATTGGAGCAGTCTTTGGCAAGGTCTAGAATAGATGGTGGATATGATTTTAATTAAGATGTAGGTTATCCATTAAGGTTTGAGTAATGGAAGCTGGCACTATTAATCATTTTCTTTAATGTTGTTCGCAACTAACAATTTTAGATTTGAACATGAAGAGTCTTAAATAATAATTATAAAATGGTTAAATAATGTTTTTACTTTTTTTTTTAATTTTAACTCTAAAATAAGATTAAAAATGTGGTCACAAATGATTGTTTTTACTAATATTAAGAATCTAACATTTTTTTTGCGATATTCTGACGATAACATACAGTACTTGATTGGAAGAACTGGATGCTAAACTAATTAAAGCTAGAATGATAAACTGGAAAAATTCTAAAAATGTTGTATTTTCTATGAATTTCGGCTACAGCGTTTAGGAAAATACAAATTGCGATAGTTAAGGCCCAAAACAACTCAACACATGTGGGATTTTACTTTCTACAACCCTACTACAGTCACTTTGCATATTCCATACTTTTAAATTGACTATTTTACTTTTCATAAAGATGACTTTCTAATTACATGTTTTGGAATTTTTTTTAAATTTTCGAAATAAAACTTTTAGAATAAAATTTTAGAAATACATGAAATGCATTTTGGGAAAAAAAAAAAAATAAAGAAGAATT
>Ga0214542_1000211_pt1 | contig 92963 bp, 49 predicted proteins | sample CNSS1metaG_FD_160096 | JGI IMG/M metagenome (GOLD analysis project Ga0214542, IMG submission 160096) | Root nodule microbial communities from cowpea collected in UCLA plant growth center, Los Angeles, California, USA - CNSS1 | ecosystem: Host-associated > Plants > Roots > Nodule | place: USA... | reverse complement strand
TTAATGTTTGCAAATTTAATAAATGTTTTGGTTCTCATTAAATTTTATTTGGTATTATAATCTAAAATGTAAACAATTATAATTTATTTCAAAGTATTTGATATCGAAGAAACAACTATACTCCTAAAATTGAATATTTGATAATATTATGTTTCCTTTACCGTAATTTTTTATTATTTTATAAAAATTAATTAAAATTAATATTAAAGTAGTAAGAAAATGGGTACGGGTATGAGTACAAGATTATACCCGTTACCCGGGGATGGGGATGAGACAAAAGTTTGATACCCATTGAGTTTGGGTATGGGTATGGGGATGAATTTTTTTTACAAAGATGGGTATGGGATAGTGAAACCCGTTCCCGCCCCACCCGTTGCCATCCCTAGCCTAACATGTACAATTCAACCTTCACAACCATTCAACTTATATTTTTAATTTACATTAAACTCAAACTAATACAAGAAAAAACTATAATAATTAGCTATACTTGTCAAAAATACATTTAAATCTCAATTTAATAACTATCAGCCTTAACATGTATAATCCAATCCATCAAACCAACTTTTTCAACAAGAATATGCAATTCAAAATATTCGAAAATAATAATCTATTCAACCAATACTCAAATGACACAAATTCAAACAAAAAATCATACAAACCAATTGCTAATTTAGTTGCCAATTTCAGCATTCGACTAAATTACAATTTTTTTTAGTTTAATAATGAGAGAGAGAAATGTTAAGCAATTGCTAATTTAGTTGCCCATTTCAGCATTCCAATAAATCAAAATCTAATTCCTCCTCTATTATTAAGGTTTCACCTTTAGACTTTTGTTCCTTCTTTCCCCTTTCCATGGCCAAACTAAACAATATCAAAGCTGTGAAGAAACACACCCCGAGGTATAAAAATCACTTTTGCATAAGAGATTCTCTCCATTAGAAATTACCACGAGGATGTCCATTAAATATATCTCATCTATTTTTAACTTTTAAACATTACTTTATAGTTTAAAATAAATTAATTGAGTACGTGACAATAGATGATCCCAATCCTTTGGCTCAAAATGATTGAATTTTTGAGATTGGGAAAAGGTAGATGAACATTTAATACAGTCTACATTCACCCATCATCACCATTCTTATAAGTGACTAGAAAACTTATAAACAAAAAAAAAAATAATAATAATAAATAGTCATTAATGTGTGTATGAGATTGTATCACACTGTTATTCTTTTCAAGTCAACTAATGTGCAATCTTTTTTGATAGTAAACATGTAAAGTTTGTAAATGAAACTTTTACATTGTTATTGCCAACATATTTTATTCTATTTTAAACTTTTGTGGGTTACACCAAGGTAAATTTTCATTCAATTTACTAGCAATTACACAAATGAAAGGACAAAAGGAAAATACAAAAGTGACAATGATCATAAATATTTCCATTAATTTGGAAATCTATTCGCCTTTTGAAATTGTAGTAGTGGACATCACACACTACACAAAGTTTGAGACAAAAAGTTAAGGTCTAACAGTTCTCCTTCTAATTTTGAAATGAGTATAAAAACTAATTTAGTCATTGAAATTGTATCTCTTTTATGTATAATTAAAAACTAAGAAAAAAATTGAAGTTCATAAAAATTTTATTTTGTATCCGAATCCGAGGGTTAAGAGAACGAGGATGGATGTTTATTTAGAATTACTTTTTCATTCTACAAATATCGAAGATGTACCATTGATGAAGTTTATTTTTGATATTTTTTACGGTATATTTTATAAAATTAATGATATTTTAATCTATATTTTTTATACACTTTTAATCTATCATTTTAATCATTGTTTAATTTTTTTCTTTTTTCTTTTTTTAATGGTATAATATGATCATTTAAGAATGATTGAAATAATAGATTAAAAATTAAATTAAAAAATCATGTTATAATTTTAAAAAACGAAAAAGCAAGATCCACTATTAAAATTGTAGTGTCGGTTTTTTAGAGCACATTTGATTTTATTACATAGACAAGATGAAGATGAAATTAGTACAGTTTGATTACACGCAACCGTGCAATAAAGATAGTGAAGTGGTTACTTCTTGTGGTCCACACAAACCACAATAATTTCCGACATCAGATGTTATAATTATGTTTCATAACAAAGCGTGGTGAAAAGTTTTGTTATAATGTGACCTAAAGAGATGTCCATTTCCCTATGATAAATTTTTGGTTTCTTAAAACTATTTATTTGTTTTGTTTCGGAACTTTGGATAGTGATGCTTCATCCACCCCTTAATCATACCTCCAATAAACATCTTTTTAAAAATTAAACTTTTGAGATGTAATCCAATACTCTATAATTATAATATGATTATAGTCATTTTTAGAAGGTTTTGTCTTTGATCATTCACAGTGTAATAATTATGGAGTGGTAATTAAAGATTTTTGGGCACATCGAAAAGTAGGCTTATCATTTTATAATCTTCTTCATGAACTATCAACAACCATTTTGCATCTTCTTTCTACATTTTTTCTTTCATCTGTCTATATTTCTTCTGCATTCATGGGTGAAAAACATATCATCCAAAAAGGACTGACAAAAGGACTCTCGGTACAGTGAATCAATCACCCCTTGGAGTGCTAAAAATTGAATTCAATGTCCTACGTTTAACAAGTTTATTTGGTCGTTATATATATATGAATGAGATATTCGTTGGTGTTGAAAATTTAAATTTAATTGGAACATCTGAAAAAGTAATTATCAAGTTTGAACCAGTCAAGATAAAATTCTTGCCATTTTGTAAATTGACAGACAATTTGCAAAAGTAAAATACCTTGTGCAAATTTAAAAGCATGATGTTTAAGCCTATAAAATATTTTATGAACTAATAAACATTATATATTATTTATGCTAAATCAATCTATTGGTTGGTCAACCATTTTAAAAACAATTAATTAGATCCCTTTGACAAGACTCTTAGGAAATTCTAACAGAATACTTAATTACAAATAATTTACTTGTATAAAATCTAACTAAAAATTGTAAAAATATAAAACTACTTAAAATTCAAATAGTTCCGGAAAAATAAAAGAATTTAACCTAATTTTTACTTTTTGAACTTGAAATAGTATACTATTTAAATACAGATATATATATATATATATATATATATATATATATATATATATATATATATATATATATATCCGATACTAAATTTACTAACTTTTAAACACAGAAATTTGATATTTGCAATGTTATTTGAGTGATGAGTAAGCTGAATCAATATTAAGAATTTCAGATATTACAAAATAAATTGAAGAGAAAGACTCCCTATTATACTATATTGATATTCTGTTTAACTTTGAACCTTTAACCGCAAATTTGGCATTATCTTGAAATAAATAAGCTTTCGTGATTATCAAACCAGTTAAATAAGTAATAAATACCTATAGCGATCACATAAGTTTCTGTTTAAAAGTACAATTAAATTAAATAAACAGAATATATAAATTAAATGATATTTTAACTATAAATTTAAAAAAAAAACACACATTTTCATTATTTAAACTAAAGTAATTATAAATGTGTCTAAATTTTATTACATAATTAATACAACAATTAATATAATAGAAAAACAAAAAACAGATACCAAAAAACAGTTACAACAATACAAGTGAAATTGCAACAAAAATGTTTACACTACAATAGTATCCTCTTTTATGTTTATTAGCATAGAAGTACAGATATAGATAAGAAAACCAGTTTTTTTTTTTATTAAAACAAAATAGGAAAATAAACTTTGCTGGCATTCTATTGAAAATGTAAACGCGGAAATACAATATAAACAAATAATGACTATACACCAAGACGAGAGAAAAGGAGATGAATGAAAATAATGAAATATTTTCCATTTGATTGTGAAGCAAAAAGAAAGAGAAAACAATAATGAAAAATTGAACTAGACTACACAAAACTGTACGAATTATCTCACTTCCATTTGAGAGACTGCCTGATGCCTGTATAAATGAGTCCTAAAGACCTCCCAATCAAGGTAACTAAAAAGAATGAGATAGCATCACTCACTTTATCAATAACTGCTCTAATTATGGGCATGGTGATGTCAGACAACTCCAAGAAAAGGCTGAAGTAATATCGCCTGCAATACATAAATTAACACCAATTACACTTTTAATCAAACTTCCTCCAAAATCAGTTTTTCTAAACTGAGAAAGGGTGCGGGCTTGTACCTTTATTTCATCTAAACTATCATGGTCTTAACAGGCTCAAAATTTGAAAGGGTTAAATATGTTTTTGGTTCCTCAAGTTTTAGTGAATTTTGGAATTAGTCTCTCTTCGAAACTTGATACCAATTTAGTCCTTCATTTTTAGAAATGTGTGGATTTAGTCCTTCTTATCAAATTTTGTTAAGTTTATTTGACATTGTAAATGCATTTTATGATAATACTTAAGTTAACACTGAAGCGAAAGTGTGTCAAATGGTGTAAACAATTCAAATACTATCATGAAATGCGCTTGAAACATCAAATAAACTTAATAAAAATTGATAATAAGGACTAAATCCACACATTTCTAAAGATGAAGGACTAAATTGGTATCAAGTTTCGAAGAGGGACTAATTCCAAAATTCATTAAAACTTAAGGGACCAGAAAGATATTTAACCCAATTTGAAAATAGATATACCCAAATTGCTCAAATTAAAGGACCCTTGTTTAACTATAACAGGAATATAGGTATACAGGCTAGCAGACTTGATCTACAGACCAATAGAATGGTCCACGGGCCGAAAACAACATAAAATTTTGAAAATATTTGTGATATAAAAAAAAAGTAGTAACAGATGGTTAAAAAACCTGAATTTTTTTAGGATGTTATAAAACTAAAAAAAAGTCTAAAATTCAATAAAAAAATAATATTAAAAAAACATCGATTAATGAAATAAATAGTTCAACAGAAAATAGTCAATACGCTCAGTAATGGTTTTAACAGTAATAAAAAACTCATAATTTAATTTTGTTAATTCATTGTAAAATAATTTTAAGCTAAATAAAGCACATTTAAAAATTACGCATTGGTATAAATTACTTTACAAATTATTAATTTTTCACCCCTTAAAACATATAATTTTAGTAATTTAGATAATCTCTAGATTTCTTATAATTTTCTATTATTTTATTACTTAAAATATTATTTAAAATAAAAAATATTAATTTAACTACTACTAGTTCAACTACCGTGGAACAAATAAACCATTAACCAATACTTGTGTTCCAGCAGACAGAAGCTAAAATATGTCATTTGCTAAGAATTTAGAAGTCTAATTAGGACCCAACAGTACCAGTAGAGAAATTATTCGCCAAGTTAAACCCAACGTAGTATATTTAGCAAAGCATGTGTCAAACAATTTAATTTAGATAACAGTTGGCAATAAGGACTACAATTATGCACAAAGAAAAAATGTGGAACTCAATTGAAAAAATTGGACACGCAGGTCTGATAAATTTAAAGATATGATTTGATGTCTCCAATCATTTGAAGATGAAGACTTGATGGAGTTTGCTTCAACCTTTATGAATATTTGATGATTTTATTGTTTGAATCTTGTTGAGTTGTAATTCTTAGGTTTAGGGTTTGTTTGAGGGACGGTGTGACGGTTGATCTTCATATTTTATGAGCTAAAATTGTTTTCAAAAAAAAAAAAAATCTGAATTTAGTTTTGTTTTTGGAAGAGTTAAAGTTTTTAAAAGTTCAATTCACCTCTCTTGAACTCACTACTTTTCTAGAAGTTTCTAAATAAACATAACGAGAAATGCAGTAACAAGATTTAATTAAGCATGGATGTAGCAGGTGAAGAGAAAACATACCATCCTATTAGGGCTCTTAATTCCTTGGTCCGCTTTACAGGCATTGAGAAATGGCTAATCTCAATGCAATGTAATTCAGGTGACCTTGTTTTCGAATTTTGCTGGGTAAGCTTCTTCCACCAATTTTGCTCTTCGGTCTGAATACTGTCCGTTAGATCAATGGGTTTGCTCTCAAGAATACACAGGTCGAAACGATCCTCATACATTGACACTACTGTGTCCATGTTGTGGCACAACCACTGATTCAAAGCCACCTGATAACAAGAATATCACCAAAAGTCTTGGTGAAATTTCATACAAAATTTAAAATAAATAATAAATGTATGCCAGAAATAGGCAAATCTCACAATAAATTTGACTCTTCACTATTTTGGGGTGCCAAAAAAGAGTTTGGTATTTAAATGAAGCACTAAAAGCTCGTTAACATATATCATTTGGTCAGAACTTAATTCTCAAAAGTAATGCAAAAAATACATATTTTGTGCCCATAAGAAATTATTTTAATAAACTGTCATCATCTCATCTATCTCACACACACACATAGCATGTAATAAATTTCAGGCTACAAAATTCGTAATTTAAAGATGTACATTTTGATTGGTAGGATTAGTAAGAATAATTTTTTTTTTTCATGTGAAGTTAACCCTGACTAAAGACCAAATACAAACTGTCCATATTACCTGTTCTCTCCCCATACTACTCAATATCAGGAAAACATAAGTTATGGGAATATAAAAATAGAACAGGGACAATTCCAGTTTAGCTGATTTTATGAAAAGAATTTGGCCACAGCTCCAAAAACGCATCAACAAAAATGGAAAACTTTATTTCAAGTGAATAATTGCTTTTAATAGAGGAGCTGAGGAACCATAGAAACTTGTCACAGAAAAGTATACATATTCAGTTGCTACAACTCACCATGGGCAGCCAATGACCAACATGGGAAAGATACAGAAAAAAGATCCACAGGCTTGAAATTTGAAAGCTACATTAAGTACCTCGTTACGTAGCTTTTGGAGTTCTCTGGTGGATAAAGCACATAATGACATATCCAAGCTATTGGTTTTACTTGACACATCACTATCAACCGAATTGAACTCCAGATATATGCTTGCAACCCCATCTGCTAGAGCTACTACTAAATCTTCTAAAATAGAAATCCCATGCACAGCAAATATACACGAATCATAATAGCAATCCTCCCTGATAATAGATGGATGACTAGTGAGTCTCTTAAATCAGGAGATTACTAAGAAAGGGAATAAACATTCAAATTCATCCTCCAAAGTTACACACCAGCAGAGTAGTCTGCCAAAGATTTTTATTCTAAACTATTCCTTCCTCAAAGTTATAAAATAGTCACCAAAAGTGACCTTTAGACTCACCATTTTAGTCCACTTAAAGACAAATATGGTTGATTTAAATTTGAGGGACCAGCTTGGATTATAACTCTTTGAAAGACTTATGAGCTGACGCACACATAACTTAGGAGGACAAACTTTATGGTTTGCTATATAAAAATATAATTTTAAAGTTACAGTGCATTAATAGAAAACTGCATAGCCATGGACACAAAATATGCCAATGTGGACACTAATCGTTGATCTAAAACAGATATCCTGAATATACAAGGCCAGATTTGTAGATCCTGGGATCTAGAAATTAGAATGCAAACCACATAGATAAACAATGAATAAAAAAATAGATAATAAGGTTGATTTTACCTGAGAGAACCAAAAGTAAGATACCAAAGTAATTCCGAATATAGATCTTTCTTGCCAGACCTTGCAATGCTCTCAACAACGGTGCTATCTCCTTTCACCTTTTCAAGTATCATAGACGCAAGTTCCTAACAATAATGTCAAACTAGAGTTTCATTATCTGTTTGAAAGAAGATTATGAAGGATAGAGGCTTTTGTCTGAGAACCCAAAAGAATCACCCCCAACTTGGAGAGAAAATAAGAGCCCCTAGTTTTTACTGTTTTCTGTTTTATTATTTAAAAACTTAATAAATTATATTGGATAACAATTTGTAATAATAAATAATGTGTTAGGGAAAAAATAATAAAGTTAAAGTTTGAAGTTTTTGGATTAAATTTATTTTTTTAATTAGTATAAAATAGTATACAATTTATTTATTTGTTTGCACTCTCTTCCACTCATCCAAACAAGAGAAATTTCTCCACTTCTTTCTTTTGTATTTCTCTCCATTCAAACCCAATGTTTTCTATTCAATTTTTTTTTTTTATTTCCATCCTGCTTATTTTTCTCCTCCTTGTTTAACTCCTCATCCAAACAAAGCATAAAAGTAGAAGCTCCTGCGGTTAGCTTCAATAGAAGTTGTACCTTTTGCTCTTCTATTCATCAAGGCTCAAAAAAACAATCTTATCTAGAGTTGTATTGACCTACCTTCTCCTTTCAAAGAAAATAAAAGCCTGAAAAAGGTTGGGTTAAACACTCCCTAAATGAAACAATTTTTTCCATCATCCCTTCAAATCTTGTGCCCTCTTCAGATATCTTTTCTAACATTGAATTCAGCTCTTCTAAGCGTCCTTTAGAGAGAATTGCAAGATCAACGCAATATTTTATCTTGAGAATTGCTATATACATGCGCATACATAATACCACAATCTCAATTACTAATTTTCTAATCAATAATTATAATTACACACTTTTATCCTTCTAAAGTAAACTCCTGACTTTGAAAGAGCCGAATTGACTATGTTATATATTTTATGGAATTTTGTTCAAAACCTGAAATTAGAACATTGTTGAAATTGTATTTATCTTACAATTTAATTACTTATCTGTGTTATGTTTTATATTTCTATATTTCTTATAATATATCCTCCCATCCACACTCTTATTCTAGTTTGAGAGATTTAGTTGTACCCATATCCATGTAACCCAAACTTCATTCAAATGCACTAGCAGTAAGGACAAAAGTTGAGTATTGAGTGATGTTATACTTAAAATAAATACCTTGTCAGCATTTCCCTTTAGAAGGAAAAATTCCTTTTCCAGCCACGCAGCACAGATAGGGTGACAGGATCTCTGAATTATTTCTGAAAACCTCCCAAACAGACCATCCATACCAACAGTTCTGGATATGCTTAAGATATTGTTGACCTGGAAAACAATTTGAAACAATTGATAATAGCAATAACATAATTGAAAAAATAGCATACACCTACTTAATCATTTAGGCATGCATTTATACTGTATAGAGAATCAAACGTTGGGAGTATTTTTTTAATCTTGTGATAACATAATAGTTAAGTTTTGCAGGTAAGTTAGAAATTGAGAATTCAGCTATGTATTAGAATGAAGTAAATGATGTACTAAAGGAGTTATTTGGATATTGGTAAAAATAGTTGTATAGCATTCATTAAGATTTCATTCAAATAAATACGTATAAATGAAAGATATTTCCCAATATATTAATCTTATTCAGACTTTTGAACACTAGCTCAATAAAGGCATGGTAGCAAAGACATATTTAGAAAACACATTTCAAACGTTTATTACAACAGATCCAGTGGTCATTCCAATTTGTCAAAATTCTATATTATACCAAAATAACATAATATATGCATATGACAATATTGAAGAAAATAAAGACAATTCCTGCCTCTTCTTCAACTTGCTGAAAAGCTGCCCAAAGCAACCTTAACTTTGGACCCCTGGCAACAGCACTTAAACTCAAGGGTTTCTTGGCAGATTGAAGGATGATGTCTCCAGAATAAGCCTTGTCCTCCAAGGCATTTAGAGAATTCAAAATTTTTTCTCTAACTACATTTAATATATACTTTGACTCAAGTCCATAATTTTGCTTTGCTGAACTGCAAAAGACACAAAAACTCACGTATAATAAACTATAGTTCTTTCTCAACACACCAACCAAAATATTTATCAATTTAAACTGATAAAAACAATTCAACCTTGACGTCTTGGTGTGCTTACCCTTACCTACCAGAAATGTCTGAGCTTTGAGGAAAAACATTTTTATCAGAATTAGTCTTTCGATAACTAGCATCAGATTTCTCAACAGGAATTACTCCAGCCATATAAGTAAGAAATATACTGCCCATCAAAAGCATCTGGTCAACAACTGGAACCAAACGAGAGGTTGTTGCACCACCAAAGTCAACCAAAGCCCCTAAACCAATGCACTTTATCGGAAGTTGCTGAGTACGAGTAGTGAATTTCAAATCTGTGGCACCAAATACACTTCTGGAACACGAGAAATATTAAAAGGTCAGACTGCCAAATTCATAATAGCTGGCATGAAAAGCATCAAGGATCACTGTTGATCGCATAAATGGGAAACTGATACTCATACTTCTAACCAATCAACATTACATATAACTAAAAACAGAGTGAATTAGCAGAACCATCAATGTGGAATGTATTTAGAATCTACTAAAGGCAAAAAAAAAAAGCATGCAAAGAAATGAAATGCAGGTTTAAACGAAAAGCAATATAATTTTCTATCCACACCATGAAGGCGAATGCGAACTTCAGGAATTCACTTTTAAATTTCAAAAAAAAGTGCTAGGCAAGAATTAGGACAAGCTAGTTCTCATTAATGTGCCCCTTCAAGTGCTGGAGGGAGGAAATAGAAGATTCAGAGCTAATCACACATGTAAAGAGAAAAAAAAAAGTAGGAAAACTCCAAAAAGAAAAATATATGATTAAGAGGAATGAAACCTTTGAACAGTCTTGAGATTTGTAAGCTGACCCGAGAAGCCTCTCCGAGTAACTAGCCTTCTCTGAGTATTCAGCTTAACACAGAATGCGGAAGCCACACATTCTGCCATTGGTAGACACGTTACTGCTGCACACTCAACACATTGCACTGCCCTACACGCGTATTTGATCAACCTGAACCCCAAAAAAACCAGAAACAGCAAACACAAAAAATGTATGAAAATAGAAATAGCAAAAATAAAAACCAAACAACCATAAACTAAAGAACAATTCAACATTCAAATAGTAAACTAGAATGAATTACCCCTGACAGGCACACTAGTGAATTTAACAGCAAGAAGGAAACAAAAGCAGACATTCGCATTCTTACTGTGAAACAGTTAACAACTTCGCAAGGCTCAAGAATCCTAGTAAATAATGCGTAATCCACTAATCGTAACTAAAATGGACAAAACAAAATGCTCATTGGGAGAAACAGTGGCGGGGAAACCAAATTGAGATGCGTTGCAATCATGGTAGGAAAAGTGAAGGCACAATTGAAAGGAGAATGAAAGAATGCGGGTGTGAGAGCGAAGAGTGAAGGGAACGAAGGTTTGGGAATTGATGAGATGAGGATTGAATTTGTGCGTACCTGGTTCGTTTCTTCTTGGAGACTGTTTTCAGAGTACAGTGAAATGGTTGGTAACTAACGGCCAGATTAGGGCTTTAAACCTTCCAAAACGTGGGATACCGATTCGTTTTCGGAGTTGTAAGAACGCACCATTACAATTGGAACCCACATGCTCCGGGTGTTAGAAAACATATTTTGAATTAAGTCACAATACTCCAACAAATTACTTCTATAAAATAATTATATTAACTTCATTTTCTTATTTTTCTGCTTATGAAAAAAATTCAGCTGACTAACTTATAAAATAGATTAAATCAAATTGAAAAAAATAAATAGTAATTTAAATTGAAATGGATCAATTTTTACTTGATCTATTTAGCTTTGATCTAGCCCAAAAACTAATAAGTGATTCTATTTGAAAATAATAATTATAATTTTAAAAAACGTGAAAAAATATTTCTTTATTATGTATATATATTAAATCACTAAATCTAAAACTTAAAGTTAGTTTAGTTGCATAACTTAAATTTCTTTAAAAAAAAGTTTTTTCTGAAAAATTTATTTTTTACCTTGTCTTTGGATGAAACATTTTAACAATGCTGAAAAATTGAAATACATTCTATTTGAATTGTTTGTAATTAAATTTCTTTCATTTTCTAAATAACTTGTTTGGATAAAAAAACTAAAATATCTTACATTTCAATATCTTGTTTGGATAAAATAATTGAATTTCTTGTGAGATAAAATTTTATTTTAACAATATTTATTTTAGGCTTAATTATGTTTTGAGTTCATGATAAATTTGGAAACGGGCTCGACAACCTAAATGGGTCGAGCCGACCCGACGACTCAACCGAACCCGCTGACCCGTCTTGGTTGTCAAGTCGGTTCGGCTCGTCTCTGTCTTCGAGCCCACCTGACTCGTCTAGGTCGTTAGTCCCTTTTGGGTCATCGGATTCGCTCGACCCGTTGATGTCGTCAGGCCCACTCGGGCGATGTGGGTTGTTGGGCTTGATCGACTTATTTGAGTTGTTAAGCCCACTCGACCCGTATGTGTCATTAGGTCATCTTGGTTTGTCTGAATCGTCGAGCCTGCTCGACCCGTTTGTGTCGTCAAGTTGGTCTGATTCATCTGGATCGTCTAGCCAACCCAACCTGTCATGGTTGTCGGGTTTGTCGGGTCCATTTGGAGTTTAGTGAGAAGAATTTCAAATTCCACCTTTTTTTAGGGCATCTGAATTTCTTCTAATTTACCTAATTGAAATACTTCAAAAAAATGCATGCATTTTAAATACTTTTTAATTTCTCTATCCAAACAAAGCATTTCATCACAAAAAATTTCAAATTCTCCAAATAAATGAATCACTCTCTTGAATTGTTTCATCCAAACACACCATTAACTTATATCATGAGCCCAAATTATTTTGGCTCATTTACAATATGACAAGGTTAGAATAATTTTTTCATTTGATCTATTATATTGAGTCGTGCCGCTAGTTTTTGTTTTCCAGTTCTGAGAAAAAATTAACTTACTACTAAGTAATTAAATTGCATAGATATATATTAGAAAAGTGTTTTATTTTTCCAGCTCTTAAATAGAATATTTTTTCTTTTATCAAATCTAAGTCCCGTAGTATTGGGAGAGGAAAGGTGAACATCTCGGTCAAATATTAGATTATATGTGTTAGGACAAGTGATTTTGGTGTATGAATTTGATGAAACAAGTGCATGTGATCATATATGGTTGATGAAGATACATTGATGATCAAGCTAGGGAGGATATGCTATATTTGGAATTGACTTGAAGATCATGAAGTTCGAATTTTGTATTATATTCGTAGACTATATCACATATGATAGATGTTTGTTATCTTGTATGTGCCCTTTTCAATTTGTTAAAAAGGTTTTTAACAGGTTAAAAGGATTAATGCATATAGTTTTTGTATGAATGTATTCAATTAGTTGAATTGTTATTCAATTGATTGATTTCACTTAAGTCAAGTAAAATCAGCAGATTGTATGGACAAATCAACCTGTTGAATTCACTCATGACTAAGCTATATAATTCGATTTTTCAGAGAGTTGAGTAACACTTGAGATTTCTGAGCGTGAAAATTAGTGATAAGAATTTGGAAAACTCCCCCTTTTTGGATTACACAGTTTGTAGCTAGTGTTTAAAGATCTTGATATCTTGGAGCAAAGTTTTGCTTGCTTAAAGCTAGAAGAACATGTGTTTGGTTGGCTAGGGAGAGCCTCCATCAGGTTTGATTGTTCTTGTGCTTCTGTGTGGTTCCTAATGTGATTTCAGGTCTGTAAGGGAGATTCTTACAATGTAGGGGATAAGATTGTGAGATTCAAAAATCTTGGTGTTTTACTTTATACAAAAGTGTACTTTTTGAGGGATTTTGTAAAACTTTTGATATAGTACATGATCAGGCTCAGGTTATCCTAATAAACTGGATGTAGTTCAGATATTGAGTGAACCGGTATAAAAATAAGTGTGTGATCCTCTCTCCCTTATCTTTGTCATCATATAAATCTCAAGAAAATTCATTAAATCAATCTTTGTAAGGTGTGAGTGTGTTTTTACATTATCTGGTAATATCAATAAGTTGAATATATTCATTGGAACGTATCTTGTTTGATAAAGAATGTTGTTTGAGTGAGTTTGGTGCTTTTTACGTTTCTGCATAATTTTCCAGAATATCAGTTGATTGATTTTATCTTTTAATTTGTTGAATCATATTGCATGAACATATTAATCTACTGTTTTTGTTTTTAATCGACTGAAAAGTGTGATTATGCAACAATACATTTCTGGTTTACTGGTCAATTAAATTCACTTTGAAAGGATTTTCAAAAGTTTTAATTGGACATATTTTTTAATACTCAACCAATTCAACCCCCTATCTTGGATTAAAAAGATCTTTTAAATCTATAATATGATGTCACACATTCACGCTGACAACATTATCTTAAATATAATTTACATTGGATAATAAAAAATTAAGATAGTTAATCATGCAAAGACACTCTAAAACTAGACAATCATGTAAACTCTAGGCCCATTCATACTAATATAGGTACTATAAATAGTCATTGTTCACAAGTTACGTCAATAAACTCATTCTACTATATTGGAAGAAGACACGCAAGCGAGAGTTACTGGAAATACTTTAGTCTAAGGAGCATAGGAAGGCAAGAAGGTAAACATGTGTAAGTCACAAGTGCACTTCGGTGCTACTGTGGAGTCAGGACAAATTTATATGCATAGTATCTACTACAAACATGGCAAGCAACGAAAGAGTAATTGAAACCGAAGTACCTGGCCAACAATTTCAACTAAATGGCCATGCTTATGGAGTTAGAGAGAATTAACCAATTTAGAAAAACGTAACATCAAGGAGATGGATGCAGTAAAAGTAAAAAATGCAAAGACGAAGAGGAAGCTAGATGAGAAGGTAGAAGGGAGAAAAAAGTCAACCACAACCTAGTAAGACACATAAATATATTTTGAATTATTATCATGAATATAATAATTAAAATAATTTTTATAATATCATTTTATATTCTTGTTTTTCGAGAATTTAGGTTTAATATGTCTAATAGATTTATGATAAACTCAATTAATTTATGATAAACTCAATCATCTCGATGTGAATTTTTTTTTATCAATTATAAACTATTGTTTTACTATATAAATTAAAGTGTGTTGACGTGAAAGATTTAACGATTATGAAAAAAATAGATGTGTCACTCTAGTGGTTGTTATCGATGGTAATTATCAAGAGAGAACTACAACAGTTTGAATGAATGAATATAAATGTTGTGTTCTTTTTGTATTACTCATTGGCTAAATGGTAATCTAATGTTTTGCAAGAAAAATTTAACAAGTGTATTCAAACCTCCGTCATTTCGTTAATTGTTCCAAGTAAAATATCTATACAAAACAAAACTTGATGAAATTATATGGGACTTGTAAAATAATACATAACGTCTCAAAACCGTTAAATGAACCAAATGCAAATACACAATGCGGCTATTAGCAACTTTCCAAGGCCATTTACTCTGCATTGAAGAACCTCTTAATACACAATAAGCGACTATCAACAATCCTCCAAGGCCACTTACTCTGTACTAAGGAATCCCTTAGTACACAATAAGCGGCCATTAATAGCTTTCGAAGGCCGCTTACTATGTACTAAGGAGTCCTTTAATACGCAGTAAGCGGCCATCAACAACCTTGAAAGATCGCTTACTATGTACTAAGGAGTTCTTTAATACGTAGTAAACGATCATTAGCAATCTAACCTTGAAAGACCGCTTACTCTCTACTAAGGAATCCCTTAGTGCACAGTAAGCAGCCTCTAACATCCAACCCTAACCACTCAAATAACTAGGCGGCCCAAGAAGTGTCCAGCCTCTCAAACTCACATGTTCGCTTACCAGATACTGCATACTTAGGATCCCCCATAGAGTATGCGGTATCCATCCTTATTGACTCATAAGCTGCCTACAAGCAATTATTGAGGGTTCTTCTTGTAATTTCACCCACTGTCACTGGATCCAGAAATAATTAAAAGAGGTATTTTTGGCTCAAAAGCCCATGCCAGGTAGGATCCACAAGTAAAAAAAGTTATAAATAACATATTGTTATATACATTGATTACGCATTAAAATATTTTATGAATCTCTAATATCACCCGTGCTAACTTAAGCATTAGAGTGTCTTTTGCAGACATCCTTACACCGTCCTCGGAGGTCCACCAGGATAAGAAGAGACTAATCAAGTTCCAGAGTCATTTAGGAGATTTGTGAAATACAACTTAATCTTATAAAAACACATACATCCACAAACATAACATCACAAGATTATACTTGAATGAATGCGTATTCATTTTAATAATATTTATGTTCTCTTAATTTCTTATATTTAACACCTTTATAAATGTTTTTTATTTGAAATTATATTTTGAAATTCAAATAAATAATTTTACAATTTTAAAATTTAATCTGATCACTGCATTTATCAATAACAACTTTTTAAGTTAGAATGTAAATAGTAAAGGTTAAAATAATAAATTATCACATTCCTGTTTTAAATTTAAATCAATTTTATATTTATAATATAAAGACTCCATTAAATTTAGTCTCACCGCAAATTACCATTTTCGTAAAGCAGTTTTATTTAATTTATTTTAAAAAATTATTATTATTCATTCTATAATATCACTTCATGTTCTACACTTAAATGCAATCTAAATAGATATTCATTTACTAAAAATGATTTTTAATCTATTGTTTATTTATATTAACATTACATTTTTCATTAATCGCACTAGACATTGTTATTATTTAGCTATTTTCAATTTTTCTAATTTTTTTCCCTTTTCAAAAGAAAATTAAAAAAAAAAAACCTGATCCACATTCAGACTCCAAAAATTGCATTATAACAAGTTTTTTTTATTATTATTTGGACAAACTTATTTCAGATTAAATTTCTAAAGTGGTCTAACGTGGTAAATAAAGTTTACCAAGTCCACTTTGGGATATTTTTTTAAAAGGTGTATTCTAGAAAGAAAAGAAAATCTCAAGTTTACGTGTTTATTATATTATAATTTATTGATATCAGAATTGGTTGTTCGTCCGAGAAGGGGGAAGGAAAGAGTCTCGTGTTGCGCCTCGTTCTCTCTGACGTTTCCTTCTCCGTTTCCCAAATTTTGAAGTAAAACCCACACACGCTTTTCCTCCCTCACTTTAAAACCCTTCTTCCACGATCCACAAATATTCAACTCCTTCTCTCTCTCTCTCTCTCTCTCTCTGTTTTCCGAGTTGTTAATTTGTTTCCTTCATTGATTGTTCTGATGACGGGGCAGCAATCGCTGATATACAGCTTCGTGGCGCGGGGCACGGTGATTCTGGCGGAGCACACCGACTTCAATGGAAACTTCGCGGAGGTCGCTTTGGACTGTCTTCGCAGGCTCCCTGCTTCCAATTCCAAATTCACCTATAACGCCGATGCTCATACCTTCAACTACCTCAACGATAATGGATTCAGTAATCTCTCTTCCTCCGTAGCTTCTAATGTTTCCACTCCTTCAAGATTTTCATATTTCTGTTATTGTTTTTCAATTCACAATTTTAACTACTTTTAAATTTTTTTGCATGCATATAAGCCTAAACAATTTCAATTAAATAAATTTGAGTTTAATTTTCACTAAATTTTTAAATTAATTAGCGTAAATCACCTTAAATATAATTTTAGACACAGCGTCGTTTAGAATAAGTTCGATAAAGTTAGTTTCCGCAAGCTAGATTTTGGCTTTTAATTAATACTAAATTTAAAAATCTATGTTTTTAAGATAAAAATATATTATTATGTAATTATAAATTTTATTTTGGTAATAAATAATTAATTTTTTATTACATTGTTTATTGTTCCTATTTGTTTTCTAAATATACGACATGCTTTTTTCTATTTAGATAAGTTATTATACTTAAATTAATTTATCTAATAAATATTAATTAAAATTGATTTTTATTTAATTTTTTTATTTTTTAATTGAAATTTTTGTTACACTAAGTTCCTTTTACACTTTTTATATAATATAATTATGTAATGAAGTATTAATTATTTTAATTTTTAATATCAGATATTAGATATATTAAAAAAATATTAAAAATTATGTAATCATTAATATAATCATTAATTTTTGGTATGGAATTAAAAATAATTAATAATAGATAAAAAAATACAGATAAAAGAAGTATAAAAGATAAAAATAGAAAAATCTTAATAAAATAATTTCTAATTTATAAACTAGATAAACAAAAACATTCTAAAATAAACTATTTTGAACTACCTTATAAAACACATTTGTATTTATCAAACTAGTTTATGAGCTAATCATCTAGCACCTACTTTATTATTCTTACTAAATACACTTTTTACAATGATATAAAAATTATATAAATTGAAAATGTATTTAAACTAAATTCTTAAAAAAACAATTATTTTATTATACTTACAATTATTACAATTATTCTTCTTCAAATTTTAGGGAGATTAACTTTCGTTTATTCTATCGTCCTCTCAAGACAAAACAAAAGTCGTGTTTTGTCAATGTAAACAAAATCATAGCATTAACAGCCAGAATTAATTTCATTCATGAAATTAATTATAATTATTATAGAAATTAATAAAGTTATCATATATAAAATCTATAACTAACTAATGACATAAAATCTTAATTATTTCTACATTTTAATTTTTTTTTAGAAAATTATGTATGAATTGAGAATATATATATATATATATATATATATATATATATATATATATATATATATATATAATCGTTAAAAGTATTTTTTAGTTACTAAATTTATAAACGAAATTACAATATGTTTCTCTCTTAAATTTTTATACAATTTTATGTTCAAACCTTATTAAATAAATAGATATAATTATTTTAATTTCATAATGATAATTTTGTTATTGCACTTGTCAAAATATGTTTTATACTCATATTTGAGTTGAATAGAAATAACTCGTACATCAACCTAATACATGAAAATTTTTGATGTAATTGGGTTATGATATTGTATTCATTTATTTCTAAGAAATTCAAATTTTGCATAAACATAAAACATATTTAACTTATAATTTATTATATTTTGTAACAATTATCTTAAAAACATATTAATATTAATTATAAAAGTTTTCCGATGAGAAACAGTAAATTTTCAATTCTTTATGTTAATCTTAGAAGTTGTATTCAGTGCAGGTGTCATATCGTACAGGTTGTTTGTTTTTATTTTTCTTTTTCTGTCTGCGGATACTTTGAATTGCTCGGTTAATCTTGGAAACGGTCTTAAGGAAAATTTTAATTTCCATATTTTCATATTGTTGACTCGTCTTCGTTTGTGTTGTATCATATGGACTTTTTAAAATTTTATTTAAAAGTCTAGTACTTTTTATTTTTCTAAAGGTTTGGTTATTATTAGAGTTTTTGTTACTACAGTATCAATAAAAAAATAAGAACACACTTTTCACTAACGTTTTATTATAAAGTAAATTTTATAAGACTTTTACAAAATCTGGGAATCTCACTATTTATTTAATGAATTTTTTTCTTATTTTCTATTTTGTAATAAATGTGAACCTTTTATCAATACAATAGAGTATGTATTACTAATATTTAAAGAATGATTAAAAAAACGTATTTTCTTTTTGGCCTAAACTTCGTAATTTATATTTATTTATATAAAATTAATTCAATCATGACGTGAGACAATTTATGTAACAGAAAAATTATATTTGATTTTGTCCGGTCAATTAAAAGGTAAAATATATTATTGATAGTAGGCTTAAAAATATGTAACATGACTCAATTTAAAAGTAAAATATATTATTTAGTTGAGAAATTAAATAAACTATAGCGACATTCAAACTAATTGAACCATTCTTTATCACTATACTTTACATCGCCGTGCCCCACCCCATATAGTAGTTTTTGATTGCTGATTGTAAAACCTAATTCAATATTCATCACATGTTCGTCTTAATGTATTTGAATTGATGTTAAGTTATTATAAATATTAACATATTACCTAACTGTTCGTCTTAATGCAATTTTTTAGATAAATGTTTAGCTTCATGTTAAAGAACTGACTTAATCTCTAGAATTAATTTTGAATTGAAATAGTTTTAAGTAGCTTTTATACTGAATTAATAATTTTATGCTAAATTTCATTATTGACTATTTTTAGAATAAAATGATTTAAATTGATTGATCTTTCATAAGAGATGAAACATAAGGATATGGTTGTTGCCACAATTTCCAATTCAAATATCTTAAGACATTAAATTTAAGGATATTCATACTTGTATAGTTTAAGAGTAAAGCTTTGGTACTAACATGCATGCTGAAAGTACTTTATTTTAGTAGAATATGGTTAACCTCTACTGAAATTTATGTTTCTAATTTGTACATGTTTCCTTGTGAATTAAACCACAAATAGTTGAACTCACACGATCTATTATTTTTAGCTTACTGTGTTGTGGCAGTGGAATCCGTTGGTCGCCAACTTGCAATGGCATTTCTTGAACGCATCAAGGATGACTTTAGCAAGAGATATGGTGGAGGAAAAGCTGCAACAGCCACTTCTAAAAGCTTAAACAAAGAATTCGGGTACTTATTATGTTTACATTGTTCTGTAAAGCAAATGGGGCCTCCAAGTGTTTGATGAATTGTACTAATAAACAAAGCCTTTAACTGTTGTGTGGGGTTTTAGACCCAAGTTGAAGGAACATATGCAGTACTGCGTGGAACACCCAGAAGAGGTTAGCAAACTAGCGAAAGTGAAAGCTCAGGTTTCTGAAGTCCAACAAGCTATGCGAGCAAACATTGATCAGGTATGTATAGTGTTAAGTTATTGAACCTTCTTTCAAATCATATTTTGCCAATCATTGTGTTATGTCTTAGGTTCTTGATCGTCAAGTGAAAATTGATGTTTTGGTGGACCAAACTGAGAATCTTCGCGATCAGGTACTTTTACATCTTCACACAAATTAAATAAATGTGTATTTGGTTTTCTTAAAGTGGTTGAAGTCTTTTTCACTTATTTTCATCTACTTTGACCAAACCTGTTCCTCGATTTGTTACATGTGATTATCATGGATCATAACTTGCATTAGTCATCTTCACATGTGGAAAAAGATTTGTGGGGTGTAATTGGTATGTAATTTTGTATGGTTTTGCAGGCTGATACTTTCAGGGGAGTCGGAAACCAGTTAAGGAGAAAAATGTGGTATCAGAACATGAAGATAAAGCTTATAGTACTCGCCATCATTATTGCCATCATTCTCATAATTATTCTTTCGGTGTGTAATGGGTTCAATTGTGGTGGATGATACTTACCACTCACCTACAATTCTTATAACTCTGCCACTTTTTGTAATTTAATAACTTGCATCATATTATATCAACATTATATAAAATTTGTTTATTTGATTTGATTGGATTGGCATCATAAGGTTTCATGCGGGGTGTGATGGAAATTTTTTGTAAGATAAATAAAGGAAATTGACCATTTTTAATTTATGAATTCTTCTTATAAAATATCTAATATTTCCTTTGATACAAAAATTTAAGATTGAATATTTATGAGTTATTTTTTATATTATTTAATTTTTTTATTTTTGTGAGACTTCTAATTATATTTAAATTTCGGATAAAAAGTATGAAAACAAATAATGTGTGACATGCCTTGGAAGGTTGACACACATTGGTAGATTTTCTATTGTTTTCAAGCAAAAACACAGATTGAGTGCAGGAGTGGACCTTCGACATGAAAAAGGATAGGGGAGCCACGTCTCCCCCAATTTTTTTTATTTAATTTGTTATATATATTTAAATTATTTACTTATATATTATTATATTATTTATATTAATTTTTAAGTTTTTCTTAAAATATCATACATACTTTTTCTTTTTTTTTATTTTTTTATTTTGTATTTCTATATCTTTTTTTTAATAAATATGTAATACAGTAAAATTGATGAGTTAAAGAATATTTTAGATCAATTAATTTATTTTTTTGAATTGGTTTATTTTGTACTTTCTTTTAAGTATATGTTTTCTTCTTGCATGTGATAAATTTGTCTACTGTATATTAGGTGATGACAAATTCATATTTTTCTAAATAGTGAGAGGTGGTAAATTTATATTAGAAAAATTATGATAAAGAGTAAAATAATTGATTTTTTTAAGAAGAAGATTTATTCATGTACATCAATTATACTTAAAAAATTTCATGATAATCCAAAAATTAAAAACTACGAAAAACAACTATTTAAAATTTAATTTAAAATTTCTGAGAATCCAAATATTATTATTGTATATAATAAATTTTTAAAAAATTTAATTTATCACTCCTATATTTTTTTTTCAAGTTTCGCCATTGATTTGAGTGTATAGATTAATTATGATACATATTTGTTCTAATAATGTATTCAAAGGATAACTTCATTTCAGTTTTTTTCTTTATTTTTTAAAGTATCTCGATGTCAAAACATATTCTACCATTTTAAACCCATTCGATAACAAATTATGTTCATTTTTATTTAATATTTACTTCTTAAAAATACATGTTCATGAATATATTAAGTTTTTAAATATATAATAGTATCTTAAAAATAATTATATTAAATCCTGGGGAGATCATTAATTATTTTATAATTAAACAGATACTAGTTTAAGAAACACTAAGCCTATCAAAGACTATTGAAAAACGTGCTTCTTCATGATATATATATATATATTAAAAAATAATTACATAATAAAATTTAATTAGGATCAGAAGATTTGTATTTCAAATTTTTTTATTATTAAATATTTCTATTTTTCTTATCCACCGTTATTTTGTATTATTAATTAAGTCATTTCATAAATGATCATTAAATAATATTCATAACACCACATTTTATATATATATATATATATATATATATATATATATATATATATATATATATATATAAACAAGGTAAGTTAATGAAATTTTAATTAATTATATACTCAAATAACATATTAATTCATTTATCCAGTATACAATATACTATCATTCAATCACGATTTATTTTTATTAAGACACTAACATAATATAGACTCAACTTTGAAATAACATGTTTTGAGTTGAATACATATGAAGTCTTGCTTATGGAATATCTGTGCAATGAATTTGAGCAAAAATAGTTATGGTAGTTTCACCCAAAACACATATAATGGATTCAAGCAAACTAGTTGTTGTGGCTCCACCTAACACACATTTACCATGACAAGGTTAATTCCTTAAATCCTTTAGGTCACAACACTTTGTCATACCAGTTTTGCAAAATAGGAACCTCCTTCAACTTTCATAACCTAAACTTCATTCTCTATATGAGTTTGTGGGTTTAGTAGAGCTGGATGACTTCACAACTGGGACTCCTACTCAATACATACTCTAATACTTGACAATGCGACAATTCTCGTTAGAATTATCCACATTCATACAACACATTCATGTATAAGATAAACAAGTCAAATCATTCCATTATGTCATACAAGCTCTTGTTTCAGTCCACCTTCACCCATGATGCATATTATACTTAAATCACATTTCCCCCGGTAGAGTTTTGGCATACAAATTAGGCTCTATTAAACCTAACATTTACCATTACCATAAGATCATCATCCTTCCATTTCATCTAGTCCCATCCATTCAAGAAAAACTTTTATGAAAACCTTTTATTAGTTTCAACTTAGCGCTACCCATTCTCTGCCCAACAAGCCGAGACTCTTAAAGAAAGTCCCACCCAGTTGACAACCAGGCACACCCAACAAAAACAACATAGAGGCTTTTGTTTCAATTAGCGTTCATCACCAAAAGCCAACACTCATTGTCAAGAAGTTGGTGCCCAATGCCAAAGAGCTGACTCTCAGCACCCAAAGCCATTGGAGCTCTTTGGAATTAAATTTTCAAGTGGTGTCCCCAACTATCACTCAATGTTAGAGATATTACATATCTCTTGGTTTTAATTCTATTGATGGAGATATAATATACTTTTTTCTCTTTTATTAGTATCAAATATTATGTATTATGATGATATATTAGGTTTTACTTTTTTCTTTATATCATGAGATATTATACTCTATATATTGAAGAAGTTTCTAATAGATGAATATAAAAGGTAGGAAAGCTTTCTAAGTTACTTTTCATGAAACACCTCTTGTACATATTCTCCCTGCTCATGGCTTATACATATCTAATATGTTATCAGATGAAAAAAAAAACACCTTTCGCATTTACTCATTTCTTATTGATTTCCTACTATGGCGAAGCCTACTTAATTCACCGCCTTCCGCATGTTCTCGTTGACTTTCTCTAGGTTCTCGTAACTTTTTTTTTTTCAGATTCTTGTCAACTTTCTCCATGTTTTCATGAATTTCTTCGTGTTCTCGTTGACTTTCTCCATGTTCTCGCGACTTTCTCTAAGTTCTCGTCAACTTTCTCTAAGTTCTCAATTTCTCCAGGTTCTCAACTTCTCAAGGTTCTTGACTTCACAAGGTTCTCGACTTCTCAAGGTTCTCAACTTCTCAAAGGCTCTCGATTTCTCAAGGTTCTTGACTTCTCAAATTTCTTGAATTTCTCAAGGTTATCAAATTTCTCAAGGTTCTCGAATTTCTCATGGTTCTTGAATTTCTCAATTTTCTGAAGTTTCTTGAATTTCTCAAATTCTCAGTCTTCTCAAGTTGGGCCTTCATAAACTTCATGCCCATCTTGAGAGGGGGTGTTAGAGATATTACACATCTCTTGGTTTTAATTCTATTGATGAAGATATAATATAATATATTCTCTTTTATTAGTATCAAATATTATGTATTATGATATATTAGGTTTTACTTTTCCTTTATATCATGGGATATTGTACTCTATATATTGAAGAAATTTCTAATAGATCAATATGAAAAGTAGGAAAGTTCTCTGAGTTACTTTTCATCAAACACCTCTTGTACATATTCTCCCCTCTTATGATTTATACATATTTAATACTCAACGCCTTGGATCACTAGAGGTTTTTTATTTTTATTTTAATATTTAATTTAAAAATGTGAAACTTTACCTAACTAATAAATAAATCACATGATAAACTATGAAACCAAAGACATCAAGAATTTGAGCACTAAAAAAATAAATTTATTTAATAAGGATTGAATTGCAATTATTTAAATTTATAAATAACTTATAACTTAGTTAATTATTTTCAATGTGAAGACACTTACATTATGTTTGAATTAGGTAATTTAGAAGAATAATTTATTTATTTAATGAATTTAAAATTCTTTACACTAAAATTACTTGTTTAAATAAAATATTTGTGAATGTTAAAATTTAGATGACTTTCATGGAACTTAGATATCAATTTAAGTAAATATTTTTGTGGTTCACCCACTCATCTTTAGTTACTCACAAACTATCCTAAACCACTCCTTATGTCAACCTTAAACCTCACAAACTACCCTAAACCACTTGGAAAGAAGTGTGAAAGTGATGTCGTTTGGATTAATAGAAAAATAGTGAGAAATGAATAGATTTTAGATAAAAGTTTATGAAAGTTAGTGAATAATGTGATGAGTTTGATAAATTTAAAAAAGGTTTTAAATGATAAAAATGAAATATTACCATTTTATTTTGTGTCATAATTATTGTAAATTATGTTAGAATGAAATTTGAATTATTATTTAAAGTAAAAAAATTGATAAAACCATTTAAAATTAAAATGACATTGGTAGATTTTTTTAAATAAATATTCATTCTCTACAATTGAATAAAAATTAAAAAATATAAAATTATATATAATTAATTTTAACTTTACAAATCTAAGCTTAAAATCATCTTAAATCTAATATTACATCAACCCAAACCAACATACCGAAACCTAATTCTAATATAACAAATACCACAACCACCATACATGAAAATTAAATCATTTATCACATCTTCATCTTCATTCTACGTAAATAAATCTAGATACATCAATCTACATTTGCATGCATTCTCATTCATCAAATATTTATTCAAATGATCCATTTTCCTGTTGAAGATGTATAAAAAATGAAGTTCACAACACCCTCACAAACAACAGCACCACCGACGACAACCACATGCACCACCAACAACAATGGCGACCACCATTAACGACGACTTTCAGTACCACCAACAACGAAGTCCAACACCACCTCACCAAAACAAAACCACAATATAAACTAAATCAGATTCACCAGCACCACCACCGACAACAAGCATCCCCACCTTGAACCACAAGGACCATCCACAACCTTCTACAACAACACCACCTAAAAGATAACCCAAAGTGAAAAAACAACCAACACATAGTACAAAATTCATGTAATTTAGCATTGAAGGAGGTGAATTTCTCCTACTTCATACAAACATGTTACACACTTATTGCTTAACTACAGTAAATCATCCCAAACAAAGACAACATAAATGATGATGTTTGGAAATTCATAGGTTTTACACTACAAGAAGATATGGGAATAGTGACTGAAATATCACTTACTAAATGGAAAAAATTAGTCATTAATCAATGTAGTGACTGACGTAAATCAGTTACCATAACCTTCATCACTAATGTTTGTGACTACTTAAGTGATCGATTTTGTGACTAATTTAGTGAACGATTTTGTGACTGATTTTGTAGTAGACTTTGTGACTGATTTGGTGACCGATTTTGTGACTAATTTTGTAATTGATATCATGACTGATTTAATAACTGAATTTTGAACATTTTAGTGAATCATATATCAGTGACGAATTTGGTCACTAATAATATTCAATCATAAATAGTCATTGTCATTTTCAGTCATTAAAATCAGTCACTATTTTTCATTTTTCTGGTAATGTTATTTTGCTAATGTGGTATTAAAATGTATTTGTTTTCATGTGCTTGCACTGAGCATAAACTTATCTTTGATCAGGAAAGAACATGTTGAACAAGATGTTGGTATACATAGATTATAATTGAGGCTGAAATCAACAAATTTAACTAAAATGAATTGGAAATGAAGTATTATGACTTTTATTCATAAGCATCTTGAATAAAACCATTAGAGAATTTTTGCAATCTTCTGATTGTGTGTTAGACATTTGGCAAATTGTAAATCCTGTGCCCACCCACACATTTTTTTCTATATTTTCCTCCCTCTGCCAAGTCCAAAGGAAACAAAAAAAATAATAATATAATAATAAAAGTCAAAGAGATTAACTTGAAAGTTTTAAAAAGCTGCACCTTTCGAGCATATCTTTTCCATTCAACATATCTTTACACAACCCATCCCACTCATCTTTCTTTCTCCTAAATCCACATTCAAACACTAATCTTTCCAGAAATCAATATCATATTAGTAGTTGGAAGAATAAGGAGCGTTTTGAACCGATTAGAGTTTGAAACAAATTAAGTTTATATTAACATTATTAAATCATTCTTCTTTAGTTTTCATATTTTAGTCATCAAACGGAGTAAGGAGTGTTGAAAGAAGTGATCATATAAGCTTGATCTACCTTATATTGATTTTTGGTTTTGTTTGGGCTTTTTTGCAACAATTCTATAGTTAGGAGTGACTCAATGTATTAAGTAATAGAGTTTTAGCTTTAAACAAGTTATTTTGAGGTAAGGGAAGCTAGTAAGGGTTCTATAATACTATTGTTAACATTGAAATGCATGTGATGAGAACTTGTGAAGTTCGATTGATTTATTTGATTTTTGTTTTGGATGTTGTTCTTTTGAGTTGATTTTCCTTGTGTTTGAGTTGTTTAGAAATAATATGATTGACCTGTTGTTTAACTTTTGGGATTGATTTGATTTTTCTACAAAGGGTGAGATCTATGATATTTTGACTCAAGCGGATGATTTTCACTCAAGCAAAAATAGAACAGGGACCTATCTCTACTCTTTTCTAGATTTTCGCTCAAGCAAAATATTTTTCGCTTAAGCGAAAAATAGAGTTGAAAACAACCAAGTTTCTGCTCAATTTTCACTTAAGCTAGATCATTTTTTGCTTAAGTCGTTGAAGCTATATATTCTTGCTCAAGCTAAAAACATATACTTTTTTGTTGTTTTTGATCTCTTAACTCATTGAATATAATTGTTTTTGTAAATAAAATTTGAGATAGAATAATTATATTTTATTGTATTAAAGTTTTTGAAATGAAATATGATGTTTTGTGTGAATGTTGTATATGTAATGGCTCTTAGGGAGGGAATATTAGTTTGATCTGAGGTCATGATAAATGGTGTATCAAGAGAGATTTTGTGTATAAACAATCACAACTCGACTAGTACCAAACTTAAGTAGAGGATAATTTTTAGTGGTGAGAGTCGAATGAGGTTTATATACTTTGAAGTTCAGTATGAAAAAGGATTGGATCCACAAATATAGGAATTTACTCTAGTCATGCTAATGATGAGATTGTGAATCATAATCTTCAAATCGATAGTTATAGCTCATCAGAGGCAAGAGAGAGACATGACAAGTGTAGGATCTTTGAGTCACTCAATACACTTGACTTTCGAAAGTAAAGTTAAATTTTATAGTTATATGTATCTTATGAAGGTGGTATTGTGAGATGGACATTGATTGGTGTTATTGAATCTTTTATGATAATATTATTTTAAGAGTATTAAGAATCTTCACTATCTTACCCTTAATTTATTTTGTGGTGTTTTGATACACACATGCAATGATTATATATGTATTATACGTGAGTAGAGGACCATATAGATGTTCTTGCATAAGATTACGAGAAGCAATAATGAGACTGCAGAGTTATTTTTGTATTATATTGTAAAAATATAATATAATTGTATAGTTTATGTTATCACTTCATAGACCTAATAAGTTAGGTTCTTTTTGAAGACTTCCATATACAATGTTAAATATTTTGTATATTAGTACTCTAGTGTTATTGTTTGCTACTTTTGATAATAAATATATTTTCTTATACTAATATTACCAAATTTAGCACACAATCTCAGAAGAGTTTGGTCTTTCGTGTCAAGATCTTCATGAGAATTCACAAGCCAACTATTAAGGACTCTTTAGATGATTTAAAGAATTCAAAATTGAATTTGTGTCTTGTTATGATGATTGTAAACATTGTGTCTTTTATACGAAGAGTCTCTTATTAATTATCTTTAGAAGTTGTATGTCGAATATATGTTTTGAAACTTGATTTTCCGGTAGTAAATATATGCAAACGGTTGGTGTTTCATACCATGTTCTTTTTATAATTTTATCAATTTACTTATATCAAAGCATTACTTTATTAAAGCATAATATTAATTTTTTAATAAGTTTCATCAAACTTTACCGGTTCATAAAGACTAAATTGTCACTGCACAAACTATTAAGACTATATTATCGTGATAAATTCATTGTCTTCTATATTTAAATATAACAATAAGGATTTAGTTTAATATTTTCTTTTTTACTATATTATTATACGTGCTACCTGTTATTATATATTAATATTAGGATGGGAATCTACTTGAAAATATATGCAAAAATGTTTTGGTCATCAATTTTATAAAAAAATCCATTGTCGAAAAAAAATATCCAAAGTTAAATTATTATGTGCAACATATTTGATGAAATATGGGAATAATCAAACAATAATTATCTCACACGTATTTAGTATGAATTCAAACATTTTTAAAACACATTATTCAGTTATTTCAAACGAATTTAGTTAAAAAAAAAGACCATATTTGAGTTGAGTCAACAATTTTAAATTATCCTATATTTATTTAAAAATAAAGAGACATATCATTCTTTTTTCTAATATAAAATTTTTTAGAATCCAAAATCTAAAAGAATACCCTTACTCAGGTGTAAATGTGACGTTCTTCTGGAGAACGACTTCGAAGGACACTCTTCCTTTGAAAAACCTCAACCTATTTCAAAATGTATGGCAGCGAAATTTGAAAAACAAGGGAACGCTACGGCACGGCGTGGCACTTCCGTAATAAGGAACAAACTGGAGGGCATTTCAGCAACGTATACCCTCTTTTCTTCCGTTTCACGCTTGCTTCACATCTAAGCCAACAAAACCAAACACACTTCTTCTCCCTCTTTTCAACGTTCTGTACAGCGGAAGAACGAACCCTTTACTCGTTCTTCTTCCGCGCTTTCTCTCCCCACAACCGCTGCTGCCGGTTGTTTCGTTCTTTCTCTCTTCTCAACCTGCCACGTCACCTTCTTCTCGGAGTCGCGCGGCGTTGATCGTTCTGCTACCGTTGTGGTTCCGGCGATGGGACAACAATCGTTGATCTACAGTTTCGTCGCTCGCGGCACCGTGATCCTCGCCGAGTATACCGAGTTCACGGGAAACTTTACGGGCGTGGCGGCGCAATGCCTCCAGAAACTCCCTTCCTCTAACAACAAGTTCACCTACAACTGCGATGGCCACACCTTCAACTACCTCGTCGATAACGGATTCAGTAATTTTTTTCTCTTTATTTACTTATTTTCTTGTTTCGTTGACGTATTCTGATTTTACTGTGTTTGTTCTCGGAACCGGATTACGCGCTCTTGATGCTTCACATCGTGGTTTGACGAAGATCGGACGGGTCCAACATCGGATTGATGTTTACAATATGATTCGTCCGATTTTCATCGACTTTAGATGTGAACTTTGATGTGCGATGTCCGTTACCTCTTGATCTGCGTGCTTGAAATGAAAAAAAGAAACAGAAATAGAGTTCGATACACTGCGTGTGTTGCGTGACTTGATTAGATTAACGCTTGGGATCAAAATTTGTTGTTCGAATGTGAAAAACAAAAAGTAAGTGCGGAAATGGAATTTGTGTAACATTGAATAATTTATGTTATGTTTACAGACATACATGATCGTTTCTAGCATTGTGTTGTGTCTGTTGTAGCCGTTTTGCTTACGATGACACATCATTTCTAATTTTAGTAAAGTATTTGTGGATAGTAAGAGATATAGATTAATTTTTCCATTATTTTAGTAACCCTTGAAGAGGATGGTCAAGGTTTTAAATTGTAGTTTTTTCATCACAATTCTTAGCTTGTGAAAAATTGTGGTTGATGTGGCCACAGTTGCGGGAGTCCAAAAACCTTGATGTTGTGAAATCACGGTCAGGATCTCTCTTAAAACCATTTAAGATGATTGAGGAAAACTTAGTAATGTTGTAAGGGTTTTGAATGAAATCTTATGGTTTTTCTGGAGATGGACTATATGAAATTATAAATGTTTAATTCTGACTATTAGCTTTGTTAAAACAATCCTTCTCTTTAGTTCTGGGACAGCTTTTTATGAAGTTGTTTTTGATGTATGATCTAGAAGGGCCATAAGCCCCTATTCCATTTTCTTTTTTCTTCTCTTGTACGCCTACCTTTTATGAGTGAAATGCACTGTAGAAGTGAGGAGCGAAAGACTACTAGATTTCCTCTCAAGTATATTCCCCCAAGTAGCTTGTGATTTTTTGGAGATTGTTGGTTTCTGTTGATGTTATTTTTTTTATTCACCGAAGTAATAGTTACATTTAGTTAGGACTAACAAAATGCGGCTGAATATTGTAGCGTATTGTGTGGTTGCTGTTGAATCTGCTGGACGGCAGATTCCAATTGCTTTCCTGGAACAAATCAAGGAGGATTTCACCAAAAAATATGCTGGAGGAAAAGCAGCAACAGCCGCCGCCCAGAGCCTCAACAGAGAGTTTGGGTATGTATGTGTAATGCAAATTTTCCTTTATAATATTCTCTAATGAGATCAATTATTGTGAAATATTTGTTGTAGTATAGACCTAAGTTGAAGGAGCAGATGCAGTACTGTGTTGATCATCCAGAGGAAATTAGCAAGCTTGCTAAAGTGAAAGCTCAGGTGTCAGAAGTCAAAGGAGTTATGATGGAAAATATTGAGAAGGTAAGAGAATTATCTTTTTGGCTATAAGGGGTGGAATGTATGTGATAAAATTTTGTTATGACTAAGTTGCATTCTATTTGGCAGGTTCTTGATCGTGGGGAGAAAATTGAGCTTTTGGTGGATAAAACAGAGAATCTTCGTTCTCAGGTCCAGTTTTTGCTATTGAATATTACTGATCTCTAACTCTCAGTGCATTCATGTTGTATCGTATTTTCTTTTATGTTTCCCTTCAAACATTGAATTGTTTAATACTATGCCTGCTGTGCCTCATGAGTTAAATTGATGTTGCAGGCTCAGGATTTCAGGCAACAGGGAACCAAGATTAGGAGAAAGATGTGGTTCCAAAACATGAAGATAAAGCTAATAGTTCTGGGTATCTTAATTGCCTTGATTCTCATTATTGTTCTGTCCGTTTGTGGTGGCTTCCACTGTGGTAAATGAGTCTTCCCACTTTCTGGCTCCTCACTCCATATCATTGTTACTAGCAGATTGCCATTGTGCGCGTAGTGTCGACATGGTGCTTTTCACTTACTTTTTGGGATTTACATTCTTCGAAATTTGATTATCAATATTACATGGCATTGCTTGTATAGTGTGTAATGCTAGTTTTCCATTTTCTATAGTTTAGGTGGGAGTTTAATCATTTGGTTTTGAAGATTATGCTGTTTTATTTATGATAAGAAACCAACCTTTACGTAGTTGAGCTTCTTATTACCATATTTTAATGTGCTAATTTTAAACGCTGGTGTTTGGTTAAATTTATGGGTTTTAATTCATTCATTAGGTGTGTAAGGATGAAGTTGATGACAGATAGCGGGGACCTCATTCGATTTGTTCTTGTCGTTTGCCATGAATGAATGTTCTTGTGAAAATGAATTTGAATAGCATAGTTCTGACAATGATATTCTGTTCATGGGGTTACGATTCTTGAACAGGGAAAGCAAGTTGAACGAGAGACCCTTTCGAGATCATACACCAAAATCGGTGCCTTTTGAATGTCAAGAAATTAAGAAATAAATAAAAGTTAATATAATACTAGAAATGCTTTAATAATTTAAAACAAAAACCTGTGTGAAGACATGAATTAGCATGGAAACCATACGCTATTTTCTTGTCGAAATGGGTTTGGATAATACCCTTAAGAAACGGGTTTGTTTGCAAGACTCCTCTATACCAACGTCAATTGGAGCATGAAGTGGAAAAATAATCCAAGATAAAAATATTTAAAGGTTATTTACAATTTTTACACTAGTTAGATATTTCAAAATTTAATGAAACGAGTTTATGAATTTCCGGTAGAACTATTCTCTTGATGCTCGGGCCTTTTTTTCTATGTATTTTTTTTTAATAATAACTAGTTTTAAATTTGTGTATGTGCATGTTGATGTTTGTGTATTTATTGAAAGAGATTTAGAGGCAGAAAAAAATTAATAATAAAGATTAAGTTTATAATTAAATTTTGAACGTTGTCTATGTGCAAAATGATTTATAGATTTAGAAAATCAATACGTAAAAATATAAATAGTAGAATTTATAAAAGTACATAGGACAAAGCATGTGTAAGAAAGTACACTTTTTAAAATTATAAAAAAATATGAAAAAGTATATAAAGTATACAATATATTAATTTATTTTATTATAAATATAATTAATTAAAATTGTTAGGAATCAAAGTGTGAGTCTAAGTCTCACATTGAGTAAAAATGAGATAGTTAAGTACCATATAAGATTGAAGATCCATGAACTCATTGCCTTTAAATGTTTTGGGTTAAGAGTGATGTCAGTTCTTTATATGTGGTTGGGGTCATTGCTCATTGATGTTAAATCTCTCCAGTGAGGGAAGTACCAATGTGACTCACACTTAAGGATCTCTCCAGTAAGGAAAGTACCAATGTGAAATGAGTCACACTTAAGGGGAGAGATTCATTGAGTAAAAATGAAAAAGAAAATTAAACACCATATAAAAATGAAGACTGATATACCCATCCTCTTAGACCCAACAAAAATCTTAAATATAATTCATGCTATTTTTTTATTAAATAATATTAGCTTAATTTTTACTTAAAAAAATATGAAAAGCATTCAACGACAAAATATTTATATAATAAATTTAAAATAAAAAAGATAAACATAATCTTTTATAAACAATTTTTTGAAAGATAAAACTGTTACATGAAAATAGTTTTGTAGAACAATGTAAATAATTTATATTTTTAATAAATATATATTATTCTTTTTAAATAATATTATTTTAATTAATAAAAATAAAATAGATTTTTTAAATTTAATTTTATAAAATGATCAAATAATTAGAAAATCATAAAAAATAAAAAAATAGTATAAAAAAGATAATACGTTAAATATAATTTATTCTTTGATAATTTATTAAATGATTAAGTAATTAATAATCATAACAGAATAAAGTTTGAGAATGAAAAAGAGAGTATTAAAAAAATAATTAATACCTTAAAAATTAAATATTAGTGACTTTAATATATATATATTAAAAAACAAAAATTAATTACGATTAAAATGTGTCTGACGACACACATTAAAAAAAGTAATTATTTATTTATTTTAAAAATCAACAAACTTTTAAAATAATTTTTAGGTATGGATATCATGAATTAAATTAATTAACAAAAGAATTTCACTTTCAGACACAGTTGGAGTTTTAGAAATTAATGTGAAGATTTTAAAGTTGAGAAACAAATAGTAATATTTAAGGACTAAAGTAATCATTTATTAGATATTAGATGATAGAGTTGAAATATATTTAAATTTTTACCGTAGATAAATCAAATTAGTTTGAAAACAAAATCAAATAGATAAAAGAATATAATAACTATTTAGAGAGGCAATTCTTTGCAGTACGAAAAATTTATATTATTAATAAATATATATTATTTTAAAATAATATAAATTTAAGAAGAAAATAAAATATTTTTTCTAAATTTTATTTCAATAAATAACCAAGTAATTAGAAAATAAAAGGATAAATTAAATATGAAAAAAATACTATAAAAAAGGAGTACATTAAATCTCTTTAATAATTTATTAAATGATCAGTTGAATAGAAATCATAAGAATAAAACTAAGAATGAAACAAATTAGAAAGGTCAAAATGAACCAAAACCCGTGAGTCAATCTGGTGATAAGTGTCTAGTTTCAGTCAAATTGTATATCATTTAGACATTTATCTTGCATGATTTTAACATAAATCTTAATAAAACAACCCTTTTACTTTTAAATAAAAAATGAGGAGAGAATAAGTAGCATAAAGTGGAATCTAATATATTTGTGTTATTTTTTCATGTAAAATGAAGGAAATTGTGATTGATGCGGCTGAGCGGTAGAAATGGGGCTGAGCACCACAAAGACGGTTAAGGAAACCGTTATGAGGAAGAAAGATCTGGAATATACTTTTATTGCACAAGCCTAAAATATGCAACTTAAGCCCTAATAAAGGAAGTTTGGAAAGATCTAGAAAGAAACCTCTATGGCTCAAACGCCAAAGTTAGAGCTGAAGTTGCACACTATTTTTCTATAGATACAACACACACCTCTATCATTTGTATATTGTGATTTTAGGAACTGATATAGTAGTTCAGTTCTAGGTTCTTAAGCACTTATTGTAATAGCTTTAGATAAGAAGCGTGGGAGGAAGGAAGCGACTCCTTGTGCTTATTGTAAATATCATTATGAGCAGTTGACTTCTTCCTAGTTGAGATTGGATATAACTTCTAAACTTTCTACATTGTAGTTGGTTTGATAAATATTTTGTTCTTGTACTACGTGTTTGTATTTGATTTGCTTTCATTGTTTTGATGACTTGATCAATCATCATACATCATCAACACTAAATGCAGAAACATCTGATCTAGTGTTTAGATCCAATCAAATATCCTAATCCTTGGCATATACCAGACATGGATATGTGGGTTTAGTTGGTTTAAAGAGTCTTGTTCTCAATGCAAGGGTTCCTTTACCTGGATAGAGATATCCTGCGTTCTGACACCCTTAGGTTCTAATTCCCAGACATGAGGTTAGATCTACAAGTGAACATACTTACAGGAACACTAAGATAAAAAACATAACTTATAAAGAATAAAAGATAGTGTAGTTGAGTGAAAGAAGCCAAGTTCAATCTCAACACCTTAACCAATATCACTAATGTTATTATTATTAAAACTTATATTTGAAACCATCAAATATTTGTCACTGGATTACGAAAGTTGGGTACACCGCATAATGAAATTCGGAAGAGTCTTCACCAAATGTCGAAATCTAGTAACACTGCATCATGAAATCTAGGGAGTCTTCATCGGATTTCGAAATTTGAGAACTCCACATCTTGAAAGTCCGGAGCTCTCAATGGATTTCGAAAATCTGGTGACTCTATTAACAAAATTTGGTGTTGCATTTTCACTGCAACAAACACAATCCAATTACTCCCAAACCCAAAACCCCTAAAGAGCAACAAATAAAAATTAATACATTTACCTTACAAATAAGCTTCGAAAGAGGGGTGTGGAGGAATTGATGGTGTGTGCTTGTGAAAACAAGAAAGAAAGTGATGGTGGGGAGAGGAGGAGTTGCTCTTATCACAAAGAGAGGTAAAGAAATTGATGAATGGGGTGAAAAGAGATGCTCATGAAAAAAAAAAAGAGAATGAGAAATTGATGGAGAGGGTGAGGAAGAGGATATTTTTGGAGGAGAGGAGTGCTCCGACGGCTTGGAGAGATGAAGATTAGTAAAGATAAATAAGATTTTTACTCTAGTCAAGCATACCCAAACAATCAAGGGTTAAGTATGGTATTTTAAAAAACTTAGGGTGCAAGAAGAAAAATTGGAAGTACAGGATGAAAGCCCTTTCATCTCCGGTTCCAATAATCCTATCAACTAAAAGTGGGCTTCCAAAATGTATCATTGAAGGGTGTTTTCTTCCTGCACCTCCAACTTTTTCAAATTTCCCATATTAACCTTACCTTTGACTGAAAGTTGACTAGGATAAAAAAGATAAAAAACCCGACATCTTTCTTACCTTCTTCCTTCTCCTCCCAACAGCCGCTGCACCCCTCTCTTTCTTTTCCTTTTTTTTACTTTTCGTTTCTTTGCTTTTTGTTTTGCACCAGTCCTTTATTACCTCAGCCATTTCTCACATTTTCAACCGTGTACGAGATCGGTAGTTCCATTTTGAACGGTAAGTTATTTTAATGGTTTGTAGTATTATTATAAGTTTTGGATGTGTTGAGAAATGTTTAATAATTGTTGCTGATGCATATTTTGTAAATTGAAATTGAAAATCGTCTTCATCAACTTATAGGCAACAGAACCACAATTTTTTCGCAAATTATTTTCTTCCCGGGTTCTAGGAACCGGTGGTTCCGGCTTGTAGGAACCGATTATTCTAGCTTTTAGGAACCACTTGTTCCGACTTTCGTAAGCCGGTATCCTGAATTCCGCTTTCTATAAGCCGATTTTGTGCAATGGGTTTTGTAATTGGTATGACTGATTTCAAAACATAGTTTGGTTATGGAAATTTCGAAAAAGATTTATTTATTTATTTTTATTTATCTTTTTTTGTTATATTTGAATTGATAATTTCTTTTAGATGGCAAGGACTCGTGGTGCTCACTTAGTTGGAGGAGAAAGCTCTCAACAAGGCAAGAGAATAAGACCTACTGCATCTGCTCGTAAAAGAGCCTGTGAAGGTGATGTTGGTGTACCAAGGGTGAATGTCGTTCATGAACACCAACATGTCGATGATGACTCTGTTGTTGACGAGCCACAAAATTTTGGAGAAGTGCAAGAGGAGCACGAAGAAGGGGCTGCATATCCTGAAGGTCCATATGATACCTCCTTACTTACTAGTTATTCTGATCACGTTGCATTTTTACTATGGCAAGGCGAGGTTAGTGTTATGATTAATTTTTTTTAATGATGTGTCTTTTTTATTTATATGGTTTGATGTGTAAATCTTTTGTCTAGGACTGGGGCGAGTTAAAATTGATTTCCCATGGTAAAAAATGCAATAAATTAGGAGTTTGTCACCCTAATGTTGAGGAGTTTGTTGTGAATTCTGGATTAATGCCTCTTTGTGACATATCATATGAGTATGCTGATAAGGGACTGATATATGCCTTTGTGGAGAGGTGGCACCGAGAGACAAATAGTTTTCATCTACCGGTTGGTGAGATGACTGTGACACTTGATGACGTGTCCATGCTTCTTCATGTCCCTATAATCAGACAATTTTGTCCCAATGTCCCTCTAGATAATGCTAGTGCTATGGCACCACTAATTGAGTTGTTAGGGGTGGATCGGGCAAAGGCCACAACTAAATTAAGACAATGTCGGGGGCCCCGTGTGCGATTGAGTTGGTTGAAAGATTTGTATGAAGATTATTGTGAGACTGAGCAATGGGAGTATGTCGCACGAGCTTACTTGTTGCATCTAATTGGATGCACAATATTTACTACGGACAAAAGTTTAGCATATATTAGTGTATCGTACCTTTTGTTGTTCAGAGATCTTGCACCATGCGGTGGATATGCATGGGGAGTTGCTGCACTTGTTCACATGTACGAACAACTAGGAGATGCATGCTTTGCATATACAATACAATTAGCTGGATATCCGACCCTTTTACAGGTATACATTAACTTTCATTTTGAATTTCTTTTAAAAGTTGTTAATGAAATAAACTTGCATTTATTTTTATGTAGAGTTGGATATATGAGCACTTCCCTGGTATGGGAAGGAAGGAAATGGTGGGTAATTATGATGAGACTCAACCTCGGATGGCACGTTTTCGAACAGGGCGACAAATATGCTATGTGAGAGACGTTCGAGTCCAGATAGATATGTTGACATATGATGGGTAATTTGGAGCCCTTATGCTACTTATCACATCACTCATCCGTTTGAGCCCATCTCTCTTTTCTCTAGATTCATTCGACATGGAGGTATTTTTCATCGTCATTTGCCAAAAAGGGTTTTAAGGCAATATGGCTATGTGTAGTCAATTCTCATCTCTCCAACTATGGTTCAAGAGATTGATATGACTACGATTGATGATCGTTGGTTACACTACGAGAGACATGTCTTGAGATAGTTCACTCCTGCTTCCCGCACATTTGCATGTGCTGAGGGATTCATATAGTGGTTTCGACGTGTATCACATCCTTATGTCATTGCAGGTGCTGATGAAGATCGACCAAGTCTCATGACCTAACGTCATTGTGACGTCCCAGATGATGTACATGTACCCAAAAAGACAGAGTCATCAAATGGTGTACGAGTGAGTAACTTTATTTACGTTATGATTAGAAAACTTTATTATATTTTGACATCATGTTATGATGGTTGCAGGGTGTACTGAGATAAGTTGTAGCCATTTTACATAGGATGGTTGATTGTAGGGAAGTTAGTGAGGGAACGATCACATGGAATAGCACTCAAGAGGCCTTGCAAGTTACTCGTGAGACATTTGAAGAACATGTCGAGACAACTCGAGAAAACTGAAATGTTCAACGTTGAAGTTTATTTTATTACATTATTATTTATGGTATTAGACTATTTTATTTGTGGACTTTATTTTATTAGATAATGTTATTCATGGTATTAGTCACAATGTAGGTTTACATAACAAATGTAATATATCAGTCACAATGTAGGTCTACATAACTACAATTAACACCAATCAATTCCACGAATTTTTGCATCCTACTAACATAAAAGGATGACCATGCTCTAGCCTTGGAAAAACAATAATGAGACCAAATATGTCTACCATTGGTATAGGACAACCATCTTGTAGTTTAACCTGAAAATTATTAAGTGTAATAAACATGACCATATGTTACTATTTGTAACATCCCGTCAGGATATTACGAATTTTTAATAAAATAAAGAAAAGTAATTAATTACACCGCATTTAATTATACCTCATTTCTCAAAATCACGGGAAATTTAAAATATTTTTATTAATTCCAAATATAACCAAAGTTTATAAATCATAAAAAAAAAGTTGAACATAAAATAAAGCCTCTTATCAGAGTTTACAACATATTTCAAAACAAATCATGTAAAACTCTCAAGTTATCCCCTCTCCGTAGCTAAGTCTCACCAACTTCACCTGCAATATTATCTGCTCACGTGTACCACGTACACGATCATCGCCAAACACAAGCAGATAGGGTGAGCTAAAATCATAACACATAAACATAAACCAAACATATATGTATATATAATAAAACACATTAAAAACAAATCTCTTCTTTTATTCCGCATGACCACCACCATGTATGATATCACTTCATCGTCAAGGAACCTCCTCCTTCTTCATCACATGGCCACAACCATGTAACATCAACACACATCAAGGAAGTCATCATTACCTCCCTTCTACATGGCCACAACCATGTAGTATCAGTGCACATCAAGGAGACTTGTTCCAGTTTTTTCACATGGCCACAACTGATAGAGCACATGCGGAAATCATGCTACGGATCACACACCGTAACGCCAGGTGAAGTTCCCAAATACGAACATAATCCGCAACGTCCCAGAACTACCAAACTCGTCAGCGAATCACTAAGGAGGACAATCCATCTGGACCCATCTGTACTGGCCACAACCAGCACACTCACACCAGCAACACTCGCCAACCCGAGCCACAACTTAAAGGTTCCTCGTGTTCATCCGTTATCCCGAGCCACAACTCAAGGGAAGTCATTCTGGGCCACAACCCATAGAATGCCACGTGCTTAACCCCTATCCTGAGCCATAACTCAAGGATACGTTCTGGGCCACAACCCATGGAACACCAGCAAGCTCACCATCGAGATATCTTAGAAGCCTTATAGATCACGCATCACCATTCAAACTTCAATCAATCCAATATCGCAAAATTTATTGCCTTTAAACCTATCATCCATCCATCCTTGGCTTAAACTTCCAGTTCTCGCCTAAGCATTCCAGTTCATCTCGCTTAGGCTAGGTTACCTCGCCTGAGCGAGCACCATGCATAAATCCAGCCTCGAACCCTCGCTTAGGCGAGTTACACTCGCTTGGGCGAGATTACATTTCGCCCAAGAATCTCATCTCTCGCTTGGGCTGCGAGTTAAGCCACCATCCGAATGTTATTCGAACTCTCGCTTAGGCGAGAGGCTCTCGCTTGAGCGAGACGCACTTTCACCCAAACAACAAATCTCGCCTGCGCGAGATGTGCAACCAAATCACTCAAGACACACACGGGTTCTCGCTTAGGCGAGACACACTCGTCTAAGCGAGATGGTTTGTCGCCCAAGACCAAATCACCTCGCTTGAGCGAGATGCTCGAGCAGAAAAAGGTTTATGAGTCCCTGCATATTTCGCCTAGGCGAGCCTGGCTCGCCTGAGCGAGACATGCAGACTCTGGCAATGTTTCACGCACACAACAACAACAATCGCACCCAAAAATACATTCCAATTTCATACCATTCATTCAACACAATCTCATTAGACATATATGCATAATTGGACACGAAAATAGGTCCCCAACAACCTAACTTTGCATAATCACAGTATATACAGTGCATAACCCCATTATATTCATGCTTTTAGGCCAAAAATTCAATAAAACAGTACCAAAACCCATAACTCCCAATTCCCTCATGTGCAACACGAAATTCAGAACATAGTTTCATCAAAGATCATGCAGGACAATACGATAAACATAGAAATTCGGGCTCAACTCCCCTAACCTGGATCTTTTGGCTTAGTATTGGATTACTTGAAGCTTCTAAAAAAACACCAACAACCCCCTTCTTTGCCTATCCCTCAATTCAGTCCCAAAACCTCCCTCAATCTGCCAATACCCTAAAACTCGTGCTCTCTATTCGGGAAAACAATTCAGCTTGCCAAAACCCTCAATTTCCCCCAATTTGCCCTTTTATTTCTACTAAGGTCTTCTTAACCTATTCATATTCAAGGCACACATAGGACTCGAACCCAAGTCCTCACACACAATAAAGTACTCTCAACCAATTGAGCTAGTACTTTTCCACGTCATACTCATTAGAATTTAATGTCATAAATACACTACCTCCCCGCATTTATTAATTATTTATTTATTTAATTAATTAAATTCTGCAGATCTTACACTATTAGCTAGAGAAAATGTAATAAATGTGAGGCGTAAACATGAAATTATCGACCATACCTGCACAAAATGTGAACCGTTAACATGTCATATACTGATCATTCGATGTTGCCTTATATCAACGGGTGGTGTAGAACGTAGTTGAAGTATTGTCATATTTTGAACCAATGACAAACACACTAATATGACATTGTATTTATTAGCAATAACATATCCCATGTCAGGTATAATCATCCATTTGTCCATGTTACCCTGAATATAATAAAATGTCAATGTTATAAAAATTATTAATAAAAATAACATGTCAATTTTAATTCAAAGTTAAGTAAAAGAAAATACCCCAGAAGTTGAATCTACTAGCAAGAACTTCCTTAGTTCTTCGACTCGGTCATAACTACATAATAATCTCGCATAATCGTTACGGTATTGACTCAATTCTTTAAATAAATCATGTCGGATAAGTGGCCAAGAGTCTTCACCCATACCCAACAAAGCAGCAATGCATTTGTATCCACAATGCCCATTAGCAATGACATCAACGACATCAAGAATATAAGGGTGACAAATGACATGAAATTGATCTATCATAAGTATTCGTTTTTGTTGCATATATTCATAAGTACCCTCTGCCCTTGCCTTTGCCTTAGATTGAAAATCTTTCTTTCCCAAATGACTATCATGGAAGGCGTCCACGTGGTCAAAATATGAGGGGTCACGCTTAGTAGATCTTTCAAATCTATAAGCTCGAGTCTTTTGGGCACCCTTAGTTTTAACTTTATGCATCAGTGCAATCATTGATGTTTGTTCCGGACAAACAATTTCTCTCAACTTGTGCTTGATTGTGACTTTTCCTGTAATGTCAACTTCTTTGTATCGATTAATCAAGAGATTAATTTCTTGTTGAATGCCAAACTCTGGTATTGATTCAGCTGATAAAAGATCAGAGAAACTCAATCTACTCCACATAATGTGTAATTCACCTAGAGGTATCACACCAGCGTCATATCTAGCTAATACACATGCATAAGGTAAACCATATGTTTACCTCAACATACAACCACAAAGTTCACTATCAAATCCAATGTTTTTAACCCGATCAACCTCATTAGCAATGAGTATCAGAGCAAATCTTGATACAACACCCACTAGTTTCTTGTACCTGATAATATTGAAATCATGAGTCTTGACATGTAGGCTTCTTTCAAATGACGCCTTGATTTCGTTATGTTGCAACATCATAACATTGTGTATTGCATCCCAACATGAACACAAGTCACCCATATTGTTTCCCAAAACTTTCTTTAAACTCCAGTGGGCTGACTCAACTCTAAAATACATGAAATCAAGAAGAATAACATGTTAAACAAGAAAGTATAAAATAAAATTTAAATTTATTTGTCGTTGTTTGTCCCAAATGCATTACTTTGTCTGTCCATGCCTTCACAAATCTTTCTTTGTAAGGAATTATCCATGTGTCGTTAATATATTCAAAAAAACAAAGGCCAAACATTACAAACATAGTGAAATCGCATGACGTAATCCGCAAAAGTAGATATATCTCGACAATCCATCACATTTTCCCATGCATCCAAGACAACGTCCCATGAGTCCATAGAATTAACTAACATTTTACACTTGGCTCTAACATTCTTCTGAATGTGGAAACGACAAAGAAGATGATAAGATTCAGGGAACACAATGCTTATGGAATTCATTAAAGCAAGGTCTCTATCATTTACAATGACTTTAGGGAAACCATCACATGTGATAAACAATTCTTTTAGCCTTTGGAGACCCCAAATGAAGTTATTCTGTCGTTCACTTGATAAAAACACAAAGGCAGCAGAGAAAGTCAGGCCTATCGATGTGACACCAACTATCTCAAGAAGAGGCAACCTATATCTGTTGGTTTTATAGGTGCTATCCATCAACAAAACAATATTAAATGCATCCAACAATTTAATTGCATTAGGATGTGTCCAAAAAAGCTCACTGACCTCATCAAAATCCTCGACACATCTACTCCAATGAATGTATTTATCGCGTTCTAATAACATCATCAACTGTTGTAATTCAATTTTGCACCCTCTTAAAGATCGCTTATAAGTATATCTCGCATTATACAACTGTTTTATTGTTGTGACATTATTTCATTATTTTCCTTAAGGGTGAGCAAAATGTTTGCAGGCTTAACTTGACTCTTAGTCACGCCGATAAGCAATGATTGTTCATCTGACTTTAATCTACCAGCATAGGGATGACCAACTAAAGTTTTAGAGAGATCATGATTATGACACCCAGATATCACTTTCAATACCCAACCATCTCCACTAGATATTGGTTTACCTCTCAATTTAAAAGGACACTCACATTTCCTTGTCTCGGTTATACTAGGTTGAATGTCAGATTTATATTTTCTATACTTCCCACCTCTTTCACATCCTAGCAACACATATGTCTTTCTATCAGGTTGACCATTAGCTGTATCAGATTTTATAATAACAATAACAAAACCAAGTTGAAAAGCAACACCTCGTACCCACTCAAGTAAATCATCATGTGTAGAAAATACTTCTTGAGTAGTAAAATTTACAGTGTAATCGCCATTGATCTCAAGAATAAAGATTGAAGAATCTTCCATATTTAAGCTATGGTTCACTCCTCGGAAGTTAGTCAATTCTTTAAAATAAACTCTTCCATCTCCAAATTAACCAATTATAACAGCCTAAAAAAAGAATAACACATAAGCTAAGACAGTGCAAAATACATATACAACTAATTAAAAACGGAAACATTGATTTTCAGAAGCCGGTAACATCGGTTTTCAGAAGCTGGTAACACCGATTTTCAAAATCTGGTAACACCAATTTTCAAAAGCCGGTTCTTTCTCATCGCTTTCAAAAAATTGCTTGTTACGGCTTTCACAAACCGATTTTTATAGGTTTCATAAGCCGGTATATCCCAACGGCTTTTACAATATGTAATTTCCAACTTTCAAAAGTCGGTTTTCATTTAGTAAATTCTTTCACACTTATACTAAAGAAAGAAAAAACGTGTTTTAATCAAATGAAAATGTTAACAAAACTTTTCGAATGGAATGAATCTTACCTGGATGAAGTTGAATAATGTGGAGGAGGAGGAAAAACTGAAAGATGGCAAGATTCTTGATAGGAAGAACGAAAGAGAAGAAAAATTCTTCAGAAACAGCTCCAACATTAAAAAAGAGCAACCATTCGTTAAGTGGTGGTGCACTGAGAGTACGAGTGAGGGAAAAATTGTTTTAGGGAAGCATATTTATAAAAGATGAAGTTGTTGAAAAATAAATAAAGTTGGTAAGCAGTGAGTAAGCAATAATTACTGCTTAACTATTCATATAATGATTTTTATTTATTTTTTCTAGGGACATTATGGTCTCTACACAAAAATTGAGGTGCATGAAGAAAAATTGGGGGTACAAGAAGAAAACCCCTCATTGAAGTTCATAAAAACAATAGTCTTATTGTTTTTTTCTTCACATTATTAATTTACATCAAGATCTTCACTCATTCAATTCCTCACTCTTAAAAAAAAAAAGTAACACTCTCAGTCCATCAAAAATCTATACACAAAGTATAGGAATTTAACAAGCTAATTGATCTCTAAATGAAGAAATCTCCTCAAAAATTGGAAGTCTCTTTGATCTAATTGGGGCCCATTCATTCACCAACCGTTCAAGGCCTTTAATAAACTCATCATCCAGGCCCAAAAGATCTGACAATTGTGGAGGAGGTAGCATGGACCTCAACTCCTTTAGCAAATCTTGGATCCGTTTCCTTGATTTGCTATCGTCTGAGCCTGGAAGGTTTCCTTTTAACACAGCTTCAAGAATAACTTGGGCCTCCTCATATTTGGCTTGTTTAACGAGACACAGGCCCAAGTTATAGGCCTTGTTACAGTCTGGATCAATCATTTGGGCTTTCCGATACACCACTTCCGCCATCATGTAGTTCGTCTTTTGCATGTAGGCCCAGCCCAGGTTTCCCTGTACATTTAACAACGCTAAAATATGTAACTGTCCAAAAAACAATGGTAATAACCTAATAGGTCAAATACACTCTTTTATTCTTTCAATTTCCTTTTACCATTTTGAATGTTGTCAATTTAATTTACTTTTAAAAAAAATAATATGATATCTTTCATCAAATTATGACACATGACATGATTAACAAACGATATACCATCAGTTAAAATTGATTTTCAACGAGACTGACACATGACATGAGTGAGAAGTGTTACGAAATATTGCATTAATGTTATCAACCATAAATTAAAAAAAGAAGAAGATTATTTTAACATTTTTATTTTTAAAAATGAAACCAGGTTTATAGCATTCAAAATACTAAGATGAAATTGAAAAAAATATTATAATATTGAAATAAAAAGAATCTATTTAACCTATAATCTTAAAAAGTCAAATCAAGGTAGAAAATAAAAAGGTTTATTAATAAGTAAAAGGAGAGGTTTGTTTGAGATAAAATACCAGTAATCTTGAAGTTTCTTGTTTAATAGAGACTTGGAACTTTTTGCCATGAGAGCGTGCTGTCTTGGTGGGTTTTCCATTGAAGGCCTCACCTTGGTAGATCAACTTCAACTTTCTCTTCAGCAATTCTATTTGTTCATCTATTTTCCCACATTTCTATCACCAACAAATCAAATTTTAAGTATAATAAACTTATTATAAACCAAACAATAAAGAATCTTATTTATAGCACCGACAAATAATAAAAACAAATTAAATTATACCAAAAAAATATGCATATAGATAAGTATAAGTATTTGAGATTTGCGAGGTTTTCTTCTCTTTTTAAACCTCTCATGATAATCATACCGTATAACTGAAAGAAAGAACATGAAACAATGTAATAAATTAATTAATATAGTCCTTTCATGTTTGGAACTTTCAAGGGTTTTACCATTGAAAAATTCGATTAATAACTAAAATTTTGTTTCGCATGATTAAGAAATAATGAATGTCACTTATTAAAATAATATCACTCTCTCAATAATGCATTTCTTCTGCAAATACAAATATTGATAGGGTTTAATTGGAGCCAAAATAAAAATAAAAAACTGAGAATATCAATAGCTTTGAATTTTGTTTAAAGGTTAAAACTACAATTATTTGAGAAGTCAGTTTCAGATGGAAGGGGTAAAAAGAAAAAAAAAAAAAAAAAAAAGAAGAAGAAGGGAAGCAAATAGCATAGACTCCAATTTTGGAGAAATTACTTTACTTCACACAAATAGAAAAGAAAAAGGTTATATTTAGTGGACTTAAATATAATTAAATTCTAACTAACTTGATCCTATTTAATGATATTCTTATGTTCACAATTAAGACCATCAACAAATATGATTGAGGATCATTTACAAAAATAGTTATACTTATTTATTTTATAAAGTCAGGAGCATTAAATAAATCAAACTAAGCATAGTCTTAATCAGCGAAATAACGTAATAAAATATTATTACTTTGTTCTCGTAAATTAAAAAAAATCTTGAACACTTATCATCTTTGAAATGATTGGACAATGAAAAGAATAGTTGGATCATTAAAAAACATGATAATATTCAATGTTATAAAAGTTTTAAGAGTATAGGGATCTTAAACAGGGATTCATTTATAAAAGTTTCTTAAACCATTTTTTGTGGTCCTACAACACTTACTTGTATCTCGTAATTATTAAATAAACACATAATTGATTTTGTAAACAGTTTTAAAAACTTCATATTTTTGTATTTTTTATTTTTACTGAATAATGTTTTAAATAAATTTTATGTAAAAATAAACTTAACTTTGCTTGAAAAAAAATGTGTTTTTACTTTGAAGAAACAACAACTATATCACTCACCTGGTTTCAAATAAACTAGATATGCCACATAAAATCTCCCACTAGTAAATTTTAATTTATTGCAAAAATATAAAATTTAAATATATATATATATATATATATATATATATATATATTTTGTCCATATAATCAAATTTTATATAAATGGTACAACAAAATACTATTTAGATTATTGACTGATTTTCAACAAGTAGTATTAAAATTTTATTTTATAGATGTATAAAATTTGAGGGGACCAATTACATAAAATTTAGTAAAATTAAAAAAAGAAATCTTTTATTTATGTCATAATTTTTGTTTGTATAAAAAATAATCAATATTTTGTTTGTTGAAGTAAGTTAAAAGAGGTTAAAAAGGAGATTAATTATACCTTGTAAAGATCAATGAGTACATTATCAAGGGATTCTTGGGATTGTTTGGAGCAAAGGCCTCTGAATGAAGAAATTGCTTCAATGGCTTCTTCTGATCTGTCCAATTGCTTCATCACCACTGCCATGTCCTTCAGAGCACTGTCCACTTTGTCCCCACAATTTATTGCTTTCCAAAATAACACAATTGCACCTTCCAAATCCTTCACCACCAGCTTCATAATTCACATCATTTAATTTATTAATTTCCAGATTAATCATAAACTGAATTTTACACAATTTAATATTCTACCTCCTGTTATTTGATTTTGAGTTTTTGTTCTTAATTTCAAGATAAATAATAAACTGAGTTTTACATCTTTTAATTGGTTTAAAGTTTGTCTTGTTAATTTCAGGATAAATAATAAATTGAACTTTAGGTGATTTAGTTAATGTTCTACTTCTTCTTATTGGTTTAAAGTTTGTCTATAATAAACTGATTTTAGGTGATTTGATGTTCCACCTCATTTAAAGTTTGTCTTGTTAATTTGCAATAAATAATAATAAACTGAATTTTAGGCGAATTAATGTTCTACCTAGGTTTGTCTTATTAATTGTGTAAGAAATCAAATTATAAGTAATTTAATGATTTATAGTTATTAATTTCCTAATTTTAGTTTCATTTAGATCATGTGCAAGACTCTTGTTTTCCATTTATGAGGATAAGTTTGATTTGATTTGATTTGTTTTTTTTTTCTTCTTTTATAGGCAGATTTTACATTCTTACATTTTAATGTGTCACGCTAGCTAGGATTTCAAAGTTTCACAGTGAATTTAAAAAAAAAAAAAAACAAAAACTCTATGCTAAGCTTAGAAACACACACGGTTCATGAACCAAACAACAACGAAAGCGGGAATCATGAATCACACATCAAATAAATCAACCGTCGGAACAAATATGAATCTCGATCTCAATATGAACCTCAGATACACAAAAACAACTGGTGTAATTTAGAAACCAATCAATTAATCAATCCCTGAAAAAAACAAAGACACAAACGAAAAACGCCATAACAGGATAATTCAGTGTTCATGGAAAACGACGAACGAAATCACGTTTCCTTAAAGAATGAATCTAAATAATTTGAGATTAAAGCAAAGAAAGAGGTGATGTACCTGGGCGTGTTTTGCTCTGACATAAGGGGAATCTCCATAAGGAACCTTGTGAAGTACATGGAAAAGGTCTTCTTTCTTGCCTTTTGAGGATCTGTTGTTGGAGGCACTTGTTTCTTCCATCATTGTGGCGAGACACAGAGAAAACACAGGTAAAACAAGAAACAGCAACAAAACTTGGTGTTCTTCTTTTCTTTCCTCTTTTCCGTTAGTTAGGATTTCACGCTTTCGAGTTTCAACGACAACGCAACTTGTGTTGAGGTTCAAACAAAGGGTGAGAACAACGTTGTGAACCTGGTCAGGTTCGCGTCCACCTTCATTTTCTGTCAGAGTTTTCACGCTGTTGAGTCAATCAACGACTGTGAGCGAAGTTGTCCAGTATGAGGGACACGTGGCAGCGTATGATCTCGGCTTTGGAAACAACGTGCTTCGCTTCAACCGTATACAGATTAAGCCAAGAATAAAAAAAGAGGCTACTTTGTTTTGTGTAATTTTCTATTTTTTTCACGATAAATATAATCCAAACAAACCTTTTTTTTTTTCTTTCATATCATTGTTTTCTTCTGGTTTTACTTTACTTGCTCAAACTCGGTCTCACTCAGGAGGTCAAATTTCTATGGAAGTTTTTTTTTTAATTTTAAATATTTAAAAGAATTTACTAAAATATTTCTGTTTTGTTTTGTTAATAGAAATTATTTTCATAAGAATTATATTAAAGGATATTGTTTAAAGGGGTTATATTAATAATTATTATTTACTTTAAATTTATTATTATTATTATTAAAAATAATGTTAAATATATCTATAATAATAAAAATTAGAAAAAAGATTATTATAAAAATTTGATAATTTTAAGTTAATTATTTATTGTTCATTAATTTTAATAGAAAATTAAAAAATTCCTATATAAGTTGCAGTAAATTAATTTTGTTGGGATGGTTTACTTGAATAGTATTATTTAGGAGTTAAAAATCAGTATAATAAATGTTAATAACATAGGATAAAAGTAGGAAAATATGAATTTTATTGATTAAATCATTAAACCTATAATAATAGAAGACATTGAAACTTCTTTAAATGATTATAAGTTTGACATTTTAGGATTGATTGAATATTTTGGTGGTTCTTGATAGATTGGACGAGACAACACAAACACATACAACACATTTATCAGAGAAGGAATTTAAAGAGAAAATTGAGTGTTTTTTTTTATTATTGAAAAATATATATGAACAACAAAGTAATTAGATGCCAATTACTGATACAACAGTTACAAAACAGAAAGTAGAAGATAATATGGATTTATAAAACACACCCCTTTAATCCATATTATCAATCAACTTTAAACCCAACAAAGTTGTAAGTTTTTCGTATTTGCATTGTCTTAGAGGCTTGGTGAAGACATCAACATTCTGTTCTTTTGTTTGACAATACACTAATTTCAATCTTTCTATACTTGATCCTTGAGGAAATTATACTTGTCTCTATGTGCTTATTTTTGCCATGGAAGATTGGGTTCTTTGAGAAACTAATGGCAGAGTTATTATCCACTAGTAGCTGCAGAGGTCTCCTATATTCGAGCTTCAATTCTTCCAACAAAGTTCCCAACCATAAGCACTGACAAATTGTCTCTGCATAAACAATGTATTATGCTTCACAAGAAGAGAGTGCCACCATCATTTGCTTCCTGAAACGAGATCGATGCACTCATGTACTTAAATAGGTAACCAAATGTACTTCTTCAATTAGCTTTATCTCTACACCAGTCAGAGTCAAACTAGACTTCTAGGACTTCTCCATTTTGATTATTTCTTCTTGGGAAAAAAGACCCAGTTCTCTAGAACCCCACCACAAGTTGTGTGGTAGACCTTTGCCTTTGAGCATACACCCGGTCATATCCAACAAAGTTTTGTTTCTCCTCTCTACCAAACCATTGTGTTGTGGTGTATAAAGGGTTATTACCACATGTTTTATGCCTCTTGTAACACAAAATTCACCAAACTCTTCTAAATTATCCTTACCACCAACATCGGTCCTGAGTATCTTAACTCTCCACTAAGTTTGTCTTTCCACTTGATTGCAAAATTTTTGGAAACATGTAAAGGCTTCTTTCTTTTCCTTCAATAAGTACAACCAAATCCTTCTAGTCAATTCATCCACAAAAGTTAGGAAAGACTTATTGCCTGTGAGATATGGAAAATCAAAGGGTCCATATACATCTGAATGTACCACTCCTAATGGTTGTTTAGCTCTTTGATGTGTTGACTTCTGAAATTTCTATCTTGGTTGTTTACCAACCATGCATCGTTCACAAATCTTCTTGGAAATTTATATCAGAGGCATGCCATTCACAATTTTCTTACTATTGAGTTGATTTAAACTTTTAAAGTTTAAATGTCTATACGGATAATGCCACAACCAATTCTTTTCTGTAAAGTTAATAGCTGATAAGCATTGAATTACAACTGCATTTAAGTTTATCTTAAACGTTCTATTCTTGGATATAAATGCCTTGAACATAAGTCGTTATTTGATCTCAAACACTTCGATCTAATTCTCTTGCATAGACATAGTATAGCTCTTTTCAAGCAGTTGCCCCAAGTTTAAAAGGTTATTCTTCATAGAAGGAACATATGGTACATCATTCATGTATGCCATCTTTCCATTCTTGCAATTGAGTTGTACTCTCTCAATTCCCTTTACAATTATGGTGCTATTATCAATAAACCTTATGTTGCTCTTCATGCTTGGATCAAGATTGATCAACCACTCCTTATTTCTCGTCATGAGATTCAAGCAACCTGTATCCAAATACCAGCAAAAATCATCATCTCCCTTGCTAGTAGTGACCATCAACACTACACGGTCTGAGTCAAAATGACCTTCATCTTGTGCTAGATATGCCTTATCACCTTTCTTGTTAGTCTTGGTTGTATCATTTTGTCGGCATTCATATGAGTAATGATCAAACTTGTCACACGTATAACATTATACCTTTCTTTTTTCTTAGGACTTCTTGCCTTTGCCATTGGTTTGTCTACCTCCCCTAGCACTAGCACCTTTTTTCTGAGTATTACCATTCTCCTCACCTGATTGCTCACAAATTCTCCATTTCTTCCTCCACTTCTACCACCCCTTGATCTTCCTCTTCCTCTTCTACCACCACGCCCTATAAACCTTTGATGATCAACTATGTTTTGAAAGGCTTGATCAATGCTTTTCTCATTATTTTTTCTCTCAATTAGCCATTGTTCGTGGGCCTTTAGTGAGTTCTGTAGTTCTTCAACGAACATCTTCTTAAGATCCTTACATTCCTCAATTGCAACAACAATATGATCAAATTGAGGTGTCAAGGTTCTAAGTAATTTTGCCACCACCTTACTGTATTTCACTGGTTCATCACATGCTCTCATAGAGTTAACCAATACTTATAGTCTACCAATATATTCTACAATTGATTCTTGTTCGGACATGCACAATAACTCATACTATCTCTGCAAAGATTGCATGTTAACTAATAATTGACATTATCATATTTTTATTTTTTATTATTATTTTTTTATTATCTTTATGGATATTCCATGTTATTTAATAAATTTGGAAAAGATAAATATTTGGTTTATATTTTGTAGATAAATGGAAATCTCAGAGATTTAAGAAGATTATCAATAAAATCAATGGAGATTGCTGAATATAAAAAGAATATATAAAAAAAAACAGTTATCCACCGAGTTGATTACTTCAACTACAAATCATAAGATTTGATGAATATATAAAAAATATGGAATCTTCGAAGATTAAAAGATATATATCAAGGATTATCTATTATAATTTATTCAAGCACAAAATCAAGTCTAAATTGATGGTCTAAAAGAGGATGAAACACACACTTGTAAAGAAAGAAACTTGATCTAACTGAACTAGATTGTAGAAGCGCATTCTAAAGGCTGAAGGCATTCAATTTCATCATTATTCTAGTATTTAATATGTCTAGGACTAACTCTCTTATTCACGAGGATTGGGTGTAATGCATTCTTAATTCTCCGTGGATTCATCATTCAATATAATTTTTTTCCATCATCTCTTATGTTTTATTCTTGTTTCAACTGCATTGTCTATAAATTTTGCACATGCAGCTATACCTATTGATCCAAAAGATAGTTTGGAAAACCTAATTATGATCTTCAACTGCATATTCTAGATATGGTGCATATGCGGGAGTACCGGCTAATCCAAAAGATAGTTTAGAAAACCTGAGTAGGATAGAACAACTAATTGATTTAACATGCTAGACATAAATTTGGTCATTTGTCATTCTTAACATTAGCATTTAGTTCATTAATACGAACTTAATAATAAAAATTACTAGACATAGAGTTTTTATTATTTAAGTTTAGGCTTGTTTGCAATAAAATTGAAGCTTGTCACAAAAGGTGTGAATGTGAGAGAAGAAAGTAAAAAAATATTGTTTGTTGTTTTTACTTCGCAAGGAATCATGAAACTCAATCATGGTGGAGCTTTTACCATCTAATTTCTTAAATCAAGTTCATAGTTTTCGTTGCATGAATTACTATTATTTCTTTATTTCTAAATTTATTTTTTATTTTTATACACCAAAATGTTTCATTATGCTTCTCCTTTATTACCAAACAACCAATTATTTTAAATCACATTAGTCTTTATGGGAAACAATATCTGGACTTGTCCACTATATTACTTGTACGATTTGGTATACTTGCCAACTATGTAACATTAGACTTCTTCACCTTTCCATAATTACCATATGTTTCTTGCAAAATATCCCACACATCCATGGACGTTGTGGCTTTCGAAATTTTTTGGAAGATAGTGGCTGACACATATTGATGCTAGAACATTCTAGCCTTGTAGTCTAGTCTTCTACTCTTTTTGTATACATTCTTCACTTCATTTGTGGCATACTTGAAGGCTTCTTACAACCATTTCTTCATTATCTCATCCACATCTTGGAAGCCAAGAATTGTCTCCATTTTGATGCACCAATCTTCATAGCACTTTCCATTGAACATAGTCAGATTACTAGAAATCAACCCTCCAGCAGCCATGGAAGCCTGAAATACACGCAACAAGCTTCACACTTTGGTGATTTCTTCCAGAAAACACACCACACCACATAGGTTCTCTTGTTTGAACCTAAGCTTTGGATACCACTACTGGTCTTGATTGATTGGATGAGACAACAACGCAAACACATACAATGCACTTATCAGAGAGAAGTAATTCAGAGAGAAAATTGAATTTTTTTCTCATTACTGAAAGGTATATATGAACAACAAAGTAACTGAATGTTAGTTACTGATACAACAATTACAAAATACAAAATAGAAAATTGAGTTTTTTACACGACTTATTTTTATAAGTTTCTCATATTTAAGGTTTTGATATAGTATTGATCTGGTATATGGTGGTTAATATACCCCCTAAACAATTCATATAAACCTTGAATATTTGTTTTATGTAGGTAAGATAGTATACATGTTTGAAGTGATATGCATATCTTGCAGCATATGCATGCAAAATGTAGTAAGTGAAATTTCAAAACCTTCCCAAAGTCATAACACATTTTATTTAGTTTGACTGCATATGTGTTACTTACGCTTTTAACATATTAATAATCTCTTTTATTGGAATTCATGTGTTAATCAAATTCAAGAATTTAACTAGCATTTGTCTTTGATTGTGCATTCTCTTATGATTTGCTAACAATTCATTGTAGACATGGTTAAGTAATCATTTGCAACCTCCCTCTTTCTCTCTCTATTGGTGAAAAAATTATTGTGTGTATATAGATCATCACCAAGAAAGAAATTGAAAAGTTTCTTATCTCTTTCATTGTCACGTGTTCCCAACGTCATTCATTATTCCATGCAAGTGTTACTTATCCCTTGAAATCTCAACCAACCATTGTGTTGCTCCTTCATTTTAAGTTTTTACTATGTTGTAATAATAATAATAATAATTACATGTGAGCTCAATTATTCTATACGTAGTTCAAACAAATAAAAAATAGTCATGTCATGCAAAATCATGTAAAAAGGCATGAAACTTGCCCATATTGACAACATATTTCTGAGTTGTGCTTAAAACATTCCATGAAGTTTTTGCGATTTGTCTCATGTGGATTGTTCTTAACCTCAATGAATTTTGGACATGACTAAGGTGTGGACATAACTTACCAAAAATATATATGAACAAATATGAAATTTAGAAGATGATGTTATCAATGATGAATCCTGAAATTTGTAGAATTGGGAAATATAAATTTTGACCTATAGAACTTCTGACTTATAAAACTTCAATTAAATGAAAAAAAAAATACATAGAAGATCCCACAAACTAGGAGGTTTGATGAGTCTCGAGGATCACTATTACAATTAGAAATTTCTTGAAAAGATCAAATCGTTCAGGAAAAATCCTAGTAGAGGATTTTTCTAACCTCAAATGATATCTCAAACATTTTGTTTATTCCATTTGTTTTCAAATTATTTATACCCTTTTACAAAAAAAAAAAATAACAACACCAGGCTTCTGGATATTTTATTCAAATTTTAACAATTGGACCTTCTATCATCATTCTAAACAAACAATACATGTGAGTAACACCCCCTCATGTGGGCCTTCACATTTTGGGCCCCATCATGTAATTGCTTCTATATTAGATTAGCTACCATCTTTTGCAAAGTTTCCTGGGCCAATTTAGCTATTGTTCTGGTCATGGGTACTCTTAAGCCTTGTATTGGACTTCCATATTAGTGCCAATGTCGTACACACAACAAAATATATGCCCTTCAAATAAAATAACACACTACAAATGATAACAATATGTAAAAATGATAAATGAAAAAATAAAATAAAATAATTGAACACGAAAGTTCATAATATACATGATGTGAAGCTTTGAGAAATCTTTATTTAATATAATAAATAACCACAAATATAGGTATGTAAACTAAATACCTAAAATATAGAAAAATAGTTCAAAAATACTCATGACCTCCTTAAAAAAACTACATTGTTGGTGGCCAATTATTATTAGTGGTTATATATGTTTTGATTTTAACTGTAGTTAGTTCTTTCTTTGCACAAAAATTGCATATATTCAACTTAATATTATCACTGTCTATCTACGACAATCTCATAATGCCATCAATTTTGTATTTGAGCTATATTCTTGAGGGATTTGTGGAATGGAAGCTGCATTAGGTTTCTCTTAAGGTACTTGTCCTACATTTGATGGGGAGAACTATGATCTCTAGGCAATGAAAATGGAGTCTTACCCAAAAGCTTTGGATTTGTGGGAAGTCATGGAAGAAGTTTATGAAATACTTCTGCTACTTGACAATCCCTCCATGGCCCAAATAAAGATCTACAAAGAGAAGAAAAGAAAGAAGGCAAAGGAAAGATAATACCTAGTTGTTGGTGTTTCTCAAACCATATTTACTAGGATCATGAATTACAAGTCAACAAAGTCAATTTGGGATTACTTTAAGGAAAAGTATGTAAGGGATGAGAGAATTTGAGGCATACAAGTTCTGTATTTGATGAGGGAATTCGAATTGCAAAATATTGAACACTTTGAGATGATTAAAGGTTACTTACAAAAATTACTAAGCTTTGTTAACAAGGTTAGACTACTTGGAACTCAATTTTCTGATTCCATAATAGTTTAAAAAATGATGGTTATAGTTCATGAGAGATATGAAAAATCAATAACCACATTGGAGAAAACAAAGGATCTGTCCAAGGCTACTCTGGCAGAAGTCATACATGATTTACAAGCCCAAGAATAAAGAAGATTTATGAGGCAAGATCACATGGTTGAAGGTGCTCTACAAGCAAAAGGTCAAGAAGTTGGATTAAGTAAAAATAAAAGTACAAGAAGAACAAGTTTTCAAGACACGAAAGTACTAAAAATAATTACCACAAAGGAAAATGTAAAAAGAAAAGTTACCCACCTTATCAACATTGTGGTAAAGTGGTCCCCCTTCATTTAAATGCTAGAAAAGGCCTAATGCAAAATGCAACAAGTTTAGCAGACTTGGTCATAATGTAATGATTTGCAAACCAGAATTTCAACAAGAAGTTGATGCTCAAGTAGTTGATCAAGAGGAAGAGGATGTACTCTTTGTTTCTACTTGTTTCTCAAGTAACGGTTCAACTGAAGGTTGGTTAATTGATAGTGGTTACACTAATAACATGACTCATAACAAGGAGTTGTTCAAGGAATTAAAAAAGGCACACAAACTTCAAAAGTTAGAATTGGCAATGGACAACATATGTCAGTTAAGGGAAATGGTATTATTGGAATTTAAAGGTTTCGTGGAACAAAACTTATATCTGATGTTTTGTATGTTCTTGAAATTAACCAAAAGTTGTTAAGTGTTGGTAATTTGATGGAGAAAGGCTGTAAAGTTTATTTGGAAGACAAATATTGTTTGATAAATAAATGCCTTTGGTGAAGAACTATTCAAGATGAAGATGAGAGGAAAGAGCTTCACCTTTAATCTATTGGAGGAAGAACATGCTTCTTTTCCTATCATGGAGAATGTCATAAAGTTATGGCATAAAAGGCTCGATCACTATCATCATCAAAGGTTATGACTGCTTAAAAAAAATAGTGAAAGGTTTACCTAATTTAGGAGTTCCTCTTCCTCATTGCCAAGCATGTCAATTTTGAAGCAACACAAAAAATCTTTCTCAAAAATAGCCTAGAAAGCAACACAAAAGCTTCAATTGGTCCATATTGACTTATGTGGACCACCAAGAACACAATATTTCAAAGGCAACCTTTACTATATTGTGTTCATTGATCAATTTACAAGATTTTGCTGGATTTTATTTTTAAAGTTTAAGTTAGAAGTGGTTGGAATGTTTTGGAAGTTCAAAAAAATGGTGGATAGTCAAATGGACTGAAACATTCAAGCTCTACGGTTAGACAATGGAAAATAATACACGTCAGGAGAATTTAATGCATTATGGGAGGATGTTGGCATAGAAGACCAATTCATCGCTCCTTACACTGCCTAATAAAATGGAGTTAGTGAGAGAAGAAACAAATACATTATGGAAATGGCAAGATGCATGCTACATGAGAAAAATCCACCAAAACAATTTTTGGCCAAGGTGACAAATATTACAGTCTTTCTTCATAATAGACTTCCTACAAAGGCACCAAAGAATCTGACATTGCTTGAAGCTTGGTATGGATATAAACCATCTCCAAACTTAAAAGTGTTTCATTGTTTGTGTTTCACTAATATTCCACAAGTTAAGCGTGATAAACTAGACAATAAGGCAATATAAGGAATCTTTGTAGGCTATACCATAATATCTAAGGCTTATAGAGTTTTTCAGCCACAAGCAGAAAATATTGTCATAAGTAAAGATGCACACTTTGTGGAGAACGAAGAATAGAACTTGGAGCAAAGAGATCAATCCTTAAACCAACCATATCTCTCTACTATCACAACTACTAAAGAACAAAGAGAAGAAGATTAGCAAAATATAACGATGGGTGACATTCCAGTCAGAGATGCTAAATTGCTTTCTAGTATTTATCAATCTTGTAGCATTGCACTTTTTGAAATTACAGATTTTGGAGAACCAAATAATGATCTAAATTGGATGGCAACAACGGAGGAGGAGTTTCACATGATCGAAAAAATGATACATGGCAGCTAAATGTAAATAGCTCAAATAATAAGCATAAGGCAAGACTTGTGGGTAAAAGTTATGCTCAAGTTTTTGAAGTGGACTACTCAAAAGCATTTGTACCAATTGTCAGGCTTGATACAATCAGGTTCCTCCTATTTGTTACATCCCAAATGGGCAGGAAAGTGTACCAATTGGTTGTTAAATCAAATTTTTTGAATGGTTTCTTGTAGGAAGAAATTTATGTTGAGCAACCCCGAAGGATTTGAGAAAAAAGGAGAAGAAGACAAGGTCTATCTTTTAACGAAGGTGCTATATGGATTTGAAACAAGCTCCAAGAGCTTGGTACAATAAAATAAACAACCATTTATTAAATATAGGCTTTGTAAATAGAAAGCTTATATGATTCCACTCTTAACATCAAACATTGTAAGGTTAAGACTATCATTATTTGTCTTTATGTTGATGATCTTTTAATGATTGGAAACAATATAATATCAATTGGTGAATTTAAGATGGAAATGATGAAAGTGTTTGAGATGAGTAATCTTGGATTGATGACTTATTATCTTGGAATGTATATTAAACAAAACCAAGATGAAGTTTTCGTTTGTCAAAGAAAGTATGGCAAGCAAATTCTCAAGAAGTTTCATATGGAAGAGTGCAAGTCTATGAACACTCCTATGAATATAAAGGAAAAGTTCAACAAGGAAGATGGAACTGAAAGAGCAGATGATGCATATTTTAGGAGTTTGAATAGTTGTCTAATGTACCTTACAACAATAAACCAAACATCTTAACTATTGTAAGAATTTTATCCCGATTCATGCATTGGGCAAGTGAAACATACTTGAAGGCTGCTAGAAGGGTACTTAGATATATCAAAGGTGGAACCAATTCTGGCATTAAGTTCAAGAAAAACAAGGATTTCAAGTTGTTAGGGTTCTTTGATATTGAGTGGACAAGGTGCACTGAAGACATGAAAAACACCTCAAGATATTGCTTTAATCTTCTAGAGCTTTTTCATGGAGTTCAAAGAAATAAGAAACAATGGCTCAATCTGCTGTAGAAGCAAAGTTTATTGTTGAAACTGTTGTCAATCAAGCCTTGTGGCTTAGGAAGATATTGAGGGATCTTAATCTTAAGCAGAAGGAAAACACTAAGATCTTTGTTGACAATGAAGTTGTAACAACTATTTCCCATAATCCTATATTCTATGGGAAAACTAAACACTTCAATATTAAGTTATTTTTCTTGAGAAAAGTACAAAGGAATGATGTTGTAACTATTGTCTATTGTAAGACTGAAGAGCAAATAGCTAATATATTTACTAAGTCTCTATCAACAATCAATTTTGACATCCTGAGAATGAAACTTGGTGCTTGTAGTTCCTAAACCAAGAAGAAGTATGTTAGTTGTTTAGGATTGTTATTTTTATTTTATTATTATTTATGTTTTAGGAGTTAAACAAATTGTTATGAAATTGTTAATCATGACTTCCTTAAAAAACTATGTTGTTGTTGGTCAGTTATTATTATTGGTTATATATGTTTTGAAATAGTAGAGACAAATTATCCACTGATTCAATAATTGTTTTTGCTTCTCTCTTTGCACAAAATTACTCATACTATCCTTTATATTATCATTGTCTATCTACTACAATCTCATAATACTATCAAATACCAAAAAAATAAAACAATTTGAATGTTGTTCGAATCAACTAATAATTACTCTCTTCATTTTGAGCAACTTTCATTTTGAAATAAAAAACACCAGATAACTTCAAAGAGAATTCAAATTTGTTAATTGATGATCAAGACGTTTACAATTTATGATAGGAACTTTCAGTGGTGGATCTTGATAAAAAATTTGAAGGAGCCAAAATAATATACTAAAAAATGATAGTTTTGAAGCTATATTTGATATAGAACCTATCTTTACTAAGCTTTTCTAAATTCATATCTTTCTAACCTCATATTTGATAACACTTTTCTAGTATAAGTTTCAAAAAATTAGTATGGAACCCCCACATATAACTTTTTAATTCTTAAGAAATGTTTCTCTAAGTCAATAATTGGATCATGATACTTGAAAATATATAAAGAAGTAAATTTGTCTTGTTTTTCTCTTCATTGATATCTTCCCTTTTATCACTTAAAAAATATATTATTTTATTTTTATCAATGTACCAATTTAAAAGAAAAAGTTTAAGACTGAAAGTAATTTATCAAAATTTAATCAAAAATTGAAAGACGTAATTATTAAAAGAAAAATATATGATAATAAAGTCAGGACTAAAATATGTTTATGAAAAAAAATATATAGTACACAATATTTCTTTCTATACTCATAAAAAATAAATATACAAAAAACTTATGACATGAAAAAAATATTAACTATTAAACTAATATTTCACTATCAAAAGATAAAAGAGAGTTACTTTTTTTTATATTAAAATATGAGAGAGAATAGATGAAAAATGTAAGTAGAAATAATGAATTTGTGTCTAGCTTATTATTTTTGTTTTTAAAAAAAAAAAACAAAAGAAAACATGTATGTGAAAAACTTAAGACAATAAAAGTGAACATAAAAAAAATTTAATAAACTTTTTTGTTTTTTGTTATATTTAATTTTATTATTTATTAAAATTAAATATTATATTTTATAAAAAAAAATTATCTAATTTAATTTCATTAATATAATATATACTATATAATTTTTTTTTTAAATTAAAAATTTTGGATATATATTCTTAAAAGAATTTAAAATTTTGGGAGGCATGCCCCTACGAGCACACTAAGATCCTCCCCCAGAAACTTTTGAACGTAATAACTCATTGTTTAATTCTCATTAAATGCTTAAACGATACTGTGGATAGCTCACTCACAAAGTGACATCTATTTACGTTTGTGATGAAAGTTTTATTTGTACTTTGTCAAACTTCTTTTATAGAGTTTGGTACATTAAAATTTTCACCGAAACTGCCAAACTTATTGAAAGGTTTTTAAAGAACTCACATAACTATTCATAATAAGTCACCGAGTCTTCATTTTCCCACAATTTATGTTGCATGAGATCTTTTTAGTTACAATGTTGCATGAGTTACTAATACCGTACTAATGTAGAATATTATAAGTCAATTATTATTTTGCTATATTTGCCTATTAAATTATTATTATTATTATTAGAACTTTATTTAGCAGATCTTTTTATCATTTTTAGAATCTTTATATTTAATATAGTTTATCTAAGGTATATATATTAAAAATTATATTTGTTTATACTGAAAAGAATGTCAATGTTATTAACTTGTGATGAATTAAATATGTTGACTTCAATTTTAAATTTAATGTCATGCATTTCATTTTTGGACTCATTATTCAGCAAATCTGCATTACTAAATGTAATTACACACATATATAAGAAAGAATAATAGAAGCTAATTTCAATGAACAAAGCTTAATTCTAGAATTATATTTTTCATTTTATTTTATACGTTGTGTTGTTATTATTGTTATTTAATAAATTAACCATATGTTAAACTCAAAATATATTTTACTAAACTTTTAAGTAAAGTAATATTAACCGAAATGATAAATACGAGCACAAGTGCGTTGATTATAAAAGTAGTAAATGATTAAAGTGATAAGAAGTTTAATTTATCATTTATGATTTTTTTTTTATGAAACTAGATTTGATGTAATAAAAGAATAATTGTAAAAATAGTAAAAATATATTTTTTTTAAATTGTAAGTATTTTTATTATCCTTAATAAAACGTAGAAGTCAATTATCATTATATGAATAAAGAGAAAATAATAAAAATATTGAAAGAAAATTTTAATAGGAATGAACACAAAAGAAACTACATAAGAAAATTACCAGATTAAATTTGAATCGTAGAGTTTCTAGTCAAAAACAGAAATAAGATAGTATACATGACTACAAATAAAAAAAAACACATATCCTAATTATAATTTATCATTAATATATCATGGCTGATACATAATTTTATCTATTACTTTATAATTAATATTACATGATTATTAAGTAAGTTTATCTCTTAAATATGTGATAAGATATTTAGCGCTTCTCATTAGATAAATTTGTGTTTAATTTAACTTCATAAGATGAAATTTATAAGATTAGATTTAAACATATTTATATGTTATAAGTCAAAAATATCACACTCAATGTTATATTTCCAATAATTCCTATCATATACATATTAAAAGACATTTATTGATGAATGTCAACATCTTAAATATTAATTACCTTTTTGCTCGAGAGAGATTGATAGTTCACAAAATAAAATATCACAACTTAACCAATCCAAATATTATATACACCAATTATTTCTTATTTATTTTATTATTAAAATTACAAGATAGAAGCAAAGCTTATCCAATTTTGCCTCACCATTTTAGGAAGAAAAAGGGTAGAGGGAAAATAGACAACAAGAGAAAGAGGTGAGTATTTGCAAGAACCTATAAACCTAAGATCAACAATAATACACAACACAACAAAATGACAACTTATTAACATGCTAATTGGTCTCTAAAGGAAGAGATTTCCTCAAATATTGGAAGCCTTCTTGGTCTATTTGTGTTCCATTCATTTACCATGTCATCAATCCCTTTCACAAACTCATCATCAAAGCCCAACGAGCCCAATGAGCCCAAAAACTCAGGTTGTGGCAGATTTGCATTCAACTCTTCAAGCAATTCCTCCGCCCTTTTCCTTGATTTTATCTCATCACACCCTGCAACTTTTCCTTCTAGAACCTCTTCAAGGATGTAATATGCTTCCGAATATCGAGATTGCCTCATAAGGCACAGGCCCAAATTGCAAGCCTTGTTCGCATCAGCATCCACCATTTGGGCTTTCTTGAACACCACCTCAGCCATCATGTAGTTCTCCTTTTGCATGTAGGCCCAGCCCAAGTTTCCCTGCACCCATCGTTCAATGTGTTAGAATCTATTTCCAAGGTAAAAAACAAAGTCTGATTTTTATAACAAAAGTTTTACACAATCAGCTAATAAAAAACTACAGCAGAATTGATTTCTAAGAAATTATTATTAACAGTATATAAACCTGTTAATTTTTTTTTCAACATAAAAGTAAAGAAAAAGGTCCCCTATTAAAACAAATTAATAAGGGAAATATGTATTTAACGAACTAATTTCGGCGTTGACTATTGGAGTCTGCTACGGCTAATTAATGGTTTGATTAATTGCCTAAACGACACGTAATAATGGACCATTGAATTATTATCTTATTTTTTACTCAATGATGTGTTTCTTGTGATTACTAAATGAGATAAAATAAATCCTAATTCAATTGATAAAGAATAAAATAAGTTGACTTTTTTTTTTTTGTTATTGTTTATTCTTTGGTTAAGGATCCCAATTAATCATCTTCCCGTGAAAAAGTTGAAAAATCAAGTATTTTTAAGAGCTTTGTGTTGTTTTGGAACGATACTTTCAACGAGAATTCACAGCAGATTCAAAGGTGGCATAAGTAATTTAACTATGCAGAGCTAAGAAATGGTCAACCATCATGTATGAAGACTTAAATTATGTTAGCCATATTCTGTTGAAAAAAAAAATATAAAAGAAATAATAATTGAAGTACCAATAATCTTGCAGTTTCTTGCTTGATGGAAACTTGGAACTTCTTGCCATGAGAGCGAGCTGTTCTTGTGGTTCTTCCATTGAAGGCCTCTCCCTGGTAGATTAGTCTCAGCTTTCTCTTTAACAATTCAATTTGCTCCTCTATTTTTCCACATTTCTGTTTTTCAGGAAAAAGAAACATTAGATTTGCCATATATCATAGAAATTGTATTGAAGGGATTCATTGTGTGTACCTTGTAAAGGTCAAGAAGAACATTATCAAGGGACTCTTGTGAGTGTTTGGAACAAAGGCCTCTGAAAGATTTGATGGCCTCAATTGCTTCTTCAGATCTATCCAATTGCTTCATCACAACAGCCATGTCCTTTAGGGCACTGTCCACTTTATCTCCTGCATTTATTGCCTTCCAAAACCACACTATTGCTGCTTCTGGGTCCTTATCAACCAACTGACCTCACATGTAAAAAATCAAATTTTAAATTTAAAATATCTGAGATCTCTAACACATCTCTCATGCCGTAATATATACATATCGAATGTGAGACTAAACATTGATAGATGGTTTGACACCAACTTGATACTAAATGAAACAATAGACTCGATAAATAATAAATTTTGTTACGATAAATTATAATCTTTGACTCTGAAATGATATTAAGAAGTTGATTTTAAAACTTACCTTATACTCACAAAATTGATTTATAAGGTGAAGTACACTCACATACAACAAATTTGTTTTATATTTAGTCGATGTCTATAATTATCTTAGAAATTCAAAAATAAATTAAAAGTTCTGTATCGAATAAAAATGAAGAAAATAATCATACAAGAAAAAAAAAATACCAACAAACATAGAATTGTATGTTGGAACTGTGTTATCATGCAAGATTATCATTTTGTGACATATTATTCTCATTATTAAGGGATAATCATGTATCAAGGATTAATGCATGATAATGTGAATGTCTCCTTGAAAGTAAATTACACTTTTCTCTCTGGGTCACTATTAGATTCTAGCTCACAGTGTTATATTGAGAACTAAACTTCAAAGTTTGACCAGCACAAGAAAAAGATGAAACTTTACATCATACGAATATCTCCAAAAATAAAAAAGGGAAATATATTCCTAGAATCTGTAAGATTTTACAGAAGTTAGATAAGCACCAGATCTAAAACTTGTGAAGAAAAAAGACTTAATGTAGGAGACTCATAATTCTTTACCATGTAGAAGAAAGTAAATTGGAAAAAATGTTAACTATCACTCAAGTCCCCAACTAAAAGTCAACAAAATGAATAGTTCATTACTTCTGAACATGTTTTTGAGAAACAAACAGAGCACAGCTTGTTATAGCATGATTCCATAAAAAAGTAACCCTTTTTTCAGTAAAGCACCAAAAAACCCTTTTCTATTTCACAACCCCAACAGCATACACTTTCAACCACTCCTAATCATAAAGTTCTTGCAGGCAAAACATAAAATTAAGGTTGCAATCAAGAAGAACAAAGATGGTGCAGTTTATGATACATATGTGTACAAAAAAATCATTTTGACTTGGTAATCACAGACCCTAAGAAGCAACAAAACTAGAATTCAAAAGGGTAAGCGTATATATTATATGTATATATACACATATAGATATACATATAGATATACCTGAGCATGTTTGGCTTTGACATAAGGGGTATCTCCATAAGGCACCTTATGAATAACATGGTAGAGGTCATCTTTCTTTCCTTTTGAAGCTTTGTTGCAGACACTCACTCCTTCCATCTTTCTCACACAGAATCACAGAAGAAAGGGTTTAATGGCTGGTCCTGTTTTTTAGGTACACATGCACCTTGTGGGTGATGATGATGATGAGGATGAATGAGAGAGAAAGAGAAAATGTGAAGGGAGGGTCTATTCTCATAAAGAGAAAGCGAAGACATAGAAGGATAATATATACAAAGGAATCTGTGACATAGCAGTGAATCTAGATGGGAATGCGTCTACATTTCCTTCTGCATAGGATCACACACAACAACTAATCATGTACCTCTCAAACCTAATACCCATGCGCCACGTGGCATTATTAATAAACATTGTCTCACATGTCCTTTTGCGTTCAGTAAGGGATAGAGTGCCAAATTCGTACCACGTTCACTCGCCACCACGATGCTCTTCACTCATCACTACAACAGATAATTAAGATCATCTTTTCTCATTTTCAGAAATTTTAAGTGCTCATTATTTTTATTATCGTTCTATTTTTTTTCTTCTAAAGATGTAGTTTTTATGTCTCAAGAGCCAACAAAATATTGACCCAGATATATAATTCTCATGTATATAGGAATTTGGTTTTTTTATTTTTTTATGGTTTTGTTTCTGTTAAAGTACGTGTTGAAATAGTATAGTTGAGGTCAATTATTGCATCATTTGAATTGTAGAACTTCGATACAATTTTGTTTCCAAAATGTGTTTCAATCAAAGTCTACGAGAAATAGAGGTTGATCTTTGAAACCAGTTCTAAATTTCTTTAAATAATATAATTTATCTTTTGAATCTCTTTTTTGTCTCTATAAACAATCTTAATATTTTAGTCAAAGTCCTACATCTTTTGTTCATAAAAATGAAACGTTTCAAGAAAAAAAAAAGAGAAAATATATTTAAATTATCTGGGGTTTTAACTTTTAAATTATATAAATCAGTAAAATTATTATTAACGTAAGAAAAAGCTAGGATTATGCTGAATTTGATGTATGTTTATCAAATTTTGGTTTGATGTACAAATGAGTTGGGGTCGTTGGAATATTGGAGAGACTAGGAGAAGAATGGTTTCATTATATATCATGAAAACTGTAACTTTTATTTTGGATTCTTATCGAGATGAGTTGTTTTTGTAATGAGACGTTACATTTAAGAATTCTATAAATATTTTATTCCAATGAATTCATTAAAAACAAAACAAAATCTGAAGTTCTTATCTGAGTTTTTATCGGTTTTTTTTGTTGGTTATAGAAGTCGCCTCATATCTTTATATTTTTTAATTCAGTTTAAATATTATTGCATTTGTATTATAAGTTTAAATTATATGTAAGAATTTGAAAGACATTAAAAGCAACGCAATTTTATTTTATCTGTGAAAATAAATTAAAAATAATGAAAAATACAGATAATAAAATATATTTTGAACAATTCTATAGTTCTCATAGTGCTCTCTTTATTTTTCTTTTCTTTTTTTGTTAAAATAAGCGTGTAGCCACGAAACCACATAATTCAATAACATTTTTATGAAGTGAGTTAGTATGTAATACATTCAACAGGAAGGGTTGCATAGCCAAATTCACAATACTTTCAAATATGATGAACTCAACATAATTACTTAATATATATATATATATATATATATATATATATATATATATATATATATTAGTTATCTAATAATTTTGGTATAAAATAATAGTTTTTTGTTTTATCATTAAGAATAATGATTTTTGTGTTATAAATATTGTTATTATATAAGAACCAAGAAATATTAAAAATATTATAGTTTTTTAATTTGTTTTATTAAGAGTTAAAGAAATGATAATAGCATTTCAATTATGCTTCTTTCGTGTTTATTTAGTCACATTCATAAATAATAAGAGTTCCAATTATATCGACATGTATATTAGAGTGGCTCTCGAACACTTTTCTTCAAATAAATGATAGAAACATCAATTGATATTTCACCAGTTCATAATGAAGCTCATATATTTTATCCATATTCTCTATAATTTAATGTTTATACTACACTATCAAATATGTTAATGTAAATATAATTAAAATGGTAAAATATTTATTTGCTCCATATGCATATCACATATTATTAACAAGCATAATCAATTTTTTTTTGAAATAAAAGATATTACGAATTAAAGTTACAGTACTTTACAAAGGATACATGACACGTGAACAATTTCATGAGTATTCATCATAATAAAATTGCATATTATTTACAAACCAAATTTTTTGATAATAGAAAACAAATTCATCGATAAATCATATTTACTGATAGACTACTGATGACAAAAAAATTATTGGTAAAGGGGTCATTGGTTACATTGGTAATTACCAACAACCACAAATTCGTTGATAACCGCCCATCGGTAATTACCGACAAATTGTGGTCATCGATAACATTTATTTGTTCATCTTCTTCCTTCTCTCATCCTTATTGTCGTCGTGTCGTTGCGCCACCACAATCACCTCCAGCTGATCCCCATCCTCCTCCTCCTATTTGTCTTTCTCTTCCTCCTCCTCCATTTCCTTTTCTAACTCTGACAACCATTGTTTTGCCTCTACATCACCTTTGCGTCGCCAGCAACCCTTTGTGTCACTAATGCTCCTCCGCGTCAACATACACCTCATCCACCTCTCTCCTCCTTTTCCTTCTTCTCACCCATCTCCTCTTAATATACAAAAACTCTATCGGAATGGGTGGTAAAATTTGTTGCCCAAAATTTTGATGAATTTATAATGAAATAAAACTGTTTAATTGTAATGATAATTTACCAATGAAAATATTCATGGGTAATAAAAATCCTAAGTTACAGACGAACAATATTGACAACTTTTGTCGTTGGTGATTGTAATGAGAGGTTACCGACGAAAATACTCCTCGATAATACTAGTCTTAATTAATCGATGGATCTTTCCAATAGATTTGGTATCAACAAAAGTATCTCTTGCTAAATTAAATTGTGAAATTCGTCGATAAATTTGAGTTTATCAAAAAATTACTTGTTATCAATAATAATTTGTCAGTAATTAAGGAAATTTATATATTACGACTCGATACATAAGTATTTTTGAAATTGAGTATATGAATGATATGTTAAAATTTCACTAGCTTACCTTGTGCTTTATTTTTTTTTTTTTTTTTTACTTGCAATGATAGTATGTTATACGTGAATAAAAGATTATATAGGTGGAAGAGATATGTAGTAGTGAAACTCTTGATAACTTTTTGAGAGAATAATTATCATTTAGGTATATAATTGTTGTATTTTATAATTTCTCCTAGTTTACAAATATATATATATATATATATATATATATATATATATATTGAAGGTTTTAAAACTATAATTTTTTACGGAAGACTCTAAATTACAACTTATTTATGCTCAATGGTATAATTAATAGTTTGATTTCTACTCATTTAGATAGTTACATATTTCATCAAAAAGAAATAAACAACAGTTCATTTAAAAAATTTAAATAAAACATAAATAGAAATGAAGAGTATGATTATAAAATAATACATAGTTTAACTTTAACTAATCCCGGTAAGCAGCTCAAGATCACCATAAACATTTAATTGGTAATTCAAGTCAGGAAACTTCATTATTAATCACAAAAATTTCTCATCAATTAATTTTATATAAATACCTTTTATTGCACTCATTAAAGTTTTGCGATTTCCGTGTGACTTTTGTGTAAACAATTTAATCACTCTAATAAGTGTTATGAGAGTCTATTAATCATTCCAGCAACCAGTTAGTTACCACCTAAGGTGTTAGTTAGTAGAATTACTATGAATCACATTAAATAAAAAATAAATTTTACTTGATTAGGTTTAGATTCAACTTTGAAAAGGACGACAATTGAGTTTAGGTTTAAGTAGATTTGAATATTTAATGTAAAGATGCTCCTGATATTTTAATATTTAGATATATGATCTCTTAATTAGGATGACAAAAAATTACTTTACATTTATTGGTAAAATTCGTATAAAATATTAATGAACATCTTTAACAAATACTTATATATAATAATTGTAATGTGTGATTGTGGTCGGTTGAGATTACTTCAAAACAAATGTGTAAATTATGTATAATGGCTGTCGGTTGTATGTTATTTGAGAAGACTTCACATATTATCTCCTTCGATGCTAGCAATTGGATTGTTTTCAAAATTTTACCTTGGGGTCCACTTATAAAGATATGTGTACCATTGACCGGTCACCGATCGGATTCTCCTTGTAATGTCAGCAGCTGGATTGTTCCCAGGATTCCACCCCGGTGTTTATGCAAATTAGGTGTGCCACCATTTGACAAGCCTGACCAAACGACGCGAGAGTGAATTAATTAGTTTGGTGATTAGTGTGTTAACAAGTCACTAATTAAGTTTAAAAAGCAATTATAGGCTTACCTTAATCATGGCTCATGTAGGAAACAATAAATACAAGACAAAGTTATCACTACAAGAAAATACTTCTTTAGTAACAAATTTTAGTGACCAAAAGTTATTAGTCACTATAGTGACCAATTTTTATACCAATTCACAAAGAAAAAAAATTATTAGTTACTAAAATAGTCAATATTATGAATAAAAAATTATAATTGGTCATTAAATTGGTCTTTAAAATTAGTTACCATGATTTTGGCTACCAAAGGAAATTGGTCAATAAAAATTAGCTACCTAGATTTTAGCTACCAAAATGACTTAATTTCTAAATTGGTCTCTAATTAATTACTGATCAATTTAGTGACTAATTATAATTTTTTATTTATATTAGTGACTATTTTAGTAACCAATAATTTTTTATTTTTTCAATTGGTATCTAAATTGGTCACTGTAGTAACTAACAACTTTTGGTCACTAAACTTGGTTAATAATAAAATATTTTCTTGCAGTGATATGGTTGCTGAAACTTTTCTATCACATTTATTACAACATTTATTGCTTTCGTCAATCAAACCATTGCTGACTTTAGCATCAAAATGTCTTTAGCATGTACACCCGATCAACGAACACATAATGAAGTGGATTGAAGATCAAAAACTCTTTGACAAATTTTTTAAGTAGACATTCAGTCCTACATCCAAAATAACAATCATGAATATCTTAATTATATGCTTCTTTGATGGGACTACAAATACTTGATCTTCATTAAGTATTGTTATTAATTCTTATTTTGATATTTAAAAAAATCAAGTGATAAAAATAAATTTATTAGTAGAAAATATTAATCATTAAAAACATGCTTAAAATTTAATTTTATATATTTATACACTTTTTTATTTAGAAATTAAAGTTATTGTTAAAAAAATTAATTTTTAAAAAATTATACTTTGTGGTACAATTTAATTAAATATATATTTTACAGAAATCAAATTTATTTACAGTGTTTCACTATACAATTTTACTTAAACTATATTTTAAAATTAATTTTTTACGTAAGTTTATACTTTAAAAAAAGGCATTTAAAGCTAAAAATTAAAAGCAAAATATCTGCGAATATCCTTAAATTGACACAAAAAATAATGCTTTATCAATTAAAAACATAAAATCAAAATAAACGTTCCTGTAAAAATATGATTTATTTGGAAATGAATTCAGTGAGGATTATTCATATTAGTTGTGACAATACATCTGAGTCATATAATTAAGTGGTCATTAAAAGTTATTATATTTATAAGTTGGGTATTCTTTTATTTAAGGTGAAATATTCTTTTCTTACAAAAGCTTTTGATAATTTTTTTTTTTTCAAATACAATGGAAAAAAGTTTAGTGGTTTTCACACAGGTTTATTTTCGTGGAATTAAACAAGTTCTATTAACTATGTCAATAATTTATTTATGTAGTTGTTTTTAGTAGAAAATTAAAATCACAGGACAATAGTTTATTTGACAATTTTTCCTTTTTATATAATAAGTTTGGACATTTTCTATTTTTACTATGATAAAATTTAGGTTAAATTATACTTTTAGTCCCCATTTTCGTAGCAAAATTTGAATTTGGTCCCTCAATTCTTTTTTATCTCAATTTGTTCCCTATTTTGGGAAATTTGATGCAATCAAGTCCTTTCCGTTAGTGGTGTAGCAACGGTGTTAGATGGAATGCCACATGTCAGCTTTTGGATTTTTTGTACTTTTTATTTATTTTTTAAAAATTTAAAAAAAAATTAAAAATTTGCCACGTGTCAAGCTGACATCGTGTCACATGGCAGTAACAGTGCCATGTGTCACTATTATGCCATGTGTCATTTTCTCATTCTCAATTTGGTCCCTATTTTTTAATTTTTGTCTCAATTTAGTTCGTATATTTTAATTTTTGTAAAAATGATGTAATTTCATCCCCTCCAAATTGAAACAAAAATTATAAAATGTTATACAAATATTTTTATTAAATTTTATTTTTTTATTCAAATTGATTTTTTTATTATATATTTTCTATAAAACTAAGTTTATTTAAATTTGTTTCACATTCAATTTTACTTAAAATTGTAACACCCAATTTAATTAAGTACGCAAAATTAAAGGAAGCGTTACAAGAAAGATAACATAAAAGCGTGGTCTGAGAGTTTTAAACTCAACTCCTTACAACCTATGGCACACCACGATGCCCAAAAGAAAACTAGACGAATAGCTTAACCAAAAGTACATAAATCTAAGGACGATCAAATACGTGGGTCGCAACCCTAAAGAAACTCATACGTAAATATAAACCAGTCCACGCGGACTATGCAGCGGAATCTCCACCCCCTGTTGCCCGTGGGTGTTCCTTGCATCTGCTTACACCAACAAGTTGATGATCATCACAAAAGAGAGTACCACACAGCAGATCACACAACAAAGAAAGTAGGATAAGTTAGAGCACAAGAGATTTCATCCATCAAATCAGACATAATTTCACAACATCAACACTCAAATCAATTAAGCATGTTATGACTCATCAGGCAATACACTAGACTCGACTCGACTCATCCGGATACGTATAACCTGATCGGATTCAGCGATTGCTCGCACTTGTGGTGGATACCTCTGCTCACCCTCGAGCTGCTCACCCCCGAACTATGTGTTACAAGTGTTACAATGAATCAATTTCCCTCACCACAAGGTTAGCCCTTAATGAATTTCAGGCCTGTTGCTACTCTCACCACAGGAGTCAGTCCGCTCTAGATGAGACTAACTGACTCCTTAGAGCGTCAAGATGCAACCTTACCTTGAATCCTTACCTAGTTATACCGATGGGGCACCACCATAGACACCCACTAACAGGGGTCATGGAATTACGTCTCGACCACTGAAGCGCGACCCTGAAAGTCTCACCTAGAGACTCCAAGGATTTACGCACTGACACAGACTAAACACGCTCAACCAATCAAGAAGAAATTCATCATACCGATTAATACATACACACCGCATACTAGTCCTTCATAAACCATTCCTTTCCCTTTTTCCCAGTGAGCTCAAACCAGTTCATCATTCTCAACCAACACAGTGGAATTCCATCTCATGCCAATGCCATGTCAATTCAATGTCAACCACCTCATTTCTTTCACATGCGAAGGTTCACACCCAAATCCATCATTCATAATTCATGGTTCACATCACTCATGCATATTAATTTGTCTCATGCATGTAATAGAATAATCCACACCCAATCAAGCATAAACCGATTCAGAAATTCAAAAAATAACCACAGGAACGCACTGTCTCGCCCAGTCCCTCGCTTAGGTCGAAGGGCCTCGCTCAGGCGAGCCCCTTTCGCCTAGGCGAGGGCTTGAAAAGGACGTTGGAGCACACGCGGGATCTCGCTTAGGTGAGACCCCTCTCGCCTGGGCGAGGTGTTCGCTCGCTCAAAAAGCCAAGTTGGTCGCCTGAGCGACTTTTCGCGCAAAAAGGGTTCTGGGCGAGTCCTTGTTCATCTTGCCTAGGCGAGACTGGCTCGCTTGGGCGAGATTAACAGGTCTCGCCACTGTTTTCCTGTAACAGACACACCCACCATCCCAAACAATAAATTCATGCTTTCCAATCAACATAGTATCATACTAACCACACAAAATTGAAACAACAGCCAAACAATCGTGGAAAACAGAATATATGAGAATGGCCTTAGCTTCCCTACCTGGAAAGGAGTTAACAGCTGGATTCCTAGGTGCGAACAGATAAACGCAACAGCTCCTAGGACGACTTAGTGAACTGGAGCACAAGGACAGAGCGACACAAAAATACTTAGCACAACTCTAGATAGAACTTGAAGCAACTGATCTAAAGGCAATAAGGTGTGGGATGGGATGCAACTTACATGGACTGAAACTAGCTCGAACAAGGGTGACGGAGCTTTAAGACTGAACCCTAGCGGAGCAACGGCTGCGGCTCTAAGCACCAAGAGTGTAGTTTCTGAAAAGTGCACAACTGAACAATTAGGGCAGACTTTGTTTTTATCCCTTAGGCCAGCCCTTAGGCCCAATAGCTTAAGGCATCCCTTACAACTTTAGGGCAGAAACTGGACCTTACAAAAATTGTTTTCAAATTTTAAATTTATTTGTTTTTTATTGTTACATAAACTAGTTAATTTTTCTTAAATTATATAATTGTTATTTTTATACCAACTAAAACATTTGTACATAAATTATTGAATTTTACACATTTTAAAAATATGCAATTATTTAAAATATAAATTCAAAAAACAATATTAAAGTATAATGTAATAAAATTTCAATATAATTTATGAATTTTTTTGTTATTTGCATTATTTTCTATTAACAACTTTAAAACAATTTTAAATAAAGTTTAATGTAAAATATAATTAAAATAAACTTAATCTTGTTAAAAATATTTACTTGAAATATCAATTTTGATAGAAATATTTGTGCACATTTATATATAAATTAAATTTGGTTTCAATTTGGAGAGGGACAAAATTGAACAATTTTTACAAAACTTGAGACTAAATTGAGACAAAACTTAAAATACTGAGACCAAATTGAGAATAGGAAAATGGCACATGGCATAATAGTGACACGTGGCACTGTCACTGCCACGTGACACGATGTCAGCTTGACACGTGGCAAATTTTTAATTTTTTAAAAAATAAATAAATAATTAAAAAAAATTAAAAAATCCTGAAACTGACACGTGGCATCCTATTTAACACCGTTACTACACCACTAACGAAAAGGACTTGATTGCATCAAATTTCCCAAAATAGGGACTAGATTGAGATAAAATAAAATTGAGGGATCAAATTCAAATTTTACTATGAAAATGGAAATCAAAAGTATAATTTAACCTAAAATTTAATGAATTTTGTTTCTAATGCAATGGTTAAATAATGACTGATCTCGGTAGGTCACGTTTTGGTCTCTCAATGGTTTAATGAATGATTTCAATTTTACTGTAATTTGTAATCAATTATGTGATGTTAGATTTAATAATATTTTATTAGGTTTAGTGTGACAATTAATTTTCTATCAATCATTTTCTTCTAAAAGTGATTTGGTAAAAATATTTATTAAAAGTAAACAAATTCTGGAGGCGAAAACTGCCGAAAATGTTAAAAGCAAACAAAACTTATTCAATTTATTTATTCCATTATTTAATTTTGTCTTTTATAAGACAAAAGGCTATAATATTTAATGAGTAAAAATCAATTTATTTTCTTTTCTTTACTAATTTCCGAATTCGAATTACTAATCGAAGAAGTTTTTGAAAAAAAAAATCAATAAATGGTCAAGGAAAATCTCTAAAATTTATCCCACAAAAATAATATTTATCTCATTGAGTTAGCGTTAACACCACGTCCTATATGTAATGTGTCAATTCATGAAATATTTAGCTTTTTATTTTTTTAATTTAAAAAATAAAATAAACTTTCAATTGTCATGACATAATCAGGTCACGTGGCAGTGGTAGTCTGAATTGGCAGTGACAGTGTCATGTGTTAATATTATTGCCACATAGCAGTCGTTGTTTTCAATTTAGTCCATCTAATTTAAAATTTTGATTCAATTTAGTTCCTCTATTTTTTAAACGATCCAATTTTTTTTTCTCAATTTGAGACCAAATTAGTAATTGAGCTTAATTAGAAATTCTATATATATGTTAAAATAATTTTTTGAAATTTATACATCAAATCACTCCACCTAAATATTCAAATTATTTTATTTTTTTACAAGTGTAAAATTGTTCAAGTGTAATTAAACGTGAAAAAATGTAAAAGATAAAATAACTTGAGTATCTAGATGGAGTGATTTGATGTATAAATTATAAAAAATTATTTTAACATGTACATAAATTATAAATAAGTTAATTACTAATTTGGTCTCAATTTGAAGAAAATAAAATTTGATCATTCTAAAAAATAAGGAAGACTAAATTGAATTAAAATTTTAAATAGAGAGACTAAATTGAAAATAATCACTACCATCACGTGACAAGGTCACTGACACATAGCAATTTATGTTTTTTTTAATTGAAAAAATTGAAAATTCTACGAACTGACATGTGACATATACGTTGTTAACGTCAATCTAATTGAAAAAACTAACTTGAACTTTTTTAAAAAAAATGTGAGATTAAATTGAACCTATAAATAATATGAAAACCAAAATAAATTAAACCAATAAATTAGATTACTAAATTACTAATTAAACCTAAATTTCTATTTTGCAACAATAACTTGCTTAGTCAAACACAATTAATTAATTGAGAATGAAATGTAATATTAGACAAACCAATGTAAAATCTTCTTGAATTTTATAATTTCTGGATTAACTTATCTTATTATATTGCATGTTATAATTTCTGGACTAACTTGAAAAGATGGAGTTTTCGAACTAATTAAATTTCTTAAAATCATTGTTAGTTTGTCTGACCAGTATAAATATATTATTTGCGAAATGCAAAAAAGGAAATTTAAAAAGAGTTCACACCTTTCTTCTTTTTGTTTTACTTATTTTTTTTACATTTACTATTAGTCTCATGATTTTTATTTTATCGTTAAATGATGATATAATAAATGAAATATCATAGCATTAAGACATATGTAATGTCACATTATAATAATAACGTATTCACTTTTAGTACCATATAAAATAGTCTAAATAATTAAAATATAAAAACCAAAAAGAAATAAAACATGTTTAAGATTAATTATTGAAATAAAATGACATATATATTTTTACAAATATATATAAACTAAATCCACAAAAATTACAAAGACCGAAATTATAGAATTGAAATTAAAGATACTATTAGAATTTTTCATATTTTATGAAAATTTTCTTGCAAATTTATTATAAAATTTCACAAGAAAAAACTTCTTTTGTCAATTTTTTTAATAGTTATAATTGGTAGTATAAAATTTGTAAGTATTTCCTACAAATTATTTTACAAAAAACTTGATAATAATTTTTTTGTAAGTTATTTTTCATATATTTGTAAGTATTTTAAAAAAAATAAAAACAAAATTAGAAGAAAATAATTGAAACTAACTTTGTAATTTAGATTTTATTTTTATAATTCAATGACGTATGTAGTTAGTATAAAAATTTTACACTTGCCACCAATAACAGTAATGATTGATATAACATTTGAAGATATCATAAAAGTCAATATTTAGATTAAGTACTCTAATTTTCTTAAACTACTCTTTCTAGAGAATAAAAGTTAGTAAAAAAGTGTGCGTGAATACTCTAACTTTTTAAAATCAAAATAATTCAATTAAATATACACAAAAACATAGACAATTCACTATAGATTCCTCCAACACATGGATGGAATATTATTGTGATGATATTTTTAGAAAAAGGAACAGAACATAGATTAGAACTATGATGTTGGTGTTAAACCTAGTGACAACAATGATAAACTCTGTTCTTTTGTCTTGAACGATGTGACGATGAGATTCCACTACTACGAACCTCAAAATGAATCAAAATATCGTTCTGCGTCAACATTCATTCGCAGTTGAAAAGTTAGAATATGAAAACAAAAGAAGAGATAGTGGCATTTTCTTGACGTCACCAAATTTTTAGGGTTTATGCATTCGAATCTGGACAGGAATCAAGCTTGATTCAGTTAGATACTTTTAGATGAAATGTCAACAGCAACTATGAACAAGAGTTGTGACGAAATAAGCTAAATGTGGGTTCATGTTTCATCAATCTAAATCATTGGATCAATGTTTAAGTGTATTAGGGTTTTAGGGTCATTGGATCAAACAAGAGAAAATTTCTTAGACAACCCACAATTTAATTTCATATATTTTACCCACTTTGTGAATTTGGTTCCTCATTTAAAATAAAGATATATTAGGTCACTTATTTAATATAAAAAAACGGAATCATAAGTTAACTTTTTTTTTCTACTTTTATTTCTTCTATTTTAATTAATTAAATGGTTTTTATATCATCTCAAATGAATATTGTGAACTTAAATAAAATACAAAATTAAAAATTTGACAAACGTTATGAATTTTCTGAAATAAAAGACATTTTTTTTTGTTTTAAAATAGAAAGTCAAATTTAAAGATCATAGTAGATAGGAAAAATAAAAATATACCTAAAATTTTATTTTTAAATCATTTAATCCAAGTTTATTTTTCAAATACCTGTGACCGAAAACCCCTAAAAAGTTAATAATTGACGGCTGTGCATTTTTCCAACTTCAGGAATTGGAATTGCATTCTTTTGGGATACGATTATTGTCACTATCATGATGTTGACGTTGAATGCCGATGTTTTAGGAATTTTATCGTAAACTGTGATTTTTAGTTTGAAATTATTTATTGTTTAAATAGTTGATCATCAATTCTGGTAAGTCAACCGAGAAAAGTGATTTTATTAATTTTTTATTAAATATTAAGTATTTTTGTTCCAAGTTTTTTAATTTTGAAATAATTTTATTGTTTGTTTTGAAGATAAGAACAGTTATTTATGTTTTTATATAACCATGAGATTAAGGATTTGAATGCAGAAGTCACGTGATTACATTATCTTGTAGGAATTGTGGTTGATTGAAAATGTTCAAATAATGTTATTGAATTTTGTTTCATGAATTGATATTTTTATTGATTACTTTAGTATCTAGATTATGTATGTTAAGTATATAGTATGTTGTTTCGAACCAAGCTTTAATTATGAGTTCGATAAATAGAATAAATTCCTACATCTTTCTTTAAGAGTTTGATGAGTGTAAATATGCACTCTTTTAGTTAAGGAACCAATGTTTATTTGTAATGAACAAACAATAATATTTGAACAAAGCACAATTTTTGGATTAGGCATTTGAATTAATTAGAAGTTGTATTAAGATATTTCTGGAATTATATTTGAAAATTTGGTTTCATTTATATTATACTAAATGAGGTTGATTTTTTGATATTTTGCTCAAGAAAAAAATTTTGCTCAAGAGAGCATATTTTCTTTCAATCCAAAATATTGTTGCTCAAGCTAAAATTTTATTTCTTCTTCTGGTCTCTTAACTCATTGAATAAAAATGTTTTTATAAATACAAAATTGAATGTTAATTTCCATATATGATTTAATTTATGGTTTTAGTTAAATGAGTTATATTATATAACAATATTTACTAAGGATGGAATTTACATGTTATATGAAAATTATTATCAAGATTGATGAAAATCATGTGAATTTCTAATCTTATATTTGTGATTATATGTGAATTATTTTTTATTTGAGTATTAAGTATTGACGCTTATGTTCTGATGGTCTAACTCGGATAGACTAAGATATCATGTGATAAAAATTTGAGGGGGAGTTCTTTTACACTCACATGTGTAAATGTGCAAAGGTTATAATAAACTTACCTTGATTATTTTTCCTAGATTCGCTTGCAAAATTAAATCTTGCGTATTATGTGTTAGTTTGCGATAGGACATACTTATCACATGTATTTTGGAATGCGTCAATTAATATTTTGTTTGTTGAATATCTTGATATATAGATACACATGGTTTATGTGGTTATTGTATGTTAGATTTTGAATGAAAATGAATTGTTTTGACTTATTAATTAAAATATATTTTTATATATTTTTCCTTAACTTACAAATTTGTTTCAATTTAAGTTTTGGTATTAACATTTTAAAATATTTATTTTAGTTATAATTTTATTTCAATTTCCATTTAGGTTTTAAAAGCATATTTTTCACATTATTTATTTAATGACCGAATCAAATAATTCACTATTATTATTTATAAATAGGTTATTTGTATTTATTATTTATTTCATTTGAAATTTCCTCTTTAAACTTATTCAGTAATAAAAAAATGTAACTACTGTAATGACATAATACAATCTTAAAGAGGTAGTCATCTGCATCGATATTCAATAAACTTCATGGCAAAGAGGGAATGACATGTCCCTAATGAAACTTACATGCCTCGTCTCAAACAATTTATTCATATATTATTGTTACAAAAAAAGTTGACATAAGTACAAACAAAAATGGTTAAATGTACCCTAGTATCTAAGAAATTGTCTAAATTAATTCCATGTCTATATTATTCTAAAAATTTTGGTAGATGCTCGTGAAATCAAACAATATCTAATCTATTCTTTGTCCATCTTTCCATCATATATACATTTTAGTATCTCCCAACATGATGATACTTTTGGCCCTTACACTAACAATAACACTGTTGAATGTTTAACACTTATTATTTACATGTGTGTCATAGTTAGCGATAAGGGTGAATAGAAATTTGGACCAATACCTAATTTAATAACAACCACATAAGAAATACATTAATAACCACTCAAATGAAAATTGTTCTTAAATTTAATGAATGCCTTACGAGTGTTTGAAAGCCTCTAGGTTAACTTCTTTAATATGCATCATTTCCCACTCTCATACTTGTGGATATGTGGTTGTTGTGTCTTTCACATCACATTCTCTAGTTTTTTTTTTCTAGGAACTTGCTATAAAAATTTTATTATATATATTGAGTGCAAAACCTTTTATCAACTTCAACAAGTAAAATTTTAGGGGTAAAACCTATATTTGATCAACTTCAAGTAAACCCCACCAGAATTTTACCAAAAAAATTAATCATATGTTTTCCGGTTGGGTCGAGATATTCTCAAAGGCACACTAGTCTTTTGTTTAGGTCGAGACATATCAGGTAGCTCTATTATCCAGTGTTCTATTTGTTCTTCAGATAACAAGTCTTCTTCACTACAGATGTCAGGATGTTCTCTTCCGATGAGGATGATGAGACCTTGGCGGGGGAGATTGCAAAGACACTTTCACGCTCAAGTTAATTACTAGCAATAAGATAACAAGATTGTAATAAATGATATCACTTATATACTTTGTGAACGATGACTATTTATAATACCTGGATTGCCCCTGCTTGTTGGGCCTAGGGTTACCTTGCTTTTAGGGTTTCCATATATGTTTACTTCCCTATGACTTATCATTTTGCTTATGTGGATTCGTACTACAGTAGTGATACACGTGTCCATAACTTTTTGGTGTAGGTCGAGCACAAAGGTGTACTAGGCCCATGTATGTACACTAACCCCTTAGAGTCGAGACGTGTTAGGTGAGAGTTTTGTTTAGGTTTCTTGGGGAAGTAGGACAAGCACCCTTAAGACCCTTGGATCTGGTCAGATTTGACGGTTGGGAGGCGAAGGGGTGCGACTCTTTACCTTTGGTCATTTCCCTATAAATAGGCTAGTGGGGGTACTAAGGGGCCACTTGTACTCGTTGTGATAGTTGGTGAGATTCCTAATTACTTATTCTTTCTACTTTGTAGGTATGTATCCATCCTCATCTTCTTCTGATTCTAGTTCCCTAGCCAATAATGCCCATTTAGATCGTGTTAGCATGTCTTCGGTAGTCTCTTCCAGTAGTTCCAGTAGTGTCACCACCTCTTTCACGGAGATACTAAGACAACCGAGCAGAGGAACAAACCTATGTACAACAGGTAGGGCTAACACATCCAATATGCTCCTAGGCACAAGGAGGCATCCTCTCATAGATGGTATTGTTGAGACGCTTCTCCCCCTTAGATGGAAGGCGCTCCATATGAATAAGTATATTGGCAATACTGACTCGGATGACTATACACATGTCTACCTTACCCAATAAAAATATTATTAAAAAAAAATATTGATGAAGATAAATTTTGTCACTACTAATATCCTATTTGTAACAAATTTTCTATTGTTACAAATATTTTATAATAGCTGACAAAATGAAAAAAAAAATGACATAAGTTTATTAAAATATTAAAATACAATTTTACTAACATGTAAATTAATAATTAATAATTAATTATTATTATTTATTAAAATATTTGTCTCAATAATAACGTGTTACAAATTATTTTATATTTAATAAAAAATTTATTATTATATATAATATTTGTGGAAAAAAATACTAAATTTGTGTTATTTTGTCAATGTTGTTTTTTGAGTAATATAGGTAACAGTGATAAATTTTGTATTTGTCACAAATTTATTAAAATTTATAAAATATATATATCACAAATAATTATTTATTAATGAAATGTTATACGATAAACTTATTTTTATTAGATAAAAATATAATTAATAAAATTTTTAAATATTTATAAATTAAAAATAATCATATAATAGTAATAATTATTAATTGCTAATAACAAAATTAAATTAAATTTGTTCTAACTTCACTAAAAAAAATAATTTTTATTAGCGTGTTTTTTGTTGAGGTTATACTAAACCGCTAAAAAGAATGTTATTTCTATTATTTTATTCTAACCGCAACACATTTATATCATTTAAATATTTTTAACTTTTTATTAAGATGTAATTTGAATATTTCACATCGTTTTTTTTTTCTTGTGTACCGTCTTCTTCATCTCCTTGCTTGGTTTTTACTTCTTGAGCTCATAATCAATGGACTCTCACATGTTTATTCAATTTGTTGTCTAAAGTTTTCAGAAGCTTCTGAAATTTCTGCAACCATCCAAAGAGGTATGTGATAATGTTATTTTTTTCAAATTTCATGTGAGATTTCTCATCTTCCTTTGAAGCAACGTGACCTATTTGTTATTGTCTTCGTAAAATAGTAGTAATTTTCTACTCTACTATTTTTTTTTATTTAGTGTCAATGTTTGTAACTTTCAATTCTATTGATTTTTTTTCATTTTGCAACAAAAGATCTAATCACGAATAAGCATGGCTAAGTATGGATTTATAATGAGAAATATAAATACATGCGACATGAGTCAGAGCTAAAAACATGCCAAGAAAAAAACAAACAAAGATAACACTCACAAAGTAATGTCTAGACCTCCGCTATCCAAAACACCAAGATTCACTAGGTACACCCCTTTGAACGCCCCCAAGTTTTTGGTACTACAGGAGGCTTTGCATGCCGACCTTCTCACTACCTTGAGGAAGGGAAACTCACCTCCCAATGCAGACACACTCGACAATGCTTTGCATGCCACTCTCTCCTTCACCAACACAGATTTTAAGGCCATAAATACTAAGCAGGATGACCCAACGATGATAAAGGTGGAAATAGAATGTTTTGCGATCAAGAAGGTGTTAGTTAATCAAGGAAGCTCAATAGAGATCCTCTACTGGGAAATGTTCAAGAAACTACAAATCCTGAAGGACATGATGTGTCCATACATTGATGAACGTTGAATTTTCAGGAGAAAGAGTAGAAACCTAGGGATATATAGACTTGTACACCACGTTTGGTGAAGGCAACACCAAGACTATATCCATAAAGTATTTTGTACTTGACGCAAACACTTCGTACAACATTTTCCTCGGACATCCCTCCATAAATAGCTTAGGAGCTATTATATCAACACCTCATTTAGCTATAAAATTCTTATTCTCGACAGGAGACATTATCACAGTTCATGTGAATCAGAAGACATCGCGGGAATGCTACATCGCTAGTTTGTAGCTTCCTACACCACAAACTCCTCCAACAACGTATAGAAAGATACTCCCTAGAATGAGCATGAAGCTAAAGATATCGACCCAAAGGGAACACCAAGTCTTTTACAATGATCCCAGAAAAGTGTTTACAAATTAAAACTACTCTCTCAGAACAAGATGAGGAAACGTTGGTTGTCGTTCTAAAAGACAATATTAAGTCATTCACCAGCATAGCAGCAAAACTACCCGATATACATCCTAGAGTAGCGTGTCACAAGCTAAGGAGGTCAAGCCTGTAGCCCAAAAGAAAATGTTGACTCAGCTCGACCTTCGGCCTAGACCAACTAAGGTCGATCATCAACCCAAGCCAACTCAAGTCGTCTATCAACTCAGTTGACTTAGCTCAACCATCGGTCCAGACCGACTCGGCTTGACCTTTGTCCCGGACCGACTCAACTCGAACTTTCATCTCGGGCTATGTCGTCCCAACCTACGAACCGACTCAAATCGTATATCAACCCTGGCCGATTTAACTTGGATCAACCATTGATCTAGATCGACTTGGATCGAGCATTGGTTAAAATCGTCTCTGCTCAACTTTTTCGTCATGTAATAACTCAATTCGACTTTCGCCACGTACTAACTTGGCTTGACTTTCGTCATGTACTAACTCGACTCGACTTTTGTCATGTACTAACTCGACTTGGCTTTCATTACGTACTAACTCGACTTGACCTCAATCTCAAGCTAACTCAGGTCGAGCTTCATGAATAGAGTGATAGTGAAAGGAAATGAGTGGATTTTTCAAATTTCTTTATACTTATGAAAGTATTTGAGATTCTTTTATTTCATTCATTTGAAATACTTCTAAATTTTCTTAAATTTAAATTTCTTTTTAATTACTTTATCCAAACAAGTTATTTTGGTATAAAATATTTTAAATTTTTCAAATAAATAAATTATCCTTCTAAAAACTTCATCCAAATACAACATTAAGAAAATTACCCCCATAGTTACAAATAAATGAAACTTTGGAGTCTAATTGATGGGTATATCTCATTTCCTTAAAAATCCCTAATATTTCCAAATAACCCCATCTATTTACGTTATAGGACCATGTAAATAACTAACAACATATTTCATTTCATACATATTAGCAAACTCTCCCATGGTCAACTTCGAAAGATCCCTTGTACCTAAAAATATAATAGTTATATAACACTCTCAGATACGAGAATTCACAAATAAACTATAAATATTATAAATAAAACCAATGGCACGTACACTGACAAACAAATAGTGAACCACTGACTAAAAGTATTTGGGTGTTGTGTGACAAAGTGAACTAAAATTACAACTCATAATTAATTACTCAAGCCAGCCAAAATCCTATCTGTGCACTATTTCAATCTCTTCGTTAAGCAGTGAAAGAAACATCACAACATTAATCAAATAGTCACAAATGATATTGACCTTAAGAAGTAAATGCAAAACCAGCGAACTCCACAAACCCATAACGACTCAAAGACACCTCAGATACCAAGCAACGACCACCAATGTATTCTTCAAAAATCTCACCAACAAACCACTGATCCAAAAATATTTGTACTTCACTTTAAGTGACCAATTAATTTCCACCCAGAAAACAATGTCAAATTACTATCACGGTTCACTCTATTGCTAACTAATGCAATGACATCAAAAGAAATTACATTAACTCCTTTTATACCTTGAAAATGCCCATAAGTTGACGCTCTTAAAGGTTAATCATGTGAGGCTCATGACTCTCCTCAAGATGTTGGAAGGATAGAATCTCTAAAGCGTGAGGGAATTGTCTTCAGCATATAAACTATATGCAAATTGATCACTAGCACATTGCAGGCAGAAAAGGACTTCATTAATTTATCAAAAATAAGACTAAATACACATTTTTTTAAAAAAATATACTAAAATATTAATTACTTAATTAACTTATAAGCCATTTAGTTTAATTAAACTTAACATAGATAATTATGAAAATAAAAGTTTGTAATTTAACAATTGAATTGAAAAAACATTCAGTTACTAATAATTTAACATTCGATAAGAATTTATTATACCTGTTAATTCAAACAGTATACTTTTTATCATTAACATTATTGTTCACATGAATGAGTTGCATTAATAACATATCACTTCGAAGCACTATGAATCTTAAACTACTTATGCATAGATGGAATTCACAATTTACAAGCTCCAGCGTCCATGAAGGCTGTCTTCGTAAAACATAGGAATACACATGGATTTATTTGAACCCCGTAAGTTTATCAAAGAAAAAGCTACTTTTTGATTAAAATAAAAGCCATATATAAACCAGATACAGATAAAAATATGGTGTTGGCAACCATAAAAGTTGAAATGAATTACAGCAATCATAACCAAGATGCTTTGCAACTAAATCTAAAGATGAACAAAACCTTGCCCATTTCAATTTCATGACAAATGAAACATAAAATACTGCCTAATAATGCTGGATCATGAAGCCACATCACACTATCAACACAGTATTCTTAAAACATTAACCCCACTGTCAAGGCAAGCATTTAGCAAGAATGACAAGAGCACCCTTCGCAATCATGCCTGGTTTGCACCACCCCTTGTACGTCCACCCATTCGGCCCCTCCCACGTCCATAACCCCTTCCTCCACCTCTGCCTCTTTCATAACCACCACCTCTTCCACCTTCATAACCACCACCTCTGCCGCCTTCATAACCACCACCTCTGCCGCCTTCATAACCACCACCTCTGCCACCTTCATAACCACCACCTCTGCCACCTTCATACCCACCACCTCTTCCACCCTCATACCCACCACCTCTTCCACCCTCATACCCACCACCCCTCCCACCCTCATACCCACCACCCCTCCCACCTTCATAACCACCGCCCCTCCCACCCTCATACCCTGCACCTCCACCCCTGCCACCATCATAACCTGTACCTGTTGCAAAATGCGACAGTTGAAGGATCAGATTAAACCTGGACGAGAATCTTTCAGGGCATACATCCTTAAAAATTTATAACAAGTTTTTCCTTTCTGATAGGATCGATGCGAACACTGAGAAAAGCATATACTTCAGGCATAGACACAAGACTAGGTCAAGAGTAGAAAAAAAACTCTATCCATAGACAACAGTTGAAAATAATCCCATAGATGGAAAACCTCATAACACATCACAAAAAATAGGGAGAATAAATATCTAATAAACTTACCACGATAACCCCAACCTCTACCTCGCCCACCACCTCGTCCCCGGTTTGAATAACCCCCATTATCTGCAGTGGACAAAGCACAAATAAAAATTCTAATAAAAGAGAAAGGTATATAAGCATCCAAAATTAAGATGAACAATCAAAGCAAATGAAATGCCCAATATATTGAAAAGTACATAAACCACCAAAAATAATATGAACAACCAACGCATTACAGCTCAATGAACAAAATGGATAATACCTTGATAATTTGCATAACCCCCCTGGTAGTATCCATATCCACCTTGATAATTTCCATAACCACCTTGATAGCCATAACCGCCTCTTCCCCAATTCCTTCCTCTTCCTCTCCCCCGACCCCGACCTCGTCCTCGCCCATATGAGTCTAAATTAAGATATTAGATGTGCTGAAAGTTAGAAATTATTGTATTTAACAATTTCATTATTAATTATTGTAGTAGCTATATCCAGAGCACCTTCATTTACAGCATTATATGGAACACGTGCTGGTTTTATAGGTTGCTGCTGATAATTGGTGTGTTGCTTTGGTTGTTCAACGTTACTTGGAGCTTGATACCTGTAAACAAAATTGTATAGAAAACATTCCAGATTTGTCAGATCAAACATCCAGAAGAGGATTCCAGATTTGTCGGAAAGACCATTTTTACTGGCAATAACTCAACCGAACAAAAAGATTGAAAATAGGGCCCCAATTTAGTTAAACTCACCCAGGAGAATTTTTGTTTAATTCTCTAGCTGATAAGGTGATTGAGATCATAGAAACATGTCGAGTCATTTCCACACTGCATTAAAAGTAGAAGTTCAATCTTAGCCACCAAACATACATAAATGCATGCAGGTTAAAACTTCATATAACACTTACGGTACAAGACCCTCTTCAATGGGTTCCCACACATCTGTTATGCTAACTGAGCTGATGCCAGTATCTTGGTGCAGCCTGGGAATTCTCTTCTGTTTAAGATGAGAGCCAACTATGAAAACCAACCTCGATTTTAATGTTTCTCATATCCTCTAGACTATATTATATGAAATTTTAACCAACAAGTTAATATAAATTTATATGCCTGGTAACTTTCCAATTTCCACAGCCAATTAACTTAGTTATTTGCAATTTTTGTGTTCAACTCCAATTCACAACATAGACCTAACAGTCATTTGCATGCATTTCAAAGTATATACAAGAAACACAAGGATATCTTTCAAGGAAAAGTAACCTTTAAAATCTCTGCAATGGCAACTGTCTTGCTGATTGCTTGTCCCATTGCCTTTAAGACAATCTCTCTTGCATGCTTTTCCTGGATAAATTACAACAGAAATCAATAAGAAAGGATAAGCATGGATAATAGGCATAATTAATTGAAGTGTATTAAACATGATAAAAAATACATGGAGAGATGCACGTACATGAGTGTATATAGTTTTAGTCATTCATGACTATGCAGACACAACAAATATACTTAAAAATAACTCGTACATATTATATTTACTACAAGGACTACGTCAATTTTATAACTAACCAGGCCAATCACAAGCTTCAACAAGTCAACCAAAACTTTTTTTTTTTTCCATTTAAAAAGTGTATAAAGCTTGAATCAATATATTTTCACAATCTAAGTTGAGGAAAAAGTGCTCACAATCAAACTAATATCATAAAGATAAATGTGAGAGATAAACTAACTAGAAATGTTCTTTTGTGAATGGAAAAACAAAACTTATCATATAACAGGTTAACAAAATGATATATAACTTGGAGTGTGTGTGTGTGTGTGTGTGTGTGTGTATATATATATATATATCAGTATCTGGACATAAAATGAACAAAAGATATCAATTCACAATAGCACAAATAACAACACATTACACCGGACCAAATGTTTACCAACATAGGTTTAAACAAGTTAGGCATAAGTCAAAACACACATTCATAAATCAGAAAATAAAGCAACATGCATGAATCTCGAGCAAATTTTGCATAATGTCAATTATGCAACAATATTAAGCTATGCCATTTGGAGAAGAGAGTTGGACAGTCGAGAAATAACCTAAATTTTAAGAGGATTGGAAAAACTAGCACAATCAACAGATTCTTTTATTGGCTATGTGAATTTTCAAGTGATCATATATGCTCATTGGGGAAACATCAACAAACTAAATGTTCTGTCAATTGTGGCACAGCCTGGGTTGGATGTGACCAATCAATTTAAAGCACTTAATGGTATTCTAACAATCATAATTACAATTTACAAAAGATTCCTAATTGAACTTCGGATTGGAATTGTTGCAATTATTTATTAGATTGAATTGGACAATTTGAATAAAACATTGTATATTATCCGTTACTGTGGTTATTGTTATTAGTGCAACAAAAGTGAAAAATGGAGTAAGGAAGTAAAATAAAGATAAAATAAGATTGGTAAAAATTCAATCAGAATAATGTAGAATAAACACCTATACATGAGAAGATCAGACTAAATCATAATAGAAAGTGTGCTAACGTTAGAGAACCAACCAAGGCATCAGTGCAAAAAATATCAATTTTGATCTTGTGAATTTCGTATCTGACAGGATTCAAAAGCATTTATTGATCTATGCAGCGAATGCCATCATGTGCAGTAACGTTTGACATATTGATTTAGTCCTGATACTTCTATCGCAAAACTTTCTAGTTAACAAACACAACATACTTAATTTGTACTATTCTCGGTCTGTATATATACACACGCACACACATAAATAACACGCACGATTGAATACATCCGTAATTAATAAGATGAATCTTAGAGAAACATAAAAGAAGTAAGGGTTGAGTAAAGGAAGAGAGGGTAATAGAGTGTGCTTGGTGGAGTTTGAATAGCAGGGGGCAGCAATCAGTAGGGTTGTAGAGAACAGATAATGCAGGTGTTGGCCATAAATAGTAAGGTGATCAGTGGGCTGGAGTTCTCGACGACGGATTTAAATTTGCTGCAGTTTGCTTTAAATGTGAATAGGGGAGAAAAATGAACACAAGGCTTAATGTTTTCTGGTGCCATATATGCTGGGGATGCTACAAAAATAATTTAAAACAAATAATATGGTGAAAAAAGTCAGTGAGAGCAAAATAGTGCTTCAGAAAGGATGCAATAGCATCGCAAAGAGCTCTGAAATGATGCAATTGACGAACAAGACCTCTAAATGCTTCCTGACTGAAAATCCATAGCGGCCACCAGCCACAAAGAGCTTCAATGGTATACGATTGGTCACACGTTTTAGCATCGTTTCAAAAGCTTGGCTGATATACAAAACCCTAATTCCATATCCATAGCACAGCCTTTTAGTGTACTTCCCCTAAGCCTTCGAATTGAAGCCACAATACTATGACTTTGAAGGCCTCCGCAATAGGATAGGAACCAAAATAGAAGCCGCATGTCACATTTTCCCAAAATTTTGGCAAATGCCAAACAACCGCTACGTCAAACCTTGACATTTCCTATTGCAAGGAATAACTGCCAATTTAAATCAGTCATGGAACAAACAGGCAAAACACGCACATCGTACATCACCCCATTCCGCAATTACCATATGTAAGCGCCCATGTTTGTTATCATCATAATAAAACATGACAAATCGATCATCGATCATCAAAACACGAACCCCAAATAGTGAAACAAAACAAAAACATCATATCAAAGCATGTAGCCAACAACCTGAACAATAAAAAAACCGAGACAATCTCCACACTCAACCCACAGAAAATGCATTCTAACACAAATAAAGGGTTTCCATAACCAAAGACCAAACAAAAACAAACCCAAACACAAAATGCCACCAATCACAAACCAAACCCAATCAATCGAACCCCGACACACCAGCATTGAGCAAACAACCAGAAGAACAAATAAAAAAAAACGAATCCCAAAGCCAGGAAATGCAACCCTCAAAGAAAACCCCAATCAGTAGAAAATGCGAGGGTTTCTCATTCAGCGGAATCATCGACTCATTCACCAAACGGTAACTGAACATCAAAGGACCTGAAGAAGCGAAGTGGCGTAGGTGATGTAGTTGCGAATAGCGCCCTGAGTCGTGATTCGGATCTCATTCTCGTTGATAGGAGACTCTGGCTTTGGTTTCTCCACCTTCTGGTACCTATCCATGGCTATGCCGAGAGAGAGAGAGAGAAACAGAGTAAAAGAAGAATAGAGAGTGAAACACTGAAACCCTAGCGTTAAAACCCTAGGGAAGAAGAGAAAAGAAAATAGAATAGAATAAAAGGGTAAAGTGTTTTCTTAAACCTCAGGCTCCGTATTATTCTCAGGTTTGTTTACTCTGCTTTGCAGGTGCAGGCGGGTATCTTATGCTCCTCTCTCACCCGCGCGCGTGCATTTCACGCACTGCTGCGATTCATTTTCATTGGGACCTTCTCTCTTGTTTTCGGATAAAGGACCTTTTATTTCATTCCTTTTGCGAAAACGGGTAACGGATAGGTTGTTTCGCAAGCGTGGTACATGTGCTTTCCTTTGTTAGACACATAATTTTACTCTTTTTTTTTCATTTTTAAGAGATTATGCAGATCATATATGTTTCAATTAAAAATCAACGTAAATTATGAAGTTAAAATCTTAATTTTCAATAAAAATCATTGTAACGTTTAGAAAATTCTACCTGAATTTCACGTCTTAGGTACAAGTTTAACAGACTTTATTTTTTATTAAAATAAAACGATTCAATTAAATATAAATTTTTTCCAGTACATATATTATCACTATCAAAATTCAGTTGTGACTTAACGTAAGATGATGAGATTTATATAAAAATTAGAAAGCACAAATTAACCAGGTATGGTATGTATGCAATTGGATTCAATTTTTACAATAAGAGCCAAAATCTAAAGAAATCACAATATTTTTTTAGGTATGACTATTAAAATGGTTTTCTTCAATTTAAGAGTCCCTAAAATTTTAACATAATTTTTACGAATTTTCTTGGAAGTCGAAAACTTGTGAAAATCTTGCCCCTTATTTAATTTTGCGCGAGTACCACTTTTATTTAATTAATTACAGTTATAATTTTGTAGTATGAACTTGTAATTAATTTTAACTAAGAGGACATGATCAGTTAAAAATGTTATTAGCGCGATGAATTTAAGTAATTGGAATAGATAAGTTGGAATAGTAAAATAGGAAAATGTTATATAACAATCTCTCTGACGTAATATTTTCAAAACTCGATTATTCACAAAGATTTATTGAAAATCAGGTGGCTTGATGAATCTTATTTTTTATTTAATTATTCTCCATTATGATCTTTTAGTTTTTAATAATTTTTTAAATGTTAATATAGATAATTTCTTAAAAGAAATGAGTTAGAAAGCATGATGCGCTACATTTCATTTATATATATATATATATATATATATATATATATATATATATATATATATATTTGTGGGGTATTAAA